>ERZ808259.30-NODE-30-length-116504-cov-58.597395_pt1 | contig 116504 bp, 90 predicted proteins | sample MGYA00521279_ERZ808259 | MGnify/ENA primary metagenome ERZ808259 (study PRJEB31516, sample SAMN03275586) | gut metagenome | biome: mammalia-associated habitat; material: feces | host: Papio cynocephalus | place: Kenya | collected 2012-07-27 ...
GCTGACAGGGGGCAAAAGTGTACCCCAAAATTGCGTTTCTAAATGGACACTATAATATGGAGCGATATTTTTTGCGGGGCAGTAGAAAGCGGTTGTTGCGTATATGGAGAAAAAGCAGTACCTTTGTCCCCGAATTGGCGAAAGGGCATTTGTCGGTCCCGAGCCGTAAACATTTGTACGTTTATTATGATTAAAATTTCGTTCCCGGACGGTAGTGTCCGCGAGTATGAGAGCGGCGTAACGCCGCTCCAAGTGGCTGAGAGTATCAGCAGTCGTTTGGCGCAAGACATCCTTGTGGCAAGTATCAAACCTATTACGAACCAACCCGAGACCATAGAGGAGCAGGGCGAAGGGTGGAGTATTGTAGAACTCAATACCCCTATCACTGAAGACAGCCAAATCCGTCTCCACAAATGGGATGACGCCGAGGCAAAGCATGCTTTCTGGCACACTTCGAGCCACTTGATGGCAGAGGCTCTGCAGGAGTTGTATCCGGGTATTCAGTTCGGTATAGGTCCCGCTATTGAAAACGGTTTCTACTATGATGTCTATCCCGCCGAAGGGCAGACTATCAAAGAAAGCGATTTCCCCGCTATCGAACAGAAGATGATGGAACTGCGCAACCGCAAAGAGCACCTTGTAAAGAAGAGTATTGCGAAAGCCGATGCCCTCAAGGAGTTTGGCGACAAAGGGCAGATTTACAAGTGCGAACTCATCTCCGACCTTGAAGACGGACACATCACCACTTATACACAGGGTACGTTCACCGACCTTTGCAAAGGCCCGCACCTGCTTTCGACCGAGCCTATCAAGGCGGTGAAAGTGCTCAGTTGTGCGGCTGCCTACTGGCGCGGCGACGAGAAACGCCCGATGATGACCCGTATATATGGTATCTCGTTCCCGAAAAAAGCCATGTTGGACGAATACTTGGTTCTTCTCGAAGAAGCGAAGAAACGTGATCACCGCAAGATTGGCAAAGAGTTGGAACTCTTTATGTTCTCCGATATGGTGGGCAAGGGTCTGCCTATCTGGCTGCCGAAGGGTACGGCTCTGCGTCTGCGCTTGGAGGATTTCCTTAAGAAAATACAGAAACGCTATGGCTATCAGCAGGTTATCACCCCGCATATCGGTAGCAAGCAACTGTACGTAACCTCCGGACACTGGGACCACTACGGCAAGGACTCGTTCCAGCCTATCACCACACCGGAGGAGGGCGAGGTGTATATGCTCAAGCCGATGAACTGTCCGCACCACTGCGCTATCTACAAGAACAGCCCGCATTCCTATAAGGAGTTGCCTTTCCGCTGTGCGGAGTTCGGTACCGTCTATCGCTATGAGCAGTCAGGTGAGTTGCACGGGCTGACACGTGTGCGCTCGTTTACGCAGGACGATGCCCATATCTTCTGCCGTCCCGACCAGGTGAAGGACGAGTTTATCCGCGTGATGGAGATTATCGAGATTATCTTCAAGGCTTTGGATTTCAAGAACTTCGAAGCGCAGATTTCGCTCCGCGACCCGAAGAACACCACCAAGTATGTAGGTTCCGACGAGGTATGGGAGAAAGCAGAAAACGCCATTATTGAGGCTTGCCGCGAGAAGAACCTGCCCGCCAAAGTAGAGTACGGTGAGGCAGCATTCTATGGTCCGAAACTCGACTTTATGGTCAAGGACGCTATCGGTCGCCGTTGGCAGTTGGGTACTATCCAAGTGGACTACAACCTGCCCGAGCGTTTCGAATTGGAATATACGGGTGAGGACAACCAGAAGCACCGCCCGGTGATGATACACCGTGCGCCGTTCGGCTCCATGGAGCGTTTTGTGGCTGTGCTGATTGAGCATACTGCGGGTAAGTTCCCGTTGTGGCTCACGCCCGACCAGGCTGTGGTATTGCCTATCTCCGAGAAGAGCAACGAGTATGCTTGGAAGGTGAAGGAGATGCTTGAGGCACAGGATGTGCGTGTCGTAGTGGACGACCGCAACGAGAAACTCGGACGCAAGATCCGCGACAACGAGTTGAAGCGTATTCCGTTTATGCTGGTAGTGGGCGAGAAAGAGGCAGAGCAAGGTCTGGTCAGCGTCCGCCAGCAGGGTGCCGAGGACAAAGGTCAGATGACTGTGCAAGAGTTCGCTGACTTTATCAACTCCACCGTCAAAGCACAAATGAACGCTTATTGATAAGTAATACATATTTGTAGTGAAACACATCCCTATATCTTGGATATAGGGATGTGTTTTTGTAAATATGATATGCTAACTATAGTATGTTGTGCGTGTAATTATATTGATATATCTTTGCACGTAAAAAATAGATGGAAGAGTTAGGTATATTGTATATAATTGGGCGTAACATTAAATATTATCGCACATTAACAAAATGGTCTCAAGAGGAATTGGCTTTTAATGCAGGTGTTCATCGTACTTATATTGGAATGATTGAACGTGCAGAGAAGAATGTTACTATCTTAAGTTTAGAGAAAATTGCAAAGGCTCTAAACGTCCCCATACATTGTTTGATAGAAAATAATAATCATTAATCTAAATTATTGATATGGGAAGCGAAGCAAATCGACTGCGTTGCAAGTGGCAAACATATGGCGGTCAAAAAGCAACCACGGCAGAACATAATTTTTATGATGTATTCACTGAATTATTTAAGGATACAGATTATGAAATCATATCTCAACCTAAAGAGTTTAACAAATTATATGTTAATTTTCCGCTTTCAACAGAGGAATTGGAACAAATTTATGTTCCAAAAGATGCTATTAAGAAACATGGCATAAAACCAGATTGTCTTATTCGTAATAAAAATACAGGGAAGACTATTTATGTAGAGATTAAAAGACAAGATGGTTGGGTAGAAGGGAAAAAACGTAGTGCAGGACGTGGTAATGCACATGAACGATTGTGTAAATACTTTACTCCAGGGCTATTAAAAGTACTACGTGATAAAGGTGGCATTATGGAACCTAATTTGCCTTTTTGGATTGTTTTTCAAGGGGATATTACACGAGATATATGTCGAGTGAAAGAAATTCGTTTTTGGTTTGATGGTAATGATACTAATGTATTTTTTTGGAGAAATACAAAGGAAACACAGAAATTGATAGAACATTTTTTAGATAAAATAACACCTTTACTAGAATAAAAAAGAAAACACAACGGAGATGGTTGCTTATGAGAACCATCTCCGTTATTGTTATTCCTCTCTAATATCAAGTCCCCAAACATCCCAACCTATAGGTTTATGGCGAGCAAATAACTCTATTTTTGATTGTGTAGGAAACATTTTTTCAATATTATGTAAAACCTCAATAGGTTTCTTACTATGCTCTGTTCTAGGGGCGCGCACCAATTGTTGGATATTTCTGGCTCCACGTGGTGTTGGAATTTTACCATGTTTAAATACAAGACATAATTCACAATTTGATAGTGTATATTGCCCTGGATTATGATTCATTTTGTCCCAAACAAATGCTACTGTCTTGTATTCAAATCCCCAAGCCTCGCCTAATCGAATTCCTTGTGCTAAATGTGGATTTGTCACCCACATAAAGAGTAGGCAATTTTCACTGCAAATATCTAATAATGGAATTTTCATAAGTTGTTCCGTTTTTACTGTCGGATACTTGAAATTAGCAGCACTTATAAAAATACCTTTTTCCCAGTTTGGGTTTTCTGCCTTTTTAGAACTTTTGTCAAACTGCATTTTCCCACCATAATCCCATGGAGGATCTGCATATATGATATCATATTTTTTATTAGGTAAATCAGGATAAAATTCAGGCAGATTATTGTGTTTTATTCTTTGACTTTGTTCTGGTGCATATATACGATACCCAGAAATGACTTTAGAGGGTAAATGTTCCTTTGTCCCTACTATACTAGTGAGTTGTTCGTCTTCAAAAAGTTGCAGCATATGACGTTCAATAAAAAAGTGTACAAAGATACATAAAAAAAAAGATATCTCAAAATAAAATTGACATCAAATAATTGTATCATTTTATCCATACTACTATTTGTGGCTGTGCTGATAGAGCATACGGCGGGTAAGTTCCCGTTGTGGCTCACGCCCGACCAGGCAGTGGTACTGCCTATCTCCGAGAAGAGCAACGACTATGCTTGGAAGGTGAAGGAGATGCTCGAGGCACAGGATGTGCGTGTCGTAGTGGACGACCGCAACGAGAAACTCGGACGCAAGATCCGCGACAACGAGTTGAAGCGTATTCCGTTTATGCTGGTAGTGGGCGAGAAAGAGGCGGAGCAGGGTCTGGTCAGTGTCCGCCAGCAGGGTGCCGAGGACAAAGGCCTGATGACCGTGCAAGAGTTCGCTGACTTTATCAACTCGACCGTCAAAGCACAGATGAACGTTTATTGATAGAAGATATTTGCCCCTGACGGGCTACCTTGATTACAGAAACTTGTACCCGATTTACCTGTCTTGCGGTAAGGGGTTGCAAGTTTCTGTTTTTTATTGTAATTTTGCAGCGGAAAGTCATTCGTAATTCATCATTCTTAATTCATACTTATATGAAAAAGGTATTTCTTTTCCTTTTGGCGGCAGCCGCAATGACGGCGTGCCAAAGCAAGCCTGCAGAGCAACAGGCGGCACCCGTGCAGGACACGGCTGTGGTGTATATGACGCAGGAGATTTCGCAGGAGTCATTGGTGCGCATCTTCCAAGCCCTCGGTGTGGAGCCGCAAGGCAAAGTGGCAGTGAAGGTCTCCACGGGCGAACCGGGCGGGCATAACTTCCTCAACCCGCAGTTGGTCAAGCCGTTGGTGGATAAGGTGCAAGGCACGATTGTGGAGTGCAATGTGGCATACAAAGGACCGCGTTTCCAGACCGAAACCCACAAGCAGGTGCTGGTTGACCACGGCTGGGCAGCCATCGCCCCGTGCGATATTCTGGATGCCGACGGCGAGATAAAAATCCCTGTTCGCGACACGGCACACATCAAGTACGACCTTGTCGGCTCGCATATCCAGAACTACGATTTCCTTATCAACCTTGCCCATTTCAAAGGGCATACCGCAGGCGGTTTCGGCGGTGTGCTGAAGAACCAGAGTATAGGTTTTGCGTCACGCAACGGCAAAGTGTATATCCATACCGCCGGCGAATTGGACAAACCCGAAGGGCAGTTCTGGACAAAAGCCAAACAGGACGATTTCCTTGAGTCGATGGCTTCGGCTGCCGACGGCGTGCACCAGTATTTCAATGTAACCAAGAATAAAGAACTTGGTACGGACTGCGTCCGCACGGTGTATATCAACGTGATGAACAATCTGTCTGTGGATTGCGACTGCAGCAACCACCCTGCAGACCCCGAGATGAAGAATGTCGGTATCCTTGCCTCGCTTGACCCAGTAGCACTCGACCAAGCCTGTGTGGACTTGGTATTCAACTATCCGTCCACCGAGGACGACAATGCTGCGGCACTTATCGAGCGTATCAACTCGCGTCACGGCATCCATACTATTGAGCGTGCGGCGGAGATTGGTCTCGGCACACGCAACTACCATATGGTCAGCATTGACGGCGAGGATATGCTCAACTACCTGAAAGAGAACCAACTGTCGCTTGTGGTGCGTAACCGCGGCGAGCAGACCACCTACACGCAACACGGTGTGCGCGATCTGTACGACCTGCAGAACTCACGCACATTGCAAGGTGCTGCCGTGGCGGACAAGATTATCGGCAAAGGTGCTGCGGCTCTGATGATTGCCGGCGGTGTCCGCTATGCCACCACGGAATCCATTTCCAAAGAGGCACTTGCTATGTTGCAAAAAGCGGGCGTGGAGGTGCAGTACAACGAGATGCTTGACTATATCCCTAACCACGACCATACGGGCGAGTGTCCCCTTGAGCAGCGTCTCCACGGCATCACTGACCCCACCGAGTGTCTGCCCATTGTGAACGCCTTCGTGGAATCCCTCAGCAAGTAAATGCATATACTCTGTTAAAAATTCAATGTAATACACACAAACGGTCAGTAGCCCTAAAACTACTGACCGTTTGTGTGTATGCTATCCTATCCACCTTACATTTACCTTGCTTTTGGGATATGAAGGTGGAATAAGAATGAAAGGGGGGATTCTATATTTTATTATTCTATAGTTCTATAGTTCTATTCTTCTATTCTTCTATTGCAGGTTGTACTCGTTGCCGCCGCCGAGGGAGTGATAGAGGGAGACGAGAGACTGGAGAAGCGCCATACGGTTGCTGATACGGGTGAACTCGGCAGTGAGGAGGCTGTTTTGGGCGGTCAGAACTTCGAGATATGTAGTGCTGCCGTACTGCATCTTGAGCGCAGTGGCACGTTGGGCGCGGCTGAGTGCTTCCACTTGTTTGTCGTAGAGTTCGCACTTGGCATACGCCGTCTGGTAGGTATGGAGGGCATCATTCACCTCGTTACCCGCGGAGAGAACGGTTTGCGTGAACATGAGCAGGGCTTCCCGCTGCTGCGACTTAGCCATTTTGACCTGCGCAATGTTACGCCCCGAGTTGAACAGGGGTACAACAAGGCTTGCAGCAAGGCTGGACACTATGGTCATCGGGTCGATGATGGTGTTGTAACTATGGTTCGTCCAACCGAACATACCGCTCAGGTTGAGCGATGGCAGGCAGTTGCTGCGCGAGAGATTGGCGGCATAGAAAGCGCGTGCCATATTCTGCTGCGCAGCGCGTACATCGGGGCGGTTGTAGAGCAGTTGTGCGGGTACACCGACCTCGATATTCTGCGGCAAGACCTGTGCATCAAGCGTGCTGCGAGGGATAGGGCGGTAGGTGGTGCCGAGCATGAGACAGAGCGCATTCTCGGTTTGGCGTATCTGCTGACGGAAGTCGAGTACCATGGTTTGTATGGAATAGTAGGTGGCTTCCATCTGGGTAACCGCCGCTTCGTCGGACATACCCGCCTCTTTCATACGGCGTATGGTGTTGATGGTCTTTGCCCATGTCTGTTCGTTCTCCTCGGCGGTCTGCAACTGCGCATCGAGCATAAGGAGCGTATAGTAGGCATTCGCCACACCGGCGATGAGTCCGCAGCGGGAAGCCTGCTCATAGTCGAGTGCCTGCTGCTTGGCGGCTTTGGCACCACGGAGCGAGTTGAGCGTGCGCCCGAAGATGTCTATTTCCCATGAGGCAGAGGCTACGAGGTCGTAGGTACCCTGCCGGATACTGTACTGCGGTGAGAAACCGCCTTGCGGGGCAAGACTGACAGAGGGCAGATAGGCAAGTTGCGCACCGCGGAGAGAGGCTTCGGCTTGCAGGACATGCTCGTGGGCGATGCGCAGGTCGAGGTTGCTGTCGAGTGCCTGGCGGATAAGGTCTTGCAGGAGCGGGTCGGTAAAGAGTGCGTCCCATGGGAGATTGCCGATGCTCTGCGTGGTGTCGGACAACGGCAAGTCGCCATAGAGCGTGGAGTCGATGTCCTGCACAGGTTTGTACTTGCCGTAGATGCCGCACGAGGACAATAGGAGGGACACCCCCAAGCCCCCTCCAAGTAGGGAGATGTACAGAGCGGATTTTAATATATGTGGTAGTTTCATTTCAGTAAAATCTTAATAATTGATACTTTTTGAAAGGTGCGTAAGGGTAGCCTATCATAAGCGCATCCTATGCGCATCCTATGCTGTTTTTAATAGCCATGGAAACAAGATGCTGTACGAGTAGAATCTTAACAAAACGCACTTTTCCGTTATTCCGTGCGGCGGTTCCTGCGGCGTTTCTCGTCGAGGCGTTGGAAGACCACGAAGAGCGACGGCACGAGGAAAAGCAGCGCCAGCGTGCCGACGATACTGCCGCCCACGACACCCGTACCGAGACTGCGGTTGCCATTGGCACCGACACCCATAGCCGCCACCATAGGGAGCATACCGAAGATCAGCGTGAGGACGGTCATCATAATCGGGCGCAGACGCGCACCCGCCGCATCGATAGCCGCATCCTGCAGGCTCTTGCCCGCCTTGCGGCGCTCGGAGGCGTACTCGGTGATAAGGATAGCCGTTTTGCTGAGCAAACCGATCAACATAATGACACCCGTCTGGAGGTAGATGTTGTTTTCGAGACCGCAAATCTTGGTCAGCAGGAACGACCCCATCAGACCGACCGGCACGGCGATGATGATAGCCAGCGGGAGGCGGAAGGACTCGTACAACGCCGAGAGAATGAGGTAGATAAAGACGATACAGATAAGGAAAATAACCGCCGTGGTGCTGTTGCTTGATTGGCTTTCCTCGCGGGTGATACCTCCGTAATCGACGGCGTACTGCGACGGCAGCACCTGCGCTGCCACCTCTTTGACAGCCTTGATAGCATCACCGGACGAATAGCCGTCGGCAGGCATTGCGCTGACAGCGATGGAGTTGTAGAGGTTGAAGCGCGTCAGTTTGTCGGCACCATATACACGGCGGAGAGAGACAAACTGCGAGATCGGTGCCATCTCGCCATTGTGGAGACGGACAAAGGTGTTGTCGAGACTGCGCTCGTCCATACGCTGCTTGGGGTCGCCCATAATCTGCACCTTATAGACCTTGCCGAAACGGTTGAAATCGCTGACATACTGACCGCCGTAATAGCCTGACAGACAGGCGAGTACCTCGTTGGCAGTGGTACCCGAGCGCCGGCATTTGGCGGCATCGACACTCACCTCCCACTGCGGGAAATTGAGGTTGAAGGACGTGAACGCCACGCTGATTTCCTTGCGTTGGTTCAGCGCACTAATGAACTGCTGTGCATAGTTGTAGAACTGGTGCATATCGCCGCCGACCTTGTCTTCGAGGTTGATATCCAATGCATTACCAGTACCGTAACCGGAGATCTGTGCGGGTGCCATAGCGAAGACGGTGGCATCCTTGATGTCGGCAGTGAGGGCATAGACCTTGCCGATGACGGCACCGACCGACTGGTCTTTGCGGGTACGCTCAGACCATGGCTTGAGTTTTAGAATGATATTACCCGCGGCACTTGACTCGCCGGAGATGAGACCGTAACCCGCCGTGCTGTTCAGTTCCGCCACCTCGGGGATAGTCATAAGGCGGTTTTCAATCTCGCGCATAATGTCGTCGGTGGTGGCAAGCGAACTTCCTGGAGGCGTGTCAATGTTAATCATCACGGTGCCGAGATCCTCGTCGGGGACGAGACCGGTCTTGGTGGTGTTCATCAGTACGACCATTAGGGCAACGCCCAAAGCGGCGGTGAGGAAGGACATCCACGGGTGTTTGACGAAATGTGCGGCACCACGCTGATACCATGCGGTGAGGCGGTCAAAGCCGCGGTTCCACTTGTCGGAGAAGCGGAAACGCCAACGCTTGTAGCCGCGGAGGTTGTCGATGTTGGTCTCCTTAGGGCGGAGCATCAGGGCGCAGAGGGCGGGGCAGGTGGTGAGCGCATTGAGGGCGGAGATACCTACCGCCACCGCCATCGTAAGACCGAACTGGCGATAGAAGACACCGCTGGTGCCGCCGATGAAACTGATAGGGATAAACACCGCCATAAAGACGAGCGACGAGGTGATGATAGCCACCGCCACATCTTTGGTTCCATATACCGTGGCCTGGAACGGGTTTTTGTAACCCGCATCGAAGCGGCTGTGTACCGCCTCAACCACCACGATGGAGTCGTCCACCACCGTACCGATGACCAGCACGAGGGCAAACAGCGTGATGAGGTTGATAGAGAAACCCGCCACGACCATAAAAGCAAACGTACCGATGAGCGAGACGATGATACTGACAAAGGGAATGAGCGTCGAGCGCCAGTCCTGCAAAAAAAGCAGCACGATGAGGATAACGAGCAGGATAGCCTCGATAAGGGTCTTGACCACGTTGTGGATAGAGGCGTAGAGGAAATCGTTAGTGGACATCATTTGTGTGATTTTCACACCCTTTGGGGCATGTGCCTGTACATTCGCCAGCAGGGCATCTATCTGATTATTCACCTCGGTAGCGTTGGAACCTGCGGTCTGGAAAACCATACATTGCACGCCGTGATGTCCGTTCTGACGACCGTCGAAACCGTAACTCTCCTCGCCCAACTCAATGTCAGCAATGTCGCGCAGGCGCAACACTTCGCCGTCGGCGGTGGAGCGGATGACTATCTGACCGAACTCCTCTGGGGTCTGCAAACGCCCTTTGTACTTCATAGTGTATTGGTACGCCTCGGGGGAGTTCTCGCCGATGGCACCTGTAGCCGATTCGATATTCTGCTCGGCGAGAGCCGCCGTTACATCACTCGGCACCAAGCCGTATTGCGCCATCACATCGGGGCGCATCCAGATACGCATCGAGTAGTTGCCGCCCAGCACCACCATCTGCCCGACACCCTGAATACGCAGCAGTTCGGGTTTGATGTTGATGTTGATATAGTTGCTGAGGAAGGTCTGGTCGTAGGTGTCGTCGGGCGAAGACACGGTGAATATCTGCAGCATACTCGTCTGCCGCTTGAATGCCTGCACACCTACCACCTTGACCTCGGAAGGCAACTGCGCCGTAGCCGAAGAAATCTTGTTCTGTACATTCACCGCAGCCATATCGGGGTTGGTGCCCTGCTTGAAATAGACATATATCTCCGCCGAACCGGTGTTGGTTGCCGTGGAGGTCATATAGGTCATATTCTCGACACCGTTGATTGCCTCTTCGAGAGGGGCGATGACGGATTTTTGTACCGACTCGGCACTGGCACCATAGTACTGGGTCATCACCATAACGGTAGGTGGTGCGATGTCGGGGTATTGTTCGATAGGGAGCGTCTTCAGTCCGATGACACCCAACAGCGCAATCACAATCGATATCACTGCCGACAGCACCGGCCGCTCCACAAAAGTTTTTACGTTCATATTCTGTTTCTACTATTTTACGGTATTCTATTTGACCTATTCGGCTTATCAGCCCCATTCGTCCTATTCGTCTTATTCGTCCAATTAGGCTAATCTGTCCGATAGAGTACTATTAATTCCTAATTCATCATTCTTAATTCTTCATTTTTCATTCTTCTACCCCGCCAACCTCACGCCGACAACTACGGTATTTTTACGGTAGATACACGGTAGATATACGGTAGATAATCGGTTCATTGTGCTGACCACGTAGTACCCTGACAATACCCTGACCGTAGGCACATCGTATTCACATCATACCCATACCAATTCCTGTCGTTACTCTGCAAGCCCCTCCTTTGGAGGGGTTTGGGAGGTTTATAGCCCCCTCTCTGAGGGGGTTGGGGGAGTCAGTTTCACTCCTTCTTTGAGCAACGCCACCCCTTCAATCACAATCGTGTCCCCTGCCTGCAAACCGCTCGCCACGATATACTCTTTGCCGCCGTTCAACCGGCTGACAACCACCTGTGTAGCAGCGGTCTTGCCGTCCTTCACACGATAGACAAACACTTTGTCTTGCACCTCGTAGGTGGCGGTACGCGGAATGAGGAGCGCACCCTGCTGCGGCTTGGCAAGGACGATATTTCCTGCACCGCCCGAGGTGAGCAGACCGTTTTTGTTGCCAAACGTAGCCCGTACGCTGACGGTGCCTGTGGACTGGTCGATGACGCCCGACACGGTCTCAATTTTACCCTGTTCGGTGTACTTGCTGCCGTCGTTCAGCACCAACTCCACAGCGGGCATATTGCGCAAGGCGGCATCTTTGCTGCCGTATTGGCGTGCGAGGGCAAGCCATTGGTTCTCGGTCATCGAGAAATAGACGTACATCACCGAGTTGTCGCTCACGGTGGTCAGTGGGGTAGGCATCTGCGGTGATACCAGCGCGCCCACACGGAAAGGCAACGTGCCCACCACGCCGTCGCACGGGCTTTTGACCTCGGTATAGTTGAGGTTGTTCTGCGCAATGACCAACGCGGCATTTGCCTGTGCCAGACCTGCTTTGGCACTCAGGTAACTGTTCTTCGCCGTCTGCAGGTCGAAATCAGAGATAACGCTGTCGGCATAGAGTTGTTGTTTGGATTGATAGACCAACTCCGCCGTGGCAACGCTTGATTTGGCTACTTCCACGTTGGCTTCGGCTGTCTCCAACGAGGCGCGGTATGGCACCTGGTCGATGACAAACAGCACTTGCCCTTTGCGCACGCGTTCACCCTCGACTACGCATAGTTTGGTGAGTGTACCTGCCACTTGCGGCATGATGGCGATGTCCTGACGCCCGCGGATAGAGGCGGGATAACTCTCTTCCACCACGCAGTCTTGCGCCTGCACCACCATAGTCTTGTTGTGCGCCACTTGTTCTTCTTGTCCTTGTCCGCCCTTGTGGCATGCGCTCAGCGCGCACATACACAAGGCAATACAGATAAATACCTTCTTATTCATATAGTTTGTTTTGTTATTTGTGAACCCCTAAATGGGTACTATTCTTCAGCGTTGTCGGCATCTACGCAAAAGCCGCCGCAGTCGGTTAATGCGCTGATAAGACTCATCTCTGTCTCTGTGAGTGAGAAGTCGAAAATCTGCCTGTTCTCTGCCATACGTTGCGGGTTATTCGATTTTGGCAGCGGGCAAATTGATTGTTGTATGATCCAGCGCAGGCATACTTGTGCCACACTCTTGTGATGTGCGCTCGGGCTATCTCTGTCAACTGCTTGTTTTGCAACACTTGCCCGTTGCCGAATGGTCCCCACGCCTCTATGGCAATGCCATATTGGCGACAATAGTCGCGGGTTGTTGCAGATGTGAAGCCGGGGTGTACCTCTATCTGATTGACCATTGGGACTACCTCAGCCTCGGCAGTCAATGCCTGTAAGTGATGGGGCAAGAAATTGCTCACTCCGATGGCACGTATACGCCCTTCGTGGTACAACCGCTCCATAGCCCTCCATGTCGAGAGGTTTATTTCCGCCCAATCGCTGTGCCATTTGGCTACAGCAGGGGTGTGAATAAGGTACAAATCCAATACATCCAATCCCAACGCACTCATTGAGCGATCAAACGCGCGCAATGTCCGATCATAACCGCGGTCGGTATTCCATACTTTTGTGCTGATAAACAATTCCTTGCGTGTCGTCGTGCCATCAGCAATGCAGGACTTTACGGCTTCTCCTACGTATTCCTCCGTACCGTATATGGCTGCGGTATCAATGTTGCGATACCCCGTGTGGATAGCCTGTACCAATGTATCTACGAACTCGTGTCCGTATCCTTTTGTCCAATCTGTGGGCATTGTACCATAGCCCAATAGGGGCATTTGAACGCCGTTGCTCAGCGTCAGATAATCTTTTACGTTTGTCATAACTTTTTTTTTGCAGTTGTTGATAGTTTGGGCTGATGTACAGCCTTCAAAATGCCCGCAAAAGTACGCTTTTTTTCGTTACGCTGATTTGACATATATCAAATAGTATGTCTGATACGGCTTAATGTCTCTTGCGAGATACCCAGAAAGGAGGCAATATATTGCAACGGGGCGCGGTTGATAACGGCAGGATACACTTCACGCAGTTCCCTGTAGCGTTCTGCCGCACTGAGAACCTGAAATGAATATACACGGTTGTTGAGGTCGCAGCAGTACTCCTCGGTCATACGTCTGCCTATGGTGTTCATACACTCATACTTGCGATAGAGGTCTTGCAAGTCGCGATTGGTGATGTATAGAAAGCGGCAGTCTTCGATACATTCCACCGTCTCGCACGAAGGCTGGTCGTTGAAGATAGACGATATGGAGGCGGCTGTGTCGTTCTCTGCGGAGAACCAGATGGTCACCTGTTTGCTGCCGTATTGGTAGTAGGAGCGCACCATTCCCTCTTCAATGTAGAAGAAACCGGTTGCCCTCTGCCCAATGCGGATGATAGTCTGACCTTTGGTGCGTTGCAGCGATTGCACCCGCTCCCGCAAATCTTTCTCCGCCTCGGGCGTAATGTCCCCGTACCGCTTCATAAAATTGACAAATGCATCTGTATTCATTGTTTATACTAATGGCTTATTTATATGTCTAATTATTTGTTCTACAACGTTTTTTAATGGCGTTTTAATGGAGCCTTATACCCCTCCTTTGGAGGTGTTGGGGAGGTTCTTGCACACAAAAAAGCCCATCTATATGGTTATAGATAGGCTCTGTACATGTTCGTTTTTTACCACGACTATAGTCTCATTCAATCGCTCACGCGGACGGATGGGCTACGAACTCCCTCTTCAAGAGTCATTTCCATGCACCTATTAGGTGGAAAAAAGTATGCTATTGTTGCTTTTAGCGTGTTGATTATCTTGCCAAGAGTATTTTTCTCCGCTAAAAGCGGGTGCAAAATTACTGCTTTTTTGCGACCTGCACAAATGTTTATGGCAGGAAAATGCAAATTGTAAAATGCTATTTGGCAAAACGGGAATTGATTTGCAGAGAAAGTCTATTCTCCTGTTATCCACCTGACATCCACCTGTGTTCGGGGTGAAAGAATCTAACTCTCGCTTTTGCGAATATGCAAAAATTATAGTATCTTTGCAAACAAAATATATTCACCAATGGCAAAGAAAGATACTTCCGCTAAGGAAATGAAATTGGAGACCGTCCTTTTTACGTGCCGCGACCTGCTGCGCGGCAAGGCATCCATGGCAGACAAACGCGATATGCTGCTCACGCTGGTTTTCCTGCGCTTTGTGGGCGAGAAGTTCGACCTGCAACGGCAACAAATCTTGCACAACTTTGAGAAGGAAGGTTTTGATCCCGTAGAAGACCAAGCCTATATTGCGGCGAAGTTGGAAGACCCGAATTTCTATGAGGATGTGTTCTACCTCTCGCCCGAGTGCAGGTGGGAGACGGTGCTTGCCCTAAAGGCGGATGCCACGCTCAACACGCAGTTGGATACCGTACTCAACCGTATGGAGCAGGAGCATACCACCCTGCGCGGGGCATTGCCGCAGAAGATTTTTACCTCTGCCAACGTAGAGCCGAAAGTTATCAAGTCTGTTATTGACGAGGTAAACAAGATTACCAATGCCAATTTTCACGAGGGCGACCTGATAGGGCGTGTGTATGAGTATTTCCTGCAAGCGTTTGCCGTCAATGCCGAGAAAGAGGAGGGCGAGTTCTATACGCCGCATTGCATAGTGGAACTCATCTCCTCGCTGATAGAGCCTTTCGACGGTACGCTCTATGACCCTGCGTGCGGGTCGGGCGGAATGTTCGTGCAGTCGATGCGCCTGATTGCAGCCCACGGCGGGAATACCAAGGCAGTGAATGTCTATGGGCAGGAGAGCCAGCCCGAGACCTACCGGCTTGCCAAGATGAACCTGGCAGTGCGGGGTATCAGTCATAATCTGGGCGAGCAACCTGCATCGTCATTTACCAACGACCAGCACATCGGACGATGGTTCAACTATATCATGGCAAACCCGCCGTTCAACCTCAAGAAATGGCGCACCGACGAGGAACTGACTACCGACTACCGGTGGGACGGTTACGGACTGCCGCCTGTAAGCAATGCCAACTATGCGTGGATACTGCATATCCTGGCGCACTTGGAGAAGCAACGCGGTGTGGCAGGCTTTCTCTTGGCAAACGGGGCTTTGGGTGATGAGGACACGCGCCTGATCCGCCGGCGGCTCATAGAGAACGACAAGGTGGAGGCAATCATTATCCTGCCGCGGGAGATGTTCTATGCCACCGATATATCGGTTACATTGTGGATTCTCAACCAGAACAAACGTGGCGGAGAATGGCACGGGCGCAAACAGCGTAACCGTGAATGGGAGATACTCTTTATGGACTTGCGCACGTGGAACGGCCATGTAGCCACCTACAAGAAAGACAAAGGGCAGCAGAAATCGGTGGTGCTGACGCCCGAACAGATAGCAGAGGTGGTGCGTATCTACCAAACGTGGCAGGCAGAAGGCACGGACGGCACGGCATTTGCCAAGCCCGAACTCTATCGCAGTGTGTCGCGCGATGAGATAGAGGTAAAAGGGTGGAGCCTGGTGCCGAGCAAGTATATCGAGTTTATCGACCACGATTTGGATATCGACTACCCCAAAGAGATGGCACGTATCCAAAGCGAGGTACAGGCACTTTTGAATGACGAACGCGAGAGCCAAGCCGAACTGCTGTCCGCTTTCCGTGCTATCGGCTACGGGATAGAGTAAGGCAGTTATTGAACTATCTGGATTATTCGGATAGTTCAAATTTGCGGGGATGACGGTATTTTGCCATTCTGAATTTGCGGGGATGACGGGAATATGGCTGTACAAAACGCGGGAATCATAGAAAAAGTGCCAAACAAAAATGCGGGAATGTTAGTTGCATTTGTGTAATTCAGTAATAATCAGTATCTTTGTATTGTCTTGCTGAATGACAATGATGCAACCATATCAAACGGGTGGAATTTCGCCGTAAATAATAGGACTAAATGTCCGGCTTTTGTCCGAAAACGGCAAATTAAAACCTTGACTTTTGTCCAAAAGTAATGAATAAAAACTTTGTATTTGGTCCGATATAGATGTTGATAGATTGATAGTGAGTGAATATAGTAAGTAATACAGAAGAGGCTTTGCAAAAAGCAACTATTCGAAAAATTCGAGTAGTTCAAATCATTGATATTGTGAAGATATGGTTTTAGATAGACAAGTAAATAGGGTGTTATTAGGTGAGTATATTGAGCAGGTGGACGTGCGCAATACAGCGTTGGTGTATGGCGAGGCGGATGTAATGGGGATTTCTACTACAAAGAGTTTTATATCAACTAAGGCTGACTTATCAAATGTGTCGTTGGCAAGTTATAAGATTGTAGATGTCAATCAATTTGCATACGTAGCCGATACATCACGTCGCGGGGATAAAATAGGGTTGGCATTTCAAGATAAAAAGCCTTGTTTGATTTCTTCAATATATACCACTTTTCGTGTAAAGGACGAGAAACAATTAGACCCGTATTATTTGATGATGTTTTTCAAACGTCCGGAGTTTGACCGATATGCACGGTTCCATTCATGGGGCTCTGCACGTGAGACTTTTGGTTGGGAAGATATGTGCAATATCGAAATACCACTGCCGGGGATAGAGGTGCAGAGGGAGTATGTGGCGGTGTATAAGGCAATGCAGAGGAACTTGGAGGTGATGAATAGCAAATTGGATGACCTGAAATTGGTGTGCGATGGGTATATCGAAAATCTACGCAAGCAATATCCCAGTAAGAGAATAGGGGAGTATATTACGGAGGTGGACGAAAGGAATAGCATTGGTTTAGGTTCTGAAAAGGTAAGAGGACTTGCTACTTCAAAAGAGTTGATAGAGACGAAGGCTGATATGACTAATGTCGGGGTGGAAAGTTATAAGTTGTTAAGACCAAACCAAATAGCGTTTGTATCGGACACGTCACGTAGAGGAGACAAGATGTCTATGGGGTTCAATGATTCTACCGAAGCATATCTCTTGTCATCTATATCTACGGTTTTCCAAACCGACGAGTCTCATTTAGCGTCCAAATATTTGATGTTATACTTGACACGTCCTGAATTTGACAGATATGCAAGGTTTCACTCATGGGGGTCTGCGAGAGAGACTTTTACTTGGGAAGATATGTGCGAGGTACAGATACCGATACCGCCGATAGATGTGCAGAGGTCGATAGTGGCGATATATGATGTGTACAACAAACGGAAACAATATGCGGAGCGAATGCGGCAGCAAATAAACGAGGTGTGCCCGGTGTTGGTGGCAATGACCTCTCAATGCGTAATGCACAATGCGTAATGTGTAATGGAGCATATCGGGGTATTGAGGGTTGGAGAGCATAAGGGTTGCGTATCCCTTGCTTATCCCTTGCTGAATAACCCGATAACAACCCGATAACAACCCGATAATAACCCGATAATAACCCGATGAAGGTAGCATAGAGTATAGGCGGATAATGGCAGTGCGTGCTGCGCACAAAGCGGTGCTTTGCACTGCCATTATCCGGGGGGGGACGGGAAAAGCAGGGAAACGGAAAAAGCATAGGGCTAAAAAACAGGAAGGATAAACAGAAAAACGAGAACCAATAAACGATATACGATTATGACGGGGAAATTGTATGAAAGCGAGTATGAAGAGGGCGTGATGCAGTTGCTGGCTGCCAACGGCTGGACGGCGACGCACGGTGAGGAGGTGGCGCACAGGCGGCTGTCGGAAGCGTTGATAGAAGACGACCTGCGGGCATACTTGCAACGTCGGTATGCGGCTGAGGCATTGGGCGAAGACGAGACGGAAGGCATAGTGGCGAACCTGCGCAATACGGGCGGGGATACGCTATACCATACGTTGCGCAATGTGGTGAGCCTGTATCGCGACGGGTACAGTTTCCACCGATACCATACGGACGAGGACTTGTTTGTGGAGTATATCGACTTTATGCACCCCGAGCGGAATGTGTTCCGATGCGTAAACCAGTATGTGGTGAGTTACAACGGCGGGCGCGATGTGCGGATACCCGATGTGCTGCTGTTCGTGAACGGCATACCCGTGTGTATCATCGAACTGAAGAACCCCACCGACTACAATGCCACGATAGCCAAAGCCTACGACCAGATACACGTGCGCTACAAACGCGACATTCCGCACCTGATGAAATACTGCGCGCTGTCGTGTATCAGCGACGGGAGCAACACCCGCTTGGGTACGACCTACACGCCCTACGTACACTACTATGCATGGAAGAAGATACACAACGAGGACAAGGCTTCCACGGCAGGGCTGGCGGAACTGAACACGCTGATAGCAGGGGCTTTTGAGCCGCAAAGGCTGCTGCTCCTGCTGCGCGACTTTGTCTATTTCCCCGACCTGCAGACGCAGAAAGAAGAGGAGATAGTGTGCCGCTATCCGCAGTTCTTCGCCACACAGAAACTGTTTGCGAACATCATGCAGCACCTGCGTAGTGCGGGCGGCGACGGCAAGGGCGGTACGTACTTCGGTGCCACGGGTTGCGGCAAGACCTATACGATGCTGTTTCTGGCGCGGCAGTTGATGCTGCGCAGCGACAAAGCCCGTCTGGCAAGCCCGACGGTAATCATCATGGTGGACAGAGAGGACCTGCAGGAGCAGTCGGGGACGCTGTTCTGCAACTCGTCGGACTTCCTTTCGGCAGGTGCGGTGCGGGTGATAGAGAGCAGGCAAGACCTGGGCGAAGAACTGACGCTGCGCAGTTCGGGCGGGGTGTTTGTCTGTACGATACAGAAGTTCTGTGAGGGTACGGGGCTGCTTTCCACACGCGGGAACATCATTGTTTTCAGCGACGAGGCGCACCGCACACAGACAGGCGTGGGGTCGCAACTGAAGATAGAGGGGCAGCGCGAGGCGATAAGCGGACACTATGACGCGAAGACCATGGGTGCGTTCGTAACCTACGGTTTTGCCAAATACCTGCGCGATGCATTCCCCAATGCGACCTACGTGGGTTTCACGGGGACGCCTATCGACGAGACGATACACGTGTTCGGCGGCGTGGTGGACCGGTACACGATGAAAGAGGCGGTGGACGACGGTATCACTGTAGACCTGAAATACATACCCCGCCTGGCGCGTGTGATGCTCGACAAGGAGAAAGCCGCTGAGATAGAGACATACTACAAGCAATGTGCCGACGAGGGGTCAAGCGAAGAGGACGTGCGCAAGAGCAAAGAGGCGATGGCGAAGATGGAGGTGATATTGGCAGACGACGGGCGTCTCGGGCGCGTGGCGATAGACATTGCGGAGCATTATGAGCGGCTGTGCGACGCCAAACCCGATGTGGTGCAGAAAGCGATGGTGGTGTGCGCCAACCGACCTATCGCCTACCGTCTCTACACCAAGATACGGGAGGTGCGTCCGCAGTGGTTCGAGGCAAAGCGGTGCGAGGACGAGAGCCTGCTGACCCAAGAGGAGTTGCAGCGTCTGGAGCCGTTGCCGATGGTGAACATGGTGGCGACACGCAATGCCAACGACCCGAAAGAGATGTACGACCTGTTGGGCGACAAGCCGTACAGAAAAATGCTCGACAAACAGTTCAAACAGGAGAAATCCAACTTCCGCATGGCGATAGTGGTGGATATGTGGATTACGGGATTCGATGTGCCGTGCCTGTCGGTGCTGTACAACGACAAGCCGCTGCAGAAACATACGCTGATACAGACCATCTCGCGCGTCAACCGCAAATACGAAGGCAAGGAGTACGGACTGATAGTGGACTATATCGGTATCCGAGAGAATATGCGCGAGGCTATCAAGGCGTATGGCGGCGAGCAGTTTGGTCCGACGGATGACGATGTGGAGGCAGCCTATACGGTGTTTGTGAACGAACTGAACGGGCTGCGTGCACTCACGCAGGACTTGAATTTTGCACCATTCTTTGCGTCCGACCCGCTGACGCGGCTACAGTTTCTGCAACAGGCGGCGGAATATGTGATGGCACAAGTGAGCAAAAGCGGGAAAGTGTCGTATCAGACGCTGTTCAAACAGCATGTGAAACGGTTGCGCTCGGCGTACAACATCTGCCAACCTGCGGGTGTGTTGCAAGACGAGGAGACGGCATGGGCGCAGTGCTATATGGCGGTTTGCTCGTTTGTGAGCAAGATGACGCAAGGGCAGCGCGACACGGAGGCGATGAACCGCGAAGTGCAACAGATGGTGCGCGAGGCGATAGTGTGCGGTAGTGTGGAGGCGGTGTTCAAAGACAACGACGAAGAGCAGATATTCAGTGATGACTACCTGCGCGAGGTGGAAGAGACGGTGAAACTGCCGCATACCAAGTTCCAGATACTGCTGCAAATGCTCAAACGTGCCATCCGCGAGTACAGCAGAACCAACAAAGTGGCAGCCAAGCGGTTCGACGATATGATGGAAAAGGTGGTGGAGGCGTACAACACACGCGACAAGTTGGATTTTGCCACCAAGGTGGTAGGCGAGACGATAGGTTCGATACAGGAACTGATAGACAACCGAGTGAACGAACTGTCGGGGCAGTTGGCGGATATATTCCGGCAGTTGCAGACCGACAAGGGCAAGTTCCGCGACTTGGGCATTACCTTTGAGGAAAAGGCGTTTTACGATATACTGGTGGAGGTACGCAATGCACACGGGTTTGAGTACCCGGACGACCGGTGTGTGGAACTGTCGAAACGAATCAATGAGTTGGTGGCAGGGACGGCGGTTTATGCCGACTGGCTCAACAACGGTACGCTGAAGCGCGACCTTGCACGAGATGTGTCGAAACTGCTGTACCGCAGCGGTTACCCGCCCGAGTGGGACGAGGAAGTGTTCAAGAAAGTGCTGGAGCAGGTGGAGAACTTCAAGACGTATGAGGGGGAATAAGAGATAATTTGATATGATACGATTGAGAGAGATTGGGAGTGCGGATGCGGGGTATGTATTTGTGGAAAGATTGTGGCAGGCGGCTTTCCCAGAAACGGAGAGACGAGACAGAGAGGCGCAACGGGCGAATACAGATAGCAATCCGGTGTTCCATTGCGTGTTGGCGGAAAACGAAGATGATGTACCTGTAGGATTCTTGACCTATTGGGACTTTGGTACATTCTGCTATGTGGAGCATTTTGCCACCGACCCGGCGATGCGCAACCACGGGTATGGCGGGCAGATACTGCAGGTGGTGCTGGAGCGTGTTGGGCGACCATTGGTGCTGGAGGTGGAGATGCCGGAAGACGAGATGAGCCATCGCCGAGTGGGGTTCTATGAACGGAACGGTCTGCGGCTCTGGCAGGAGACGCCCTATATACAGCCGGCATACAGGGTGGGGGGCGAGAGTCTGCCTATGCGGCTGATGACAACGCCCGATTTGCAGCAGGAGAGGAATGCAGAGCGGGTTATTTGCACGATACACCGATATGTATATGGTATAGATGGCTGAATCACCCGATAATCACCCGATAATCACCCGATAATCACCCGATAATCACCTACTAATCACCTACTAATCACCTACTAATCACCTACTCTTGGTAGCATAAGGTCTTTAAGGTCTTTAAGGTCTTTAAGGTCTTTAAGGACAATGAGCATTGTGCATTATTTTATGTGTTGTGCATTGAAAAATATGCTGTGCAGCAGGATTTGCATTTTTTGTTTGCAGGTGTTGTATTTTTGTTGTATCTTTGCAAACGAGAATACCGCTGCGGTTATGAGTTGTCTGTCTTGGGGCGGCGAAACCTGTCTGACGGTTGCCGAGGGTGTTCTTGCTATAAATACCTAATAAAAAACACAATTATGGCTAAAGTTTATCAAGCAAACGAGATCAAGAATATCGCTATGTTGGGCGGTAGCGGATCGGGTAAAACCACTCTGATGGAGGCGATGCTCTATGAGAGTGGTGTGATTAAACGTCGTGGTACGATTGATTCAAAATCAACAGTATGCGACTATTTCCCCGTAGAGAAAGAGTACGGATACTCGGTTTTCTCGACGGTTTGCAACATCGAGTTCCAAGGTAAGAAACTGAACATTATCGACTGCGCCGGTTCGGATGATTTCTGCGGTGGTACGGTAGCAGCCTTGCAGATGGTAGGTTCGGCACTGATCGTGCTGACCGCCAACAATGGTATCGAAGTAGGTACCCAAAACAATTTCCGTCTGGTGGAAAAGGCAAAGAAGCCGTTGGCATTCGTGATCAACAAATGCGACCACCCTGACGCTGACTTTGACCATACGTTTGCACAACTGAAAGAGAATTTCGGTAACAAGTGCACCCTGATACAATATCCAGTGAACGCCGGTGCGGGTTTCAATGCGGTGATAGATGTGCTGAAAGGCAAGATGCTCGTCTGGGGACCCGAAGGCGGTGCGCCGGAGGAGAAAGAGATACCGGCAGAGCATCGGGAGCGCGTGGCAGAGATGCGCCAGCAACTGCAGGAGCAGGCAGCCGAGGCCGATGAGACGCTGCTGGACAAATTCCTGAGCGAGGGGCTGACCGACGAGGAGATTATGCGCGGTTTGCGCTCGGTCTATGCCGACGGGTCGATGTACCCTGTTATCTGCACCAGTGCATTGAAAGATATGGGTATCCGCCGTCTGATGGATTTTCTGATTACGATGGCTCCCGAGCCTGCGAACTTCAAGTATCCGACACTTGAAGGCGAGGGTATCAGTCCCGACCCGACGAAGCCGACCAGTCTGTATGTATTCAAGACCTCGGTGGAACCGCATATCGGCGAGGTGAACTATTTCCGTGTGATGCAAGGCACGGTGAAGGCGGGCGACGACCTGCAGAATATGGACCGCGGCGGCAAGGAACGTATCTCGCAACTCTATATGGTAGCGGGTGCGAACCGTGTACCGGTTGACGAGGTGGCGGCAGGCGACATTGCGGCTACCGTAAAACTGAAGGACACCCGCACCGGCAACACACTGAATGCGAAGGACTGCGACCTGCACTATGCGAAGATAGAGTACCCGCAACCTCGTTTCCGCCGTGCCATCCGTCCTGTGAACGAGGCAGACAACGAGAAACTGGCGGCTCTGCTGACCCGTATGCATGAGGAGGATCCGACATGGATTGTGGAGCAGTCGAAAGAGTTGAAACAGATGATTGTTTCGGGTCAGGGTGAGTTCCACCTGCGTACGCTGAAATGGCGTTTGGAGAACAACGAGAAGATGCAGGTGGTATTCGAGGAGCCGAAGATACCGTATCGCGAGACGATCACGAGGTCGTCACGCGCCGACTACCGCCACAAGAAACAGTCGGGCGGCTCGGGACAGTTCGGTGAGGTACACCTGATAGTAGAGCCATACGAGGAGGGTATGCCTGTAAAAGAAACTTATAAATTCGGCAACCAGGAGTACCGCATCAACGTAAAGGATACGCAGGAGATACCATTGGAGTGGGGTGGCAAACTTGTGCTTGTGAACTCTATTGTGGGCGGTGCTATCGAGGCTCGCTTTATCCCCGCTATTCTAAAGGGTATTATGGATCGTATGGAGCAAGGTCCGCTGACGGGTTCATACGCCCGCGATGTACGCGTGATTGTCTATGACGGCAAGATGCACCCCGTAGATTCCAACGAAATTTCGTTCCGCTTGGCAGGCCGTCATGCGTTTGCCGAAGCATTCCGCAATGCGAATCCGAAGGTGCTGGAGCCGATTTACGAGGTGGAGGTGCTGGTACCGAATGATTTGGTAGGCGATGTGATGTCGGACATCACAGGTCGCCGCGGTATGGTACTGGGTATGGAAACGGAGAAGAATTTTACCCGCCTGCATGCCGAAGTGCCGCTGAAAGAACTGACCTCGTATTCAACGACTCTCAGTTCGCTCACGGGCGGCAGGGCAACGTTTACGATGAAGTTCAAGGACTACGAACTCGTACCGGCGGATGTACAGGATAAACTCCTCAAAGAATATGCTGCAGCAAATGCAGACGAGGAGTGATTTGTTTTTCACTTAAATTTTAATGTTTGTTGACGGCTTTCCATGGGAATGGGGAGCCGTTTTTTTATTGTCTATAGAGCGAAAACGTGATCGTCCTGCTTGCAGCCGAATACGGCTGTAACGGAAACCAACGGGTATAATTATATAAGGAGAGAGACCTATTGGATTTTGTGGATGATGGTCAAGCCGTCGCGGAGCGGGAGAATGACTTGCTCGAAATGAGGGTCTTGCGCCAGACGGTCGTTGAAAGCACGCAGTCCGAGTGTCTGCTTATCCTTGTCGTAGGCAGGATCGATGATATGTCCGTCCCAGAGGGTGTTGTCGGCGATGATCCAACCGCCTACGGGTACAAGCGGATAAACTAAATCCAAATACGTACAGTATTCGCACTTGTCGGCATCCATAAAAACAAGGTCGAAAAAGCCCTGCAGGGTGGGGAGTATCTCTTTGGCATCGCCGATGCGCAATTCGATTTTGTTCCCGAGTGGAGAAAGGGACAAGTTGCGGCGAATGGCATCTTCTAGTTCGTCGTTGTGTTCGAGAGTGAGCAGTGTGCCGCTATCGGACAGCCCTTCCGCCAAGCAGAGGGCGGAATAACCGGTGAACGTACCTAACTCGATTATGCGTTTTGGGCGGATCATCTTACTCAGCAGCGCGAGCAAACGTCCTTGCACCTGCCCTGAGAGCATGTGGGAATTGAGAACATTGACATTGGTGTCGTGTGTGATGAATGCCAAAGCGTCATTTTCTTTTGACGAATGGGCTTCTATGTAGTCGTTGAGTGTCATTTTTCCATAAACAGATATGCAAAAGTAGTAAAAAACTTGTGGGTGTGCAAAAAAAACAGTAATTTTGCAGAGAAAATCGGTGTTTTTGTTACAACAGGTACGATTTTTGAATAAAAAAGGCAATACATCAAACAGTTATGGAAAAAATAGACGGTTTGGATCGAAAGATCCTGAGTGTGATTACACAGAATGCACGCATTCCTTTCAAAGAGGTGGCAGAGATGTGCGGTGTGAGTCGTGCGGCTGTGCATCAGCGCGTACAGAAAATGTTTGATAACGGGGTGATTGTAGGCTCCGGTTATCAGGTAAATCCGAAGATGTTAGGCTATCAGTTGTGCGTATATGTAGGCATAATGCTGACGAAGGCATCTATGTACAAGTCGGTGAGTACCGAGTTGGAAAAGATTCCGGAGATTGTGGAGTCGCAGTTTACGCTGGGGGCTTATTCGATGCTCATCAAATTGTATGCAAAAGATGACCAGCATCTGATGGAATTGCTCAACTCGAAGATACAGGAGATACCCGGCGTGGCAAACACCGAGACACTGACTTCGCTTGACCAGCGTATCAATCGTACCCTGCCGGTTGGCATAGAATAATAGAATAATAGAAAAATAGAAAATGGAAAGAGTGATTAGTGGCATCCGTCCTACCGGAAACCTGCATCTAGGTAATTATTTCGGTGCAGTAAAGAGTTTCGTAGAAATGCAAAAAGAGTATGATTGTATGTTCTTTATTGCGGATTGGCACTCTCTCACTACTCACCCCAAACCCGAAAATATCCGTAATTCGGTAAAAACGATTCTTTGTGAATATCTGGCTTGCGGTATCAATCCGGAGATAGCACCGATTTACGTGCAATCGGATGTAAAGCAGGTTTTGGAATTGTATCTCTACCTGAATATGAACGCCTATCTCGGTGAGTTGGAGCGTGTTACATCGTTCAAGGACAAGGCGCGCAAGCAGCCGGACAATGTGAATGCTGGTTTGTTGACTTATCCGACTCTGATGGCTGCTGATATATTGATGCACAAGGCAGACAAAGTGCCTGTAGGAAAAGATCAGGAGCAGAATATGGAAATGGCGCGTTTGTTTGCCCGCCGTTTCAACCGTATATATAATGTGGAGTATTTCAAGGAACCCGAATCGTTCTATTTTAATGCCAAGGCGGTGAAAGTGCCCGGTTTGGACGGCAGCGGAAAGATGGGCAAGTCGGAGGGAAACTGCATCTATCTGTGTGATAGTGAGGAAGTAATCCGCAAGAAAGTGATGAAAGCCGTTACCGATGCGGGACCGACGATGCCCAATCAGGAGAAACCGGAGGTGATACAGAATCTGTTTACCCTGATGGAACTGGTGTCGGACAAGCAGACCTACGACTATTTCAACGACGCATACAACAATATGACTATCCGCTACGGCGATATGAAGAAACAGTTGGCTCACGATATCAATGCGTTCTGTGCGCCTATCCGCGAGAAGATTGTGGCTTATCAGAATGACAATGAATACCTTTCTAAGGTGATCAAAATGGGTGCGGAGCGTGCTTCGGAGCGTGCCGAAAAGACCATTGAGGAGGTGCGTCAGATTATCGGTTTCCGAAGAATCTAAACAATAGAATAATAGAAAGATAGTGAAACAGTGTTGGTACATAGTGGTTTTGTCGGCGGTGGTTGCAGGGTTGGCATTGTCTGCCCGTGCGGATGACTATGTGGACGATGTGTACTATTGGGACACCCAGCAACGGACGCAGCAGTTGTCGGATAATAAGGACGAAGACTATCAAACGGAGGAAGAATATACCGATACGTCTGCCGACAACCGCCAAACGGAAATCACTTTTATAGAAGACTCCGTAACGCGGAACAATGCTACCGTGATAAAAGCAGTCATCAAACGTCAATAAGTATGAACCGTATTCGTTATATAGTCCTTTTGCTTTGTGTGGCAGGTACAACTGCCCTTTCTGCACAGGATACGCAGCGTCTCAGTGAGCAAGAACTTACGGGGACGGCGCGTTATGTGGGTATGGGCGGTGCGATGACGGCTATTGGCGGCGACCCGTCGGCAGTAAAGGATAACCCTGCAGGATTGGGGTTGTATCGCCGTATGGAGGTGATGATTTCGTTTGACGAACGATATGATTGGACGCACCAGGCGGGAGCGGATTTGAAAAATACCAACTATTTTGCCGCCCCGCAAGCCTCGTGGGTGTTTACCTTTGGCAACCCCTATAAAGAACGTGGCGTGATATATAATAATTTTATGTTCTCCTACTCGCGGTTGCGCACGTTCAACCGCTCTTTTGCGGCAACGGCTACGGGACAAACCACTTCGTTGGCAGATGTGATATGTATGAATACCAACGGTTTGCAAGAGGCGGCTTTGCAGCCTGCGGGGCGTTGGAATGATGAGAACGTGGGGTGGCTCAGTTGTCAGGGATATGACACGTATCTGATCGACCCGACCGAGGCGGGAGGCGACCAATGGACAACTGTGCTGTTAGATGGCGAGACGGTGGATAACTCGCTTCGTATTCGTGAATACGGGAATGTGAATCAGTATGGTTTGGATTGGGCGATGAATATCTCCAACAGGGTCTATCTAGGGGCGGGTGTGCGGATGCTCTCGTATTCCTATAGCCAGACGGCAGAATACTATGAGAAATTCAGCAAGGGCGGAGACCTGCTGAACCAGACTGATCTGACGATGTCGGGTATCGGTGTGAACGGTGTGTTAGGTATTATCTATCGCCCGGTGGAATGTATGCGGTTGGGGGCTTCGTTCCAGTCACCGACGGCAAGCACACTTACCGTGGGCAATAGCGGCACGCTGAGTGCCACCACCGATTCCCTGCGGTCAAGCGGTACACCTACCAATTCTACGCCAGTGCAGGGTTTCCGTATGCCGTTGCGCAGCAGTGTGAGCGTGGCTTTCCAAATAAAACGATATGGTCTGCTGTCGTTCCAGTACGACTATCAGCACCAGAAGAATATGAACGATGTACATAGTCTGCGTGTCGGTTTGGAGGTCGTTCCGACCAACAATCTGTTTATCAATGCGGGTTATGTGTACGAATCGACATTCCGCAAACAGGACAATATCGTGGAACACGCCTATAATGCCGTGCGTACGGATACCTATTTCCAAAATATCCGCCGCACGCAATATATCAGTTTGGGAGCGGGCTATCGTGGCAAGGTTTTTGTAGCCCAAGCAGCATACCAGTTTGGCTTGCAGGGTATCAATCTTTATGCGCACCAGTTGGCGACACCCTATGATATGCGCACGCAGACGCACCGTATAGTGCTTACTTTGGGTTGGCATACGCGGGATTGAAACCTTACACGCCACGATACGCAGCAAGAAAAAATAGAAAAATATGCATTAAGCATTGTCATTACGCATTGAAATAGGTGCCGTACAGCACAGAGACCGGAAAACTCAACAAATAAAATCAACCGGGGTAAATGCCTGACCAATGGCGTGCCGATACTCGCCTGCGATGACCCGACGCAAGTCGGAGAGCGGTGGAGGTGGTCGGATTACAGAGAGATGGTACACTCCAAATCCTATTCTTTAGGAGTTTTCTCGAGTAAGTTGCTGTACGGCACTTTTTATACAAACAGAGAGACTGTCGGAACGTTCCAGCAGTCTCTCTGTTTTTTATTTCGCAGGTACTTTAGTTGAAGAAAAGGGATAATCCTATGGACAGTACTATCGGTCCTGAGGGGGCTTTTATCAGCCCTTTGTCGATAGCAGCCTGCTCGATAACAGTCGGGGTGAGGTGTTGTATATAGGCTGCTTCGGCAAAGACCCCGAAATTATGTACAATGAACCATTCCACGCCGGCGGCAAAACGCAGGGTAGGAACTGCAGAAAACCGGTCTTTCAGTTGATATGCTTCGCCTGTTCCGTCTAAGGGCTCAACCGTCTTGACGTACGGAATAGACACTCCCGGTTCAATTGATACAAAGAAATCCCAATGGTTGAACCACGGTTTCTCGTAGAATGTGCGAATGTCTTTTACCAGCGGAATACGATAGCCAACTCCCATTCCTATCTCGTAGTACCATACCTCACCCGTGCGAACATTGGTACCTGCAACGCACAGTGAGTCATAGGTGTTGCTGTGGGTGTCAAACGAGATAAAAGCAAACGTGCCGTAACTCTTGTGGTGCCGCCAGCCGAGACGCATAGAGGAGTTGAAAGTCGCCCCCTCTATCCCATTTGGCGTAATACCGACACCCAACACCGTAGGCAGATCCAATGCATCGAAGAAATCGCTGAATGTGTAGCGTGGTTTGACGGTAGTACTGTCGAACTGAATATCGTTTCCCGCTATACGACCGTTGTCCGTTGTCGGATTTTCAGCAAACAGCCCCATACTCAATGAGCACAGGGCTGCCAGTATAAGCAGATGTTTCATCGCATTCTTTTGGCTTGTGCTTTGGCGTTCTCGCGTGCCATACGTTGTTGCTCGCGTTGCATCTTCTCCAAGCGTTCCATAAATCCTGATTTCTTCTGTCCGTTGCCTTTCTTCTTGGCGTTAGCCTCCATCTGCGCCAGCAGTTTCTTGTCGTTGATAGTCCAGCGGAAAATCATTGTCTGCAGGATTGTGAAGAACAGCGACAGCAGGTAGTAGTAACTCAGACCGGCTGCGTAGTCGTTGAATACAAAGAAGAACATCAGCGGCATCAGGTACATCATCCACTTCATAAATTTCATACTCGGGTCGGTGGACTGCGTCTGCATCGTGATGTAAGTATAAACAAAGTTGGTAATCGTGAACAACAGACAGAACAGGCTCAAGTGGTCGCCCAGAAGCGGGATATTCGTTCCCCACGAGATGATTGTGTCGTATGTAGAGAGGTCGTCCGCCCACAGGAATGACTTGCCGCGCAACTCAATAGCCGTAGGGAAGAACCAGAACATCGCCATTACAATCGGGAATTGGAACAGCATTGGCAGACAGCCCGACATCGGACTGACGCCCGCCCGCTGATAGAGTGCCATAGTAGCCTGCTGACGCTCTTGCATCTTCTCGGGCGGATACTTGGCGTTAATCTCGTCCAACTGCGGTTTGAGTACGCGCATTTTGGCACTCGACTTATAGGAAGCGAACACAAACGGCAGAATGATCACTTTGATAACCAGCGTCATCAGCAGAATCACCAAACCGATATGCAAACCCCACGAGGTGAAGAGGTCGAACATCGGAATGACCAAAATCTTGTCGATCCAACTGACCACTTTCCAGCCCAGCGGCACCAGTTCCTGCAGGTGCAGGCGGTCGGCTTTGTCCACGTCTTTGTCGTAGGCTTTGAGGGTGTTGTAGTGGTTCGGACCGAAGAAATAGCGGAAAGCCGTCTCTTTCTGCCCCGTTACGTCAAATGCAACACCCGTTGTGGTGCTGTATTCCTTGATGTAGTGGCTGTGTTTGTCTTGCGGAGTGGACTCGAATACCGATGAGGAGAATGCATCATCGGCAATCATCACCGTGGAGAAGAACTGGTCTTTGTAGCCGATCCAGCGCACTTTGGCATTTTCTTTCTTGCTGTCGTGTTTGCTTTCGGACAGTTTCTCCATATCGCCGCCCACCAGCATATATTGCAGTTGCGCATAGCGTTCCTCAAACTTGCGTCCGCGCTCCTGTTGCGGGATAAGTTGCCGCCATTGCATCTCAAGCGAGTTTACGTTCTGTGCCAGCACCGACTGCATATTGTGCGCCTGAATAGCCATCCGCACCATATAATCGTCCTCGGAAATGGTATAAACGAAATCCAGGTAAGCGTCCTCTTGATCGGTGTGCAAACGCATAATAAGCGTACCCACCTCCGGCTCAATCGGCTCGAAATACAGGTTGGTGGTTTGCAGAATACGGTTGTTTGCCGTGATGAGGGTAAAACTCTGCTTTGCTTCGTCGGCACGGAACAGGCACAGCGGGTTTACGCTGTCGCCATACGCCTTGTATTCTTTCAGTTCCGCACGTGCGATACGTCCGCCTTTGCTGTCTATATAGAGGCGTATTTTCTCGTTTTCGAGTATGGTGGCTTTGTTCTCGCCTTGTGCCGATACGGCAAATGCACCGTAGGTGGCTTGCAGTTGTTGTTGCAAGTTTTCGGTTTTAACTGAATCACTTTGGTGAACCGAGTCCGCTTGCAGTTGGGCGATTATTTGGTCGGAGAGTAACTGTGCTTCCTGCTCCATTTGTTGTGCCAGCGCAATGCTGTCGTGTATGCGCTGACGCTCTGCCAGTTCCTCTTTCGACGGGCGACTGATCCATGAGAAACCGATGATAATCAAGGCTATCAATAGAAAGCCAATCCAAGTATTTTTATCCATTTATTAGTATATTAATTACAAATTACAAATTACAAATTACAAATTATCTCTGTATGTGTCCGAACATAAACCCTATATATAGTCTCGGTCCTGCGGGGGCGACATAGTTGCGCCATGATACGTCTTGGTTGCTCAGTTTGGAGTCTTTCGCCCCGAAAGGCAGCACCCAGTCTATCCGTGTGAGCAGCGAGATATGGTTGTTGAGCGAAAACTCCAAACCTATATACGGGTCAAGCATAAAAAACGGTGTCTTGGTGTAGGATGCATTGTATTCGGTGGTCTGTCCCTCTTTGTCCTCTTTGCCTTCTACAATCTCGCCGTCGTATGGTACATACAGCCGACTCGTGCTTCCTCCGCCGATGGTCATTCCCACTATCGGGCGCACTTTCTTGCCCCAGTTGCCGTAATAATCACACAGGATACCGCCGTACCCCGTGCGTATTTGACTGCCGGTTTTCATCAGCGGCATTGTGCTGACAAACCCTTCCGAACCGATGTGTATATGATCCATAAGGTGTATGCGCAATGCGCCGCCTATGCCCATCGTTACACCGCTCTTGGGCAGGTTGCTGTCCGTCATCAGCGACGGATTGCGGAACAACTCGTCCGGCGACTGCGAGAACACATATCCCAAATGGAGCATCATTCCGCCCGAGAAACCGGTAAAAAGGCGGTTGCGCGAGTTTTTTTCCTCCCCTTTCTCCTCTTTGGCAGAAAATTCCGACTGCTGCTCTTGTGCGATGAGGCACAAGGGCAGCAGTGCGAAAAGTATCAACAGCGGCTTTCTGCTCATACAAGCGAGAATGCCACATCCATCATGTGGGTAAAGTTGTTCTGTCGCTCCTCGGCGGTAGTTACTTCCCCCGTGATGAGGTGGTCGCTTATCGTGCAGATAACCAGTGCTTTGTTTCCGCTGCGAGCCGCATTCATATAGAGTGCGGGAGCCTCCATTTCCACGCACATCACACCCATGTTGATCCATTTGTCGTTGTGCGCATTCTCCGTGTAGAACGTGTCCGACGAGAACACGTTGCCCACCTTGTAGTGGTAGCCGAATTTCTCGCAAGCCTCGGCGGCACGGCGGCATAGGTCGAAATCGGCTATCGGCGCATAGGTACCGGGCAGTTCGTACTGCGAGGCGTAGTTCGAGTTGGTGCATGCCCCCATAGCGATAGCCAGGTCGCCGATGTGCAGGTCTTTTTGCAGACTGCCCGCCGAACCGACACGGATAATCGTCTTTACGCCATAGAAATTATACAACTCATAACTGTAAATGCCTATTGACGGGATACCCATCCCGTGTCCCATCACGCTCACGCGCTTGCCTTTGTGGGTACCTGTATATGCGAGCATTCCGCGTACGTTGTTCACTTGTACGGCGTTCTCCAAAAATTTCTCTGCCATCAGTTTGGCACGCAGCGGATCGCCTGCCATAATCACGGTTTCGGCAAAGTCGCCGAATTTAGCCCCGATATGGGGAGTAGGTGTGTTGTTCATAATTGTCTTTTTACTGAGGTTATACCATAATTCTTTGTTCTTTGTCCTTTGTCCTGTCACACAATATATTCCCTTTGTTTCAGGTACTCAATCGCCCTTTCCAGGTCGGCGGGGGTGTCTATGCCTACGGTCTCTGTATCGCATACCGCTACGCGGATATGATACCCGTTCTCTATCCAGCGCAACTGCTCCAGGCTCTCTGCCAACTCGGCTGCTGACTGCGGTAACTTGGTGATTATCTCTAATATATCCGCCCGATAGGCATACATACCGATATGTTTGTAGTGCTTCCCTTGGGCGAGCCAGTCGGCTTTGTCCACGCCGCGCAGATAGGGAATCACGCTGCGCGAGAAAAGCAGTGCCTCGTGCGTCTGCTGCGAGAATACCACTTTCGGCGTGTTCGGGTTCTCCAAATCCGCCCATGTGTCCTGTGCTGTGAACGGCTTCACCAAGGTCGCAATTTCCGTGCCGTTGGCATCGCCGTTTGGCTCCAGAAAACACCCCTCTATGGCCTCTATCTGTTCGGGCTGGATAAAAGGCTCGTCCCCCTGTATGTTGATTATCACCGTGTCGCGGTCGTTTTGTTCCCTGTACAATGGGTTGGTAATCAGTTGGTATGCCTCCAGGCAACGGTCGGTACCGCATTTGTGGTCTGTGCGGGTCATCACCACTTTGCCGCCGAAAGCCGTTACGTGGTCGTATATGCGGTCGTCGTCGGTAGCCACCAATACGGTGTCCAATACTTTCGATGCCTGTTCATACACGCGGCGGATCATCGTCTTGCCGCATATCTCCGCCAGCGGTTTGCCGGGGAAGCGCGTCGAGGCGTAGCGTGCCGGTATGATTCCTATAAATTTCATTGTTGTAATGCTTCTTTTTGTTTCTCGCATTAAGCGTGCAAAGGTACAACTTTTTTTCGATATAACCAAATCCGTTTGCTGCCCGTACTACGCAACCGCATCAAAATTGCATATCATTCCGCAGACACCACGCTCCCTACAACCCATCCCTGGGGACGCGGACGCCCTCGTCCGCGGGCAGTTTGGCACAAACTGGATGAATTTGCAGTGTTTGTGGGGACGTGAAGCGTAAGGCAGGTGTGCGCAGCACATTGAGTGCCTGCGGGGTCCCCATTAAGCCCTCGGGCTTAATGGGGTGCTTTCGTAGCGAAAACGAAGCCCTGTGGGCTGAGTAAGAACTCCTTATCGTCTCGCGTCGTCAAGTTACGAATAACATTTTGCTTGAGAAATAGTATTTATTCTTTCAAAATTAACTAATTATGCTACTATTTTGATGCGGTTGCCCTGATAAAATTTATGTCAATTTATGGATGTAAAATCAAAGATTTACTCAGATTTCTTGCCGCTTGACGGCAAAGGATTTTTATTTCGAACTCACGTTTATTATGCTATTATTTTGTGCGGGTGCCATGGCTGCCCGCCAAAAAAAAGCAGGCTCCCGCCCACAATGCGGAAGCCTGCAAATCAAAATTCCAAACGTCTGTTATCGGAGTTGCGTACCGAGGGCGTTGTACTCCGCGCCGTTCTTGATAATCACTACTTGTCCGTCGCGCAGCACTTTCTGTGCTTTTGTGCTCTCGGCGGCAGTGTCGCCCAAGGCGGTCTTCGACGGCGTGAACGTGATATTGAACTGACGTGCGTCCGTGCTGATAAATTGTGCCGTGAACGAGTTGTCTGCTGCCAAAACAATGTTTGCACTTACGATATCGATGATGTATTGTGTTTGCATATCGCCCAGATAACTGCCTTGGGTGCTGTTCATACCGTAGATGTCGTCCATTGTGTATGTACCGGCACCATTGCTGTAAAGTAGCAGCGAAATAGCATAATTTTTATCAGAAGCATTAAATTCGGTCAAACCATCATCGGCGTATGTCTCAGCATCCACCGTGCCGTTGAGTGCTACATCAATCGTCTGGGTCGGAGTCGGGATGTAGTATTTCATTACTATGTGGTAGATGTTGCCGTCTTTGCCCATTACGGATGCATCCACAATGGTCGTGTCAGCCGACTGACTTACATTTACCGTGTTGCTGTCGTATTCTTTGGCGTAGATATAGGTCTCTCCGTCAGAGGTAACGGCGGTGTAGGTGTAGTCGATGTCTGCTTTGCCGAAAGTGCCGGTCAGATGATTGGCATTAACGCATACCGACGCATAGTAGGCGGTCGATGAACCCGTAATCTGGAACCATGCATCCTCGGTGTCAGCGGTGTTGTCGGTCAGGATACTTACGCCGGGAATGATTACATCAATGGTCTTGCCGGTCGGTACAAACGGGACATCATTCAGTTCGATAAGGCAGTCTAGGAGACTGCTGATTCCAAATAGAGAACCATACCCTAATTGGTAGTAGTAATATAGCATATAGTTGATGGCATTCATATTAGCCGCGGCATAGTCCAAATCCATAGTGTAGGTCTGCCCGTTGGCGCATACGGCGTTCAGCGCAAAGTGATAGTTCGGGGCTACGTAGGTAACTGCTATCGACCCGGAAGTAATGTCTGTGGTATCGCCTGCTGCCACTACAACCTGACCTTCCAACAGCGAATAGTTGCCTACCAATTTGCTGCTGTCGCTGTTGGCTTTGACAACCGCATAAGCGGCAAAATCTTCTCCGCTGAAGAAATCAAATGCGTACATTGCATAACTGCTGCCCGTAAACGAAGAAGGATAGAACATCGCTTGCGTACCATCTGCCACAATCTTTCCGTTGCTTACTGCGGCAGGGGCTTTCTTGATACCCGTTGCGGGGGCTGCTACAAGGCGGCTGTGGTTGAAGTCGGTGTACTCAACGGCGGGTAATGTTCTGTTTACCCCCCCCATGTTCTTTTTTGCTACCCGTGTCGCAAACTCGGGGGCGGCACTTGCGCTCAATACCATAGCGGCTGCGCATACAAGAGAGAAAAGTTTTTTCATAAATGTATTGTTTTTTGTTTGTTAAAAAGACTAATCCGCACTGCCTATGCAATAATTATGCAATCAATACAGTGAAATCGATTGCAAATGTACAGCAAATTTTTTGAATATGCAACACTTGGTAGCATAATTTGCTTATAAATGTGCATTTTTGTCTTTTATGCCTCCTGTCGGGACAGGCGCATACGGTCTGAAACAGGATACCAACAGTATCGTAAACACCGCGTATCAGATAACGAATCACCCGATAATCACCCGATAATCACCCGATACGGTTAGCATAAAGACACAGGAGTATAAAAAGGAGACTGCCTGATTGTACAGGCAGCCTCTTTTTTTGGTGGGAGACGACGTGGCTCGCGTCGTCAAGAGCAATCTTTTTCTGAAGAACAGGTATCCTTTTTAACTTGTTAGACAGCCTCTTTTTCAGTCAGGGTATTAAGTGTGCTTATCGGATTTTGGCACCCAATACATTGAATCTCTCCTCGCCGCGCAGGATGAACAGTTGTCCGTTCTCTATCACTTTGCGTACTGCGGGAGCAGCAACCGCACTGTTTTCCATGCCTGTAGAAGAGGCGGTATAGATGATGTGGATAGGACGGTCATACGAGTTCTTGGCATTGATTTCGAAGTACAATTTGCCGCCTTTGTTCTCCACTTTCACCGTACCGGAGATGAGGAAGAATATCGGATCCCCGATACCCTCGGAAGTCAATTGACCATAGAAAGAAGGATAGATGCTTCCGTTTTGCACACCCGGATTTGCCAGTAGTGTACCTGTTTCGTACGAGTCGTCGATGGTGTAAGTGCCTGCCGGAATGGTGATAGCGGGGTCAACAGCCTCGACAAAGAAAAGGAGAGAGGTGTAATCCGTTCCTGCGGTCAGCGTTACATACAATTGACCTTTTTCCGTCACCTTGTCAGTGAACTTGATCTGGTCTCCTGTGTAGGTGATATTCACTTCCCCTTCTTTGGAGTCATAGTCCATACCGGTATCCTCCGGGACAAGTTTACCCGTGAGTTTCACGTTGTACAGGATGGTATCCGAGCCGAGCAAAGCACCTTGCATCGTGATGATGCTGTCAGCAGTCATAGTCGCCGTTACGGAGCCGCCCAAGAACGAAACCGTTACCACCTTGTTGTTGTCCATATACTGGATAGCGGAGTATTTCGCGTTCAGATCACTGACCTCAAAGGTGCCTGCCACCTGCGAAGATTGCGGTGTAACGGAGATATAATAAACGCTGTCTGCGGTGTAGCCGTGTACTTGGTATAGTCCGTTAGACAGGAGGTTGGTCGTCTCTGCTGCGGGTACCACAATGCTTACCGTGTCTTTTGCTTTGGGCAGAGCGTAGAACATCGATACCTTGTACAGGATAGAGTCCTCGCCGACCATCTCGGCATACATCAGCGTGGTGTCTGCTTTCTGGGTGAGCGTTACCTTGCCGGCCAGCGCATGCACGATGGTGGTGTCTGTGCCGTTGATAAACCCTACGCCGGAGTAGTAGCGGTCGAAATCATTGCCCTCGAAAGTGCCTTCCGGTTTGTCGGCATAGACATAGGCGGCGGCGATGTGTTTGTCGTCTTTGTTCTCCATTCCGTATTCGCCGTAACTTGCATAATGAACCAACTCCGCCGAGTGGTCAAACGAGATGGAGACGGTGTCGGTCGGTTCGGGAACCACGAATGCCATACTGATGCGGTACAATATGTTGTTGCTGCCGAATGCTTCCGCTTGTGCCGTTACGTTGCCGTCGGCGTCAACCGTTACGTCAGCCGTGGCTTCCGTTACGCCGATGGTGTCCGCAGGGGTCTTGCTTGTGTTGATGAGTTTGGTGGTTTCCACCTCGTACGTACCGCTGACCATAGCATCCGCACCGATAGTGAGGTTGACCACGTAGTCCGCATTGCTGCCCTCCAGCCAGAATGCACCGAGATAACCGGTCAGATCCACCGATTCGAGGTTGTTGATAACCACGTCAACCGTGTCGGTGGGGACAGGCAGCGCATACGTCATCTCCACATTGTAGAACAGGCTGTCGTTGCCTATCATAGAGGCGTTGATATGATATACGCGGTCAGTAAGGGTAATGGTCGCTTTCGCCTCGTCAAGATAGTCCACCCATATATCGTTTTCCTCGTCGGTATAGGAGAAACCGGAGTAAAATCCTCCTACGGGGAAGAAATCAATCATCGTATATTCACCCGCTATAGCCCCCTCGTTGTAGGCAATAATCAGCGAAACCGATTTCTGTCCGTCAATGCCTTCGAACTGGAAATAGTTGTCCGACTCGGTGTCCAGGGTTACCTGATCTTGCGTGAACACTATGTTCACCGTATCTTTGGGGTGTATCACGTCGTGGTGCATATGGATATTGTAAATCACACCGTCTTCCGAGCGCGCGATAGCCTTGATGTCGGTGAAATCAGCAGTCTCCGTGATGGTTGCCGCTATAGAGTCGAGTACGATCTCTTGCTTGGCTGTGTAGTCGGCGATATACGTGTATTGCAAATCAAAGTCCGTTGTGGTAAAACTGCCGGTAAACGACCGGGAGATATAGTCCAATACCACTGCATAATTTTCATCATCACTTAGAAAAGCCACAAACCAGTCCCCCGTTTCCTCATAATACTTTTTTGTGGCAACCCATTTGCCGACAATGTTCACCGTGTCGGCTTTCGTGGCACGGGCAATACGTTGCGTGGCGGCATATTGCACTCGCTCGTCCGCAGACACCGCACTGCGGGCAATCTTTGTCTTCTCAATGCTTTTCTTCATGGGGAGCATAGCCGCACGCTGTGCAACGTCTTTTTTCGACCGCCCCATAAGGCTGTGCTTAACAACGGGCTGCTCCTGCGCGGAAACAGCGTCAGACGCTTTGACAACAACCGGTGTCAAAGGAGCGGCACTCACGGCAACCGCCATCGCCGCTGCTACAATCAGAGATAAATACTTTCTCATAATAATTTGGTGTTTATATAAATGTTTTCCTGTAAGACCCGATTGTACAACGCATACAACCGTATCGCTTGCAAAAGTACGGAATTTCTTTTGATTGTGCAACACTTGGCGGCAAAAATTACCGAAAATCGTGTATTTTTATCATATTTCCTCTGTTTGTACACGCATCTTGCATAATTCTCCCGCCTCCATAACCCGCCCTCGAAGAAACATCCCGTTTGTTAATATCTGCTTTCCGTTGATCAACAACCACTACCTACGAAGGAACTACGAACCAACTACGAAGGAACTACGAAGGAACTACGAACCGCAAAAAGTACACGGTTGTTAAGATATTAGACACAATCCAATACCCGATCCGCCTGTGTCTTGTACACCCGCCCGACACCTTCCCGCTGTTTTCCCGCTGCAAAAATACTTTTGCCGCCCCGCTTGCGTATTTGAGATTTTATTTGTAACTTTGCACGGACTTTGAAACACACCGCACCGCGCGGCTAAATACCAAAAACACACAACCCAAAACTCCAAACAAAATGATGAAAAATAACAACTATTGCGTAATCATGGCAGGCGGCATAGGAAGCCGCTTCTGGCCTTTCAGCAGAAACGCACAACCCAAACAGTTCCTTGATTTCTTCGGTACGGGACGCAGCCTGCTCCGGATGACGGTCGATCGCTTCCGTCCTGTCGTACCTATCGAGAATGTACTGATAGTTACCAATGTGCAGTACAAAGACTTGGTAATGAAGCAGATACCCGACTTGCAGCCCTCCCAGGTGCTCTGCGAACCCGCACGCCGCAATACCGCCCCCTGTATCGCTTATGCCACGGCGCATATCAAAGGCATTCTGCTTCAGCGTGCCATTGCCGAGGGGCGCATCGCGCAAGGCGAGGTTCCCGACATTAGCAGCCCTATCTATGATGCCAACATCGTCGTTGCCCCGAGCGACCACCTTATCCTCCAAGAGCAAGCCTTCCGGCAGACTATAGAGCGAGGTCTCTTATTCGTGCAACACAACGATGCCATCCTCACACTCGGTATGAAACCTACACGCCCCGAGACCGGCTACGGCTATATCCAGATGCAGAATGTGCAGCACAATGCCGAGGGCGTCTGCAAAGTGAAGACTTTTACCGAGAAACCCAACCTCGAACTGGCAAAGGTCTTTATGGAGAGCGGCGAGTTCTTGTGGAACTCCGGTATCTTCCTTTGGAACCTGCGCACTATCTACTCGGCGTTCCATAGTTTCCTCCCCGAGATTGTGGAGAAGTTCCGCGAGGGACACCTCTATATGGGTACCGACCGCGAGGACGATTTTATCCAGCGTATCTTCCCTACTTGCCCCAATATCAGTATCGACTACGGCATAATGGAGAAAGCGCAGAATGTCTTCGTCCTGCCGTCCGACTTCGGCTGGTCGGACCTCGGTACATGGGGCTCGCTCTACGAACTGAGCGACAAGGACGATAACGGCAATGTTACACTCCACTGCAACGCAAGTTACTACGACAGCCGCCGCAATATCGTTACTCTCGAAAACGGCAAATTAGCCGTCATACAGGGACTGGACGACATGATCGTCGCAGAGCAGGGCAATGTGCTGCTCATCTGCCATAAGTCCCAGGAACAGCAAATCCGCCAGTTCGTCAACGACGCCAACGACCGCTACAACGGCAAATACAATTAATGTAAATATTGCATTGGGACTCTTTATGTGGATATTATGTGCATATATCTAAAACTACAGTTTTATGAAAAAGAAAAATGCGCTATTGGTATTGTTCTTTCTGTTAGGAATAATACTATGTTTATCAAGTTGTGATAAGTATCGGATTTCTACAGGAAAGTCTTATGAATATGTAATCATTGTAGATTCTACGGCATCTGCTTGTGGAGTGGATAGTTGTGTTATTAATATCCCTTGGATTAAAAATGAAATCAATGTGTTTTTAGTGGATAGTGCAGAGAGAAAATTAGAATTTGAAACCTCTCTAAAAATTACACAATATCTTTGTGTAGATAATACAATAGAGGATGAGGAAATAACATACTTTGAATGTACAATGTCGGACAAAAAACAGAGTGGTACTTTATGGCTGGATTGTAATGGGGATACTATTTGGATAAATCCCGATTACACTAATACTGAAACGCACCCATATTATGAAGAAACCAATACTTATTTTAGAGATAGTTTGTGGCATAGTGGTGTTATAAAGGAGAAAAAGGGTATAGTGTATATTGTAATGGGTTTTCTGCCTTACATATAATCTCTTCAAAATATTTAATCAAAAATACTATCTTTATGAAAAACATCTTTTGTTGTGCTATCTTGTTGCTGTGTTCATTAGTTGCGTCAGCAATCTGCCGTGGCTGAATAATAAAATAAATGCCTTCCTGAAAGATAGCGCAGAACGGCGGACGAAGATAACTACCTCTTTGCAAATAGATTTGGTAACGTATGTAGATAATACCGATGGCGGCGATATGACGTACTATTCGTATCGCGTGGATGATATACCTTTCTTTGGCACCTTGTGGTTTGACTGCGATGGTGATACGGTGTGCCAAGACCCCGATTGGTTTGTATTGCAAAATGATACTATGATACGTTCCGATAAAGACGAGTATTTCATCAATATCTTGGACGAAAGAGGTAAAAAGCAACTAAATAAAACCATTGTAAATGTCGAATTGGGACTCTTGCCGTGGATATGATAAATAATGATCACAACTAAAAATATGCCTTATGAAAAGGAAAAATGTGCAATATGTATTATTGTTGTTAGGTGTTGTGCTATTGAGTTGTAATCAAACACCTATTGACGATGGCAATTACTTGCCACCTGTCGGTCGTTTTACGTACTACAATACTGTAGAAATAGATTCTGCTGCTTCCTCTTGTGACGTGGATAGTTGCGTAATCAATCTGCCTTGGCTGAATGACAAAATAAATGCATTCCTGAAAGATAGCGCAGAACGTAAAAAAAAGATAGAAACATCTCTTCGAATAGAAATAGTTACACATAAAAATTTCGAAACTGAAGAAATGAATACGTATTTTGAATGTTATCTTGAGGATTACGAAGAAGGGGGAACATTGTGGTTGGATTGTGCAGGAGATACTATATATAAAGACCCGGATTATTGTTTGTCTATGGGAGATACAATATCTGATTTTGTATGGTTTAGAGATGTGTTGAATAATAGTGGTGTTACAGATGGGAAAAAGATTATTGATATACATTGGGGTCGTGAATATGGTGGAATTTAACTAAATCTTGAACTATTATTATGAAAAAGATCTTTTATTTGATATTGTTGCAAACTTTTGTGGTTGTGATGGTTTTTGCTAATCCTGCATGCCCAGATTCTGTGCAGGTCTTGCAACCGGATGGCTCAATGATTTGGACGAATGTGCATGGTGATGAATTTTACAATTGGCGTTCTACCACGGATGGAAATGCTATTTTGCGTGATTCTCAACAGCGCTATTGCTATGCTATCGTTGAAGGTGATTCGTTAGTGCCTTCAAACATTGTGGTTCATAATTTATTAGAACGTACAAGGGAGGAGAAACACTTCCTTGTGAACAGTACAAAGAATGTTCGGCAATTTATCAATGCAGTGCAGCAGAGTGCATTGACAGAGCACCGATCCGCAATGGTTGCACAATTGCAGGATAATTCTCTCCTAACAACACAATCCACTACCGCTGTTGTAGGAAAACGAAAAATACTTACTATACTGGTAGGCTTTAAGGATAAACCTTTTACAAGATCTGCTGCTGATTTTGATAAATTAATGAATCAAGAGAGTGGTATGGTTGAGAATAATTATGGAAGTGTTAGAAATTTTTATAAAGAAGATTCGTATGGAAAATTAGATGTTTCGGCTATAATCGTTGGTCCTTTTACTGCTAAAAAACAAAGTTCTTACTATAAATATGACAAAACGAATAGCACCAAATATGTTAAGAAATTAGTTGAAGAAGCCGTTGAGTATGCTTCTACAATGGTTGATTTCTCTACATTGGATGGTGATAATGATGGATATGTAGATTGCATTCATATTGTATTTGCTGGACACGGATTATCTTGTGGTGCTGATGACGGTTTGATATGGGAACATCAATATACTATAGACAATACACGTAAATTTAGTGGAAAAAGAGTTTCTAAGTATATAATAACACCAGAATTGAGTATTGATAATCAACTTGCACCTATTGGAACTATCTGCCATGAATTTGGACATATTTTGGGTGTCCCTGATTTTTATGACGTAATAGACGATGTTTATAGTGCTACTGGAGAATACGATGTAATGTGTAATGGCAGTTGGAATGGTTCTACGAAAAAGACATCAGGACGCTATCCTGCACATCATAATGCATATACTAAATGTTATTTGTTAGGTTGGGGAATTCCACAGACTATAACTGCAAATTCTAATAATTATGTTTTACAATCTTCATCGAAAAATCCTGTTTTTTATCGTATAAATACAGCAACGACAGGAGAATTCTTTTTGTTAGAAAATCGTACAAAGATAAATTTTGATATTTTGATTCCTAATGCGGGCTTAGTTGTATATCATATTCATAAAGATTTAGCAGCAACTATTGAAAAGTGGGATTATATAAACTCAAAACACCCATTGATGTGCTACATTGTCAATGCTTCTGCTACTCAAAATCCGACAGAAAGTCCTTCTTCTTATGGTGGGCAGAAAGCAGTTCGTGCTTTTCCTGCTTCTGGGGAAACGCAAACGTTATTCACATCTACTTCTACCCCTAGTTTCATTGCATGGAATGGTATGGGAACAGGAGTAAATATTTGCTTTATTCGGAAAGAGAAAAACGATGATATTACTTTTACCGTTAATCCGCAGGTAGAAGGTCCCGATCATCTGTGTGGCAAACGGACATACTCTATTACAGGCGTTGTACCTGATAAAGATACCATTGCCTGGTCTTATTCGTTTTCTTCTGCGATGACAGAGATTAAAATATTCCCCGCGATTAGGTTTCCCAATGGTAACAAAGGAGCGAGTGTTGTGGTAGAGCGAGGAACACAACCTGTTCGCTTGATAGATTCTATCGGAGCACCTCTCCCTAATACCCCTATTAAGATGAGTGCAGAGACTGCTATGGTAGCAGGACATCCCATCTTAATGCCCTATACCGGTACGGTTACATTATATGCCACAATACATAGCGGCAATGGTACATATACTATAGCGAAAGAGATTGAATTGCCGAAGAATGCCAAACCCGAGATAGATTTGCCTATTGGCAAGAAACCTTTATGGTTTGCCAATCAAACTCGTTCATTTACAGAAACTGCGGTCTCTACTATTGAGGGCGCATATATCAGATGGTATGTACAATATCCGAAAGATACTGCGTGGTCGGAATATACGGGACGCAGCATAAGTCTGACACCTACTAAAGGCGGAACACTCACGATGCGTGTAGTGAATGATTGTGGATGCCCAATACTAAATGAAGCAACATATACATTTGATATTTCCGAAAAGATAGTGCAACCGCCTATCATAATGAAATCTTATCAAAACCCCGTAAACACCTCTTCATTAGCCATTACAATAGAACGTAATGCAGACGAAACCGATGTGGCAACCTTTTCCGTACAAGAAGAACTTCCCAATTATACCATCGAATTGTGGAGCGAGTTGCAAGGGTGTGTCCGCACTTTGACATCCAACGCCGAGAAAGTGTCTTTGGACGTGGCGGGTTTGCCCAATGGTTGGTATCAACTCTTGCTCTTGCAAGACGGACAACTATGGGATTCGGGAAATGTTCTGCTGACACATTAGACTTTTTATACAGATTGATAATAACTTACAGATATGAGTTACCTTAATTTTGACAAGACACTGCTGATCAACTTGGAGCGGTCGCTCCCCAAAGAGATGATACGCACCAATCGCGCGGGAGCATACAACTCCACCACGCTCGTTGATTGCAACACCCGCAAGTATCACGGGCAGTTGGTACTCCCTCTGCCGGAACTGGGCGAGGACAACTATGTGCTGCTCAGTTCGCTGGACGAGACCGTTATCCAGCACGGCGCAGAGTTCAACCTCGGTTTGCACAAGTACGGCGAAAACATCTATTCCCCCAACGGACATAAGTATATCCGTGAGTTTGACTGTGAGGTCATCTCCAAGACCACCTACCGCGTGGGCGGTGTTATCTTGACAAAGGAACGTATGCTTGTTAGTTTCGAACCACGTGTCCTGATACGCTACACCCTTCTCGAATCAGGCTCGCCTACCATACTGCGCTTCCGCCCCTTCTTGGCATTCCGCTCCGTGAACGAACTGACGCACGAGAACCCGCGTGCCAACACCAATATGGACGAGTGCGAAAACGGACGCTGCAACCAAATGTATCCCGAGTTCCCACACCTGTACATGCAGTTCTCCAAGGCGGTGGAATACCACCACAACCCCGTATGGTACAAAGGTATCGAATACCCCAAGGAGCAAGAACGCGGCTACGAATACAAAGAGGACCTGCTCGTACCCGGCTGGTTCGAACTGCCGATGCGCAAGGGCGAGAGCGTCATCTTTGCTGCGGGTATCACAGAGACCGATACCGCCAAACTCAAGACCGTCTGGGCAAAGGAACTCAAACGCCGTATCGCACGCACCGATATGTTCGCCTGCCTGAAAAACTCCGCCGCACAATTCTACAAACGGGAAGGAGACAAGTGCTACCTGCTGGCGGGATACCCATGGTACCACGCACAGGCACGCGCAACATTCTTTGCTACTCCGAGCTGTACCCTCGACATCGACCGCCCCGAGTACTGGGACGCTATCATCGACCAAACAGCCGTCGGAGAGGTACGTGCCTTTATGGCGGGTGATTACGACAAGGTCAAAATGACGGGCATGGATGACCCGGATGCCCTGTTGTGGTTCATACGTGCGTGCCAGAAATACGCCCACAAATATACCCTCCACGAAGCAGCAGAGAAATACGGTGAACTCTGCCGCGAGATAATTGAGTATTACCGTCGTCAGAACCACCCGCGGGCTATCGTCCACCAAAACGGGCTGATCTGGGTGGACGGAACGGAGCGACCCGCCACTTGGATGGATGCAATGGAAAACGGAAAACCCATTACTCCGCGTACGGGTTACGTGGTGGAAATCAACGCACTATGGTACAACGCACTCAAATTTACCGAAGAAATGCTGAGCGAGATGGGAAAAGAAGCAATGGCTGACCTGACGGAATACCAGGCGGAAATCGTGCGCGACTCGTTTATCCGCACGTTCTGGAACGGACTCTATCTGGACGACTATGTGGTGGGCGACTACCACAACAAAGAGGTGCGCCCCAACCAAATCTGGAGCGCAGGACTGCCCTATTCGCCGTTAGACCACAAGCAGATGAAAGCAGTGGTCGATATTTGCACCAAAGAACTGCTTACACCCCGCGGACTGCGAACCCTCTCACCCAAAAGCGGCAACTACCGACCATTCTATGTCGGTGGACAGTTGGAGCGCGACCGCAACTTCCACAACGGACCCGTCCGACCCGCTACCGTCGCCGCATATGCACGCGCATACATGGCGGTCTACAAGCACAGTGGACTCAGTTTCATAGAACGCCTCCTCGTCGGATACGACTGCGAAATGAGCGAACTCTGCATCGGTACACTCAACGAACTCTACGACGGCAACCCCCCTTACAAAGGACACGGGGGCATGAGTTTCGCACCCAGCGTGGCAGCGGTAATATCCGTAATCGATACAATGAAAGAATACAAAGAGACTCCCTGTGAGTCCCAAAACATAATACAGCAATAGATATGAATGCATTGATGTTCGGATGGGAGTTCCCGCCCCATATCTTGGGAGGATTAGGTACGGCAAGTTACGGACTGACACGCGGTATGGCGCAGCAGCAGGATATGCACATCACCTTTGTTATACCCAAACCGTGGGGAGACGAAGACCAGTCGTTCCTGCGCATCATAGGCGCTAACAGCATACCCATTGTATGGAAAGAGAATAGTTACGACTATGTGCGCCAACGTATGGAGGGCAGAATGTCCCCCGAGGAGTATTTCCATTTCCGAGACGGCATCAAATACGACTTTCACCGTATCGGTACCGACGACCTCGGTTGTGTGGCATTCTCCGGTCGCTACCCCGATAACCTTATCGAGGAGATCGGCAACTACGAGGCGGTGGCGTCGGTGCTCGCCAATAGTCTCGATTTCGACATCATTCACTCCCACGACTGGCTGACTTACCCCGCAGGCGTGTTCGCTAAGCATATCTCGGGCAAACCGTTGGTTATACACGTCCATGCCACCGATTTCGACCGTAGCCGTGGCAATGTTAACCCCACCGTTTATGCTATCGAGAAACGCGGAATGGACGAGGCAAACCATATTATATGCGTGAGCAACCTGACCCGCCAGACCGTTATCGACAAATACGGTATCAATCCGCACAAGGTCTCCACTGTGCATAATGCCGTCGAACCGTTGGCACACCCCGAGGAGTTCGTCAAGCACCCGCGCAAGGACAAACTCGTTACCTTCCTCGGGCGTATCACAATGCAGAAAGGTCCCGAGTACTTTGTCGAGGCTGCCGCACGGGTGTTGGAGAAAACCGACGGCGTGCGTTTCGTGATGGCGGGCAGCGGCGACAAGATGAATGAGATGATCGACCTTGTAGCCAAACGCGGTATCGCCGACAAGTTCCATTTCCCCGGTTTTATGCGCGGGCGGCAGGTGCAGGAACTGCTGGCGGACTCCGATGTCTATATTATGCCCAGCGTGAGCGAACCGTTCGGTATCTCGCCCCTCGAGGCGATGCAGGTCGGTTGCCCTACTATCATATCCAAGCAGTCCGGCTGTGCGGAAATCCTGAGCCATGCTATCAAAACCGACTACTGGGACATCGATGCTATGGCGGACGCCATCTATGCTATCGTCAAATACCCCGCAATGTACAAATCGCTCCACGAAGAAGGAAAGCGCGAGGTCAACAATATCCGCTGGTACGATGCCGGTCTCAAAGTCCGCCGCATCTACGACGCCGTCATCAACCACACGCTGTAAATGTCATAAGATAAAAGCAAATAAAAAATTAAATCAAACACTTTATGAAATACGGAAAATATATACTATGCAGTTTGTTGTGTTTGTCTGTTTCTATTGTAGCCATAGCAGGAGATAATGGAACCGAGCGCAAACTGATTGAAATAAAAAAGATTATTGATCTTACACCTGAACAGGAAGATTCTATTCGTTATCTGCATAGGCAATACTCTATTATTGCAGATTCGGCTCTTTATGATATTGCCGATCCTGTAGTGGCAGCACAGGTAAAATATGAGGCAAATAAAGTGTTTCATAATAGTTTTATGGCATTGCTGACCGAGGAACAGAAAGTAAAGTATATTCAAGTAACATCATCTCCTGAAATTAAGGCAAAAACAGAGGCAAAGATACAAACTTTGCGTGAGACAGAACAATATACGGAAGCCGAGTTGGCAAAGCAGTATGATGCCATTTATAAGTATCTTATGTTGGAAAAGGTGGTTTATGTCCGCGACAAGTATCGGATTTCGCAACAAAAGATGAATATCGCCCAACTCAAGAAAATGCAACCTAAGGCATTGCAAGCCGCCAATGCTGATGAAAAACTAAAGCATAATGGCAAGCCTCGTAACAAAAATTACCAGTGGTAGAATCATATACTTGTAGCAACACTAACCTATGAAAAAGCGGTTTACGATACTCCTTATTATATTGTTGAATATATTTGCTTTGTTTGCAGAGAACCCTGCAAATGACAGCCTTGCTATAGCCAATCGGCAAAAACAGGAATATACCGAGGCGATGAAATATCTGCGCGGTATAAATACCGAAATGGATATTGACAAAGCCAAAACGATATTGTTCGACTTGGCAAAGGAGGATTATGCACCGGCATTGCGTACCATTGGAACGATGTATAGCCGTGGTGTCGGAGTAAAGCAGAATTTCAGGAAGGCGTATATCGCCTACTACAAGGCTGCCAAATTAGGAGATGCAAAATCTATGGTTAATATCGGGGTTATGTATCAATGCGGTGATTCTGTGGAGCAAGACTTTGCAAAGGCATACAAATGGTATAAACGCGGATTGAAAAACGGAAACATAAAGGCTAATTATTATATAGGCTATTTATATTACAAGGGCTTTGGCATCGAACAAAGTTATAAGACAGCACTGCATTATTTCCGTGAAGGTGCCAAATCGGGTAATCCCTCTTGTCTCTATATGTTGGGTCTGTGCTATATAGAAGGTAACGGTGTAGAACAGAATATCGAAAGGGGGAAACATTTTATGGAAAAGGCGGTCGATGCCGGTAGTGAGGTTGCTGTGGATTATATTTTGTATGGAAGATTATCTACAGCATTGCAAAAGGCTGCCCCGCGTAACAAAACGGATGAATTGGAGCGTTTCCTCCCGCAAAGAGTGCAACGAAAGAGGGATAATACTTTGCTAACCAATTTTTCGGGAAATTGGGAAGGTAAACTGATAGAATACGATTGGTCGGGGACACGCATAAAGAATCGTAAAGATATACAATTAGAGGTGTATAAGAATGGCGATTGTATGGACGGTTTATGGATTATCGGTGAAGAAAGCGTGCCTTTTTCTGCTTGCTATAAAGATACTTTATGGCAAATGGATGCCGATATACATCACAATTTGAGAGGGGCAAAGGTGCAAATGCAATGGTGCGGCTTGAACTACGAGCAAAAGGACGGACAAGACTATTTGACGGGAAATGTGCAGATATTCAGTTTGAAAGCCAATGAACCCGCTCCTCCGAGTTTTGTTGTATTGAAACGCAAACAGCAAACAACAGATAATAAGGTGGTTTCGGCACAAGAAAGCAACACTTTTTCTGTTGAGGTTGTTCCTAATCCTGTAGAGGAAGAACAATGTGTAGCGTATATTGATATGCCTGCTATGCAGACCATCCGCATTAGCCTGTATGATACGAATGCACATTGTTTGTTTGCAAAAGAATGTACTATGCAACAAGGTCGGAATACAATTTCCATTCCAATGCCTTACAATGCGGGGATATACTGTTTGCAAGTACGGAATGTGGATTCCACCATTGATAGTATCACCAAAATAGTAAAACAGTAGGAAATATGAAATTGTATATACATAGGATATTGATACTGTTCTTTTTGCTTTTTGCAATCGGGGTATTAGGCGATAATATGGGCATTGCTACTATATATGCTTGTGATTTAGAGGACGATGATGATTGGTGGCAATTTGATAATGATGGAGATGATTGGTGGACATATCTGCCGGATATTGTGTGTACACCGGATCCGCCGGCGTCGGATGATACAGACGATAAGGATGATGATGACTTAACTCCTAGTTGGGATACAGATGATACCGATGATGATTGGGAAGATGACCCATGTGCAATGGGAGATTGTGATGATTTGTATGACGATATGGATGATAAGGAAGACCCAAAAGAGGAAAAAGAAGAGGATGACTGTGATCCAGAAACAGGCATAACAGGTACTGCACGGCGTGCAAAAGGCAAGGATGAGTGTGTGCAAGATTGTATGGGCGTATGGGGCGGAAAGGCTTATACCAAAGAGTGTAATGGTGAGACTATCTGTATTGACGGTAATAATGGTACATTTACCAATACATTAACAGGTGAGGCTTTAGAAAAGTTTGAGCAGGCAGAGCAAGAGATGCTACAGAATTGTTTGCAAGCGGCATTGTTGAATAATTTGAATGAAAATTATGGAATTCAAATAGATTATTCTGCCTCTCAACGTACTCCCGGTTCATTTAATCCGTGTAACTATAGTATCGTATTTAATTCCACAAGTGCAATTAGTGCATACTCTGTAACCGCAGAACTATTTCATGCTTACCAAGAGCAATATCTCGGAGGACTTTTAAGTGATATTCAAAATTCTGTGGACCATACAGGAGGTTCCAACATAGAAGCAGAAGAAAAGGCTATGGGGTATTTGAGTTCAATATATACATTATTAGGCGAGCAAGAGGTAGAGGGCGTACCTCCGTTGTTAGGACAATGGTGTAAAGACTTTGCAGAAAAGAATAAAAATAATCATAACAATGCAACCTTAACTATAGATGAGATAAATAGTTGGTTTGCTGCTGTCTACGAATTTCAACAATATTACGCTGGTACAAAGCCTTCAGGCAGCAATGATATATATGATGCTCCTGTTGATGAGGATTTGCTACCTCTTTCTTTATTGAGTTTATGGAATATGGCCACAGATTGTCGACAAATGGAAATTATTATAAAACCTGTAAACAGATTCCCAAAAGATGAACGGATTATTAAGTGGTAGCAAGATAAAAAGAATTGTATATTGGCATTGTGTTGTATCAACTATATGCACTATGTTATTATTGTTCTCTGCTTGTGCGCAGACCCGTCCGTTGCAACCGAAGGCTGTGCAACAGACTGCTGTTAGCAAATATCTTTCTGATAGCATATTCGTCCATAATTGCGACACATTTGTACAAGTGGAGAATAAATATAGAATAGAGTGGCAGACGAAAAACTATCGGCAGTGTATAAAGCAATATGTAGAAAAGAAATTTTATCCGTGGAGGAATATTCAAGCGTACGATATTATTCAGTATTTTGATGTCTCGCAGGAAACGCGTGATATGATATATAAGAATGGAGGAGTACGGGCAATTATACAATCTTTACTTTCGAAAGAAAGTTGTGAGAACGCACATCGGAATGGATTTCCGATTGAATTCAAAGTCTATTTTGTTGTTTCGTTAGCAGATATGAAGATACTTGCATATGGGTTTGAATTATCATGGGAAGATAAACCTAAACAACTCGCGCCAATAGAGTTGGAAAAGATATTGGACTTTATTCATACTATTCAGTTATCATATAGTGGTGGAGAAGAATATAGAAACGAGACTATAGCATTAGGTATAAACTTGCACCGCCTAAGTCTTGAATAAGATATTAAAACCAACCGTAATATGAAACAGATACATATTCAAAAATATTGGGTGTGCATAGGTTTCATGCTAACTTTTGCAGGTTGTGCCTCTACAAAGAGTGCAAAATGTGATAATGGTGCTAATGGAGTATTTTTGCTTGATAGTTCGTTTGTTTATGGGGAAGATACGCTGTGTGTAAAGCATACACCCTATAGGGAGTGCTGGACTACCAAAAACTATGCGAAAACGGCAAAGATTATAAGAGCAAAAGGAGATACTGTTCCGCCGTATATGTGGGAAAGGATTATGTATGAGAGAGTACAGTATATGGGTATCTCAGACGAAACACGTACTATGATACTTAGTGCTGGAGGAGTCAGTGGTATATTACACTCTTGCCTTTCTGAATAAAATTATGTTAATACTATTCGTCATAATGAAATATGGTTAGTAGCGGATTTTATAGTTTCTTTGACTGATATGAAAATACTTGAATATGGTTTTGAGTTGTCGTGGAATGATAAAAGTATGCAACTTTCGCCAAAGGAGATAACCAATATCTTAGATTTTCTTCATACTATCCAACTGACATATAGTGGTGGAGAACAATTTAGAGATGAGACCATTGTTTTTTCTATGAATTTGCATCGCTTGAGATAAAATGAAAAATTATACCATAATATGGGTAACTGCAGGCATTATCTCTTTATTGTGTGCTTGCAGTGGTGTCTCCAAAGTTGCCAAAGCACCCGCAGGAAAATTTGTCTCGGACAACTTGTATGTGAGTGGCAAAGACACTTTATTTGTGCAATACGATGCAACATTGAATAAAGTAGAAGTATTCACAAAGGATTATCATAGTAAAAGAGATAGTATAGATAGGCTGTGGGTAGAAGAATATAAAGATCCAGTGTGCAAGAAATAGTTGCCTCAAATGTGAAAATTATAAAACCAATTAAAGCGGAGTTTTTAAGGAAAGGAATTTATATGCTTTCGGAAAAGGCATTATCTTCAGTTTTCTCTACGGAAAATTCGTATGGTCGTTTCTCTATGTATTTGATTTATTCTTTGCCAACGGATAATTTTCAGGATTATGGTTTTACGCTATCTTGGTATAAACAAGAACTCGTATTGTCTGCAGAAGATATAGAAAGTGTACTGAATATGATTAGAAATTGGCAATTTCAATACAAAGGCGATAATATGGCTATAGACGAAATTTGTTTGCGACTATATCTGCCTATACGCGCCGAAAAGTGATAAATATGTTTATGGTTAATCAGTGATAATACGGACGCAGTCCGTCCGTTTAACAATCAATCCGATAATGCCTTGAATATTTTTTGACCCTATTTGTCTAAAAAGCGCGGCGTATGTTGCGCCGCAAGACAGGTTTTGCGGGTTTTGTTCCATTATAAAAAACACGCCGCAGGCGAATAAGATTTATGGCAATTTATGGATGTACAATCAAAGAAAGATTTATTTGGATTTCTTGCCGCTTGCGGCAAAGGAGACAAGGAAACAAGGATACAACAAACAGAATAACTAACATAACTTACAGATTATGAAAAATATATGCTTTTGCTTTCAGATGCATACTCCGTATCGTCTGAAGCGTTACCGTTTCTTTGACATCGGTCATGACCATTATTATTACGATGATATGCAGACCGAGGACAACGTTACGTGGCTCGTACAGAACTCCTATCTGCCACTTTGTCAGACCCTGCGCGAAATGATCCAACTCTCCAAAGGACGTTTCCATTGTGCGCTCTCCATCTCCGGTGTGATGCTCGAGATGTTTGAGCAGTACACCCCCGAAATCATCGATGTGCTCAAGGAACTGGCTGATAGTAAATGCGTTGAGTTTCTTGCCACTCCGTTCTCCTATTCCCTCGCGGCGGTGTACAATACGGACGAGTTCCAAGAGCAGTTGGACAAGCAGCGTGCTGTCTTCAACGATGTGCTTGGGGTAACTCCTTCTGCCATCTGGAACACCGAATTGCTCTATTCCGATGAAATGGCATATAATTTGTACAAGTTGGGCTACAAGGTGATGCTCACCGAGGGGGCAAAGCACGTGATGAGTTGGAAGTCGTCTAACTATCTCTACACCTCGGCGGGTGCGCCAAAGATGAAGATGCTCGTGCGCAATGCGGGCTTGAGCGACGAGATGAGTTTTCATTTCTCCGACCCCAACTGGGGCAATTACCCGATAGATGCGGAGAAATATGCGAACCAACTGCAATCGCTGCCCGAGGGCGAAGACCTCATCAATATATGGGTCGGTGCCGATACATTCGGTATTCGCCAGCAGGCGGGGACGGGTATCTTTGAGTTCCTCAAGGCGTTGCCCTACTATGTCATAGAGCGCGGAATGGGTTTCTGTACGCCTACCGAGGCAGCCAAGAAGATGACGGCTATCGATGTCATCTCTGCGCCATACCCGCTTACGTGGGCAGGCGAGGCAAAAGACCTCAGTATGTACAACGGCAATGACCTCCAGCAGGAAGCGTTGAGCAAACTCTATGCGGTGGCGGAGCGTGTACACCTCTGTCAGGACAAGGGCTTGAAGACCAACTGGCTGCGCCTGCAAGATGTGAATAATTTCCACTATATGAACCACATCGACCAGGGAGCGACCTACTACGAATCGGCATACGATGCGTTTATCAACTATATGAACGTCCTGTCCGATTTCCTGCAGTCGGTGGAGGAGCAGTACCCGACCACTATCGGCAATGAGGAACTGAACGGATTGCTCAAGACTATCAATAGTCAGGAGAAAGAGATTCAGCAACTCAAAGAGGAACTGAAAAAGAAAAAAGCAAAACTGACCAAATAAACGACACGTAAAAAGTGTACGATTATTAAGATTTATCCAAAGGAGAACTCGTAGTTCTCCTTTGGATAAAAGTGAGGAGGATGAGCATAGGATGCGCTTATGATACGCACCCTTTGTGCCGTCCGTAAAAATGTACGTTTGTTAAGATTGGAAAAATTGTGCATTATGCATTGTGCATTGTGAATTGAGAAATAAGTTTATCATATTAGTCTGCTTTTTGTTGGCAACTGCCATGGGCTTCGCCGCCAAAGAGAAGGCTGTCAAGACGGTTATCCGTACTTGGCAGTTGCCGTCACCTGCGGCTATCGCTGACACCGTGCAGTTCGCCGATACGGCATACCTCAACTACCCGATGCGCAGCGTGCAGAACGACTATTCCATCTCCTCGGCATACAACGGCAACTGCCTTGTATCGCCCATTCAGTCGCGTATCTATTTCGACCGTCTCTCGAAGATTGACGACATCTTCGCTGCGGCTTACCAGCCTTATATATATACGCCGCAGGACGTGCGCTTCTTCAATACCACCACCCCCTATTCGAGCATTGCCTACAACAAAGGCTTTACCACGATGCACGAGGAAAACGAGATCTATTTCCTCTTTACTGGCAACCTCAACAAGCGTATCAACCTCGGTACGCAACTCAACTATCTCAATAGCGTGGGGCATTACTCCAATCAGGCGGGTAAACTCTTCAACGGCAACATCTTCGGTTCCTACAACGGCAACCATTATTCGCTGCAGGCGGCATTCACGTTTGCCAACTGGAGCAATTTCGACAACGGCGGACTCACCAACCCCGGCGACCTCGACGGAGCGTTGCAACCCGAGGACTTACCCGTCAACCTCAATGCTATGTCGGGCTACCGCTACCTCGCCGGTTTCCTCAACCATTACTACAGCATTACCGTCGAGCGTCCCTACCACGATACCATCGAGGTAATCAACGAAGAGGGCAGGCGTGAGCGGCGCGATACGCTCAAAATCAACTATGTGCCGGTTACTACCTTTGCACACACCTTTGAGACCACCAACAGCAACCGCCGTTACGTGGAGCGTACCGCACAACAGGGCTTTTATCCGACCTATTATCGTAACCCCAATACCACCAACGACTCCACCGATGTACTTACTATCCGCAACACCCTGAGTGTAACCTTCGAGGAGGAATTCAACCGCCTGCTCAAGTTCGGTGCCACGGTCTATGCCATCAACGAGTGCCAGCGTTTTCTCCATCCCGTCAGCGAGGAGGCAAGCAACCTCATAGGCGACTATGAGCCATTTGCAGGCCCATGGGTGAACACTGCTGCCCATCTCGCCCCCGACACACTCTGGGGCTACCAATGGACAAACAACACCTTTGTCGGCGGTGCATTATACAAAAACCGCGGCAAATGGGTGCATTATGGTTTCGACGGTGATGTCTGTGTCTTGGGCTACAAACTCGGCGAGTTCCGGGTCAACGGACACGTGGACGGCGATTTCCGTATCGGTAAAGATACGATGTATATCCGTGCCCGCGCCTTTGTCAGGAACGAAACCCCGTCTTACTATCTGCAGCATTTCTCGTCCAACCATTTCCGCTGGAACAACGATTTCCAAAAGACCTATCGTTTTTATGTCGGCGGCGAGATTGCATACCCCACCACGTGGGTGAAACCCAAAGTCAATGTCGGCTTCGAGAACCTGACACGCTATATCTATTTCGACCAAACGGGCACCCCCGTGCAGCACGAGGGCAACATACAAGTGCTGTCGGCGGATGTGCAGTGCGACCTTACCACGCCGTGGGTGAACCTTGAGAACCATGTGGTCTATCAGTTGTCGAGCGATGCGGCAATGCCTTTGCCGTCTTTTACGCTCTACCACAACCTCTACTACCACGGTACATGGTTTCGTGCTATGGACGCACAGATCGGAGTGGATATGCGCTATTTTACTTCCTATTATGCCCCTATCCTCAATCCCGCTACGGCGCAGTTCTGCGTGCAGAACACCACCAAGGTAGGCAATTACCCGATACTCAATGTGTATGCCAATTTCTACGTACGGTCGCTGCACCTGCGTTTCTTTGCCCACTACACCCATTTCAACCACCTCTTTATGAAATCAACCCCGAACTACTTTGCTATGCCAGGCTACCCGATGAACCCCGACATATTCCGCGCCGGGCTCGCATGGCATTTCTATAAATGACAACCAACAACATACAACTATTAACGGTGCAACCCACCAACGTTTACAAACAATATGCCTTTAACAATACGATTAAATAAAATCTTGATTTACGCCCGCGATGAAGCGGAGCGTTTGCAGAATACGCAGATACTGCCCGAACACCTCGTGCTGGGTATCCTGCGCTTGGCGGAAGGTCAGGCGTTTGAACTGCTCCGCAAGGCGGGGCTGTCTGCCGAAGAAGCCAAAGGAAACCTCGATACCGCTTTGCAGCAGGAGCAGCGCAACACTATTGAACCGATCACCCGCAGTACGCAGGTAGAGAGTATCATACGTATTGCCGAGGGTATCAGCCGTGAGTATCAGGCAGATGCTGTCGGCAGTGCCCACTTGCTGCTTGCTATCCTGCGCCACCGTATCAACCGTGCCGCACTCTATCTGGCTAATGCGTGGGGTATCACCTACGACCGGATAGTCGAACTCTATGCCCAGCCGCACACCACCACTCAGTCCCCCACCGCAGGAATGGGGCAGGGGAGTGATGTCGAAGACGGCAAGCCCCGTCGCCCGCAGCCCAATGTGGGCAAGGTCGGTGCTACTACCGCACTCGACAAGTACGGACACGACCTCACCAAACAGGCGCAGGCGGGCAAACTCGACCCCGTAGTTGGGCGCGAGGTGGAGATCGAGCGTGTCGTGCAGATCCTTTCCCGCCGCAAGAAGAACAACCCTATCCTCATTGGCGAACCGGGTGTCGGCAAGTCGGCTATCGTGGAGGGGCTCGCTTTGCGTATCGTCGGCAACGAGGCGGGGGCTCTTGCGGGCAAACGTATCATTACCCTCGATGTGGCGTCTATGGTGGCAGGTACCACCTACCGCGGTCAGTTCGAGGAACGTATGAAAGCGGTGCTGCAGGAGTTGCAGCGCCACCCCGAGGTAATCCTGTTCATCGACGAGATTCATACCATCATCGGTGCGGGTAATGCACAGGGTTCGCTGGATGCAGCGAATATCCTCAAGCCCGCTTTGGCGCGGGGTGAGGTGCAGTGCATCGGTGCTACCACCACCAACGAGTACCGCACCTCCATAGAGAAAGACGGAGCCTTGGAACGCCGTTTCCAGAAAGTGGTTGTCCGTCCTACTACCCCCGAAGAGACCCTCTCTATCCTCAATCGTCTGAGCGAGCATTACGCAGAGTATCATCACGTGGTCTATCCCGAAGAAACCTTGCAGGCGGCGGTCAGTCTGGCGGAACGCTACCTTACCGACCGTGCTTTTCCCGACAAGGCCATCGATGTGATGGACGAGGCGGGCGCAAGGGCGCATGCACGTGCCAAAGCGGTAGGCAACGAACCGCAAGATCCTTACACCATCACCGTGGACGATATTGCTTCCGTGGTCTCAATGATGTCGGGCGTGCCCGTACAGCGTGTGCAGAAAGCGGAAACGGAGCGGCTGCGCACTATGGACGAGACCCTGCGCAAACGGGTCATCGGGCAGGACGAAGCCGTCGATACCATCGTGCGTGCCATTCGCCGATCGCGTCTCGGCTTGCGCGACCCGCGCCGCCCTATAGGTACGTTCTTCTTCCTCGGTCCTACGGGCGTGGGCAAAACCTATCTCGCGCAGTGCCTTGCCGAGGAAATGTTCGGCAGCCGCGATGCGGTGATCCGTTTCGATATGTCGGAATATATGGAGAAACATACCGTCTCGCTCTTGGTGGGCGCACCTCCGGGATACGTGGCGCACGAGGACGGCGGCAAACTTACCGAAGCCGTACGCCGCAAACCCTATTCGATTGTGCTGTTCGACGAGATAGAAAAAGCCCACCCTGACATCTTCAATATCCTCTTGCAGGTGATGGACGAGGGACGGCTTACCGACCGGCAGGGACATGTGGTGGATTTCCGCAATACGATTATCATCCTTACTTCCAATGTCGGCACGCGTCAACTCAAGGAGTTCGGGGCGGGTATCGGTTTCGGAGTATCGGATATGGATACCAAGACAAGCAATCAGATGCTGCTCAAGGCGTTGCAGAAGACTTTCCCGCCCGAGTTTCTCAACCGTATCGACAATGTCATCACGTTCCAGCCCCTTACGCGCGATGCACTCGCACGTATCGTCAATATCGAGGTGGCATTGCTCCAAGAGCGTCTGCGCAAGACGGGGCATCAACTGGTGCTGACGCCCGAAGCCACTATGCAGTTGGCAGAGAAAGCCTACGACCCGCAGAACGGGGCGCGTCCCGTCAAACGGGCTATCCAGACCTATCTCGAAGACCCGCTTACCGATGTGCTGCTCGCGCACCCGCAGCAAAAACGCATAACTATCAAACAACTACAAAATAAATAACTATTATGGCTATCGAAATTACAGATGCCAACATCAAGACGCTGTTGGCTGAGGGTAAACCCCTCGTTGTGGATATGTGGGCACCGTGGTGTGGTCCTTGCAAGATGATGTTGCCCATTGTGGACGAACTGAGCAACGAGTATGAAGGTCGTGTCGTGGTCGGCAAACTCAATGTGGACGACAATCCCGACACCTGCGAGGAATACGGAGTGATGAATATCCCGACGATGCTGTTCTTTAAGAACGGCAAACTCGTCAACCGCCATGTCGGTGCCTGCCGCAAAACCGACCTTCTCCCCCTCCTCGACTCCCTCTTGTAAAAAAGCACAAGTAAGCGTATGCTAACTCAAGCATAAACATACTATTACACAACGAAAGCGGCTGCCTGCATTTGTCAGACAGCCGCTTTCAATCCAATCTGTTCGCCTACAACATCCATCACCTGCTATAGATTCTTCATAATCTCTTGCAATATGAATCAGAGTTATCTGTTATTCAACTAAAGTCCAAGTCTCGCCCATTCCCATAAACAGTCCTCCCCGCTCCTCAGTCGTGTCGGTGACTATCGTTTTATACATTACAATACCCTTGCCTTTCACTATCTTGGCGGCATTGGGAACCACGGTTTCACTATGAAATCTATCCCGATAATAGGCTTTCAAGAAAATTGTATCACCTAAATACTGGAATATGGCATCCGCTTTTGAAGACTTATTTTCTGCAGTGAACCCAATATATAAATCTTGGGTAGTAGTTAATCCTATGGATAAATATTTTCTAGAATCCCCAATATACATATCAAACGAACGAGGAGTTACAATATCCTCATTGGCATTATTTGTCAACTTTGCTCTAATAAAGTAAATTTCCGAGGCAGTTGTAAATCCTCCGAATGCTTCTTCTACAGGATCCCTTTCCGGACGTGGCTCATACTCTCGACTTATTTCTTCTACGGTTAGTGTAACTGTATTACCTTTGTCAGAAACATACACTAACTCTGTCCCCTCTTCCGGAAAATAGCAGTCAACTCGTTCAAAGGGGAAATTATCCCAACCATACTTGATGTAAGGAACAGTCTTATCAGGATTATTTCTGTCTCCATCGCAAGAGCATAAAAGTAGCGCAATGCAGGCTGCTCCGATTTTTACAATGTCTTTCATAATTATTGAATGTAAATTTTATCGGAATGTACCATTCCGTTGGTTGTTATTTTGATTATATACAGTCCGGAGGCGATATCATTGGTCTGAATAGTACTAGTACACTCATCAAAAATACAGATGCCATTGATGGTAAACAATTGAACTCTACAACCATCTTGATTAATATAGATGACCTTATCGTCTTTTATTATTGATATTTCTGAAGCCTCTTCTTTCCTGTCCTTTGCTACTTGTTTCGGGCGTCCCGTAGTCCAGTTGATACCCCACAAATATAGGCTGGGGTCTCCATATAGATTATAGCGTCTTACCGTTCTCCAACGGGGTTCTGTTTTGCATTTGGTATAAAACTTTTGCATACCGCCATACACAAACAATCCCATAGAACGGTTGATTCTGTTCTTTAATTGAGTGAAAGTGTTTCGCGAAAAATAACGATTAGGAGGATCGTAAGAAATAGTTGTCGATGACAACATTGTAACACCTCCATTTTCATTGTGTATCCAATGGCGTGTGAAATTATTATTATAGAAAATATCTCCTAACAAACAAGTGTAAGCAAACCCAAACGGTTGATAGTCTAAACTGCTATTGCTTGCATTTGCTATGCCATAATAATAAAATCTGTAAGGTTCCCCTATCAATTGCTCTCTTCCATGCCCGAAATAAGTGAATATCCATGGACAGGCATCATGTTGCCCTGACAATTCACATTCCAGATCCTTATAGGCATCGTCTTTGGAAGCCTTTCTCCCATCATAAAGATATGGATAAATTCCATTTATGTCGTTGACGAGATTTGCTATGTAGCGGGCATTGTTATAGGTGTAGTTTTTATGAGCACCGGCACCGGAAAATATGGATACACGCGAAGGAGAATAATTGGCTAATGTATTTTCATTCTTTATGGTCTTATCCACAATGTTTTTTAATTCCCAGGTTGATTCCACCGGCCATCTTCCTAAAAAATATGCATAGTTAAACCTGCTTAGTTTCTTGTTAAGACCAGGCAATAGAACATACTCTAAATCCGTGGGCGGGTCTGTACGGTCATCTTTAACACCCGCAGAGAATGGAATCAAGTCGGGTGTACCCACCAACAATACGTACAATAAATCTGGTCTGTTTCTGTAGTATTCTTCCAAAAATTGAATAATATCTGCAGGAGTGTCATTTGAACAATATCTGACATCTACTTGATATCCTTTGCTAATTTTATGATTGATAAACTTATCAAGTTCATCCCCTTTCAATTTGTCGTTGGCTATGATTAGATAGACCGCCTCGTCAACTAATTGCTTGACTGCCGATTCTGTGGATAAATCTACTGCGCTCCCTATATAATTGTCAAAAACGGTTCTGCCTATAACATTGTCATCATCAAGCAATCTCTCCAAACCGCATTCTTCTATGTCTATTCGATAGGTTGCAGACTTGACAATTGTCAACGTTCTTGTAGATGGCTCATAATGGAATGGATAGATGGTGAAATTCAGACCATAATTGCGAGGCATTGCATACAAATCCCAATCATATTCGTTCCAATACCACGTATGATTATCGTGGTTGTAATAACCATCATCATAATCCAAATGAGACAATGTTGGACCATACATCTGTGCAGGAATAAAATCACGTTCCAACTGTATTTCAAAGGTTTGGATGTCGGCAATGCTTATGTTTACATTGACATCGGGAGAAGGAACCCGGAGATTGGCTCCAAAGAAAGGCAACGAGGGAAAACCATACTCGTCCAAACGATCATAGTAATCATCATAGAATTCAATTGACGAGAAAATATAGTCTCCATCTTCGGCATTGACAGTATCTTTTGTGATGTGATATTCGCCTAATCTGTATTTGATAGTGTAGCCACAATCGTCTTGAATGAGGGAAACACCACGATGGAGAGTTATTTTCTGCTCCATCAACTGCGCATGGCACATTATTGCACACATTAGCAATAGTAATAGAAGATAGTTTTTTCTCATTGTGATAATTCATTTTATAATTAATAATGCAATAGTTCATTGATATATTGGGGGAGACTTCATATTCAACCTAAAATGAGTCTGAGTTATTAAAACTATTCAACTAATGTCCATGTCTCGCCCATTCCAATAAACTCTCCTCCCCGCTCTGCAATCGTGTCGGTGATTATGGTTTTATACATCACAACACCCTTGCCTTTCACTATCTTTGCAGCATTGGGGAAAACGGTTTTACTACCAAATCTATCCCTATAATAGGCTTTTAAGGAAATTGTATCACCTAAATACTGGAATATAGCATCTGGTTTTGAAGACTCATTTTCTGCAGTGAAATCAATTAATAATTTTTGGGTAGTAGTTAGGTCTATGGATAAGTGTTTTCTGTTGCCCCAAATATTCATAGCAAAAAAACGAGGAGTTACAATATTCTCATTAGTATCATTTGTAAACTCTGTTGTAACACAATACGTTTCCGAGGCCGTTGTGAATCCCCCGAATGCCGGACGTGGCTGGTACCCCCGACTTATTTCTTCTACGGTTAGTGTAACTGTATTACCTTTGTCAGAAACATACACTAACTCTGTCCCCTCTTCCGGAAAATAGCAGTCAACTCGTTCAAAGGGGAAATTATCCCAACCATACTTGATGTAAGGAACAGTCTTATCAGGATTATTTCTGTCTCCATCGCAAGAGCATAAAAGTAGCGCAATGCAGGCTGCTCCGATTTTTACAATGTCTTTCATAATTATTGAATGTAAATTTTATCGGAATGTAAAATTCCGTTGGTGGTTATTTTGATTATATACAATCCGGATGCGATATTATTGGTCTGAATGGTATTAGTACACTCATCAAAAATGCAGTTGCCATAGACAATGAACGACAGAACTCTACAACTCTGTCTTTCTTATAATAAACCCATCGAAAGAATTAAATATGCACTAACTTAATTCCGCCAATGGGTTTTATTAAATTCATTTTATGATTATAATGCAATAATAGTTTATCTGCATTTTTCGTAATGCTATCTCCCCCCCTCGTTACCAATCATCGCGTAGTATCTTATGTTGCTCATTATCGTCCCAGCGTTCTGCCTTGCCCTCTTTATACAATTTCTCCATAATCTCTTGCAGTGAATACCCCTTTGGTGCAAACGGATTGCCGTCTTCAAAATTTCGTATGTCAATTTCAACGCTATCGATATTTATACGGTATTCTGTAGTAACATAAACAGGCGAGTTACCATCTAATCGGGTTAGTTTCAAATACTTATAATCGGGTGTCTCTCCCATTACGCGCATGGCTTTCTTATACTCTGTCTCTGTTCCTGCCATATAAGTACCAACCACACAACGACACTGCTGTATGGAGATGGTATCGTAATAGGTACGTGCAGTGTAAGTTTTGGTTCTGTGAGTCTTTTGATCGTAGCATTTTTCAATCTGTATGTTCTCTACATAAATTGTTGTATTGGGTGCATAAATAACTATATTAGGGATTCCGAAGGTTCTCATTGCGGTATCAAAAACACATGAGGCGCAGCATATGGCCAATATACATAGTACGACCACCTTTGGTAAATATCTAAATATTGTTTTCATAATAGTAAAATAGTGAGTGTTATTTTATAGATTATTTGTTATAAACCCATGCATAGTTCAACCCGCCAAGTATGCTCCAATATGGATAGTAATTATGTTCTCCCATACGATAACCATTATCTGCAACAAAGATTCGCATATTCGTTTTGATTCCTATCCAACTTTTATTGTAAGCATAGCCAACGGCGGTCCAATAATGAGCATTACCACGTATTCCCTCTACCAAAACAGGCTGCTTCTTATCTCGCATCCAAGCAATAGGTGTTGTTATGAAGCGTATTTTGTATTCTCCGTTTGTCGCATTCTCTACGCCTCTACGTATTCCTCCATCATATAAAGGAAATTGTTCTCCGGTTTTTATTGTCTCCTTAAAGAATGTATAGTACAAACCTCCATCCGTATCAAAACTTCTTTTTTCACGAGTTTCATAAGTATTAGGGTAGGTGGTGTTGTTATTCCCTAAATAATAGTATGCGTATGAGACATTGTTCACAAAACTATTGTGAGAATTATCTCCAAAAATAGAAATATATGTATCATTAAATTTACTATATTTTCCTCGATAAATCCAAGAAAGAGCAGCAGGACCACAAAAATCCCTCCAATGAGTTAATCGTAAGTTATGATCTTCATATTCTGGCAGGAAACCGATATATTTTGCGGAAATATCGTGTATGTTCTTGTCAATCAATTGCTCCATCTCAGGAGTTATTTGGAATTGTTCTTCTGTGTTTTGAGAGTTTTGATACGTTAAATCTAACCAGTATTTAACAATATCATCTGATGTTTCAAATGATTTTGCATACTCAAAAAGTGTCTGGTAATTGTTTTCTGCATCTTTCAGGTCTGCAGACTCGTACAAATCCTTTTCTATTTGTTCCTTCTCTTCTGTAGATAAGGTTCGTGCTACTTTCTCCATAATTAATGGGTAGCGATTGGATATCAATAAAGAGTTTTCTACAGGAATTAATTTGTCGAACTCGTGTTCTCCATCAACTATTAAATCTGCTTGGTAATATTGTGAGTTGCCAAGACCATAATAAACCAATGGGTACTCGCCTATATATCGGTGATATTTGAAACTGAACTCTGAGTATTGAATAGGAAATGGAAATAAATATTCTATCAGTTCTTTTGTCGAAGGTTGAGCCGATATGGTAACAGTACCTACAATATATTCTTTTTTGAATAAAATAGAAAATTCGTAATAGTAGGGTTTATCTTTATAATCATATACAATCACAGGTTTGTCTGCAAATGATAATTCTTCTTTGTGTTCTGACAAATTAGGTAATCCTAACTCTTTTATGACTTGTTCCGGATAGTAATTTTCTACATTTGCGTAGAATTCAGCAAAGGCACAATCACGGGCAATTCGATAATCAAGAAAACCATATTTCTCATACATTTCAAATCCCGTTACTTTTTCAAGTTCTTCTTCTGTAGCAAGCGGAATTTCCACATTCAAAGAATTTGTAATTTGTACATACTTTTGGCTTTTTTGTGTTTGCTCTGTGCTGCCGCTAATCTCACTTCTGCATCCGCAGCAAAAATAAGATAGTACCCCAAACACGCCCACATACAACGATAGGGATAAAATTTTTGTTTTCATAATGTTTTTAATGTTGATTGTTGTTTGTACCTGAAGGATAAAAATTTTCTTAATACGCTGCAAAGATACGCAATTTATTTGTTGTATGCAACACTTTGTTTGTTTTTTCTGTAAAAACGTGTTTTTTAATTACAAAATAGACTATATTTGTATGATTGTGTAATTTTTATTGTTAGTTATCTGCCATAGAGAAAAAGCATACATATATGTGTTGACGGTCGCTGGTTTTCTTTTTTATTAGTATGCTACTGCCCAAAGCGTCTAAATGATGGCTTTACGGCAGAACAAATCTCCGCCCGTAGGCATCTTGTATCTCCACGATCCCCGCATCTTTCCGTAGTAGGCAGTAGGCGGCTGCGTCCGCTTCCGGTTGCATATACAGATGCGACGTGCCCGCTATCACTCTTTCATTTTCTTTTGTTTCGGGAATAGCCAAATCTGTTGTCGTAAGACCGGCGTCAGGAGTATCATCCCGCAATAGGAAATCGGTCCGTATCCCCTTGTTGGTGTATGGCGACCGGATGGTTACAAACACATCAATCTCTATCTGGTATCTTGTCCCCCGCAGACAGAGGTGTGCCTCTTTCCCTACTATATATGTCGGTGGCTCTGCTATAATTCCCTTGGGCGAAAACTCGGTATATGCCTGTTCCGATTTGAGTACAACAAAATCCTCTTTTTCTCCGTTTTCCCTGATAAATACCACCGAGTCGCCAACTGCATAATGCCCGAATAGATACTGATTTTCTTCGGCAAACATCTCGTCCGCCTCTGCCTTCGCCGCCGCATTGTCAGGCTCGTTGCAACTGTTGAGAACCAAACTCATCAGCAATAAAAAAGGTAATAGTATGCGTTTCATGGAGATTTTTTATGAATTTTCGTTATCTTGTCCGTGTGAATTAAACCGTACTCCATACCACGGACTGTTTCTCGAACCATAGTGCAACGTGGTGTAGTGGATGCGGAACCTTTTTATTATATCGTTTTCCGACAGGGAAAACTGTGTATCAGGCAGTACAAACTCGTATGCCAGACTGTTATCAACCCGATAATCGGCAATCGTATCTTCTATACACTCTTTTGTTGCAGTGTCTATGCGGTAACGCGTTATTATGATGCGCGTTAACGCATCGTGATTGATACTGAATATCAACGTATCCCCACCGCAAAACATATTTCCCGCGGGTCTCCTTTCTTTGTCAGTGTCGGATTGAATGTATGCATCGGTAGCAATACTATGCTTATATTGTTGAACTCCTGTTTTCCTTTCAGTATTGTGTCATTTAGATAAAGTATAGTATCGTGATCATTATATGAAGCCATCAAATCAATCCATAGATCCCCCATACCTTCCACTTGAAAATCAAATGTGCCATTGGTTTCGGATAGTAAAGTTTTTGTATTGTCATAGCGTATCATACTGCCGTATGAAGTAATGTCGTACAGATAGTATTGAGCCAATGTAATAACATTTCCATCTGGCGACATTTGTTTTCCGTCTTTGGTAAGATAGTATTGACCGGTGATGTGCATAGCCGCATCATTTTTCGGTGGGGTCATATCGCAAGAATACATCAAGATGCAGAATGACAGGCAAGTAATCACTCGAGATTGTGAAATAAGTTTCATAACTAAAAGTTATTTGATTGGTATCTTTGATGTTTTTGTGGTTCCATTTCCTAATGTACCAGTCAGTATGTAGATTCCAGTTGGTAGATTGGTCGGGAGCATTATTTGATTGTTTGCATCAATTTCTATATTACATATTCGTTGTCCTAATGATGTATATAGGCAAGATGATGTTACAACCAAATTTTTCAATACCTTGCAAGTCAATGGCATATTCTTGTGTTTCTTTTACATTGTATGTATCCGGGAGGTGTGTTAGTAAATGTTATATTGGTTGCAAAAGTATAGAAATTATTTTATGTATGCAAGGAAAATGTTGTATAACATATCTTTTTGTATAGTTTCTTGTTTTATAATTATTTCTTCTGATGTGTTTTTTGCACTTTAGTAAGCAAAGTGTCTGCTGCAATGCCGTGTGTCGAAAATGTACCGATATGGTCGTGCAGATTATGCAGAAAATATGCATTATATGCAATAGGCATACCTTGTGCTATCAATTACGTAGAAAAGACGTAGAAAGGACGTAGAAAGAATAGGCTTTTCCCGATAGGATAAGCCGCTTGTTTATGCAGAAAAATATGCATTACATACGTTATAATTCTGTGTCAGTTGGAACGCACGTGAATACACAAAAAATCCGGCTGCCATTGTGGCAGCCGGATAGAGTGGGGAGACTGATATTGCTCCCCCATATGGGAAATAGAAATCGGTTATTTTACCAATGCGCCCGTGGCGGTATATACATTGCCGTTGCGCAGGATGTACATCTGTCCGTTATGGATGTATTTGGTAACCTCTGCGGCATCTGCACTGATATGGTCGATAGCCGTCTGCAGCCCCGCATTGATAACCACGTGGATAGGTCTGTCATACGAATTGACGGCATCCACCGTGATTTTCAGTCCGCCATTGTTGTTCTCCACAACCGCCTTACCCGATACCATAAAGAATATGGGTTGTACCAACGTATTGTCAGAGATGGTACTGTAATAGGAAGGATATACTTGGTTGTCGCTATTTATTCCTGTGGTAGCCATAACAGTGCCGACTGCATTGGTATAGTTTATCGGATATTCGCCTGCAGGGATAATGATGTCTTTATCCGTATTTCCACAAATAAAGCCGATAGTGGTATAATCTGCACCATTGGCGGATTGTGCATCCACATAAATAACCCCTTGCGAAGCATAATCGGTATCTACCACAACATTGTCAACTCCTGCCGTATAGGTGCGATCTACGCTTCCCGTCTCGGCATCAGCCGTCAGACGTACAACATCATCGTATTCTGCCATCATAGTAATCTTATAATAGGTAGCATCCGTACCGACCATACCTGCGACTACAGTAATCTCCTTGCCGACAACCGTAATTTTTACTGTTCCATCCAAGAACTCTACAAAATCATCGTCAGTAGCATACCATGGATCATAAACCACGAATGAGTATTTGGCATTTAATTGGTCTGCCGTATACGTACCAGCCACTTTCCCTCCTACGTTGGTAGGTTGGAAACTTGCTGCCCACTTCAAGTCGGTGGTTTTGCCTTGAATCATAAACGCGTCTTCGGTTTGCAATTTGTTGGTAAAAGTCGCCTTGTTCTTCGGTATGTTGATTGTAACCGTATCTTTGCACTCAGGGAAAACAATGGGTGCTTGTTTCATACGGATATTGTAGGTGTTGCCGTCCGATGCAGTTACAGTGGACGTAACCAAAATCCGGTTGTCCTCTTCGCCCAGCGTAACTTTTCCGTCTGCTGTGATTTGTGTTGCACCGGTGGTCTTCGGCGTGATGCCGATGTTGGCATCATACGTGCCTTGGTATTGCGTAAATGCTGTAATGATAGATACCGAATAGTTGTCATTTGCACTCACAATCTGCACCATCTCATAGTTGGCATCATAGATATGCACCGAATCGCATACAATATCAATCGTGGTGCCGGCAAGTTGTGCAGGGGCTTTAGACGCAACTTCTGTAACAGGGGCTTTTGTGAAAAACGGTCTGCGAGAAAAGGTCAGCCGCTCTTCCGCATTAGCACTTACCAAAAGCGTAAGTGCAAACAAAAACGAAAAGATTTTCTTCATATTGGTATATGTTTAGTGGTAAAATAGCGGTTTAGTATATAAAAAAACAACTACAAAAGTACTGCTTTTGTGCGATATATGCAACACAGTATGCATATTGGTCGTGTTTTGCTGCATACATCTGCAAAACAAAGTCCTTATAAGGCTGTATCTCGTTGCCGTCTCGTTGCCGTCTCGTTGCCGTAATTTTCATTGCGGATGAGATTAAGCAGTGCTTCTACGGCGTCCTCTTGCGGGATATTCTTCAGCACGCACTCTTTGCCGCGATAGAGACTGACGCGCCCGCGCCCGGCACCTACATAGCCGAAGTCGGCATCCGCCATCTCGCCCGGGCCGTTTACGATACAGCCCATTACGCCTATTTTCAGTCCCGTAAATTCCACCGTGGCGGCTTTCACCTCGGCAATGGTCTTTTCCAAGTCGAACAGCGTGCGCCCGCACCCGGGGCAGGAGATATACTCCGTCTTGTAGATACGCACGCGTGCCGCCTGCAATATGTCTTTGCCCAGCCGCTCCAGCCGGTCGGCGTCAAAATGCGGATTGCCCAATACGAGATGGGTGGCGTTGTATTCCCACAGCAGCCGTCCGCACTCTGCGGCGGCGTGCAACTGAAACAGTCCCCAATCGGTATCTTCGTTGGAATAAAAGACAGTATCGCCCTCCACGAAAATCTGCGTGCTGTCTGCATAGCGGATACTTTGCGGACTTGCGAAATAGTCCACCAGTGCACGTGCTACGGGAATCTCGTTTTCGGGGGCTTCGCTCAGGCTCACCCGCACCGTGTCGCCGATACCGTCCGCCAGCAGGGCACCGATACCGACCGCCGACTTGATGCGTCCGTCCTCGCCTTCGCCCGCTTCCGTAACGCCCAAGTGCAACGGAAAAGCCATACCCTCTTGGTTCATCTGCTGCACCAGTAGCCGCACCGTATCGACCATGATGCGGGTGTTGCTCGCCTTGACGGAGATGACGATATCCATAAACTGTTCGCTTACCGCCACGCGCAGAAACTCCATCACGCTCTCCACCATACCGGCGGGAGTGTCGCCGTAGCGCGACATAATACGGTCGCTCAGACTGCCGTGGTTCACGCCCAGACGGAGGGCGGTATGGTGTGCTTTGCATATATCGAGCAGGCGTGTGAAACGTTCCCGCAGCCGCCCGATTTCGGCTTGGTATTCCTCTTCGGTATAGTCGATATGTTTGAATTTGCGTGCGGGGTCTATGTAGTTGCCCGGGTTGATACGCACTTTCTCCACCACCTGCGCCGCCGCATCCGCCACATCGGCTTGGAAATGCACATCCGCAACCAAGGGAACTCGACATCCGACCTCCCCAACCCCTCCAAAGGAGGGGCTTTCAGATTGTCTGTTAGCCCCCTCTTTGAGGGGGGAGGGGGAGTCGTGTATTCGTTTCAGCGACTCCACCTCCCGCAGCCCCTGTGTGGTGAAACGGACCAGTTCCGCCCCCGCAGCGATACAGCGTTGCGCTTGGGCTACGCTCCCCTCTATATCGTTGGTCGAGGTGTTTGCCATAGTCTGGATACGGATAGGCGAATCGCTGCCTATATAGATGTCTCCTACTTTTGTCTGCGTCGTTTTCCGGCGTGAATACGTCTTGTTTATGTTCATATTGTATGATTTTTCTATTAAAAGCAAAAATAATGCACCAATTATTTGCAGGGTCAAAAAAAAAGCCGTACCTTTGCACCCGCTTTTGAGAAAAAGCCTGAATCAGTAGCTCAGCAGGTAGAGCACATCCCTTTTAAGGATGGGGTCCTGGGTTCGAGCCCCAGCTGGTTCACAGAGAGGAGGGCAACGCTTTCCTTTTTTGTTTTATATAGGTCTCTTTCTTGTAGCATAGTTGTCTATTCAATGTCTGTTCAATATAAAGTGGAATTGTCTTACTTGTCCGCCGTAGGCGATAAGATTTACAATGGCAATTTATGGATGTGAGGATGTAAAATTGTAGATTTACTCAGATTTCTTGCCGCTTTGCGGCAAAGGAGTTTCTTATTTCGAATTCACGTTATACTATTATCTGTTGTTTAATAGTTGTTGACAGTTGTTGACCGACAAAGTCTCTTTTTCTTTTTTCTTTTTTCTTTCTTTCTTTCTTTCGAATTCACGTTATTTCTTTCTGTGTTGCCGGCGACGCAGGAGACGGAGGAACCATTGCTTGGTTTGGGTAACCATACGCCATGTGCGGCTCGGCTGGGGAATATCCGTCAGAAATACATCGCGCACCTCGCCGCCCATCTGCTGCTCGGGGTAGAGTATCAGATAGTTGTGTTGCCGGAAGAAACGCTCCAGCATATCGGGTATTTGCTCGAAAAGCGGGTTGTAACTGGCAGTGGCATGCCGCGAAGAGACCATTACAATCATATCATCCTTTTCTGCCTCTTTCGCCATCATCAGTACCTCTTCCCAGTCGCCCATCTCGCGGTATGACGCCCGCAGATACTTGCCTTTGCGGCGGCTCATGGCTTTCAGTACGCGCTGCGTGTCCTCGTTGGCAAAGAATACCACTGTTGCGCCTATCTGGCTGCTCAGGCGGCGTATCTGTCCGAAGCAGGATATGAAATCGTACTCCTTCTCGGCATAGCGCGGTACGGCTACCAGCAGGCGGTTAATCGTGTTGAGTGGCTGCACTTCGTGATAGACAATCGTCGATTTGCCCTGCTGCTCGATAATCTGCCGTGCGTCCGCCCAGTCATCGCTCTGTACCAGTTCCGTCTCGGGCAGGCTGCTCAGGTGGCTCAGTTCTTTCAGTTGGTCGTGCAGGTCTTCGCCTACTGACATCACTATCCATTCGTCTTCCGTCCTGTCGCTCTCCAGTTTGGCTTCTTCCTGCAGGGCTATCTGCTTGGCGGCATGCTCCGTAACAAACGACGAGATGGTGCAAAGCACCAGTATCATCAGCACCGCCCCGTTGAGTATCTCGGAGTTGAAAAGCCCCACTTGGTAGCCGATTGTTACTATCGCCAGCGTGCCTGCCGCCGTGGCGTGGGTTAGTCCGAAAACCAACTGCCGCTCCATACCCGAGAGGTGGAATGACCCTTGTGCCGCCCATGCCGCCAACCATTTGCCCGCTAATTTGGTACCGATCATTACCGCCGCGATGGTGATGGTCGCCCAGCCGTGCCAGCAGAGACTGATGTCTATCATCATACCCACGTCTATCAGAAAGAGCGGCACGAAAATACTGTTGCCCACAAAATTGATACGGTTCATCAGCGAGGATCGGTTCGGTACCAGCCGGTTGAGCGACACGCCGCATACAAATGCACCGAGGATACCCTCCAAACCTGCCCAGTCGGCAAGAAAAGCCGACAGCATCAGCACCGTCATCACGAGCATAAAGCAGAAAACCGGTTCCTGCTGCCGCTTGAACGCTTTCTGTACCACCCACGGAAACGCCCATAGGGTCAGCACCGCAAAGAGGGCAATCTTTCCCGCCAATGCCCACCAAAAGAGCGGACTCTCGTTGCCTGTCAGGTGGCTTTTCAGTCCCGCCAGCACAAGGAGCGACAGCGTAATAGCCACCATCGTACCGCCCACAACGATATTCACCGCCGCATTTTTCTGTATGCCGTAGCGGCTCACTATCGGGTAGGTCATCAGCGTATGGCTGCCGTACATCGCCCCCATCAGGGCGCATGTCGCCCAACCGAACCCCATCAGGCGGCTGGTGAGCATACCTAATGCAAAAGGTATCAGGAATGTATAGAAACCGAAGAGAACTGCACTCCGTTTGTACTGGCTGAAGTCGTTCATATCAATCTCTACACCCGCCTGCAGCATGATATAGAGCATACCCATCTTGCCCAACACACGTATCGTCTCGCTCTCGGCAAAGATATTCAGCCCGTATGGTCCCAACGCAATGCCCGCCAGAATAAAGCCCACAATGCTCGGCACGTGTATCTTGCGGCACACGGGCGGTACGAGGAGTATCACTCCCAGTACAATCGACATTATGGCTAATGAGTTGGAAATCACACTTTTGCTTCGCGTTGTCGGTTTGCTTCGCTCACGTTATTGGCGTTGCGTTTGTGGTCTTGCGTTGTTGGTTGTACGTTGCTGGCTTTGCGTTTATGCCCTTTCTGCAAGCCCCTCCTCTGGAGGGGGTGGGAGGTCTTACAGAAACCTTCCCGTAATGCTCTCTTTGCAGTTTTTCACTTCCTCTATCGTCCCCTCGCAGACTATCCGCCCGCCGCCGCGTCCGCCTTCGGGACCCATATCGATCAGATAGTCGCAACTGCGGATGACATCCAGATTGTGCTCTATGATCAGCACGGTGTTGCCCTTGTCCGCCAGTTTGCGCAGTACGCCGAGCAGCACGCGTATGTCCTCGAAATGCAGCCCCGTCGTTGGTTCGTCCAATATATATAGGGTCTTGCCCGTGGAGGGGCGTGCCAGTTCGGTTGCCAGTTTGATACGCTGGCTTTCGCCGCCCGAGAGCGAGGTGGACGATTGCCCGAGTTTGATATACCCCAAGCCGACGTCCTGTATCGTCTTGATCTTGCGCAGAATATACGGCTGGCTCTCAAAGAACTCCACCGCCTGATTGACCGTCATATCCAGTACGTCGGCGATGTTCTTGCCCTTGAAACGCACTTCGAGCGTCTCTTTGTTGTAGCGTTGTCCGCCGCACGCTTCGCAAGGTACGTACACATCGGGCATAAAGTGCATCTGTATCGTCTTGTACCCGTTGCCGGCGCACTCCTCGCACCGTCCGCCTTTGGTGTTGAAACTGAAGCGGTTGGCTTTCCACGCCCGTATCTTAGATTCGGGCAGTTGGGCGAACAGTTCGCGTATGTCGTTGAAGACATTGGTGTAGGTGGCGGGGTTGGAACGGGGTGTCCTGCCTATCGGCGACTGATCGACGGCAATCACTTTGTCTATATTCTCTACGCCCTCTATGCTGTCGTATGCCAGCGGTTTTTGCAGACTGCGGTAGAACTTCTGCGACAGGATAGGGTAGAGTGTCTGGTTTATCAGCGTCGATTTGCCGCTGCCGCTCACGCCCGTAACGCATACCATACACCCCAGCGGGATCCGCACTGTAACATCTTTCAAATTATTGCCCTTGCATCCTCGCAGTGTGAGCCATTTGGTGTCTTTCCCGATAGGTGTAGTCGTATGTTCGGGCGGCGTAACCTGCAACTCGCCGCGCAGGTATCTGGCAGTCAGCGTGTCGGTATGCAGCATCTCCTCGGGCGTACCGGCAAACATAATCTCGCCCCCCAGCCGTCCGGCTTTCGGACCGATGTCCACCACATAATCCGCTTCGCGCATCATCTGCTCGTCGTGCTCCACCACAATCACCGAGTTCCCCATATCGCGCAACTCCTTGAGCGAGTTCAGCAGCCGCTCGTTGTCCCGCTGGTGCAAACCGATACTCGGCTCGTCCAATATATATAGTACGTTCACTAATCGCGAACCGATCTGCGTCGCCAGTCGGATACGTTGGCTCTCGCCGCCTGACAAACTATCCGCTCCGCGCCCGAGGCTCAGGTAACTCAGCCCCACGCTTTGCATAAACTGCAACCGCACGCATATCTCTTTGAGTATCGGCTCGGCTATCGCACGCTGCTGGTTGCTCAGAGCGGCAAAAATGTCCTGCCCCTCGCCTTTGGCAATCGCAGTCAGAAACTCTAAGAGTTTGTCAATATCCATATCCGTTAGGTCGGCGATGGTCTTGCCCGCAATCTTGTAACTCAGCGCCTCTTTGTTCAGCCGCTTGCCGCCGCACTCGGGGCAGACTATCATATCGTCGTCCGAACCGTCTTTCTGTTCCTCCTGCTCCTGCACGTATGCAAGCATACGCTGATACCAGTCGGCATCATCGTGTACGATGTCGTCCAACTGCTTGTCGTCTCTCGTCTGTGAAGCGTGTATCTTGCCTAAGCCCTTGCAGCACGGGCACCAGCCTTGCGGACTGTTGAATGAGAACGTATGCGGTGCGGGGTCGCCGTAACTCAGTCCCGTCGTCGGACACATCAGGTTGCGCGAGAAATACCGCACTTTCTGTCCTTCGTTCTTCGTTCTTTGTCCTTCGTTCCCCCTGTCCCATTCCGCAATCATCATCACCCCGTTGCCCTGCGTCATCGCTTTGTCCACCGACTGTCGCAGCCGCCGCAAGTCCTCTGATTCGTTTTCCGAAGAAGCATTTGGTTCTTGGTTCTTTGTCTTTTGTTCTTTGTTCCTGATAGCCAGTCTGTCCACCACCACCTCTATGCTGTGGTTCTTGTACCGGTCCACTTTCATACCGCGCACCACCTCTTGCACTTCGCCGTCCACGCGCACGTACATATATCCCTTGCGCCGTATGGTCTCGAATAGTTCTTTGTAGTGTCCCTTGCGGTTGTTCACCATCGGTGCCAATAGCAAAATTTTCTTGCCGGCGTAGTCTTTTTGTATCAAATCCACTATCTGCTCATCGGTATAATGCACCATCTTCTCGTCCGTTAGGTAAGAGTACGCTTCGCCGGCACGGGCATAGAGCAGACGCAGAAAATCATATATCTCGGTAATCGTACCCACCGTCGAACGAGGATTCTTACCCGTCGTCTTTTGGTCTATCGAGATAACGGGACTCAATCCCGTAATCTTATCTACATCAGGACGTTGCATATTCCCGATATACCCCCGCGCATACGACGAGAACGTATCGATATACCGCCTTTGCCCCTCGGCAAATATCGTATCAAACGCCAACGACGACTTGCCGCTGCCTGACAAGCCTGTTATCACGGTCAGTTGGTTGCGGGGAATAGACACACTGATATTCTTCAGGTTGTGTACCCGTGCACCGATCACCTCTATTTGATTGTTTTCTGCTTCACTCATTGCGCTTGCAAAGTTACAACTTTTTTTCGGCTTATGCAAACCGTCTTCGTAATATGTCCTCCTACTTCTCTACGCCATATCAGTATGGGGCTTATCCGTCCTATTAGACCCATTCGCCCTATTTGCCCAATGGCATATTTTTTGTATGCTTGCGGGCGGAAAAATCTCTTTATTATGACAGAAAAAGAAAAAATGCTCGCAGGGCAGGTCTATGATGCCTGCGCCCCCGAAGTGCTGGTGGAACTCAACCGCTGCAAAGACATGGTTTTTGAGTACAACAACCTCCGCCCCTCGCAGTTGGAGGAACGCAAAGCACTGCTTCGCAAAATGCTCGGTGCTTGCGATGACCAAGTCTTTATCAACCAGCCTTTCTATTGCGATTATGGCACCCATATCCGTGTCGGAAAGCGTTTCTTTGCCAATTTCCATTTTACGGTGCTTGACGAAGCGTATGTTACCATTGGTGATGATGCTTTTATCGGACCGAATGTGTCTATCTATACCGCTTGCCACAGCACCGACCCCGCAGAGCGCAACAGCCGTCAGGAATGGGCAAAACCCGTCTCTATCGGCAACAACTGCTGGATTGGCGGCTCGGTAACTATCCTCCCGGGAGTAACCATCGGCGACAACTGCACCATCGGAGCAGGCTCCGTTGTAACCCGCAATATCCCCTCCAACTCTATCGCTGTCGGCAACCCATGCCGCATCATCAAAACCCTCTCCCCTGAATAAAACCGCCCGACAAGCCGTCTCTCCCATACTTCGTGCTATCAGGTCTATGTGATTATCGGGTGATTATCGGGTGATTATCGGGTGATTATCGGGTGATTATCGGGTGATTATCAGGATTGTTCCGCATAGGATACGCACTGTTCACCCGTATTCCACCGGGAACGCGGACACCTCGTCCGCGGTCGGTTTAGCACAAACCGTATGACTATGCTATGTATGGAAACGACGCATCTCGCGTCGTTATACGTTATGCGCCACAGGCACATTGAGTGCTGTAGTGAAACGAATCCCTGTACCTTGAGCAGAACTCTCTATCGTCTCGTCTCGTCCGCTTTTGTGATTATTATCTGCTAATTTGCTGTGTAATCACTATAATATCAACTCCCAAAAACATATCTGTTAAAATATAATATCTATTGATAATCTGTATATTAACTGTTATAAATAACTCCTAAAACACTCCTTGCGCTTGCGCACGTACATTATATACACTAATTTTGCAGCGTCTTTTGATGAATAATTCTAATACTATTAATCAACTTAAAAATCTAAGTACGTATGAAAACGAAACTTTACGTCTTTATGGTTGCAGCCCTGTTGGCGTGCAACGTGTTTGTAGCCAATGCTACACGTCTTTATCTGATGGGAGATGCCACCGAAGCAGGATGGGCACTCAACCTGATGGATATGATGGTCGAGGACAACGGCTCCTATGTCTGGGTCGGAGACCTCAAAGACGGTTCCCTCAAGTTTATGCTCACCAATATGTCATTTGGTGATTCCTACGGTCCTGTTGCTGACAAAGACAGTCTCAAAACAGGTAGCATCAGTCTTGGCTTGAATAGCAATGGCACCGACAACAAGTTTGCTGTCAAAGCAGGGCGCTACAGCCTGACTATCACTCTCGGCGAGACCCCCACAATAATTGTCGCTGACGGTACAGGCTTGGCTGACAAGCGCATTGCTGCTGCCGACATCTATCCCGAGACACTCTATGCTGTCGGCAATGCTACCGAAGCAGGGTGGACACCCGCTAATGCAATTGAGATGACCGAAACCGAGTATGGCAAATACGAGGGTGGCTTCTATATCAAAGCGGGCGAAAATCTCGAATTCAAGTTCATCGCACAAAAGGCTTGGGGAACTCAGTACGGTCCTCAGGACGATGGTGAAGAGGTGAAAGCCGCAGGCGAATACTCTCTTGTGAAAGCCGCATCGGGCGACCCCAAATACCACACTGCGTTCACCGCGGACACCTATTTCAAAGCGCAATTGGATATTCCTGCAGGCAAGATGACGCTCACACCTGCTACGGCTCCTGTCAAAGTGCTCACTACCATGTGGATAATCGGCAGTGCTACAGGTGGTTATAATTTCGATGAAAATGCCAAAGAAATGACCCTCGACGCTACGCAAGATAGCGTTTGGACATGGTCAGGCGACCTCGCTGCAGGCAAACTCAAATTCTGTGGCAAATGGTGGGATTGGAACTCCGATACCTTTGGCGCAACAGAAGATGATGTCAAATTAACGACAGGCGGTAGTCTACCCGTACAAGTTATCAATGGTTATACTATTGACTATCAATTCCTTGTTACCACTGCTGGCAAGTATTCGCTCACTCTCAACCTCAAGACTATGACCCTCACGGCTACCGGTGCCACTCCTACCGATGTCATCACCGTAGGTCAGCACCCTCAGCCCACCAAGGTCATCCGCAACGGACAGGTCTATATCCTTCGTGGCGATGCTCTCTACGACTTGACAGGTCGTCGCCGGTAAATTATATGGGAGACGGCGCGGCTCGCGTCGTCAGGGAAATGGGGGTCTTTCAGCCCCATTTCTCCTTCCTAATTCTATCTCTTATTCAATATCAAACTTACAATTCCTGATTCTTATGCGCGCCATACGATTTATACCGTATGCCCTCTTGGTGCTATATCTGTTCCTGCCGCTTTCTCTCATGGCAAACGGCAACATTCGCATCAGCGGCACGGTGGTGGACAAGCAGCGTGAACCCCTCATCGGCGTCTCTATTCTGGTGCAGGGTACTTCTATCGGTACCATCACCGATATGGACGGGCACTTCTATTTAGACGTGCCGGGCAAGCAATCCAAACTCGACATCAGTTACGTCGGCTACAAGACCCAAACCATCACCGTCGGCAGCGAAATCAATTTCTTTGTTACCCTCGACGAGGATACCGAGGCTCTCGACGAAGTAGTCGTTGTCGGCTTCGGCAACCAGAAGAAACTCTCTGTCATCGGTTCTATCCAAGCCCTCGAACCCAAAGAACTGCAGGTCGGCTCCACCCGCTCTATGAGCAACAATCTCGCCGGACAGTTGGCGGGTGTCATCGCTGTGCAGCCCTCGGGCGAGCCGGGCTACGACAACTCCGACTTCTGGATTCGCGGTATCGCTTCTTTCTCTGGCAATACCTCCCCGCTGGTTCTCGTGGACGGTGTCGAGCGTTCTCTCAACGACATCGACCCCGCCGAGATAGAGGCGTTCTCTGTACTCAAAGACGCTTCCGCCTCGGCTATGTACGGTGTGCGCGGTGCCAACGGTGTGATTCTGATCAATACCAAGCGCGGTACCGTAGCACCGCCGTCGGTGTCTATACGTGTGGAGCAGGCTTTCTCCACGCCCACCAAGTTGCCGCAGTTCATTGGAGCAGCCGAGTATATGGATTTGCTCAACAACCTCCAGTCCGACCCCAACAAACGGCTTTTTACCAAGGACCAGATCCTCAAGACCTATTACGGTTATGACCCCGACCTCTATCCCGATGTCGATTGGATTGATGCCATCACCAACGACCTCGCTTATTCCACCCGTGCGAACCTCAATGTAACGGGCGGTTCGGAGCGTCTCCGCTATGCCCTCACCGGATCCTACTACCACGAGAAAGGCATTATGGCTACCGATGAGACCCTCCCGTATAGTACGGCTTCCAAACTCAACCGTTTCAACCTGCGTGCAAATGTCGATCTGGACGTAACCAAAACCACGCTCCTCCGTTTCAATATCGGCGGCTACTTGCAGCAACTGCGCAAGTCTAATTCCTCCACCGACGATGTCTTTGCCAAAGCCTTCGAGACCCCGCCTTTCGTCCACCCCGCTATCTATTCCGACGGTACTATCCCTATCGCTTCTGCCAACCGCTACAACCCGTGGGCAATGAGTACCCAGAACGGTTACCACCGCAGCACCGCCGGCAAACTCGAGTCCCTCTTTGCTATCGAGCAGGACTTGAAGTTTATCACCCCGGGACTCAAAGCGAAAGCCACTTTCTCATTCGACTATTTCTCGCAAACCTATATGACCCGCGGCAAAAGCCCCGACTACTACAGCGTCGCCAAGTCCCGCAACGACGAGGGGGAACTCGTCCATTCCATCCTCAAGTACGGCTCCGAATTCCTCGACCATAGCAGCAATGCCGACTATGGCAACAACAGCATCTATTTCGAGGCTGCCATCAGTTACAACCGCACTTTCGCGCAGAAACACGCCGTGGACGCTATGTTCCTCTACAATCTCCGTTCCTACGACAACGGCGACTACCAGCCCTACCGCAACCAGGGTATCGCAGGGCGGCTCTCTTATACCTACGACCGCCGCTATGTAGCGGAGTTCAACTTCGGTTACAACGGCTCCGAGAACTTCGCCAAAGGCAAACGCTACGGATTCTTCCCCTCCGGTGCAATCGGCTGGCTGATGTCGGAAGAACACTGGATGGAGGACGCACGCGATGTCCTCTCCAAACTCAAACTCCGTGCTTCTATCGGTCTCGTCGGCAACGACAACATCGGCGGCTCGCGCCGTTTCGCCTATATCACTACCATCAACCGCAATGCCAACGGTTATAATTGGGGCTACACGGGCGATGTATATTATCAAGGAATCCAAGAGGGCGAAGTGGGCGTGAGCGACCTTACGTGGGAGACCTCCCGCAAAGCCAATGTGGGCTTCGAACTCGGACTCTACAACGACCTCGACCTCCAGGTCGATTTCTTCCAGGAACTGCGCAGCAACATCTTCATGCAGCGCAATACCATTCCTACACAGGTCGGCTTTTTGAGCAATCCGTATGCCAACTTCGGCAAGGTGGACAACCGCGGTGTCGACCTCTCGCTCACCTACCACCACCATTTCGAGGCAGGCGTCAACCTCTCTTTCCGCGGTACGTTCACCTATGCCAAGAATACTATTCTTGAGATCGACGAACCGGAGCGTGTCAAAGGCACCTACCGCAGTCAGACCGGACAGTCCATCAATACCCTCTACGGCTATTGGGCGGACGGACTCTATACCGCCGAGGACTTCGATGCCGACGGCAATCTCGTTGCAGGGCTTCCTGTTCCCGAGTTGGGCGCAACCGTCCGTCCGGGCGACATCAAATACCTTGATATGAATGGCGACGGCAAGATTACCAACGAAGACCAGGGCTATATCGGTGGCACCAACGACCCCCGTATCGTCTATGGTTTCGGAGCAAACATCGATTGGAAAGGTATTGACCTCAGTTTCTTCTTCCAGGGGACGGGCGACACGTGGCGTATCATCGGTGGAGACGACTATTTCATTCCCGGCTCCGGTCAGGGCGTGCTGGGCAATGTCTTTACCAATTACAACGACCGCTGGACAGAGGACAACCCATCGCAGCATGTCTTCTGGCCGCGACTCAGCGAGTCCACCAACACCAACAACAATGTCGCCTCCACATGGTGGAAGAAGAATATGTCTTTCCTGCGTCTCAAGAGTATCGAACTCGGCTACACCTTGCCCAAGTCGGCTCTGCAGAAGATGCACGCCAAGAATTTCCGTATCTTTGTTTCGGGCAACAACCTCTTCTATTTCTCGTCCTTCAAACTCTGGGACCCCGAACTCGCCACCAACAACGGTCTCCGTTACCCGGCAATGCGATCGGGTATGATCGGATTGGAAGTCGGTTTCTAAGACGTGTATAAGTGTTATATTTCGTGCTGACAGGTGTATGTGATTCATATGTGATTCATATGTGATTCCCGAATGTATCAGCAATGTATGTAAAACCGATACTGCATATTAATTGTTAATTCTTACTTGTTAATTGAATATGAAAAAAATAGTATATACCATTCTTACCGCCCTTTTGCTGCTGCCCGCAGCATCGTGCAGTTTCTTGGACAAGGAGCCCGATACCGAGTTAACCCTCCAGATGGTCTTCAACGACAAGACACGCACTATGGGCTGGCTTGCCGGCGTCTATTCCGACATTCCTGATCCTTATATGGGTTACGCGCGTTTCCTCGGCTGGGACATTCTCGGCGATGATATGACACCCTCGGAACGGTGGCGTCAGTGGAACTGGAAAGTCATTCCATACCTGCTCGGCGAATGGACACCTACCAGCGACTGGGACGGCAACTACTGGGCTTCACTCCCGCAGCGTATCCGTGAAGCCAACATCTTTATCGAGAATGTACACGCCCTCCCCGAACAGGGTATCTCCAATCAGGAAGTCGAGTATATGAAAGCCGAGTGCCAATGTATGATCGCCTACTACTACTGGCTTTTGGTCAATACCTATGGTGCTATCCCCTTCACCCCGGGCGTTATTTATTCCACGGATGCCGCTGCCGCTGACCTCCAGATCGGGCAGGTGCCATACTATACGGTCATCAACTGGTGCGACTCTGTGTTGCTTGATGTGGCGGACAAACTGCCCGCCAAGTACAGCAGTGCGCAGAAATACGGGCGTGCCACCTCCGTTATGGCACTCGCCATTCGCGCCCGTATGCTTCTCTATGCCGCTTCGCCGCTAGTCAACGGCAATACCGACTATGCGGGCTACACCAATGCCGACGGTGTTGAGATATTCTCGCAGACTTATGACCCCCAGCGGTGGCGCAAAGCCGCCGATGCCTGCAAACTCCTTATCGAAACAGCGGAGAACGCAGGACACGAACTCTATGTCGAGCGCAACAAAAACGGCGATATCGACCCCTTTATGTCTGTGCAGAATGTACTGCTCACCAAGTTTGACGAAGGCAATACCGAGATCCTCTTTGCCCGCCCGGGAGGCTGCGACTATACAGAGTATGAGAAGCATATCACCCCCGCCAACTCCGGCGGTTCGGGCGGACTGGGCGTTACCCAGTCCCTCGTGGACGCTTTCTTTATGGAGAACGGACTGCCCATCTCCGACCCCGACTCCCACTACGAATCCACAGGCTTTGAGGAAACAACCGTAACCAATGATGCTACCTCGTGGGACGAGGATATCAACGGCGGTGCTGTCACCTATCCCCACACCTACAAGATGTATTGCCACCGCGAACCGCGTTTCTATGTCGCCGTCTCGTTCCATAACTCGTATTTCACACAAGAGGAACGCACCTTCAATTTCTTCAACGGAGGGGCGGACAATATCCACACCCACGATGCTCCGCAGAACGGATATCTCCTGCGCAAGAAAGTGCACCCGAAGACCAATGTCAAAGAGGGAAACTTCCAATACCGCCCGGGAGTCCTATACCGCTTGGGAGAAGCCTATCTCAACTACGCCGAAGCCCTCAACGAGTGCGACCCGGGCAATGCGGAGATACTCACGTATCTCAACAAGATCCGTCAGCGTGCGGGCGTCCGCACCTACACCACGGGGCCAACCAACTCTGCCGAGATACACGTGGATATGGCACAGGACGCTATGCGCGAGACTATCCGCCGCGAACGCCGAGTGGAACTCTGCTGCGAGGGCTTGCGCTACGACGACCTGCGCCGCTGGAAGCAGGCGCAGACTGTTCTTAATGGGGCGCAATATGGTATGAACTTCAGCGGTAAGGACGAAACCAACTTTTTCCAACTCACCGCCTACCAGACGCGCGTGTACCGTCAGTCCTACTATTGGTTCCCTATTCACCAAAACCAAATGGATAAGAACGCAAAACTCGTACAAACCCCGTTCTGGAAATAACCCTGTAACTGTTTATAGACAATGAAAAAACTTCTATATATCGCCCTTGCGGCACTATCGCTTGCCGCCTGCAAGCCCGATACCGTGCGTTTCGACATACCGCAGTTGGAAGACGAAATGCATATACGGGCTTCGGTAGAGCGCATACAACTGCGCCAAGTCGATGCTGTCGACACCGCCGTCGTATTCTCATGGGATATTCCTGCACTGAAAGACTGCATCACAAGTTATGAATACTATTTCAAAATGGACATCTCCGGCAACGGCTTTGCTTCATCTATCTCGCCGATGCTGATGGACGGAGGCAACTCGGTCGCTTTTACACACAGGCAAATCAATGAGATGATCGAGAACTGGAAAATCACCGCAGGTACGTGGGCTGCCCTTGATGCCGAAATCATTGCCGTACCGCAGGGGCTAGACCACTATGTCAAACCGATGATAAGCACCATTACCTTCGAAGCAATGGGCTATGCAAGTATTCTCTACCTCGCCGGTTCTGCCACTTCGGTCGGCACCGACTACACCAAAGCACTTGCTATGAGTAAGGTTGCAGGGCAGGATGCCTATACGTGGACGGGTGCATTGGACGAAGGCGGCTTCCTGTTCTTGGTGGACCGCTCCGACTCTACTGCAGTCTATGGCAAAGCGTCCTCCGAAGATGCGCTTGCCTATTGGGAGACAATAGCGCAGGCACAGTCATTCTCTGTTTCCCGCGCAGGTTACTATACCCTCACTGCCTCGTTGGCGGATATGAGCCTTGTGCGTGTCGAACCGCTGTTCCTCTTCGGCTCTGCTACCGAGGGAGGCTGGTCTTTGCCCGATGCCACGCCTATGACCAACATCACGGGAAGCACACTCACATGGAGCGGTATCCTCTCGGCGGGGGAACTCAAATTCCTCTGCGAACCGGATCCTGCTCTGCGTGATTTCAACGGCGCATTCTATATGGCGGCTAATCCCGATGCCATAGCCGACAGTGTCTCTGATATGATGTTTGTCAAAGATGGCAATCCCGACCAGAAATGGCAGGTGCCGTCTGCGGGTATGTACAAGATTGATGTCGATCTGGCACAGCACAAGGCTACCTTTACACGTGATGCCGACTTTGATCAACTGCCCTACAAACAGATATGGATTTGGGGCGACGGCTCGCCGGCGGGGTGGAACTATCCTTTCCACGAGAAGTTTGTTTATACGCCTTCCGAGGGACGGGGTATCTTTGTCTGGACGGGCGAACTCTATGCCAACGAAGGCACCGAGAAAGCCGTTAAGTTCCCGCTCTATGACGGTACTAACAATAGTGCCGATGCACCTTTCTTTATGGCACTTGAGCCGTGGACACAAATCGAAGACGGAGTAGAATATGCTATGCAGTATGTCTCCAAAGGAACTCCTGACAACAAGTGGGTGGTTACTTCCCCCGGTAAGTACAAAGTAACGATTGATGTATTGGGTCTTACAGTTAAATTTGAAAAGCAATGAGTAAACTGATGAATATATTCCTGTTAGCCTTAAGTGTGCTTGCCCTTTCCGCATGCGAGCAGAAAATTGACACAGGCTGGAGTATCGACAATGTCAAAGACGACCCCGTTATCGAACCGGTCAAGGTGCAGGAGCATGCGCCACTCTATTGGACGGTGTACGAATACTGCTTCGAGGCGGAGCATGCGGGTACCGACCAGAATATGCCCAAGAATATATGGGAAGCCAACATACGTTGGGTGTCAGAGAACCTGCTCCCTTACGGCTATGATATGATTGTTACCGACGGATTTATGTCTATGTACAACGTGCCGTCGGCAAATAGTCAGGGCTATATGACCCACTATGGTCCCTATTCGCTCAAAGAACTGGTGGCTCTCTGTGGGCAATACGGACTCAAACTCGGTGTCTATGACAACCCGCTTTGGATTCACGGCAGCGACGACATCATCATCGACGGTACCAATATCCGTCTCGGCAGCCTCACCTACGACCCCGAGAAAGATAAAGTTATTCGTCCGGATGCGCCTGCCGAGAACGAAATCTTCAAGTGGCTTGTCCCCTCTCACCCGGGCGCAAAAGAGTATATCGACGGTTTCTTCAAATACTATTCCGAACTCGGTGTACACTTTATCCGTATGGACTTTATGTGTCTTTTTGAGACGGGGACGGGTATGGGCAAAGATGCCCGCGGTTACGGGCGCGATGAGTACCTGCTTGCCCTCCAATATATCAACGAATCGGCTACCAAGTATGGTGTATTCACCTCTATCGTGATGCCGAACCAGAAGAACCACGCCGAAGCCGAAGCACGCTATGTCAATATGATGCGTGTTACTGCCGACTCGTTCTGCGGTCGCTGGAGTGCTTTCTCCGGTACTACACCCGATGACCCCGACCAAAACAATGAGCATTATGGCAAGTCGGTTTATTTCCGTCGTCGCGGACATATAGACGAGGACAAATGGCCTACTTGTTACAACGTTTTTGATGGTATGGTCTGGTTCTCCGACATTGCAGGGCGCGGCAAACTCATTATGGACGGCGACTTTACACGTCTTACTACGCTGAATAACGACGACGAGTGCCGTTCCGTCATCTCGCTCCAACTGGTGGCGGGCGGCCCCGTGGCGTGCGCCGACCAGTATAGTTCCACCAATATCGACCATTGTGTGCAGTTCTATCAGAACGAGGAACTCCTTGCCCTCAACAAGGACGGTTTCGCAGGCAAGCCGCTTTCGCGCGACCTCAACAGCACCGACAGCCAGATTTGGACAGGACAAATGACCAACGGCGACTGGATAGTAGCCCTTTTCAACCGCGAGAATACCGAGCAGACGCGCTTCTTTGCTATCAATACTCTCGGCGAGGAATCTATGTATGTGCGCGACCTCTGGGAGCATACCGACCTCGGCAAGCAACGCAACCTCAACTATACCGTTCCCGCCCACGGCTGCAAAGTATTCCGTCTAACCAAAGCAGAATAAGTATATCCTACAAATCCTAGATTTACTAGTTCACCTAGAACTTCTATACTCCTATCTCTATGAATAGAATCCTTTCAATCCTTTCTACCCTGCTGCTGACCACCACCCTGTCAGCAGCAGAGCAACTCTCTTCCCCTGACAACCGTCTCTCTATGTCTTTCTCTACCGACACCGACGGACGCATGACCTATTGCCTCACCATGCAGGGCGACACCATTGTCCGTCCTTCACACCTCGGCTTGTCGTTGGAGAACGACCAACTCCTCACCGGCTTCCACATAGTCAATACCGAGCGGAGCACCTTCGACGAGACATGGACACCTGTATGGGGCGAAGAGAGTGCTATCCGCAACCATTATAATGAGTTGTGCGTATTCCTCCGCCAGATGCCGCAAGACCGCTATATCTATATGCGTTTCCGTCTCTTCAACGAGGGCTTGGCGTTCCGTTACGAGTTCCCGCAACTCGGCTTGGGCTATTTCACCATCCTCGAAGAGAAGACCGAGTTTGCTATGCCCTCCGACCTTACCGCCTACTGGATACCGGGCGATTTCGACACGCAGGAGTATATGTACACCCGTTCCCGTCTCAGTGAGATACGCGCCAAGAGCGAGGCACAGCGTGTAGGCAACCTCAGCCAGACGGGTTTCTCTGATACAGGCGTACAGACCGCTCTCTTGCTCCATACCGACAACGGCGTATGGCTCACCATTCACGAGGCGGCACTCATCGACTACTCCTGTATGCACCTCAACCTCAACGACACCAACCTTGTCTTTACCTCGTTCCTCACCCCCGACGACCAAGGCAAAAAGGGCTATATGCAGACACCCTGCCACACCCCGTGGCGTACCGTGCAAGTGGCAACGGATGCCCGCGACATTCTCGCAAACCGTATGACCCTCAATCTCAACGACCCCTGCAAGATAGAAGACACCTCATGGATTCACCCGATGAAGTATGTCGGTGTATGGTGGGAGATGATCAACGGCATGAGCAACTGGTCATACACCAACGATTTCCCCTCTGTCAAGATAGGGCAGACCGACTATGCACACGCCCGCCCGCACGGCAAACACGGTGCTACTACCGACAACGTCCTCCGTTACATCGACTTTGCAGCCAAGTACGGCTTCGACGGTGTCCTTGTCGAGGGCTGGAACATCGGCTGGGAAGACTGGTTCGGACACCAGAAAGACTATGTCTTCGATTTTGTTACCCCATACCCTGATTTCGATGTGGAGAAAATCCACCAATACGCCAAGGAACGGGGTGTCAAGATGATTATGCACCACGAGACCTCCGCATCCATTCGCAACTATGAGCGTCATCTCGACTCTGCCTACACGTTTATGAACCGGTACGACTATCCTGCCGTCAAGTCGGGCTATGTGGGCAATATCGTACCCGTAGGCGAAACCCACTATTCGCAGTGGCTCAACAACCACTACCTCTACTGCATTACCGAGGCGGCGAAACACCATATCATGGTCAATGCCCACGAAGCCACACGCCCAACGGGTATATGCCGCACCTACCCCAACTGGATAGGCAACGAGTCGGCCATGGGTACCGAGTACCAGGCGATGATGGGTATCCGACCCGGACACACGTGTATCCTGCCTTTCACGCGTCTCAATGGCGGACCGATGGACTACACCCCGGGTATCTTCGAGATGGATATGTCCAAGATGAATCCTAACAACCACAACCATTGTCTTACTACGCTGGCTAACCAACTCTCGCTCTATGTAACGATGTATTCGCCCCTTCAGATGGCGGCGGACTTACCCGAGAACTATGAGCGGTTCCCCGATGCCTTCCAATTCATTCGTGATGTGGCTATCGACTGGGACCAATCGTGGTACCTTGAGGCGGAACCGCTGGAGTATATCACCGTTGCCCGCAAGACAAAAGGCAAGGATGAGTATTTCGTTGGCGGCACCAACGGCGAGCAGGCGCGTACCTCGAACATCCGTCTGGATTTCCTCCCCGCAGGCAAGAAATACATTGCCACTATCTATGCCGATGCCCCGGATGCCGACTACCGCACCAACCCGCAGGCATATACTATCACCACCAAACGCGTAACCTCCAAATCCAAACTCTCGCTCTATCAAGCCCCCTCCGGCGGCTACGCCATCACCCTCCGCCCCACAGAATAGTAATGCGGAATAAAGAATTATGAATTATGAATGAAATCAGCCGAGACATCTCGGCTGATTTTTATTATATTAATGGCAATTAGCGGATAAGCCCATAAGTTCTTGCATATGTGGAATAAAAGTCGTATTTTTGCAGCGAAAAAGGAGAAAAGATTATGGATAATGCTATTGAGATGAAGACGGTTACATTGTGTATGCCGGCTGGGGATGTGAAGTTTTTGAATGCCCTAAGCAAACGAATGGGATGGAAAAAGGTTTCGCAGAATGTTGTAAATCCTGTCTCAGATATGATTAAACCTTCTGCCAAAGCGAAAAAAACAGAGTTGGATTTGGCATTGGAGGATGTGCAGAAAGGTAATCTGCAGACATTCAAGTCTGTTGAGGCATTAATGGACTACTTAAATTCGTAGTATGCAGTACGAAATTAAAGTGAAAGGTTCGTTTAAGCGAGCCTATAAACGTTGCCTGAAACGTGGATTGGAGGCTGCATTATTGACGGAGGTTTTGACTGTTTTGTCCGCCTCCGGTTCTCTTCCTGCGCAATACAGACCTCATAAATTGGTCGGAAAATATGCCAACCTGTGGGAATGTCATATTCAGCCCGATTGGTTGTTGGTGTGGGAACAACACGATGAAGAGTTGGTGCTGATATTGATTGATACAGGTACGCACTCGGATTTGTTTGATTGATAGATGACTGACACAATATGAAAAGGAAGTTCCGTATGGGGCTTCTTTTTTTGTCTCCTATCTAATCTAATGTCAGTTCAATATAGATAAATTGTCTTACTTTCCCGCCGTAGGCGAATAAGATTTATAGCAATTTATGGCTGCAAAACCAACGATTTACTTAGATTCCTTGCCGCTTTGCGGTAAAGGAGTTTTTATAACGAACTCACGTTAATTAACGCTTCAATGTACCACTAGACCGGCTGACCGGCTCTTTTCTAAATCTTATATACCCACACGCGTGCGGGCGGGTGTGTATTTATAAAAACATCCGGTCAGCCGGTCCTGCTGGTACCATCGTCGGAAAATAAAAAAATCAGGAACCCCAAAAACGCATAGAAAAAAACGGGGCGGGGTTGTGTATGTTGCTAAAAAATTGTAACTTTGCACGCTTGTTTCGTGCGCATTGTGCAAAACATAGAATGATAGAATAATCGGAATATGGAAACTTTTGAACAACTCTGCCAACAGAGGCGGTCTATCCGCAAATATACCAATCAGCCTGTCGAAAAGGGAAAACTCGACTATATCCTGCGTTGTGCGCTGATGTCGCCGTCGGGTAAGCACCTGAACCCGTGGGAGTTCTATGTGCTGACCGATGCCGACAAATTGCGCCGTCTGTCGGCGTGCCGCACCTACGGTAGTGGTATGTTCAATACCGCTATGGCGGCTATCGTCGTGGCATTGGACGCTTCGCTGACCGACACATGGCAGTGCGACGGGGCTATCGCCGCACAGAATATCCTCCTGGCTGCGGCGGAGCAGGGACTCGGTGCCTGCTGGTGCCACATCTATCAGCGCGAGGGTGCGGAGGAGTTGGTACGCTCGCTGGCGGGAATCCCCGAAAACCTCAATGTGTTGTGCGTCATCTCGCTCGGCTACAAAGACGAGGAACGCCGCCCCTATACCCCCGACAAACTTCCCTATCAAAAAGTACATTGGATCTAACGTTTGCCCTCGCAAATCAAAAACACAAAGTCAAAATATGAAACCCGTCATAGCCATCACAGCCGGCGACATCAATGGGGTCGGCTACGAGGTCATCCTCAAATCGATCAGCGACCCGCATATCTGCGAGATATGCCGCCCGGTGGTGTACGGCAATGCCAAAGTGGCACGCCGGCACGCACACACGCTCGGCGAGGAGTACTCCAACATACAGTTTAATCTCATCGACAGCCCCAAGCAGGCGAAAGATGGGCGTTTGAATCTCATCACTTGCTATGCCGACGATACGCCGCTCAATTTCGGTGAGTCCACTCCCGAGGCGGGCAAAGCGTCGTTTGCGTCCTTGGAACGGGCGTGTGCCGATATGAAGGCGGGACTCGTCGATGCCCTCGTTACCGCACCTATCAACAAAGAAAATATCCAGTCCGACACCTTCCGTTTCTCGGGGCATACCGAGTACCTCACCTCCGTCTTCGGTGACGGCAAGCAGGACAGCCTGATGATGATGGTCAGCGAGACGATGCGCATCGCCCTCGTCTGCAACCATGTGCCTATCGCCCGTGTGCCGCAGATGATCACCGGGGAGCGTATCCTTGCCAAACTCACCGTCCTCAACACCACCCTGCAAAACGATTTCTCTATCGAAAAACCGCGTATCGCCGTCCTTGCACTCAACCCCCATGCGGGCGACAACGGCTTGATTGGCAAAGAGGAACTGGAGATTATCCGCCCCGCGGTGGAGAAAGCCAACGAGCAGGGAATCCTTACGTTTGGTCCCTATTCGGCGGATGGTTTCTTCGGCAGCGGCAAGTTCAGCCATTTCGATGCCGTGCTGGCTATGTACCACGACCAGGGACTCATTCCCTTCAAGGTGCTGGATATGAGCGGCGTCAATTATACAGCAGGGCTGCCTGTTATCCGCACTTCCCCGGACCACGGCACTGCCTACGACCTCGCAGGCAAGAACGCTTCCAACCACCTCAGTTTCGCCCATGCGCTCTATATGGCTATTGACCTCCTGCATACCCGTGCGCTCAACCGCGAGTTGAAGAAAAACCCGCTGCCTTTTACCCCGCCCGAGGAGCGTGAAGACCGCCGACCCCGCCGTGAGTTCGCCGATTTCAAAACCACTCCCGCTGCCGAATAATGGGGATAAGTTCGTCGATGCATACATTATGAACGCAAACCCCGGGGACGCGGACGCCTCGTCCGCGGTCGGTTTGGCACAAACCGTATGACTATGCTACGCGTGTGGAAACGACGCGTCCCGCGTCGTTAAAAGAAAAAATAAGTTAATGCCTTTGCCGTATAAACTCCCTGTAAAAGTCAGGTGGATGGTTATAGGATAGGCATAGGATAGGCATAGGATAGACATACTTCGAAATGTGAATAAAATATAAAACCAAATATGACAAGTAAAGAAATCAGACAATCCTTTCTGGATTTTATGGAGAGCAAAGGGCACCATATCGTTCCCTCGGCTCCTATGGTTATCAAAGATGACCCGACGCTGATGTTCACCAACGCCGGTATGAACCCGTGGAAGGGTATCATTCTGGGCAACGACCCTATCAAATATCCCCGTGTAGCCGACTCCCAGAAGTGTCTCCGCGTCAGTGGCAAGCACAACGACCTCGAGGAAGTCGGACACGATACCTACCACCACACCATGTTCGAGATGCTCGGCAACTGGTCGTTTGGCGACTACTTCAAAGAGGGGGCTATCGACTTCGCGTGGGAGTATATTGTCGATGTGCTGCATATCAATCCAAAGGACCTGTATGTTACTGTCTTCGAAGGCTCGCCCGCTGAGGGACTGGAGCGCGACAACGAGGCTGCGGCTATCTGGGCGAAGCACCTGCCCGCCGACCATATCCTTGAGGGAAACAAACACGACAACTTCTGGGAAATGGGCGATACCGGACCATGTGGTCCCTGCTCCGAGATTCACGTGGACAGCCGCTCCGAGGAGGAGAAAGCCGCTGTACCCGGGCGTGAACTGGTCAACAAAGACCACCCGCAGGTCATCGAAATATGGAACCTTGTCTTTATGCAGTACAACCGCAAGGCGGACGGCTCCCTCGAGGGGCTGCCCAACAAGGTCATTGATACCGGTATGGGCTTTGAGCGCCTCGTGCGTACCCTCCAAGGCAAACAGTCCAACTACGACACCGATGTCTTCCAACCGATGCTTCATAAGATAGGTGAGATTTGCGGTTGTGAGTACGGCAAAGACGAGAAAACCGACATTGCTATGCGCGTCATTGCCGACCATATACGTACCATCGCCTTTGCTATCACCGACGGGCAGTTGCCCTCCAACGAGAAAGCAGGCTACGTCATCCGCCGTATCCTCCGCCGTGCCGTGCGCTATGGATATACGTTCCTCGGTCAGCGCGAGGCGTTTATGTACCGTCTGGTGCCGCAACTCATCGAGGATATGGGCGATGCCTATCCCGAACTGCGCAAGCAGGAGCAGCAGATTATTCCCGTCATCAAGAGTGAGGAAGAGGCGTTCCTCCGCACCCTTGACAAGGGTATCACCTTGCTTGAAAAACTGATGCGCGAAGCCAAAGGCAAAGAGATTTCGGGTGTTGATGTCTTCACCCTCAAAGATACCTACGGTTTCCCGCTCGACCTCACCGAGTTGATTCTCCGTGAGAACGGCTTTACCACCAACGAGGAGGAGTATAATAAGGCTCTGGAGCACCAGAAAGAGATGGGACGCTCTGCCAACAAACAAGACCTCGGCGACTGGGTAGTCCTCCGTGAGGGCGACACCGAGTTCGTCGGCTACGATACCTTGGAGGTCGAGACCCAGGTACTGCGCTACCGCAAGGTCAGCCAGAAAGGCAAAGAGTTTTATCAGGTGGTGCTTGCCAAGACCCCGTTCTATGCCGAGATGGGCGGGCAGGTAGGCGATACGGGTTCGCTCGGTACGGCACGTATCATCGATACCAAGCGCGAGAATAATCTCGCCGTGCATATCTGCACCGAGTTGCCCGATGCTATCGAGCAACCGTTGGTTGCCAAAGTGGACGCTGACCGCCGTCAGGCTATCGCTTGCAACCATACGGCAACCCATATCCTCCACTATGCGTTGCGCAGTGTGTTAGGTTCGCACGTGGAGCAGAAAGGCAGTTACGTGTCCCCCGATAGTCTCCGCTTCGATTTCTCGCATTTCCAGAAGGTAACGCCCGAAGAGTTACGCAAGGTAGAGCAGTTGGCTAACCGGTTCATCCGTATGGACTATGCTCTCGAAGAGAGCCGCCATACCCCAATCGCCAAAGCGCGTGAGATGGGTGCGATGGCATTGTTCGGCGAGAAGTACGGCGATGATGTACGCGTTATCAAATACGGTCCGTCTATCGAGTTGTGCGGTGGCTGCCACGTGTCGTCCACAGGGCGTATCGGCTCTGTGCGTATCCTGATGGAAACGAGTGTCGCTGCAGGTATCCGCCGTATCGAAGCGGTTACGGCCGCCAAGGTGGACGAACTCTATTTCGTCCAGCAGGATATGCTTGCCAACCTGCGCGGGTTGCTCAACAATGCGCCCGACCTTGCCGGTGCCGTGCAGAAAGCCATCGCCGAGAACGCCGGGCTCAAGAAAGAAATTGAGACCTATATGGCAGAGAAACTGGAGCAGTATCGTGATAAACTGATTGAGCGTGCCGAGGACTACAACGGTATCAAACTCGTCCGTGTGCAGGGCAATGTGCAACCCGATATGATTCGCGGTGTGCTGCCCCTTTTGCGCGGTAAGTTTACCGACGTGCGCTTTGCCGTCATTGGTGCCACCGAGTGGGAAGGAAAACCTATGATTTCCGTCTTCCTCTCCCAACCGCTCGTGGACGCAGGTCTCAATGCCGGTCAGATGATTAAGTCGGCTGCCAAGCATATACAGGGCGGTGGCGGCGGACAAGCATGGATGGCTACTGCCGGCGGTAGGAATGCAGAGGGCTTGCAAGCCGCTATGGAGGCACTCCTCACTGCTTTGAAATAACCCGCCAAAGTAATAATTCATAATTCTTCATTCATAATTCATAATTATTTGAAGACTCTCACTCGGCATTTGCCGGAGAAATATCGTTCTGCAGTTCGTTTCGTGTGTGTGGGCGCATTCGGAACGGCACTGCAGTATGGTGTCTATTACCTGTTCCTCTCGCTCTTTGAGCGTTTCTGCCCCGAGATGAGTGTCAAAGTAACGCTCGCTTTTACATTGGGCTTCGGTATTGAGATGATTAGCAATTATTTGCTGACTAGTTTCTATACTTTCCGTACGCGCCCCAATATCAAGAACGCAGGCGGCTTTCTCTTGGGACGGTTGGTCAACTATTTTATCCAACTCGGCTTCCTCCATCTCCTCATATATATAGGGATGTCCGAAGAATTGTCGGGTATTGTTGCCATAGCCCTTGCGGGTATCATCAACTATTTTGTGCTGGTACCTTTCTATGGCAAGAAGAAATCCGAAAAGAAAGGCTGAATATGCAGATCTACAAGGCAAATATCCTTTATACCCCTACGCCGCAAGCCTTTGAGGTAATCAACCACGGCTATATTGCGGTTGATGACAGCGGTTTTGTTGAGGGCGTCTATACCTCTCTGCCGGAGCGGTATGCTGGTGTCTCCGTCGTTGATTTCGGGGATAGTCTGCTTGTCCCTGCTATGAACGATATGCACGTCCATGCCCCGCAGTACCGCAATATGGGGTTGGCGATGGACTTGGAGTTGCTGCCTTGGCTCAATACCTACACTTTCCCCGAAGAAGCACGTTTTGTCGATACAGGGTACGCCCGTGAGGTGTATCGCTGTTTTGTACAGGATTTGATCCGTTTCGGTACGATGCGCTCGGTCATATTTGCTACCATTCACGGCGAATCGTCCCGTATCCTTGCCGATTGTCTCAATGAGGCGGGACTTGGGGCGTTGGTGGGCGTGGTAGGTATGGATCGTAATTGCCCCGACAATCTGTGCAATACCCCCGCCGAGGCGGTGCGTGATACCGAAGCCCTGCTGGTGCATACGGCGTCTATGCCGCGTGTGGGTGCTATCGTAACCCCCCGTTTTGTACCGAGTTGCACCCCTGATATGATGCGTGCTCTCGGCGATTTAGTACGTGCCAAGCACTTGCCCGTGCAGTCCCATTTGAGCGAGAACCGCTCCGAGATAGCGTGGGTCAGAGAACTGGAACCCGCCTCTGGTTGCTACGGCGATGCCTATCGCCGCTATGGTCTGTTCGGCGACACGCCTACGCTTATGGCGCATTGTGTCTATACCGATGGCGAGGAATTGGATCTGATGGCGTGCGACCAAGTGTATGCCGTCCATTGCCCGACCTCCAACTGCAATCTCGCTTCGGGCATCGCGCCTGTGCGCAAACTGTTGCAACACGGTGTACCCGTCGTCCTCGGTTCGGACATCTCCGGCGGACATACGCTCTCGATGTTCGAGGTACTGCGCTATGTGATCCAGATGTCCAAGATGCAGTATGCCGCTTCCTGTTGGCAATTAGCCCCCTTGACATTGAGCGAAGCCTTTTATCTTGCTACCAAGTCCGCAGGCAATTTCTTTGCCGCCTGCGGTATGGACAGGGTGGGTTCTTTCGAGAAAGGCTATGCCTTCGATGCCCTGCTCATTGAGCAACAACATCCTGATACCCGTTCCGCTTTGGAGCAATTCATCTACACCGGCGACGACCGCCAAATTCTCCGCCGTTTCTGCCAAGGACAAACGATTGTACCATTTGACAATTGACAAAGGAATAATTTACAAATTTACACACTTACAAATTTACAAATTCTCCCTGCCGTGCAACATATCATCACTCCTCCGAACAAACGCCTCGTCTGGTATCTCTCTATGGAGGAATACCTCGCCCAACACATATCAGATAGAGAAGTGAACCTCGGCAACAATACAGCCGATTCTGTTGGTACCCCCTCTTTGAGGGGGGCGGGGGAGTCCTTCTTCACATGGATAGTTCCCCCCACCGTCATCTTCGGTCGCCATCAGGTGATGGAAGACGAGGTGAATATGGACTATTGCCGTGCTAACGGGGTGCAGATGTATCGCCGTAAGAGCGGGGGGGGCTGTGTCTATTCCGATGCGGGCAATCTGATGCTGTCGTATATCACTCCCGATACCCGTTCCGAGCAGGTGTTCCAGCATTATTTGGATAGTGTGGCGGGCGCATTGCAGCAACTCGGTTTTGCTGCAGCCAAATCGGAGCATAATGATGTTCTTGTCGGCGACCGCAAAGTGTCGGGCAATGCCTGCTATGCCCTGCCCACAGGCACTATTGTCCATGGCACTATGCTCTTTGATGTCAATTTTGCGGCTCTCCAGCAAGCCATTACTCCAAGCCGAGAGAAACTTTCCAAACATGGTGTCCAATCCGTCCGTCAGCGTGTTGCCAACCTCAAAGATTTGAAAGCCCCTAATGTCCTTAATGACTTCAAGGCACAAGCCGCTCTGAGCGACATCCACGCACTCTCCGACTATTTCATTTCTTCTTTCTGTACCTCCTCCCGCACGCTTACTCCCGAGGAAATATCCGCCATTGATGCTCTTGAGCAAACCTATCTCGATCCTGCTTTCATTGCTGGCAAGTAGATAAGACCGATTATTTTATTCTTCGAATCAATATCTATACGTGACTGTCTAACAAGTATAGGCAGCCTCTTATTTTGGTAGGGACGACGCGGCTCGCGTCGTCAAGAGCAATCTTTTTCTGAAGAACAGGTATTCTTTTTAACTTGTTAGGCACCCTCTTTTTGTTTTTGTGTTTCTCTCGCTGGGGGTATAGGATAATATATAAAAACTATGTTGTACAACATATAAATTCTTCGGTACATTATCTTTGTTTTTGCGACTTTATTTATAGAAACCCTTGCAAACACATTATTTATACTAATGATACGCAAACACAAACTCTTTTCGGCTGTAGCCTTGTGCTTTCTGCTGTCGCTGCAGGCTATGGCGCAAGACAAAGTGGTGAGTCTGAATCTCAGCCGCGCCTCCCTGCGGGATGTAATGACTGCTGTTGAGACGCAGACTGACTACCGTTTCTCCTACCGCACGGCGGTGCTGAGCAACGACTCTGCCAACATCACCATTCAGCGTACCCTCTCGGTGCGCGAGTTGCTACGTGAGGTATTACCTCCGCGTGGTTTGGAGTATGAGATGGCGGGGCAGACCCATATCGTGTTGCGCCCAGCCATAAAACAGACAACCGTAGCATCATCCATAGTAAGCGGTACGGTAACAGACAAACAGGGCGAACCGATCATAGGTGCCAATATCGTCATTGCCGGCACTTCTACGGGTACGATTACTGATTTCGATGGGAATTTCTCTATTGAAGCCGCAACGGGACAACGCCTGCAATTTTCCTATATAGGTTACAAGCCGCAAGAGTTAGCGGCGGCGCAGAATATGCGTGTGGTGCTCAGTGAAGATACCGAGCAACTCGAAGAAGTGGTTGTGGTGGGCTATGGTACGCAGAAGAAAGTGAACCTGACCGGTGCAGTCAGCGTGGTGGATGCCAAGGACATCTCCAACCGTTCCGTTGCCAATGCGGCACAGGCGTTGCAGGGGGCAGACCCGGGACTGAACATTGTAGCCAACAGCGGTTCGCCCGATGCGGGTATGCAGATCAATATCCGTGGTGTGAGTTCGCTCACGAGCGGTGCTTCTCCCCTCGTGTTGATTGACGGGGTGGAAGGCAGCCTCAGTCGTTTGAATGCCAATGATATAGAGAGCGTCTCTATCCTCAAAGACGCCAGTGCGTCGGCTATCTATGGTGCGAAAGCCTCGGCGGGCGTGGTGTTGGTTACCACCAAGAACGGTGCGGAGGGCAAGGCGAAAATATCCTATTCCTACCGTGCGGGCTGGAGCCAGAATACCACCTCTACCGACTACATCACTACGGGCTACTGGTCGGCAAAAATCAACGATATGTTTATGACGCCCAAGGACGGGCGCAACTATACGGGTTACACCGAAGCCGATTATGCCGAACTTGAGGCGCGTCTCAACGACAAGACAGAGAACCCAGCGCGTCCGTGGGTGGTGGAGCAGGCGGACGGTACTTATAAGTACTATGCCAATTTCGACTGGTACAACTGGACGTACCGCCAAAACCGTATGCAGCAGGAGCATAACCTGAGTATCAGCGGCGGTAACGACAAGGTAAAATACTATGTCTCGGGGCGGTATTTTGACCAAGACGGTATTCTCCAACAGGTGAACGACTGGTACAAGAACTACTCCGTCCGTGCCAAACTCACTGCACAAATCAAGCCTTGGGTGCGCTTTACCTCCAATACCAATTTCTTTGCTTCGCGCCGTTTCTTTCCGGGTATGTCGTCTATGTCGAATATGCTGCGCCTGACCTATGCGCACGCTTTGGCATGCGTTCCCGCTACCACGCCCGAAGGATACCCTGTCTATTACAACACCAATGCCAACCGTACCAGTACGGTGATGGACGGCGTGAGTGCCATATTCATCAACAACAAGCACCGCAACACCAATCTCGACCGCGAGATTGTAACGCGCAACCGCTTTGATTTCGACATCATCCCTGATCTGACGCTTACCGCTGAGTATGCCTATTCGTTCCGCTATCGCGAGTACCGCAACCGCTCGGCGAATGTGCCGTATTCGCAGAAGGCGGGCGAGGTACTGTGGCTCACTACCGAGAAAGCGCAGGACTACTACCAGGAGCAGTACTACCGTGTACAGAACCATAACCTGAATATCTACGCCACTTACAGCCATACTTTTGCGGGCGTACACTCGCTCAAACTGACGGGCGGCGGGCAGTTCGAGACCTACGAGCAGCGCAACAGCAAAGCCCGTCAACTAGACTTGTCCGACACCGAACTCGATGCGTTCAACCTCGCTACGGGCGAGGTAACCGTCCTCGACGGCAGCATTGCCGAATATGCCACGCTCGGTTTCTTTCTGCGTGCCAACTACGACTATGCGGGGCGTTATCTCGTGGAACTCTCCGCACGCGGCGACGGTTCGTCCCGTTTTGCGCCCAAGCACCGATGGGTGTTTGTGCCGTCTGCCTCGTTGGGCTGGCGTATGAGTGAGGAGCGTTTCTGGCAACCGATTAGCAACGCATGGAGCAACAGCAAACTGCGCTTCTCTATCGGCAGCCTTGGCAACCAGAACATAGACGACTACTATACCTATATCGAGAGTATCCGCACAGGGGAGACCATCAAATATACTCTTGACGGCAAGACACTGGCATATATTGCTCGGGAGGACGACCCGAAAGCGTCTGACCTGACATGGGAGACCGTTACCACTTACGACCTCGGTTGGGACTTCGGTTTCCTGCGCAACCGTCTGACAATGAGCATCGACGGCTATATCCGCGATACCAAGAACATGCTCTGTGCGGGTATAAAACTGCCGTCGGTCTATGGGGCTGACGAGCCGCGGCAGAACATCGCCGATATGCGCACCCGCGGTTGGGAGTTCTCTATTGGCTGGGCGGACTCGTTTCGCGCGGGCAAGCACCCCTTTGAGTACAGCATCAGTTTCGGCTTGAGCGACTATGTAACGGACGTTACCCGCTATAACAACCCCTCGAATATCCTTACCGACTACTATACCGGTCAGCGTCTCGGCGAGATATGGGGCTACCACGCCGACGGACTCTTTGCCTCGCAAGAGGAGGTCAATGCCTATATGGCAGCCGTCGATGTAGACCACTCCACGATGTACGACAATATCATGCATGGCTCTCTCGGTACACCGGGGTTACAGGCGGGTGATATCCGCTATGCCGACCTGAACGGCGACGGCGTCATCTCTTACGGTGCCAACACCCTCGATGACCACGGCGACCTGAAAGTGATTGGCAACACCCTCCCGCGCTACAACTACAATATCAAATTGTCGTTGGCGTGGAACGGCATCGACTTCTCCGCTTTCTTCACCGGCGTAGGGCATCAGGATTGGTACCCGAGCGGCAATGCCATCTCTTTCTGGGGGCCTTACAGCCGTCCGTACTGCTCTTTTATCCCGACCCATTTCCTCAGTCAGGTTTGGTCGGAGGACAACACCGATGCCTATTTCCCCCGTGCCCGTGGTTACGAGGCACTCGAAGAGGGTTACTCGCTCAATGCCACCAACGACCGCTATCTGCAGAATGTGGCGTATTTCCGCTTGAAGAACCTCACTCTCGGTTATACTGTGCCGTTGCCTAAGAACAAGGTGGTCAGCAACTTGCGTTTCTATGTGTCGGGCGAGAACCTGTTCTATCTCTCACCGCTGCGCAAACATTCCAAGTACGTTGACCCCGAGCAGGCAACCTCTTCGGATACCAAGTATGCCAATTCGGGTGTAGCCTACAACTTCAATCGCACCTTCTCCGTGGGCGCAAGTATAGACTTCTAAAAAATATGCAATATGAATAGAAATACATATATTTACTTTCTGTTGTTCTGTCTCCTGTCTCTCGCAAGTTGCGACGGTGTACTCAACCGTGTCCCCAAGGACACTACCAACTCTGCTACGTTCTTCAGCAACGAGAGCGAACTGCGCCGCTACACCACGCAGTTCTATACAATGCTGCCCGCGGCGTCCGACCTGTACAACGAGCCGTCCGACCTTACTATCAGCAACAGCCTTGCCGATGTGGTTCTCGGTACGCGTACCATCAATTCGGGCGAAGCATATTGGCAATGGGAGGACCTGCGCCATATCAACTATTTCCTGCAGCATGTCGGTCAATGCACCGAGGACACTATCGCCCGTAACCACTACACGGGCGTGGCTCTATTCTTTCGTGCTTTGTTCTACTACGACAAAGTGCGTCGCTTCGGTGATGTGCCGTGGTATGACGAACCCGTCAGCAGCAGCGACATCGCCCAACTGCGCCGCCCGCGCGAGAACCGTACGGAGGTCATTCTAAAAGCATTAGCCGACCTCGACCGTGCTGTGCCGCTTATGCGTACCGCCCACACGCCATATGAGGTCAACCGCTATACCGCTCTTGCCCTCAAAGCGCGTATCGCCCTTTTCGAGGGGACATGGCTCCGCTACCATCAGCAGGGAGACGAACAGACGGTCCAAGACCTGCTCACGCAAGCCGCTGAGGCTGCCCGTGCCGTCCTCGCCGAAGGCGGATACTCGCTGCATATCGGTGGCACGCAGCCTTATCGCGACTTGTTTACTTCGCTCACTGCCGACCCCGACGAGGTCATCCTCGCCCATGCTTATAATGCCACTGTCTCTCTGACGCACAACGCTACGTCCTACCTGCGCTGCCAGTCCGAGGGGCAATGTGGTGCCACCAAGCATCTGCTCAACCAGTACCTGCTTTTGTCGGGCGAACCCTATACCAACCAAGAGGGGTATGATACTATCTCGCTCCACCGCGAACTGTCCGACCGCGACCCGCGTCTGGCACAGACCATCTTCGTACCGGGGCAGTATGTCGCGCTCAACAAGACCGAGGTCGAGCCCTACACGTTCTCTACTTCGCCTACGGGTTACCAACTTATCAAGTACGTTCTCGAAGACTCCTACGGCTATAACAAGTCCGACAACGATATGCCCCTCTTCCGCTTGGCGGAGCAGTGCCTTATCTATGCCGAGGCGAAAGCCGAACTCGGGACGCTCACGCAAGCCGACCTCGATATGTCGCTCAACCTCCTGCGCGACCGTGTCGGTATGCCGCACCTCGTGCTCTCGTCGCTTACCGCCGAGGACCCGTATCTGCAAACCCTCTATCCGCATATCACTCGCACGCCGTCAGCGCAACGTGCTGCTGTGTTGGAGGTGCGTCGTGAGCGGGCGGTGGAACTGGTGCTGGAGGGCTTCCGCTACGATGACCTCATGCGTTGGGCGGAGGGCGAAGCCCTGGCGCAACCGATGCTCGGAGCCGCTTTTGCGGGAGAAGGCAAATACGACCTGTCGGGCGACGGTAAGTCCAATCTGATTCTCTGGCAGACCAAGAAACCCTTTGACCTGACATCGATATTCCTCAAGATAGGTACCGACATCATCCTCTATCCCGATGGCAACCGCGGTGCCAAACTTGTACACGGCACGTTGGAGCAACCCGGCGGCGGGCGGAAATTCGAGGACAAGCATTATCTGTATCCCATTCCGCTCACCGAGATTATCCTCACCGAGAACGCCCTCACGCAAAACCCCGGCTGGGAATAGTCGCATCGGCTCTCGTTGCCGTAATGGATATTAAACTCCTCAACCCATTAAACCATTTCATCTACGCATAAACAGATAAACTTATAAACTCATAAACCAATGAAAAAACTATCCATTCTGTCTCTTGTCCTGCTCCTTGCAGGGCAGATGTTCGCCACTACGTGGTTTGTACGCCCCGACCTCACCTCCACCGGGGGCGACGGTCAGTCGTGGGAAGGTGCGCTTTGCCCCTCCGATTTCCAGAAAGTGCTTACCGGCGGTATGGCGGAAGCAGGCGATGTCTTCTATCTGGCAGGCGGAGTCTATACACCCGTCAGCAACACCGACATCTATACCATCAAGACGTCCGTAACGCTCATCGGCGGTTATCCTGCCGGTCTGCAGGGTACTGCCACTCCGTCGCTTGCCTATCCGTCTGCTACTCCTACCGTTTTCTCGGGTGACAAGAACGCCAACGGCAAACCCGATGACGGCGACTTGCAGCATGTCGTTTGGATCGAGTGTGCCGAACCGGTCGTACTGCAAGGCATCGATATAACCAACTGCTATTTCGAGACCGAGACGGCGTATGGTGCGGGTGCGCTTTATATTCGCAACAGTGCGAATGTGGTGGTGCGCAACTGCCAGATATACAACAATCTCTCCGACGGCAATGGCGGTGCGGGACTCACTCTCGAGGGCGGACTGCTTCACCTGCAAGACTGCAATCTCCACCACAACACGGCTTTCAGTCGCGGCGGGGCGATGCTGATGCAGACCTACACCTCTGAGGACAAATCCGTGGTCGCTGAGGCTACCTGCGTGGCTGAGCGTTGCTCGTTCTGCTACAACAGCCTGGCTACCAATAGTTCGGATGGTAAATACGGTGCGGCTGTCCATATTCGTGCCGGGCATTTTTGGGGGGTAAACACTACCATTGCCAAGAACGTGGCATACTGCAACGGTGCGGGTATCTCGATGAGCGGTACCGACGATGTGCACCTTATCAGTTGCACCCTCGGCGACAACACCTGTCTCCGCGTGGGCATCGATACCAACAGACCCTATGCCTATGGCACATCCGTGCGTATGTCCCAGCACGACAAACTGTGGTTCGTCAATACCGTGATGCTTGAGGGCGATCTGGACAAAGGCGACAAGACCAATCCTACTGTTTATACCGAGAAACTCACGGGTATTTCCCTCGATACCCTTTTCACTTCGGGCGGTTTCAACTACCTCGGTACGTTCAACAACGGCGAAAAGAACAACAAAGACTCCGTTTGGGCGTTCTGCTGGCGTCCCAACGACCTTTATTCCGTTCCTGCGCAGGTGCGCCACTATGCCGACTATTTCGGCACGAATGAGCCTACCACGGATAACGGCGGTTTTGCAGCCACTATTCAGCCCGTTGAGACAATCGAGGGGGCTACTGTTGCCGACCTCGAAAAATGTGTCAAAGACTGGGGCTGTCCCGTAGTGGTCAATGTGTCTTTGGACGGACGCGGTTACCTGCGCGAGTCGGTGGCTGTCCGTGGCGCAATGGACCCGAAAGCCAATCCTTATACCGCCCTGCCTGCTGTCCGCTCTGACAGAAAAGCCGTCAAAGTGGTTCGTAACGGGCAGTTGCTCATCCTCTCCGAGGGTAAATACTATAATCTGTTAGGTACGCTCTGCGAATGAAAAGACACGTTGTTTTGATGCTGCTCACGGCGTTGGTTCTTGTAGCCGACGCCGCTGCGCACGTGGTAGGCACCTACAATATCCGTATTGCCACCAAGCGTGATGTGGGCGACAAGAACTGGTCGGTGCGCAAACCTTTTGTGGCACAAACGATAACGGATAACCGGTTGGATATACTGGGTATCAACGAGATAGCCAATCATACGCAGGAAGACGACCTCCGTACGCTCCTGCCCGGCTATACCCTCGTGGCGTATGGGCGCGAGTCTGCCGAAGCCAGTCATGGCGAGCGGGTGGGGGTGCTGTTCCGTACAGCGAAATACACCCTTTTGGACAGCGGGCATTTCTTTCTGACAGAGAACCCCGACCGCCCCGGTCTGGCGTGGGACGCTGCCTATAAGCGCGTGGCGGTGTGGGTGTTGTTGCAGGACAAGCGCAGCCGTGAGGAACTCCTCGTCATGTCCACTCACCTCGACTACAAAGGTACCGAAGCCCGCCGTATGGGGGCGGCACTCTGTATTGAGCGGGCAAAAAAACTTGCGCAGGGGCGCACTGCCATCATTATGGGCGACCTCAATGCCGAACCCTATGAGACCGATGTCCACTCGCTCTTTGCCGCTGCCGGTTTCCAAGATGCCCGCCAAGTCAGCCGCACCAAACCCCGTGGCACGTATGGTACGTTCTCCAACTGGCTCCCCGTCGCCACCATCCAACGCATCGACTTCATCTATGTCCTCAACGCCTCTGTCCGCTCCTACCGTGTCATCGCCGAGGACTACGGTCGTCCTCTCCTTCCCTCCGACCACAGATTGGTGGTAACGAAGATAACCCCGACTCCCCCAACCCCCTCAAAGAGGGGGCTTGCAGACAAGGCAATTAACGAATAATTAACGGCAATTAACGGAGACCTTTTTAATGGTTCTTTAATGGCTTTTAATGGAGAATAAAAATCCCTTATACGGAATACAAATGAAAAAGATATTTTTAGGAATCTTGCTGTTCCTTCTCCCCCTCTCTGAGGGGGTAATGGGGGAGTCCTATCGCTTCGCGGAGTACAACATCCGTCTCAATACCACTTCCGACACGGGCGACCGTGCATGGGCGAACCGCAAGCAGTACGTGGCGCAGATCATCACCGACTATGCTTTCGATGTCTGTGCACTCAACGAACTCAAGCCCGACCAGAAGAAAGACCTGCTCTCGCTCCTCCCCGACTATAAGATCGAGTCATGGGGGCGCGACTCCCACATCATCGGCGATGTGGGCGAGGGCGTCGGTATCCTCTACCGCAAGGACAAGTTCCGCCTCTTGTCCTCGGGGCATTTCTTCCTTGCACCCGACATCACCAGGTCGGCTGTCGCGTGGGACGCCAAGTTCCGCCGTCTTGCCGTGTGGGCGCAACTGCAGGACAAGACCACGGGCGACATCTTTTTCTATTGCGCCACCCATCTCGAGCAGGCGGGGCAGGTTGCCAAGCGCAAAGGGGCGGCACTTGTCGTGGAGCAGATGCTCTCGATAGCCGGCGACTATCCCTGTTTCATTGCGGGCGACTTCAACTCGCAGTCCACTGTCGATGCCGTCCATCTGCCCTTCAAAGCGTATTTCCAAAGTGCCTATGACATAGCCGAGGTGCCTCCCGCAAGCGATGGCTCCTACTGCAACTGGCAACCCTCTTCCACCCACCGTATCGACCACCTCTATGGTCGTTATTATCGTGCCCTCTCCTACACGATGATCACCGAGGACTATGGCCGTTCCTGTACGCCGTCCGACCACCTGCCCTTGATGGCAGAGGTGCTCTTTACCCGCCGTCCGCAGACTATCACCCTGACCTCCTCGCTTACTGCAGCCGTCGCCGCTTCTTCTCTTGGCGACACCATCGACCTCGGCGGGCAAACCGTCAGCAACGAGAATATCAAGATACCGCATTTCCTGACCATCACCAACGGCACTCTTGACGGCTGTACGCTTACCGTCCCCTATGCGCTGCATGTGAGTCATTGCACTTTCACACACTCTGCTACGGCCATCGCTGCCAACGGCTATGCCATGCGTGCTGCCGACTGCCGTTTTACCGACTGCACTACCGACCTCCAAGGGGCGGCTGTCAGTAGCAACGGACGCCTTGATCTTACCCGCTGTCTATTCTCCAACAACACCGCTGCGCAGGGTGGGGCGGTAGCCCAAGTAGGCACCTACTGGGGGGCAACGTTGCACAACTGTGTTTTCTCCGGCAATGCCGCCAAAGACGGTGCCGCGCTCTATCTCACCAAGACCGAGGACGTGCATGTCGAAAACTCCGCTTTTGTCCGCAACCGTGCTACCGAGACAGGTGCCGTCTCGCTCAACGACCCCACTACCGCTGCGCACCTGCAGTGCATCAATTGCACCTTTGCCGAGAATACCTCCCGTGCCGCCTCGTCGTTCAAGAACCCGCTTTTCGGTGGCTCCTCATTGCGCGTCTATGGCGATACGGCTACCGTCCTCACGCTCATCAACACCACTTGTGTGCGTGATACCAACGCCTGTCTCACTACCTCTGGCGTACCTGCCTCCAACTATTATGGGGCGGCGGTCGTCCTCTCGCAGGGCAAACTCAAGACCTACAACAGCCTGATAGTCAACCACTATTCTACTGCGGCGAAGTCCGACCTATACATCTCCGACAAAGCCAAACATCTTGCCGATGTCCATACCGTCTATACGGCGGAGCAGCCCGATCATACCGCCCTCGGGCAAATCTCGTATCAAGACGATATGCCCTTTGTGCCGCTCCTCAAAGATACCTATGCGGGTATTCCTCTCGTCTGCCTCCTTGCCGACGACCTTACCGAGCAGACATTCGGCGAAGACATCACCGCCGACGGCATACTCGATACTGCCCTTACCACCGACTGCCTCGGCAATACGCGCCCTTCGCCTGCCACTATCGGTTCTGTTGAGTATCAAGCCCCGCAGGCTATCCACCCGACATCCACCTGTCATCCACCTGTATTTGGCAAGTATCTGTACAACCACCAAATCTATATCACCGACGGCACTGCCACCTATAACCTGTTGGGAACTATTATACATCGTGCTAATAAGAGTAGGTGATCAGTAGGTGATTAGTAGGTGATTAGTAGGTGATTAGTAGGTGATTAGTAGGTGATTCTCGAATGAATACCGAATGAATACCGATTTTCCAAGCCGGGGACGCGGACGCCCCGTCCGCGGTTGTATAAATACCACAACAACAAAAAACAACTCAATAACTAATCGTATGAAAAAACTTTTTCTTTCTATGGCACTCCTTGCTGCCATCTCCGCCACAGCGGAAACCCGTGTTGAAACCTTTGAACCAAAAGAGGAAAACAACAACAGGACCTATAACACCGAGGCATACACCTCGGTTTGCCAACAAACCTCTTGGACAACCCTCTATGGCGGTGTCTGCAAAAACCAAGGTAATATGGGAGCCGATAATTTTGTAGCCGTTGTACGTGCTGCCAAGTCTTCGGAGACAGGTTTCGGCTATATCGAAAGCGATTCTATTTCGGGCGGTATCGATAGCCTGGCATTTACATGGAACTCCAATGGCGATGCCAACTGCGACCTCGACGTCCGTATCTATATCAACGGAGACTCGGTCGGCGGTATTTATCATATCGACGAATATAAGTCAGCGGCACCTTTCTACACCTATTCCGTAAAAGACATCAGGCACGAAGGCAATTTCGTCATTCGCTTTGAGAACCGCACGCCTTACGACGGTACAAGAAACAAATTCCGCCTCGTTATCGATGACCTTGCGTGGACTACCTACACCGCTCCCGAACCGGAGAACCCTACTGCCATTGCCGACCTTGCTACTGCACCTGCTTTGGTGAATGTCTATACCCTTGACGGTTGTCTTATCCGCTGCGCCGTTGTTGCCGACAAAGCAACCGACAATCTTGAAAACGGTATCTATATCATCAATAACCGCAAAGTAGTCATTGCGCATTAAAATAATTGCTTGTTAGGATAATTCTTTGTACCTTTGCACCCTGTTATCCCGACAGGGTGCAACCTTTGTGCTCAGTGCAACATTAATGGTCAGTTAATGGTAATTAACGGAGAATTTTAATGGTCTTTTAACGGGCATTAATGGAGTAAAAAGAGAATTATACGGAGAATAATGACCGAAGAACAGTTGCTTACACGGCTCCGCACAGGCGACAGACAGGCATTCGAACTCATCTACCATGAGTACGCACCGCGCCTCAACGCCTACTGCCTCAATATCACCAAGTCCGCCGAAGACGCGCAGGACCTGGTGCAGGAGGCGTTTGCTGTTCTTTGGGAAAAGCGCGATACTGTTCATACGGCTATCGCACCATTTCTCTTTGCTACGATCAAAAACCAACTCATCACCATCTTCCGCCGCCGTATCCACGAACCACAGTACGAGGACTACACCGAGTATGTCAACGATATGCGGCTCTCTACGTTTCGCGAACCGATGCTCTACGACGAGTACCGCCATACCGTTTCCGGGATTATCCGCTCGCTTCCTGAGCAGCAACGCACCGTCTTTGTGCTGCATCGCTTGCAAGGCTTGTCCCACAAGCAGATAGCCGACCGCCTGCACCTGAGCGAGCAGACCACCCGCAACCTCCTCTCTTTGTCCCTCAAAGAGATACGTCAACAACTACAAAACCGCATACAACCGTGAACTTGTTTAAGAAGTATTTTACCAATAGCCTGTCCCCCACCGACTTGCACAATCTGCGTCAGCAAACCGATTCTCTGACCGACCAACAGTTGGAGACCGAACTGCATCGTCTCTGGCTGCAGTCCGCCCCTATGCCTGAAACCGCACCGCACCGCCGTCGTTATATCGTCTCTGCCGTTGCCGCATCTGCAGCACTCGTGCTATGTCTCGTAGCGGGACTGCTATTCTTCGGTAAGGGTGATACATCGTCGGGTATGCTCTGCGTGCAGACCGCTGCCAATGAGATGTGTACGCTCTCTCTGCCTGATGGCTCACGCGTAGTGCTCAATGGCAATAGTACACTCTCGTATTCGCCAGACGGCTTTACATCATCTTCGCGGGCGTTGCAGTTGGACGGCGAAGCCTATTTCGATGTGCAGACCAACCCCAAAGCACCCTTTGTCATCACTACGCCCACAGTCTCTGTGCAGGTTCTCGGTACGGCTTTCAACCTCTGTTCACGCACCAACGCCGCTTCTGATATGCTCTTTCTGGAGCGGGGCAAAGTGTCGTTCCGTGTCTCCGATACGGGTGCTGACTATATTGTTACGCCCAAGCAGAAGATTACCCATAATCGGACTACCGGCGAAGTATCGCTCCGCCATTCGGATATGCCCGACTGCGCACCATGGCGCAAAGGCTTGATGGCTTTCGATGCCACGCCCTTGCGGGATGTGATGGCGGAGTTAGCTGACCGATATGGCGTGCATATCTCCTACACCTCTATCTCCGACGAACCCTTCACGGGTACGCTCCCCGCCAACGACATCAACGAAGCACTCCGTATCCTATCTCTCTGCTACAACATAGAAATCACCTCCACTCCAGACACCCTCATTCTATCTTCCAAATAATGAACTATCTCCTTCTCCTCCAACACTTCCGTGAGACGACCAATAATGCGTTGTCGCCTTTTCTTCTTGCAGCCTCCGACTTTATCGTCGGCGTCTTGCCTGTCCTCATCATCGCTTTTGTCTATCTTTGTATCGACAAGCGTCAGGGCTATTTTATGATGACAGCCATGTGGGGTACCTGCGTGGTCAATCAGTTGCTCAAGAACACGTGCTGCATTTACCGCCCATGGATACGGGATGCGTCTATTGTGCCGTATGGCAACTCCATTCAGACCGCCACGGGCTACTCTTTCCCATCGGGACATACCGAGTATGCTACTACTTTCTTCGGCTCTATTGCCCTCTGGCTGCGCCGCTGGTGGGTATGGGTGCTATGTATTCTGTCGGTACTGGTCATCGGTTTCTCGCGCAACTACCTCGGTGTGCATACACCCTACGATGTCGGCGTGGCGATTGTCGAGAGTATCCTTATGCTCTGGGCATTCAGTGCTCTCTTCCGTTGGCTGGAGCGTAATCCTGACAAAGATCTTTGGGTGTTGGTCGGTGGTATTGCCTTTCTCATAGGCTATCTCCTCTATGTCTCATTCAAGCCCTATCCGATGGACTACAACGCTGCCGGACAACTCATTGTCGAACCCAAGAAAATGATAACCGACTGCTACTATGCCGCCGGTCTTGCTTTCGGTGTCCTCACGGGCTGGTTCGTCGAGCATCGCTATATCCGTTTTTCCGTGTCGGGCAAATGGTCTCTCCGTCTTCTGCGCTTTGCCTTTGCCGCTGCGGCTGTAGTCCTTGTTCAGAAACTACTCATTCCCTATCTCCTGACTTTCTGTTCCCCGGATATAGTCCTCCCCCTTGCCAACTGCCTCATGGTCTGGATTATCACTCTCTTTATTCCCCTATGCTCTATTATTTTTTCACGTGTATAGCACTCCTCTTGCATATGTCAGAAATAAGTCGTACCTTTGCAGCCTAATTCGGAAAATTTACACATTTTCTAATTTACAAATTGATCATAACAGAGGATGGATTTGACTGCTTGCAACCTCTATAAAAGAATGCTAAAACCTTGTGCCACAAGACCAAAACAGTCCCTTGTGGCTTGTTTTTTGTTATATCCCTATCGGGAACAAAGATTATGAACTACTTATTTACATCAGAGAGTGTCGGTGAAGGACATCCCGACAAAGTGGCAGACCAGATTAGTGATGCTGTCCTTGACAATTTTCTGGCACAAGACCCGCGCAGCCATGTGGCTTGCGAGACACTTGTTACTACAGGGCAGGTCGTTGTGGCAGGCGAAATAACCAGCAGTGGTTATGTGGATATCCAGCAGGTGGTGCGTGATACAATCAAGAAGATCGGCTACACCAAGGCGGAGTACAAGTTCGAAGCGGAGAGTTGCGGTATCCTGACCGCTATCCACTCGCAGTCAGCGGATATCAATATGGGCGTGAGCCGAGCCACCCGTATGGCGCAGGGCGCAGGCGACCAGGGTATGATGTTCGGTTATGCCACCGCCGAAACCGATAACTATATGCCGCTCACACTCGACATGGCGCACACTATTGTCTATACGCTCGCCCGCATACGCAAGGAGGGCAAAGAGATGACCTACCTCCGCCCCGACTCCAAAAGTCAGGTTACGATCGAGTACAACGAGTACAACGAACCGCTGCGCATTGATACCATCGTCATCTCCACCCAGCACGACCCCGGTGTATCGCAGGAGCAGATCCGTCAGGATATGATTGATATCGTTCTTCCGCGTGTGGCTACACGTGATGCACGTTATACCCAGTTGCTGCAAGGGGAGTACAAACTGCTCGTCAACCCGACTGGCAATTTCGAAATCGGCGGTCCTCACGGTGATACGGGCTTGACCGGGCGCAAGATTATTGTGGATACCTACGGCGGCCGCGGTGCACACGGCGGCGGGGCTTTCTCGGGTAAAGATCCCTCGAAGGTCGATCGCTCGGCAGCGTATGCGGCACGTTGGATTGCCAAAAATATGGTGGCTGCGGGCGTGGCACGCGAGATGCTCGTCCAGGTCAGTTATGCCATCGGTGTGGCGAAACCTGTCAGCCTTTTTGTCGATACCTACGGTACGGCTGCAAAGGGAATCAAGGATGCCGATATCGTGCGTGTTATCAACCGCCTGTTTGACCTCCGTCCTGCGGCTATCGCACGCGACTTGCACCTTTGCGAACCGATCTATGAGGAAACCGCCAAGTACGGACATGTCGGGCGTACACCGGAGATCGTGGAGAAAAACTTTGTCGGCGAGAACGGCAAACCGATTACCAAACAAGTGGAACTCTTTACGTGGGAGAAACTCAACCGCGTGGAAGAAATACGTAAAGCCTTTAAGTTATGACCAAACCTGTCAGACAAAGTCTGCTGGTCGGCGCGATAGTCCTTGTGGCAGTTGCGCTCGACCAGACCCTCAAAATCTATATCCGCACCCACTATGCCCTCGGCGAGGCACATCCCATAACTTCTTGGTTCTGGCTCTGCTTTGTCGAAAACGACGGTATGGCATTCGGTATCGAATGGTTCTCTAAGTTGGCACTGACCCTCTTCCGTATCATCGTGGTGGGCTTACTCGGCTGGTATATCTATGTCCTTATCCGCAAACACAATCCCCGCACGGGTTATCTCGTCTCGTTGGCACTCATTATTGCCGGTGCATTGGGCAACATCGTGGATTGCGTGGCGTATGGCAAAATTTTCGGCTATGCAGGCTGGATGTACGGAAAAGTCGTGGATATGCTCTATTTCCCGTTGATTCATAATAGCGCAGGCGAGGTGCTGTTTTTCCGACCGGTATTCAATCTCGCCGACTCGTGTATCACTTGCGCCGTCATCATCATTCTGCTTTTCTACCGCCGCGACCTCAACGACTCGCTGGAGAAAAAGGACAAAAACGCTCCGCAAAGCGACTCAAAGACCGAATAATATGCGCCGCCCTATCCGATATTGTTCATTGTTCATTGTTCATTGTTCATTGTTCGTCGTCCTCTGCGGCTGCCGTCCGCGGGGCGTCATCTCTTCGAGAGAAATGCGCTCTGTCCTACACGACTTGCACCACGCCGAGGCGGTCTTGCAGGTGGCGGGCTACAACTACGGGCACGACGAGGCGGTGGCGAAATACTATCAAGAGATATTGGACGACCATGGTATCACGCAGGCGCAGTTCGACAGTTCGCTCGTCTGGTACACCAACCACCCGCAGCGTTTCGACAAGATCTACCCCCGTGTGGTCAAAGACTTGGAAGCCGACCGCGACGAATGGCGTGCGCAGCACGAACTCAAACAGACCCTGCTCAATACGCAGAAGGAGGAGCTCGAACCGCAACAGAAAAAATCGTTGGAAGACCTCGAGTGGGAACTGCAGCACGGCTTGCCTGTCCGCTATCTGATGGGTGTCCCGCAAGATTATCCCGCCGACACCCTTCCATCCCCCCTCCCGCCTGTCGGAATCGTCTCCCATATGGATAGTGTCTCTGTAGACACTCTCTCTGCAAATCGTTGATATGTATGCGGATAAAAGTCTGCCCGGTAATGTGAAATTGCCGGGCAGATTTTTTGTTCTCGTAATTTGTTTTATGGCAACCGTATCAAAAGTTAGCATTTTTGTATTATTAGCATTTTAGTACTTAAAAATATATTGCAAATAGCATCGCCGGGGGCGCGGACGCCCCGTCCGCGGGCAGTTTGGTACAAACTGAATGGATGTACGATGTTTGTGGAGAGTGGTGCATCTCATATCGTTAAATAGCAATATCATTTTGTCTGTGAAAAGTACGATATTGTACTTTTCATTCTAAATAACACTGATTATGCTATTATTTTGATGCGGTTGCCCGTAATTTGTTTCTTCGGGATTTGCGTAATTGTATAAAAAACACTATCTTTGCAATCAAAATCAACTATGTGGTGAAAAGGAGTGTGCTACAGAGTTGAAATACATATCACTCCTAAACATAATTTATAGCGTTTGCTATTTATTCGGTATCTGAAAACTTGGTCGTTTATAAGATTACACCCGAATAAGTTCAGTGAATGCTCGCGCATAGCGTGAGCGGAACTTATCGGTGTAATGGGTTCGACCAAGACCTTCAGATTGATAAAGAGACGTTTGCGCTTTTTTTGTGCTTGTTTCTTTTCGTCTGTTTGGTTCTCGGCGTTCCCATTTCCCCGCAATAGATAGTTCGCGCATACTATTGTGCAATGAATCAAATTGTATCTCAATCCGCTGCTACGCAGCGGGTTTATACCTCGATGGACTTGTTCTCGGGGTGTGGCGGTCTGACAAAAGGATTTAGTTGGGCAGGCGTTAAATCCATTTTTGCTTCGGATATTGACGAAAACTGCGAAAAGACTTTCAAACGCAATTTCCCCGGAACTCCGTTCTTGTGCAAAGATATTACGCTTATTACAAAAGATGAGGTGGATACCCTGACCGGTGGAGTTATTCCCGATATGATTATCGGTGGGCCGCCTTGTCAAGGCTTCAGTTTGGCAAACAAGCGGCGTAATCAAATTGCGGACGACCCGCGTAATAAGTTGTTTTACGGTTTTGTTAAATTTATAAATTGGTATTCGCCCAAAGCCTTTGTTATGGAGAATGTCAAGGGCCTGTTGTCTATGCAACACGGACAGGTTATTCAAACTATTGTTGATGAATTTTCCAATGCTGGGGCTTTCGGCTATAATGTGGCGTACAAGGTACTGACTGCCTCAGATTATGGGGTGCCGCAAAATCGTGAACGCGTTATCTTAATCGGTTTTAGAAAAGATTTGGCTATCGTTCCGCAGTATCCGCAACCTTATTCATTGGAGCATAAAATAACTGTTGATGAGGCAATTATGGATTTGCCTCAAATTGCTGCGGGAGAAGGCTCTACTATGCAAACATACCCTATGGAGTCGCAAAATGACTATCAGAGGTTGATGCGGCAAAATTCGCAATATGTGTTTAATCATATTGCTATGAATCATACACCCAGATTGATAGCACGATTTGAAGCGATACAACCCGGACAAAATCTGTTGGACGTGTGGGATCAACATGCTTCATATCGCAGGGGTGCACCGGGGACTATATCAACAGTTAAATTCGGACAAAATAATCAGCGTTTGTTTGGAAATCAACCTGCTCCCACTATTGCTGCATCTTTCCAGTCTAATTTTGTACATCCTCATCTAAACAGGAATTTTACAGCACGTGAAGGAGCACGTCTGCAGTCTTTCCCCGATGATTTTATTTTTGAGGGTATGCGGACAAAAATGTCGTGGGAAAAAGGATTGAGCCAGTATCAACAGATAGGAAATGCAGTACCTGTTTTGCTGGCAAAAGCCATAGCGGATACTATTGTACAACAACTTAACGGCAAGTAATTATGGAAAACATTGAAGATATTATTCGGACATTTGTAGAGCAAGAACCCCATTTGTGTCATGCGTCCTGCTTGTTGAAACAACTGACCAATACGCAGCAGAATAGCAAAGACAAGGATAAGGTGATATTGAAGTCCATTGCCAACCGATATGTACACTACATTCGGTGCAATAATGCTTTGGTCGGTTATACTGCGGATATTGTGGCGGCACGTGTTTCTGCACTCAACGAGTACTATGATTTTTTGCACAACAACAATTATGAGAATGTGTATAACCCTCAAACCAAGTTGCGTCCGACTATTTTGGAAGAATTTTTATTTTTGCTGTTCAGAGACCTTGTACATGAGTACCAAAGCAAGTACAATGTAGCAGGTACGTTGGATAGTGGTAGTGCCAAATCATATACCAATCTCTATTTTAAGGCAAAAGACTTTGATAAGTTTATAGTTTCCCCCGAAGTGGCTACTAATGTGAAAGACCAAGATTTTGCTATATTCCGCTATTTTAAGATTGGCATTGATAATCAGACACCACAGAAAGTCGCTGTTCCTGCCATTGCAGTTGAGGCAAAAACATTTATTGATAAAACGATGCTGGATAGTATTATTGCTACTGCGGAGAAAATCAAAAACGGTAATCCGTACGCACGTTTTGTGGCTGTTGCGGAAAAATACGATGTCGGGAGCGATGTAGATCCTGCTTATTCGCGCATTGACCAGATTTATATCCTGCGCAAGTGTTCGCGTCGGGACGATTGGTCTCCTGTTGACAAGGATGTGGTGTTACGTTTCTTCAATGAAACAAAACAGCATATAGAACGCCCCTGGTCTGACGTGCAAAACCGTATGAAAGAATCAGGGATTATTATTTAGTCAATCGTTATGCAGTTTATACATTGTAATACCAATTACGTAGAAAAGACGTAGAAAGGACGTAGAAAGGACGTAGAAAG
>ERZ808259.31-NODE-31-length-116500-cov-58.494079_pt1 | contig 116500 bp, 94 predicted proteins | sample MGYA00521279_ERZ808259 | MGnify/ENA primary metagenome ERZ808259 (study PRJEB31516, sample SAMN03275586) | gut metagenome | biome: mammalia-associated habitat; material: feces | host: Papio cynocephalus | place: Kenya | collected 2012-07-27 ...
CAATAAAGCACTTTTTTACTCATAAAAAGCATTTTTTCAACATAGTTCGTACAAACCACATAGACCTGACGGCATAAACTCAATACCATATTGCACAAGTGAAAAAAAAAGCGTAACTTTGCAGGCTCTTTTTGTAATGCGTAATGCGCAATTAAGAATTAGAAATTAGGAATTAAAAATCCTGACAAATGGAATCGAAATACAATCCTACAGACATCGAAGCACGCCGGTATCAGTATTGGCTTGACAACAAACTTTTTCACAGCGAACCCGACGGCAGAGAGCCGTTTACGGTGGTTATCCCGCCGCCGAACGTAACGGGCGTACTCCACATGGGACACGTGCTGAACGAGACGATACAAGACATCCTCGTGCGCCGCGCACGCCTTGAGGGCAAGAACGCCTGCTGGGTGCCGGGTACCGACCATGCTTCGATTGCCACCGAAGCCAAGGTCATCAAGCGTCTAAAAGAGCAGGGTATCAACAAGTCCGACCTCACGCGCGAGCAGTTCCTTAAACACGCATGGGACTGGACGGACGAACACGGAGGAATCATCCTGAAGCAACTCCGCAAACTCGGTTGCTCCTGCGACTGGGACCGCACCGCGTTCACGATGGACGAGACCCGCTCCAAAGCCGTTATCCACGTGTTCTGCGACCTGTATAAGAAAGGTCTTATCTACCGCGGACTGCGTATGGTGAACTGGGACCCCGAGCGCCAGACCGCCCTCTCGGACGAGGAGGTTATCTACCACGACGAGCACAGCAAGTTCTACTACCTGCGTTACAAAGTAGCGGAACCGGGTGTGGTGAACCCCGAGACAGGTGCCGACTATGCCGTAGTGGCTACCACCCGCCCCGAGACTATCTTCGGCGATATAGCCGTTTGCATCAACCCCAAAGAGGAAAAGAACCAATGGCTGCGCGGCAAGCACGTCATCGTACCGGGTGTAGGGCGCGTCATCCCTATTATTGAAGACCGCTATGTGGAAATAGGTTTCGGTACGGGCTGCCTGAAAGTAACGCCCGCGCATGATGTGAACGACTACGCTCTCGGACAGAAATACAACCTCAAGACCATTGACATCTTCACGCCCGATGCCCACTTGAATATGGATACCGTGGAGGATGAGTTGCGTCCGAATGTAGCGAAATACCACGGTATGGACCGCTTCGACTGCCGCAAGCAGATTGTCGAGGACTTGCAGGCACTCGGACTGGTGGAGAAAGTGGAGGACTACGACAACAAAGTGGGCTACTCCGAGCGCACCAACGTGCCTATCGAGCCGCGCTTGTCGTTGCAGTGGTTTATCCGTATGCAGCACTTCGCAGACATCGCCCTGCCGCCGGTGATGAACGACGACATCGTCTTCTACCCCGCCAAATACAAGAACACCTACCGCAACTGGCTCGAGAATATCAAGGACTGGTGTATCTCGCGCCAACTATGGTGGGGACACCGCATACCCGCCTACTACGACGCCGACCTCCTCGCACAGACGGGCTTGGAGGACTACCCTGCCGACAAGATTGTCGTATCGGAGACCAAACCCGAGGGCAACTACGTGCAGGACGAAGGCGCACTCGACACATGGTTCTCGTCGTGGCTGTGGCCTATCTCGCTGTTCGACGGCATCGAACACCCGCACAACCCGGAGATTGAGTACTACTACCCCACCAACGACCTCGTTACGGGACCGGACATCATCTTCTTCTGGGTGGCGCGTATGATTATGGCGGGCTATGAGTATATGGGGGACAAACCTTTCAAGCACGTCTATTTCACGGGTATCGTACGCGACAAACTCGGGCGCAAGATGTCCAAGTCGCTTGGCAACAGTCCCGACCCGCTCGACCTGATAGAGCGTTTCGGTGCCGACGGCGTGCGTATGGGTATGATGCTTGCCGCCCCCGCAGGCAACGACATTCTCTTCGACGAGAGCCTCTGCGAGCAAGGGCGTAATTTCTGCAACAAGATATGGAACTGCTTCCGTCTGGTCAAAGGCTGGGAGGTTACCGACAAGGCGCAGACCGAGAGCGAGCGCGTGGCTACCGACTGGTTCGAGTCGCAGTTGGCAAAAACAGCCAATGAAGTGGCAGACCTGTTCGGCAAATACCGCCTGAGCGAAGCCCTGATGGCTATCTACAAACTCTACTGCGACGAGTTCTCCTCGTGGTACCTCGAGATGATCAAGCCCGCCTACGGACAGCCTATCGACCGCACCACCTACGAGAAGACGCTCTTCTTCTTCGACCAGATGCTCCGTCTGCTCCACCCGTTCATGCCGTTCATCACGGAGGAACTGTGGCAGAACATCGCCGAGCGCAAAGAGGGCGAGAGCATTATGGTGGCTCCACTGGCTGCCTTTGCCGCACCCGACGAGCAGTTGCTGGCTGATGTAGAGAACCTGAAACTGGTGGTTTCCAACGTCCGCAATATCCGTGCGGGCAAGAATATCCCGCTCAAAGAGGTGCTGACGGTCAATACCACGGCGGAGACCACCGCGGCTCTCCGTGCGCTGATTGAGAAACTCGGCAGTTGCGAAATCGCTGTCGGCAACGTGGAGAAATCAGCAGGGGCTGCATCGTTCATCGTGGGCACCACCGAATACAGCGTACCGCTGGACAAGTTCATCAACGTGGAGGACGAACTGAAGAAACTCGAAGCCGACCTGCAGCACCAGGAAGGTTTCCTGCGCGGTGTGATGGCTAAACTCGGCAACGAGCGTTTCGTACAGAACGCCAAACCCGAGGTGGTCGAACTCGAGCGCAAGAAGAAAGCCGATGCCGAAGCACGTATCGCCTCGCTCCGCGAATCCATTGCAGCATTGAAGAAATAAAACAGAGTATCCTATAACTATCCTATAAGCATCCTATAACAAATCCGCAAATCCATTGCGGCATTGAGAAAATAGAAGAGACCATCATACTAAAAACGGCATCGCCTGTGCGGTGCCGTTTTTTGTGTGTATCCAGACAAGTCCTTATGCTCCTAAGATTTCCTCCACAATGTCCCGGTCATCCTGTGTCAATTCCGAATTATGAATGATACCATTTTGCAATAGTTCGGCGATATGCTCTGCTATCCGGTTGCGGGTCATACGGCGCTCGCAGGCAATAGCGTCAATATCCTTGCCCTCGTAGAGCAGGTGCAGCGTGGTCATCACGCTGCCTGCCAGACGTTTGTTTTTCTTCGCCTCCGCCACAGCACGTTCTATCTCTGCGGGTGAAAGAGAACCGGTAGCGGACTGCTCCTGCAAAGTCAGGTGGATGTCAGGTGGATAAGCGGTGGTTGGTTGTTTCCGAATATACTTTTTAACCAGAGAAAGCACTTGTTCGCCTAATAATTCATACTTCTTTTTGCCGATACCGGACACTGCCATCAAATCCTTTTTGGTGGTAGGCAGCAGGTTGCTAATCTCGATAAGCGTCTTGGTTTGCGCCACGAGATAGACGGTATTCTCCCATCCTTGTGTCTCGGCAATACTATGACGCAATGCAAACAGACGTTTGAGCAGGTCTGGGTGTCGGCTCTCCGTGTTGGTTTCCGCTTTCTGTTCGCTCTTGGCGGATATATGCACCTTGGGTATCGCAAACGCCTGTCTGGCTGCAAAGAAAGCCTGCACCGACGGCTGTTCGCCTATCTTGCTCATCACAAACGCCTGCCGCGCCAGATCCACATAGAGTTCGTCTATCTGCTCCTCAAAATCCTTCGCATCATCTTTGCTATCCGTATAGACAGGCGATGCTTTGAGTGTAGTCTGCATCGTTTCCAACGCCTGCGAAAAGTAGCCGCTTGCTGCCTGCAACCGCTCGGAGAGATATGCCCTGCGAACAGGCTCCTCATTGAGTATTTGCCATATCTGACGCTGGAACACATCAGCCGTATGCTGCCATCCCACCAACGCTTTTTCTATACGCCCAAGAAAACCGGTAGCCGTATCGTGGTTGAAAGCCGTGGATTTGCTCACCAACCGCTGCATATTCTCCACCCGCTGCATCGCGTCCCAGAAATCATACAGCCCGCAAAGCACCTGTATCAGATACTCGCGCTGCGAGGGGTCAAGTGCCGTTTCCACCTGCTCTATCGGCGGCTGGGCTGCGGTAAAGTCCAACACCTCACGCGCATTGGTAAGAGCCGATTCGGGTATCTTGCTCAGCAAGACAAGTCCCTCCAGCGTGCGGCAGCGCGACAATGCCACATACACCTGTCCTGCCGCAAAGGCATCGGCGGCATCAATGACCACATTATCGAAAGTAAGCCCTTGCGCCTTGTGGATCGTAACCGCCCACGCCAGACGCAACGGGATATGCGTAAACGTACCCGCCACCTCGGTCTGTATCCCATCGCTGTTGGCTTTAGCGATGTAGCGGATGTTCTCCCACGTCTCCGAATGGACTTCTATCCGCTCTTTGCCGCCGTCCTGTCCCTCACATTCCACCACTATTTCGTCTTCTTTCAGCAATACCACCACGCCCAATTTGCCGTTGTAGTACTGTTTCTCGGGCGAGGAATCGGTACGGATAAACATCACGCGTGCGCCCTCTTTGAGCGTAAGTGTCTCGTCCGCAGGATATTGCGACTCGGGGAAAGTACCTTTCACCACCGCATGGAAAGTAAACTCCTTCTCTCGCAGTGCTGCCAACTCGCGCGAGTTGATAGCGTCCACTTTGCGGTTGTGGGTGGAAAGCACTATATGAAACGGCTCTCCCTTCTTGGGTCTCCAATCGGGAATATACCGGCTGTTGAGCAACGCAAGAGAGGATGGCGAAAGGCGGTTGTTGCGCACCTCGTTGAGCAAATCGACAAACTGCTGGTTGGTCTGGCGGAAGACATGGTCAAGTTCAATATAGACGGGCGTAATCTCCCGAAACACATTGGCTTGGAAGAAATACGGACCGCTGTAGAACGGGCGCAGATAGTTCCATTCGTCCTCGCGTGCCACGGGCGAGAGTTGGTACAGGTCGCCGATAAACAGCATCTGCACCCCGCCGAAAGGCAGATTCGAACGATGTTTCATCCTGCGCAATACGGCATCTATCGTATCCAGCAAGTCGGCACGCACCATACTGATTTCATCTATCACCAGCAACTCCAGATTGTGCAGCAAACGCTGCTTGGGGCGGCGCATCTGCATCTCCGCAAAGAGTTTGCGCCTCTCGGCAGGCGTTGGCAGAAAGAGTTGCGGAGGCAACTGGAAAAGCGAATGTATCGTTACGCCTTCCGCATTGATAGCCGCCACGCCCGTAGGTGCCACCACCATCATCTGTTTCGGACACTCGGCACGCAGTTTGCGCAGCAGGGTGGTCTTGCCCGTCCCCGCTTTGCCCGTCAGAAAGATGCTCCTGTTGGTGTGCATCACATACTCATAAGCCAAATCATAAGGTGTCATTTTCCCTGCCGTTCTTGCCACTGCAAAGATACAATAAATCCGCGACATATACAAAAAAACGGCTGCACGATTTATCCGTACAGCCGTTTTTATGCAAACAGATTCTGTTATTCAAAAGCACCCATCTGAAGCATCGAGACCTCTTTCGGGGTCAGGAAGCGATACTTTCCGCGTGCCACGTTCTTCTTGGTAAGTCCGGCGAAACTGACACGATCGAGTTGCATCACTTTGTAGCCCGCTTTCTCAAACATACGGCGCACTACACGGTTCTGCCCTGAGTGGATCTCCAAGCCAATATGCTTGCGATCACCCTTCGGAAACTCCAATGCATCGGGTACAATCTTCTCGTCGTCAAGCACCACCCCTTCGCGCAGAACCGCCTCATCTGCCGGTTCCAGATCGCGATCCAGCGTAGCGGCATAGACTTTCTTCTTGCCGAACTTCGGATGGGTCAGTTTAGCAGCCAAATCGCCGTCGTTGGTGAGCAGCAACACACCCGTGGTATTGCGGTCAAGACGACCTACAGGATAGATACGCTCTGCACATGCATTACGAACAATATCTATCACGGTATGACGCTCTTGCGGATCATCGGTCGTGGTAACGGTATTCTTAGGCTTGTTGAGCAAAATATACACCTTGCGTTCGCGGCGGACAGGCTGGTCGTGGAACTGCACCTTATCGGTGGGCAGTACCTTGGCACCCAGCGAATCAACTACCACCCCATTCACGGTAATCACACCTGCCTGAATAAAATCGTCCGCTTCACGGCGGGAGCATATACCGGCATTAGCCAGATACTTGTTCAAGCGGATAGGCTTTGTGGGGTCTTCATACTGCTGCTGGTAGGTCTGACGTTTGCGCTCGCTATACACACCGGCATTGCGCTGCGGACGCGGACGGAACTGCCCCTGCGGGCGATAGCCTCTCTGACGCTGCTCGCCGTCCTGATTGTTGTAGCGGGGACGGAAACCGCCTTGGGAACGCTCGCCGTCCTGGTTATAACGGGGGCGATAGCCGCCTTGCGGGCGTTCGCCGTTTTGATTATAGCGGGGACGGTAGTTGCTCTGCGCTCCGTCGGCATTATAACCGCCTTGGTTGTAACGCGGTTCTACACGCTCCGCACGCGGATGCGTACCATCGGTGCGCGTAAAACGTTGGCGCGGACGACTGCCGTCGCGGTTGGAACTATAGGAATTGAAACGCGGCCGGACGCTTGCACCGTCTTCCGACATATAGGCGTCTCTTTGCTCTCTCGGATTCTCACTCCTGCGATAGCCACCGGGACGATTGGTGTTGTCTTGGTTGTTGTACATAATCTTTTTTGTATAGGTTAAAAAACAGGTGACTCTCTCGAGCCACACCCGCGCTCCCGCGCGAGAATATCTATCGTTTACGTTTTAGGTTTTTTCTACCGGTTCTTATCGAATTACAAGGTATTAAATCAAATTTAGGCTCCGAGCCTTTCACCCGGAGCCTAAGGTGATCACCTGATTTTATGACAGGCGATTAAGCCTCTGCAGCCTTCTCGATAGCGAGTTTACCACGATAGTAGCCACAACTCGGGCATACGGTGTGATAAATGTAGTGTGCACCGCAGTTCGGGCAGATTGCCAATGCGGGTACTTTCAGTACGTCATGCGTACGACGCTTCGCTTGTCTGGTGTGCGATTGTCTTCTTTTAGGATGTGCCATATCAGTTTTTCTTTTATTTAATAAGTCAAAAATTTAACGGTGCAGTGTCATCACCCGAGCCACGCAGAACGACCCACAGGTTACTCCACCTCTCCGTCTTCTATTGTCTGTTCGTCCTCCAGTTCAGTACAAAGGTGGTCTTGGAGAAGTGCATCCATTTGCGGATTGCAACCACCGGGTTGGTGACTATGTACCAACGGAAGATTCACTACTATCATCTCATAAGCGAGCCAGTCCAAATCAATGGTTTTCACTTTCTCCACCGATTCTTCGCCTTCATCCTCCAAATTCACTTTCTCCTCTACATCCACCTGTATATCCATCGGATCAAGACAACGGTCGCACGTTACTTGCACTACTCCCTTTACGCCCATCGTCAAGTCGAAATCCGTCTCACGCAGATCCAACACCGCTTTGACAGATACTTGTCCACCCAGCAATTCGGTTTTCTCTATCGTGGCAAAATAAGCATTATTCAACTGATAATCAAACTCATAGTGCCCTACTTCCAACGTAGAGAGATCAACAATATGACTTTTCTGCTCACTCATAGTGCAAAATCGGCTGCAAAATTACTATATTTTTCTGACATACACAAGTATTTGCTTCTAAAAAAATAACAATCTACGCCATACGATACAAGAAAAAGAGAGACCTCTTCTGAAAAAGTCTCTCTTTTTGTTTACTTGCTTTCCTCGTTTGGATTAGCGGACTCTTGAGCAGGTTGTACCATCGGCAATGGAGACTGTGCAGTCTCCGGCAGCGGCTGCACCGCCGCCTCTTTGGCGGGTTGTGCTTTGGGTGCCTTGGGTTGCTTTGCCCTAGGCTTCTTCACCGATGCAGGCTGCAGTGCCACTTGTACCTTCTCTGCAGGCTTCTCCTGCTTGGTCGGCTCTGCCTTGGGCATTTTCTTCTTGGGCTGCTTTGCCTTGGGTTGCTTCTTGGCGGGTTGCGCTTTCTGCTCCGCAGGTTGCAGTGCCTTAGGTTGTTGCTCCTTAGGTTGCTGCTTCTGCGGTTGCTTGGGCTGCTGCGGTTCTTCCTGATGTTTCAGGATATTGCCCCTTGCATCATAGAAACGCATCTCCAGCATACCCAGACTCTGGTTTTCCACCACACGCACACCGTACTTGCGACGCCATCGCCATTTCAGGCTGTTGAACCACCCGCGGCATACATACGAATACACATACGGATGCAAATGCAGGCGCAAGCCTTTGCCGTAATGCTCATAGTAATGCCCGATCTCCTCCTCCACTTGGTCGGTAAAGAGTATCGAAGGCTGTATCTTGCCTTTGCCCATACAGGTCGGACAAACTTCCATCACATCCACCTCTACCGCGGGGCGCACGCGCTGGCGGGTGATTTGCATCAGTCCGAACTTGCTGAGCGGCAGGACGTTGTGTTTCGCACGATCGTGCAACATCAGTTTGCGTACATAGTCGTACAACTGCTGCTGGTGCTCTTTGGAGTCCATATCGATGAAATCGACAATGATGATTCCACCGATGTCCCGAAGCCGGAGTTGGTGTACCAGTTCTTCTGCGGCAAGCATATTGAACTGGAACGCGTTTTCCTCCTGGTCTTCATACAGTTTCTTGCTGCCCGAGTTGACATCTATGGAGAACAGTGCCTCCGTGCGGTCGATAATCAGATACCCGCCGTGCTTGAAACCCACCACTCGTCCGAGTCCGGTCTTCATCTGGCGCGTAATATCAAACTTATCAAAAATCGGCTGTGTCCCCTCGTACAATTTGACGATCTTTGCGCTGTCCGGAGCAATCAGTTCCACGTACTGGCGCACCTCGTCGTATATGGCTTTGTCGTTGACCTGGATAGCCGTAAAATCAGGCGAGAACACATCGCGTATCACACCTATGGTACGCCCGAGTTCTTCGCTGACCAGGCTGACAGGCTCTTTCTGTTGCAGCGACTTGACAGTGTCTTCCCAGCGTTGCACCAACAGGCGCAATTCGCTGTCCAACTCCGCCACACGCTTGTCTTCCGCCACCGTGCGCACAATCACACCGAACCCCTGCGGTTTGATGGATGTGATCAGTTGTTTCAGCCGGGAGCGTTCCGACTCGCGTTTGATCTTCTGGCTGACCATCACCCCGTCGGAAAGCGGTATCAGTACCATATTGCGTCCGGCAATGCTGATTTCGGCAGTCAGTCGCGGTCCCTTGGTGTTGATCGGCTCTTTGCTGACCTGCACCAATATCGGGTCGCCCACTTTGAGCACATCGCTGATATTGCCCGACTTGCCCACATCGGGTTGGCGGGGCGTATTCTGCAACCGTGGTACACGCCGGCGGTCGGAAACCGCCTTGGTAACATAACTTTGCAGCGTTCGAAACTGTGAACCTAAATCCAAATAATGGAGAAAAGCCTCTTTCTCATAACCTACATCCACAAAGACTGCATTGAGCGCAGGCATCACTTTCTTCACGCGACCGTAGTAGATATTTCCCACCGAGAAATTATCCTTGTTGCGTTGCTCCCGACTCACCTCTTGCAGACGGTCGTCTTCCGTGAGCGCGATAGCAATCTCCTGTGGCTGTACGTCCACAATCAATTCGCTTTTCATAATGGTTCTCAATAAAATAAAAATGCTTTGTGGCAACACATTTGCGCCCAAATATGTCTCAAGCCACAAAGCATGTTAAAAAAACGGAATCGTCTTACTTATGCTTATGACGATTCTTGCGCAAACGTTTTTTACGTTTGTGGGTAGACATCTTATGTCTCTTATGCTTCTTTCCGTTTGGCATAATTGTAATTATTAAATAGTTATTGTTTTATTCCTTCATCAGAGGAGTTGTTTCTTGAATTCATTCGAAGCCTTGAATGCGGGAATCTTGTGTTCCGGCACCTCGATGGAAGTATTCTTCGAGATGTTGCGTGCAATTTTCTTGGCACGAGTCTTGGTGGTAAAACTGCCGAAACCGCGGAGATATACACTATCACCGGCAGCAACGGTCTTCTTGATGTTATCCATAGCCGACTCTATGACGGTGGCAATCGACGTCTTGTCGTAGCCGGTCTGGATAGCAATGCTGGTAATGAGTTCTGCTTTAGTCATAATTCTATATATTTTTCTATATTTCTATCGTTCTGTTTGTCTGTTCTTTCTATAGAAACCGCTTTTGCGGCGAAAAACTTTGCAAAGGTACGATAAAAAATTGATTTACAAAAGTTTTTCTTCAAAAAAATTCATTCTGCAAGCAAAAAAAGCCCCGATTTTTACTCACAAACAAGTCTCTGATTTTCAATACAGACACACTACACTTCACACACACCGACCGGCAAGGCAGGTAGGGTGGGTAGGTAGGGTAGATAAGAATACAAACTACACATACACATACACATACACATACACATACACATATATATATATAATTAAATAAGTACTTACCCTACCCACCTACCCTACCTTAAACTATACCATTGGGACTACATTCCCAATAATGCACAATTCTTCTCCCGCCTATTGCATTTCCGCCTTTTTTGTTGTATCTTTGCATACAGAAACAAACATTGCTCATGGTGCATTATGCATTGTGCATTGTCCGTTATGCATTAGGCTTTCAATTACGTAGAAAGGACGTAGAAAGGACGTAGAAAGCAGCGGTGCTTGCAGGGAGATTAAGCCTCCTTTTTATACAGTTTATACAATAATATTATACACTTTATACATTCCGCATTATGGCAAAAGCAGATTTAGAATTTCCCATCTCCGGACTTCATGGCAGACTTGCTAACGATAGCGAGACCTATTGCGCCAAACGCCTTGGCAAAACCGTCGTATCCAACTACCCCAAACGCCAGAACCCTGCCAAAACGACCGACAACCAGCGTGCCAACCGCTCTCGGTTTCAACAGTCTGTTCTGGCTGCCCAAGCCGAACTGGCAGACCCCGTACGCCGTGCCTACTGGCAATCGCGCTTCGACAACCAGCCCGCCCCCGCACGTTACAAAATCCTCCGTAACTTTGTCATAGCCCAACTTATCAATCAATGAACACTGTTTCTCAACTGCACAAGGCACTGTACCGGTGGTATGAGCAGAACAAGCGCGTGCTGCCATGGCGGGAAACCGATGACCCGTACAAGATCTGGATTTCGGAGATTATCCTCCAGCAGACGCGCGTGGTGCAGGGCATGGAGTATTATCTCCGTTTTGTGGAGCGTTTTCCCGATGCTGCCGCCCTTGCTGCCGCACACGAAGACGAGGTACTGCGCTATTGGCAGGGGCTCGGCTACTACTCACGCGCCCGCAACCTGCACAAGGCGGCGCAGATGATTGTCAGCCGCGGTTGGCTGCCTTTTCCCACAGTGTTTGACGAGATACGCCTGCTACCCGGTATCGGTGACTACACAGCGGGAGCCATCGCCTCGTTTGCCTACAACCTGCCCTACCCCGCTATGGACGGCAACGTCTATCGGGTGGTGGCACGTCTCTTTGACTGCGATATACCTTTCGACACCTCTGCGGGCAAAAAGCATTTCCATACCCTGATAGACGACTTGCTTGACCGCGAAAATGCACGGCTGTTCAACTCGGCGATTATGGAGTTCGGTGCCCTCTACTGCACCCCATCGCTCACGCTCCCCGGCAGCGGGGAACAGTCCTGCCCGCAATGCCCGCTCGGTATCTACTGCCAAGCCCGCGCACACGGCACCGCCCCGCTGCTCCCCGTGCGCAAACCGCGCCCCGAACTGCACGACCGGTACCTGAACTACCTTATATATATAAGCAATGCTGCCACCCTGCTCCGCCAACGCACAGGGAAAGACATATGGCAACACCTCTACGAGTTCCCGCTGATAGAAACCGACCACATGTTTGATCGCAAGGAAGCCACAGAAGTGTTGCACACAGCGGATTTCCTGACGCTTGATTTCACGCATATCCTCAGCCACCAACGCCTGCACGCGCGTTTCTTCTGCTGCCGCGTGCCGTCGCTGCCTGCGCTACCCGGGACACAGGCGGTACCGCTTGCCGACCTCGACCGCTACGCCCTCTCCCGTCTTACCCTGCGGGCTTTGGAGAAACTGCATATATAAAAAATACGGGCGACTCTGCCAATGCAGAATCGCCCGTAGATGTGTAATTGCCGATCAGTCCTTAGTCCAGACAAGCGTCCAATGCCTCAGTAATGGCTTTCTTGTCAAGGTGCTGACCGATGAATACCAATTTCTGCATACGGTCGCCGTATTGGTCGTCCCAGTCGTGGCGCAGTTGTGCATCTTGCGCCTTGAGTGCTTCCAACTCGTCATGCGGCATCGTGGCGAACCATTCCCCCGCTTTTTTGAGGTTGAACTGACGACCTGCCTGCTCGAACAGGTAGCACATATCGTACTCGTCAGAGAAATAGCACATACCTTTCGCACGAATCACATTCTTCGGCCATTTGGATGCCACAAACTCGTCGAACAAGCCGAGATTGAACGGACGGCGGGCATAATAGACGAAGGTGGAGATACCATACTCCTCGGCTTCGCCCTCGTCGTCATCGTGGTGATGATGCTCGTGTCCGTGATGATGTTCGTGATGATCGTGGTCATCCTCGTCATCGTCCTCGTCGTGGTGGGCGTCTTCCACCTCCTGAATCCACGTAGCGGAAGTGGCCACTGCATCAAAATTGAACATCTTGGTATTGAGTATCTTGTCGAAATCCACATCGCAATAGTTGCAGTCGATAATCTCCGCTTTGGGTTGGATAGCGCGAATAATAGCACGGATATGCTCCAGATCCGCCTTCGACACCTCGCTCGACTTGTTGAGCAGAATAATGTTGCAGAACTCGATCTGCTGGATAACCAGCGATGCCAGATCCTCCTCGCCAATGTCCTTGCGGTTGAGGTCTTCGCCCGAAGCGAACTCGTCCCGCATACGGAGCGCGTCCACCACGGTAACGATACAATCGAGTACCGGCACACCGTCTTTGGCAAACATAGGCACCATCTGCGGATAGGAGCAAAGCGTCTGGGCTATCGGTGCAGGTTCGCAGATACCCGAAGCCTCGATAACGATATAGTCGAACTGGTTCTGCGAAACGAGGTCGTGGAGTTGCTGCACCAAGTCCATCTTGAGCGTACAGCAGATACAGCCATTTTGCAAAGCCACGAGGCTATCGTCTTTGGAACTGACCACACCACCCTTTTGGATAAGGTCGGCATCGATATTGACCTCGCCTATATCGTTGACAATCACCGCAAAACGAATACCTTTGCGATTGGTAAGAATACGATTGAGGAGCGTAGTCTTACCGCTGCCCAGATACCCCGTGAGCAGCAGGACGGGGATTTGATTAACCATTTTCATAATTGACAGATAATTAAGTTGCCCTATATATATTTATTGTGTATGGAGCCTATAGGGCATAGGTTTGCGTACAAAATAGAACTCTGCCCCCTCACGAGGAGAGCAGCAGAGTTACGATTTAACGATTTTCTACATACTGCTGATACTCAGGATAGTACTTATCAAACAGTTCTTTCTGTTGGAAGCGATCCAAGGTCTGCAACACATAGTTGAACACAGCGGCGTGGTGTCCGAGCGTTTGGCGTGCGCCGGGCTGTTGTTTCTTGCTCAGTTGTGCGCCCCAACGGAGGTACTCCACGCAGTTGTTGGCCACATTATCGAGGATAGCATCAGCCTTGTCGGCTTCGCCGAGCATGAGATACATCGATGCCATAGAAGCGGAGGTGTAGTCGTAGGGGATATTGTAGCCGGGGAGCATCTCTTCGGCATAATCCAATACCTCGATGGCTTTCTTGCGCTTGCCCTCACGGATCAGAGCCTCTGCCAACTGGGCAAACATCATACGGTGGGTACGGCACATACGCATCAAGTTCTCATCGATGTAGATACCCGGGCGGTTCATATTGCCATAGGCGAACTTGTGCATCATGTTGTCGTACATCAAGTCGGTATTGACGCGCGGTTGCCCATCATTACTGCGATAGGGAGTGATACGATATGCCAGACCGGTCAGTTCAAAATAGGGTTCGAGCCCCAGATAGTAGTCGTTGCCGACGGTAACGGCAAAGTACATCGGGCGTTTCCAATGGTTCTGATCCAGCATCTCCATAATCATCATCTCGGAACGGGTGTAGCGACGCGCGGACTTGAAGTAGATCTTCTGCGTATCGGGTTGCAAGATACCAGCAGCCGAATCAGCGGGCGTGATATGGGTGATGTAGAGGCGGTTGGAAGGCAGGTAGTTCTCTCCCTCTTTGTTCTTGGTGCTTTTGGCATCGGAACGCAAGAAGCGGAAAGCCTTGTTCACCGACATCTCTCCGAAGCGATTATCGACCCAAGCGACCTCGTTCTGACCAGGCATAAAGTCTTTGTACTCCCATGAGATAGGCAGTGCAGACGACTCGTAGTAGGGGCGTTTCATCTGCGAGATATACCAGTCGGTTTGCAAGTAAGAGAGGTTGCAGACACGCAGGTCGGTACCGACTTCCTCGACCTCTTGGTTGTACCAAAGCGGGAAGGTATCGTTGTCGCCATTGGAGAAAATGATACCATCTTTCTTGCAGGATTTCAGGTAGTTAGCACCAAAATCGCGGCACGAATAACGGTGTGAGCGATCGTGGTCGTCCCAGTTCTGCGAAGCCATTTGGGCAGGTACCAACAAGCAGACGAGTGTAACCACCACAGCCATTGCAGTCTGTGCTTTCGGGTTCTTGACGGCGGCTGAGAGCCAGTCAATCAACGCCAACGCCCCGAGACCGATCCATATACAGAACGCATAGAACGAACCTGCATACGCATAGTCCCGCTCACGCGGCTGGTAGGGTGTCTGGTTGAGGTAGATGACAATAGCCAAACCTGTCAGGAAGAACAGCAGGAAAGTCAGCGTGAACGATTTCCATCCCTCTTTCACTTCCACACCGTTCTCTTTCACGCGCTTGCCGCATTGCCAAACGATACCGATGATACCGAGCAGGAGCGGCAGCATATAATATACATTGTGTCCCTTGTTCTCTTTCAGTTCGGTAGGCAGCGCCGACTGGTCGCCGAGCATGGCATTGTCGATAAATGGAATACCGCTGATCCAGTTGCCCTTGGTGATGTCGCCATACGACTGCAGATCGTTCTGACGGCCGGCGAAATTCCACATGAAATAACGCCAGTACATAAAGTTCACCTGGTAGCGGAAGAAGAAACGCATATTCTCCGCAAACGTAGGCGCATAGTCGGTCTTCTGCTGCCCGCAGTAGTCGTAGCGCACACGCTTGCCCTTGACGTCCGCCCACTCTTTGTATGCCTCCACATGACTCGGTTGCGACGAGTACATACGCGGGAAGAGCATACAGAACTCCTTCATAAACACGTAGTTGGTCTTGTACCCCGTTACCACATAGTGGTCTTTCTTGCCTTTCACATCGGGTGCGGGAGCGTACTGCGCATGCCCCTGTTTCTCAACGGGAATACACATATTGCCGCGCACTTCGAGTTGCACCGGCGCATTGTACGACTGACCGTAGAACAGCGGTCGGTCGCCATACTGCTCACGGTTGAGGTAGTACTTGAGCGAGAATACGTTGTCGGGCGAGTTCTGATCCATCGGGGTGTCGGCACTCGAGCGGATAACCAGCACCGCATAACTGCTGTAACCGATCAGGATAACCGCAATCATCAGCGTAGCAGTATTCAGCAGACGCGTGGAGACCATGTTGCGTTTCCAGAAAAGCAGACCTGTTACTGCCGCACTGAGCAGCAAGCCGATCCACCAACTCTCGAACAGGAAAGCCGCACCCGACAGAGCGAATGCCAGCACAAACGAGATAATCTGGCGCACGGTCAGGCGACCGCCGTCGTTGTGCATAGTCTCGATGGTTGCCCACACCAGTGCGGCAATCGTCAGCACGATATATATTGCCAGACCCGTATTGAACGGACAGCCCAAACCATTGACAAACAGCAACTCAAACCAGCCCGCGATAGTCGGGAAACCGGGGATGATGCCGTACAACACCACCGCGAGGATAGCCACCGATGCCAGGAACGCGCAGATGACGCCCTTCCACGAGAAGTCGTAGCGGCGGAAATAGTACACCAATACGATGGCGGGTATGGTCAGCAGGTTCAGCAGGTGGACACCTATCGACAAGCCCATCAGGTAGGCAATGAGTATCAGCCAGCGGTCGGAACCCTCTTCATCGGCGTGCTCGTCCCATTTGAGGATGAGCCAGAACACGATCGCCGTAAACAACGACGACGAAGCATAGACCTCGCCCTCCACAGCGGAGAACCAGAACGTATCGGAGAACGTGTACGCCAGTGCACCCACTGCGCCTGCCGCCAGCACGCCAATACCTTTGGCAAGCGTGTCGGGTTTCACTAACTTGCGTGCCAAGGCGGTAATCGTCCAGAAAAGGAACAGGATAGTGAATGCCGATGCCAGTGCCGACATAGCGTTTACACACATTGCCACATGGGCATTGTCGGAGGCGAACAACTGGGCGAAATGCCCCATCAGCATAAAGAATGGTGCTCCGGGCGGGTGTCCCACGTCCAACTTGTGAGCACTTGCGATAAACTCACCGCAGTCCCAAAACGACGCCGTGGGTTCAATGGTCAAGAGATACGTTGCCGCCGCGATAGCAAACACCACCCAACCGCAAACCGCATTCCACAGATTGAATTTTTTCATTATTTGTTTTTGTATTGTTTTTTATTATTTTGCAGAGCAAATCCGCAGACTTTATTAACGATTGATTAACGGCAATTAACGGAGAATGCCTTGACTCGCTTTTTAATGGATTTTTAACGGGCATTAATGGAAAAAGCCGCAAATTACGTACAAAATTACGCAACACAACCCACTTTACAAAATCCGTACCATATTTTTTCACCTTTTTCACATCTTTTTCCCGATTTTGCAGTCCTATCGCACACGTGCGCTTGTACATTTGAAAAAAAAGCAGTATTTTTGTGGGCTTTTTTAACAAATTCAATTTATGGTAGAAAACAGGACTATCGCTGTTGTAGGACTCGGTTATGTAGGTTTGCCTTTGGCTATCGAATACGGAAAGAAATACCGCGTCATCGGTTTTGATGTCAACAAAGCACGCGTAGAAGAACTGGAATCGGGCAAAGACCATACCCTTGAAGCCGATCTGATTGGTATGAAGCAGGCACGCGAAGCATACAACACCACCCGCCAAATCGGACTCACATTCACCTCCGACCCCGAGGAATTGCGGCAGGTGAACACCTATATCGTTACCGTCCCCACCCCTATTGACCGTTTCAACAACCCCGACCTCACGCCGCTACTCCGCGCAAGCGAGACAATCGGCAAGACACTCAACCGAGGCGATATAGTCATCTACGAATCAACCGTTTACCCTGGTTGCACCGAGGAAGACTGCGTACCCGTCTTGGAACGCAACAGCGGATTGACATTCAACAAGGATTTCTTCTGCGGCTACTCGCCCGAGCGTATCAACCCGGGCGACAAAATCAACACACTGACCAAAATCAAGAAGATCACTTCGGGTTCCACGCCCGAGGTGGCGGACATCGTGGACGCCCTCTACAACTCGATTCTGGAAAACGGCACCCACCGCGCACCGAACATAAAAGTGGCGGAGGCGGCAAAGGCGGTGGAGAACAGCCAGCGCGATGTGAACATCTCGTTTATGAACGAACTCGCACTCATCTGCGACCGCGTGGGCATCGACACCAACGACGTCATCGAGGCGGCTGGCACCAAATGGAACTTCCTCAAATACCGCCCCGGGCTGGTCGGCGGGCATTGTATCTCGGTGGACCCGTACTATCTGGCGCACAAGGCGAAATCGCTAGGCTATGACCCGCAGGTGATTCTCAGCGGACGTGCCGTAAACAACTCCATCGCCAAGTTTATCGCTGACAAGACGCTCAAACTGATGATCAAAACAGACCATAAAATTCTCAATTCCAACGTGTTGATTCTCGGCGTAACGTTCAAGGAGAACTGCCCCGACTGCCGCAATACGAAGGTGGTGGACATCGCCAACGAATTGGAGGATTTCGGTTGCCATGTGGACATCTACGACCCATGGGCAAGCCCAGAGGTGGTGAAGCGCGAGTACGGCAAAGACCTCATTCCCGCCATCGACCCCGACAAGCCCTACGCCGCCGTTATCGCCTGCGTGTGCCACGACCAGTTCAAGACCTTCGATTTCCGCAAGTACAAAGAGCAGGGGACGGTCATCTTCGATGTGAAGAACTTTGTCGAGCGCAGCCTTGTGGACGCACGGTTGTAAGTTAATAAAATTAAAGACAAAGCAAACAGCAAGGGATACGCAACCTATGCGCAACCTATGCGCAACCTATAACAAATCGCAGGGCATTCCGCATACGATAAATGCTTATAAATTATTAATGGATTTTTGCCACCGATTATATAGCAAACACGGGTGGATGTCGAGTGGATACCCTGTGGATAGCAGGAGGATCCCCCGATAAGCACATTTACAAATTTACACATTTACAAAATTACAAATTACCAAGTCTATGAACATAGCAGTAGCCGGAACTGGATATGTAGGATTGTCCATCGCCACATTGCTGGCGCAGCACAATCACGTTACCGCAGTAGATATTATCCCCGAAAAGGTGGATATGCTCAATCGCCGCCAGTCGCCCATTCAGGACGAGTATATTGAGAAGTATCTCGCAGAGAAGCCACTTGACCTCACCGCCACTTTGGACGCTCACGCTGCGTACAAAGACGCTGATTTTGTGGTGATTGCTGCGCCGACCAACTACGACAGCCAGAAAAACTATTTCGACACCTCGGCGGTGGAGACGGTTATCCGCCTCGTGATGGAAGCCAATCCCGAGGCGATTATGGTTATCAAATCGACCATTCCCGTGGGGTACACCGAGGGTATCCGCCAAAAGACGGGCAGCCGCAATATCCTCTTTTCCCCCGAGTTCCTGCGCGAGTCGAAAGCACTCTACGACAACCTCTACCCGTCGCGTATCATTGTCGGCACCGACCTCAGCGATGCCCGTCTCGTGGAAGCGGCGCACACCTTCGCGGGCTTGCTCCAACAGGGGGCTATCAAAACGGATATCGACACCCTCTATATGGGTTTCACCGAGGCGGAGGCAGTCAAACTCTTTGCCAACACCTACCTCGCCCTGCGCGTCAGTTACTTCAACGAACTCGACACCTACGCCGAGATGAAAGGACTTGATACACAAGCCATTATCGACGGCGTATGTCTCGACCCGCGTATCGGTACCCACTACAACAACCCCTCTTTCGGCTACGGTGGTTACTGCCTGCCCAAGGACACCAAACAGTTGCTCGCCAACTACCGGGACGTACCCGAGAACCTCATCGAGGCGATTGTGGAGAGCAACCGCACCCGCAAGGATTTCATTGCCGACCGCGTATTGGCAAAAGCGGGCTACTACGACTACTACAGCCGCGGCGATTTCAATCCAGGCGAGGAGCATACCTGTACGATAGGCGTCTATCGCCTGACGATGAAGTCCAATTCGGATAATTTCCGCCAGTCGTCGATACAGGGCATTATGAAGCGTGTAAAAGCCAAGGGTGCACAGGTCATCATCTACGAACCCACCCTGCCCGACGGCAGCACGTTCTTCGGCTCATTGGTGGTCAACGACTTGCAGAAGTTCAAGTCTCTTTCCCAAGCCATCATCGCCAACCGCTACGACCCCTGTTTGGACGACGTAAAAGACAAGGTCTATACCCGCGACATCTTCCGCCGCGACTGATAATACCGTTCCCCCGACAGCCTATTTTATTTGGTGTGTAGGTTATTTTGCAAGTTGGACAAGGGTAGTATGTCTCTATGGGTCATTTTGCGGTTGCAAAAGTATAGGGATTTGCACAGGTGCGGATATTTTTGTAACTTTGCAGGCAATTTTATGAAACGAAGTATGAAACTAAAAGTATGGCTTATGGCAGGAATTGCCTTGTTGGCGGCATCGTGCGCAAAAGATACCGCACAGGAGAAAGAACCTATTACCAAACCGCAAATTACCATTGAAGGCGGGCGTCTCACCCCCGAAGCACTCTGGGCAATGGGGCGTATCGGCAATGTGGCTATAGACGCAGACAATCAGCGCATTGCCTATACCGTCAGTTACTACAGCGTACCCGAAAACCGCTCCACCACGTGGATACGTATATGCAACCTGAAAAATGGTCAGTTGGGGCAGGAAGATGAGTTTGTCGGTTCGTCTCCCGCATGGACAAAGGACGGGCAACTCGCCTATCTGAAAGGCGGAAAACTCTATTTCCACGTGCGCCGTGTGGGGCAACGCACCGAAGACATCTGCCTGACCGGCTTTGACAAAGATATTGAGGGTTTTCTGCTCTCGCCCGACAACTCGCAGATACTGCTTGCAGCACAGGTAAAAACCATAGAAACCACAAAAGACCGCTATCCTGATTTGGACAAAGCCACAGGACGTGTGGTAACCGACCTGATGTACAAGCATTGGGACGAGTGGACGGAGAGTGCTCCGCAGCCGTTTCTGGTGCAGTTGGACAAGGAAAACCCGGTGGACAAGCAACTGAAAGTTACGAACGTAATCAACCTTTTGGAGGGCACCCCTTATGAAAGCCCGATGAAGCCTTTCGGCGGTGTGGAACAATGGGCGTGGAGTCCCGACGGCACGGAGATAGCCTACACCTGCCGCAAAAAAACAGGGCTTGACTATGCTCTCTCGACCAACTCGGATATATACATCTATGATGTACGTGCACACACGCACAAGGACATTACCGAAGACAACCAAGGCTATGATACCAATCCCGCTTATTCGCCCGACGGGCAGTACATTGCATGGCAGAGTATGGAGCGCGATGGATACGAGAGCGACGAGAACCGTCTTTTCATTATGAACCGCACCACCGGAGAGAAAATTTTTGCCAGCCGCGGGTTGGACACCAATGTGGATTCGTACTACTGGAAAGACGACAGCACCATCGTCTTCAATGCCGTTTGGCACGCCACAGAGCGGGTGTATCAATGCACAATGAACAATGAACAATGCACAATCAGCCAACTGACTCCTGACGGGCAGTACGATTACGAGCCGTGCGGAAACATCGGTAACACCTATATCTGCCTGCGTCACTCGATGCGCGAAGCAAACGAGATTTTCCAATTCACAATGCAAAATGCACAATGCGAATTGACCCAACTGACATTTGAGAACAAAAACATCTATGACCAAATAGAGATGGGACGTGTGGAGCCGCGCTGGCAGACGACCACTGACGGCAAACAGATGCTCACATGGATTATCTACCCGCCGCATTTCAACCCGAACAAGAAATACCCCACCCTGCTCTACTGCGAAGGCGGTCCCCAGTCGCCCGTCAGCCAGTTCTGGAGTTTCCGCTGGAACTTTATGATGATGGCAGCCAATGATTATATAATTGTTGCACCCAACCGCCGCGGCTTGCCCGGTTTCGGCAAGGAGTGGAACGAGGAGATCAGCGGCGACTACGGCGGACAATGTATGCGCGACTATTTCACCGCCATAGACGAGTTTGTAGCCCATTCTCCCAACGCGGACAAAGACCGTCTCGGGTGCGTCGGGGCATCATTCGGCGGCTATAGCGTCTATTGGATAGCAGGGCACCACGACCACCGTTTCAAAGCGTTTATCGCCCACGACGGTATCTTCAATATGGAGATGCAGTACCTCGAAACCGAGGAGAAATGGTTTGCCAACTGGGATATGGGCGGTGCGTTCTGGGAAAAAGACAACGCCATTGCACAGCGCACATTTGCCAACTCGCCACACCGGTTTGTAGATAAATGGGATACGCCTATTCTCTGTATTCACGGCGAGAAAGACTACCGTATCCTCGCCAATCAGGCGATGGCGGCTTTTGACGCAGCCAAGATGCGCGGTATTCCCGCCGAGTTGCTCATCTTCCCCGATGAGAACCACTGGGTACTCCAACCGCAAAACGGCATTCTCTGGCAACGCACATTCTTCGACTGGCTGGACAAGTGGCTGAAGACCTCCCCTACCCCATCCATATAGGAGGGGCTTACACATTTGATTATTTCCTACCCCGATTAGCCCCGCCTTGGGAGGGTTGGGGAAGTCAAGTTAAGTTTACAACTAAATTATGAAGTATCAGTACGAATACGAAATAAAGTATCAGGAAGTGGATTTCAACCGCCGGCTGCGGTTGTATGTATTGGAGAACTACCTGCTGGAGACGGCAGGGCGCGTGGCAGACGAACTCGGGTTCGGTATCAAATACCTTTATCCGGAAGGACTGACGTGGATTCTGACACGCCTGTCGGTGGAGATGACCTATTTCCCTACGCACGGCGAGACAATGGTTTTCGAGACATGGATCGAGCAGAATGCGCATATGATATCCATGCGTAATTTCCGTCTCTACCTCAAGCAGGCGGACGGTGAACTGCGGCTTATAGGTATATGCAAAAGCCAATGGGCGGTGCTGAGCCTCGAGAAACGCGAAATCGTGAATGTGTTTGACCGCGAGGTATTCACCTCGAATGTAGACGGCGAGGCATTGGAGATGGCACGCCCTGCACGTATTATGCCAATAACCGAACCGACGGGTGTGGTACCGCATATCGTGCAGTACTCCGATGTGGACTACAACCGCCACTGCAACTCGTGCAAATACCTCGAAAATATGCTCAATGCCTACCGCCCCGATTGGGCAGGCAAACGCGTGCGCCTCGACATCAACTACCAGCGCGAGGTCAAGATGGGACTGCCGCTGAATACACATTATCTCATTCAGCCTGACGGTGTGCAATATATCCAGAAGAACGAGGCAGGCGAGAACGCGTGCACAGCAAAGATTACCATTTCCGATTTGTAAATTTGTAAGTTTGTAAATTGTGAAATCAATTCGGGAAATATATCGTATCGGGTACGGACCTTCGAGCAGCCATACTATGGGACCACGCAAGGCGGCAGAGATATTCTATGCCAAGCATCCCGATGCCGCCCGCTATGAGGTTACGCTCTATGGCTCATTAGCGGCAACGGGGCACGGACATATGACCGATGTGGCGATTATGGACACCATACCCGGCATACGTATTGTTTGGGAGCCGCACACATTCCTTGATTTCCACCCCAACGGAATGGAGTTTCGTGCATACGATGCAGCAAACAAGGAAACCGGAAAATGGCTGATATATAGTGTGGGAGGCGGTGCTTTGGGGGCACCCGATTATACAGAACCCGACACTCCTGATATGTATGACAAGCAAACACTGCTTGACATTATGCGCTATTGTGAGTTTGAGGGGAAAGGCTATTGGGAGTATGTAGAGGAGTGCGAAGGCAAAGAAATTTGGGACTATCTGCGAACCGTTTGGCGTACGATGATAGAGGCGGTGGAACGTGGTTTGGATGCAGAGGGCGTACTGCCCGGACCGTTGCACCTGCGCCGAAAGGCGAATATGTACTATGTGAAGGCAAGCGGCTACAAAGACAATATCCGCAGTCGCGGGTTGGTGTTCGCTTATGCTTTGGCAGTGGCAGAAGAGAATGCCAGCGGCGGAAAGATCGTTACGGCTCCTACATGCGGCTCGTGCGGCGTAATGCCGGGCGTACTGTATCATCTATGGAAAAGCCGCAATTTCAGCGAAAAGCGAATCCTGCATGCATTGGCAACAGCGGGTTTGATAGGCGATATAGTCAAGCGTAACGCCTCCATATCGGGAGCGGAAGTGGGATGCCAAGGCGAAGTGGGAGTGGCTTGTGCAATGGCTTCAGCAGCAGCGACACAACTCTTCGGCGGCTCGGTGGCACAGATAGAATATGCTGCCGAAATGGGACTGGAACACCACTTAGGTATGACGTGCGACCCTGTCTGCGGATTAGTGCAGATACCCTGTATCGAGCGCAATGCCTACGCTGCCGCACGCGCTTTGGATGCGAACCTCTATTCTTCGTTCACCGACGGCAGCCACCGTGTGTCATTCGACAAGGTAGTCGAAGTGATGAAACAGACGGGACACGACTTGCCTTCGCTCTACAAAGAAACCGGAGAAGGCGGCTTGGCACGCGATTTTCACCAGATGTAATATAACGTGAGGTTGATATAACAACAGAAAGAGACTTTGTATAGGGTCAACAACTGACAACAACTATTAAACAACAGATAACAATATAACGTGAGTTCGATAGAAAAACTCCTTTGCCTCGTCGAAATGGACTTGCGACATTGAAACTCGTTGCACGAGTTTAGGTCGCCGTCATTTCTCCTCTCTCCACAAAATAAATTTTGCGAAGTCTCAATGGGCAAGAAATCTAAGTACATCTTTGTTTTTACCCATAAATTGCCATAAATCTTATTCGCCTACGGCGGAAATGTAAGGCAATCTGCTTATATCGAACTGATGTTAATGTAGTAGTCATCCACCGCTTATCCACCTGACATCCACCTGTGTTTATTACCTGAATGGTGTAAACTTGAAATGGGAAAAATAGCCGCGGTATGATTGCCATGATTGTACCATCCGCCAATACGCTGCGGCGGAAAAAGACTTTGCTTCTGCCATATCCGTAAAACCGATTGCCCATCTATGGCAGCAACGGCGATATTTAGCAGTGGTGCGGCGGGTACAATGGCGATAATAGGGATAAACCAACGCCCCAAGAAACTCTAATGGCGGCACATTCTTCTGTTTACCTGGTAAACTGACCGGCTGCAAGACAATCTTACCAGGGTGTAAAGTCATCCCTATCGTCTGCAGATACTGCTGTATAGGCAGCAATCTCTCCCACAAGCGTTCGCACGAAATATCAAGCAGATAAAAATCGTCCACATATCTGCCATAGTGGTGCACACCAAGTGTTTCCGTTACAAATCTGTCCAAGCCATTGAGATAAATATTGGAAAACAGTTGCGAGGTAAGATCACCTATCGGCAATCCTACCCCATCGGGTGAATGCCACAGCGATTTGGTCTGCGGCAGGTCTTTCCAATCGGATTTGGCACCGCGTATCCGACAATCGGACAACGGATTTTTCAAGCATATCAGGTCGGTTAGCCACATCACCAAGTCCACCGGAGCCTTATCCGCATTAGCCGCCCAGCCCATCAACATCTGACGTACACTCCTGCGCAGTTGCTCACGCGGGATACTCATAAAATACCCCTGCAAATCCAATTTCAGCACGTATGCAGGGCGGGTATAGTTGGCAGAGACGGAACGGATATGATGCTCCAGACGCTCAATACCAAACAATGTTCCCTTGCCCTCACGACAAGAATAGGAATCATAGATGAAGCGGCGGTCGCAATACGCAGCCACATAGTTGTAATAAAGATGGTGCACCACACGGTCGCGAAAAGAGGAGGCAAATACCTCGCGCTTTTTCGGATCATTGATAATAAAACAAATAGAGGAAGACGGGCGATAGGTACGGTCGCACAATTCTTTGCACAGCATAATCAGATTACGCTCCAAGTCTATCTCGAACTCTAACTGAGAATGTGTCTTGCGCTTATGCCGCCGTGCGGCATAATATGCACGGAATAGATCAGATAGCAGAGACACTTCCCCACTCTCCTCTTTTCGGGGAGCGGGGAAGTCGATTGTCAATTGAGTAAAGTCTTGGACGAGGCGCACAGAGAAACCGTTGTAACGATTGTTGTTGTTCTGCGGGTTGAGATTGTTGCTGTTGAAGTTCAGGTTGTACGCGTTGTTCTGATTGTTCGCCGTACTTGACCAATAGTTGCCGTTGTTCTGCACATTGTTCACATCCTGCCCGTTACGGTTGCCCGCAGCGGGGAGCCTCTACGAGAAAGCAGTCTCTAAGTTAAAAGATGAGAGACAATAGTCCGTTTCTGCTATCACATCTGATGCCTACACATAGCATAAATGCTATGTTTCCGCAGATAAACGCAGGAGATTTAACAATCTGACAAATCATTTTCCTGCGCGGACTGCTGATTTTACTAATTCACACTACCATACAGAGCCGAACAACCGCTATATGATACTCCGGAAAGCAATTGACAAACATCTATCCGCCCATTTATCGGTCGGAGACATCGAGTCTCCGACCGATAATACAAATACGCGATTGTCAGCCAGCCCTATGGGACAGGCTGACAATGTTATAAATCTTGGACGAGGCGCACAGAGAAACCGACGAAACGATTGCTGAAGTTCTGCGGGAGGAGAAGGCTGCTGACGAAGTACAGGCAGTACGCGAGGTCCTGATTGTCCGCCGTACTAGACCAATAGATGCCGAAATTCTGCACATAGCGCACATCCTGCCCGTCACGGCTGCCCGCAGCGGGGAGGAATACGGCACCGATAGCCTGTAAGGTTGACCATTGCTCAGTAGAATAGGTATTGGTTGCTTGAGGCGTCCACGAAATAGAGGATGGTTTGGAGAAATTATCCGGCAATATAATCACCCCATTTACCCCGTTTACCTTACCTTGCGACCAAAGATATTGAGCATTTGTACGAGTATTAAACAGATAGCACCATTCACTACTTGTCAATGTCCGCCACATACTCGCTTTGTTACCACCATTGCTAATTGCATTATATACGCCCCAGTCATAGTTGGCACTCGTTCTCGTCAGATTGCCGTCTGTCATGTTGTACGAAGGACCATAGCCATAGGTATTGTTCGAACCATCCATATAGGTATAATCCCAAACACAATCCCCTGTAATCGGTAGCATATCACAGTTTTGAGTAGAATCTGTCTTGATTTTATTCAAATCCATCGTACTTGTTGCCCAAGGTTGATAGTTTATCGATAGAGGGTCGTTTGCGGTATTATCATAACCGCTTGTACCCCAACCAAAAAGGTCTATCCAGCCATCATAGGTGGCTGAGATATTTTTATTATCACTGCCAATATAATCGGTTTGGTTCTCGGCAAAACGCCACGTATTAGTACTTGCCTGGTACTGCAGATTGCCCTGCGAGAAAGCAACCTGTTTGCTTGACGATACTGAGAATTTGCCTGTAAGGCTGCCTACTGCACCAATGGAACCGCCACCGGTATTTCCATTATCAGGTGTGGTATAGACAATCTCCTCGCCATACGCCGTACCTGCCTCATTGACTGCATAAGCACGCAAATAGTATTGCGTTTTCTCGGTCAGCCCCGTTATCGTAACCGTAAAAGTACCTGTTCCCTTGCCTGCCTTTGCGACATTGTCTGCCGTAGTAGGTGCAGTATGGGTGGCATAACATATCCCGCGCTCGGTAACGGCATCATAGTCACTAAAACGCACCATACCACCCAAAGCCAACGAGTTGTAGGTGGCGTGGGTAACGGCAGAAGTAGCCACGGTAGCCTCTGCACTACCACATACATCGATATACACCGTGTCTTTCTTCACCACCGTAACCGTGTCATGCACCACATAGCGGGTACTGCGGGGCAGAATGAGCGAAAGGGTATCGCCCTCCAGCATACCAGTCATATCGTAGGTGATACTATCAATGGCAGTGATAGGATGACCATACAACACTTTTCCATTGAGCCAAACCACTTGATTGGTCTGCGCAACGGCAAAAGCACAACTGAGTGCCATTGCTAAAATAGAAATTGTTTTTCTCATAGTTTATTGTTTTATAAATTGAAATACTCCGTTTTGAACCATTAACACATACGTGCCGACCGGAAGCGAGGAGACATCTACGCTTGCTGCACCCTCGCAGAGCGGAGACACAAGCACGGATTTACCCTGCAAGTCATAGATACGCACAGCCTCACCCGATGCATTCCGCACCGTCAGTAGTCCCAGCGTGGGATTGGGATAGACCTGAACTTCCGCCTGCTCTTGCGGGGTTGAGGTATCGGAAGGCACTTCAGCCCTCTCGGCATACGTAATATGCCCCACCTTACGTAATGCCTCTGCATAAAGCACCCTATCGGTCTTATCGTACACAAACAGCGAATCACCGCGATAAACCACTTTGCCGATAACAGACAAAGCCATATCCCGGTTACTTCCTTGCAACGGAAAGACCCGCAACACCGATTCTGCCGCAGACAAGCATATCGCCAACAGACAGAATGCACATAACATAATTTTACGTTTCATACTTTGTTTGATTATATCTTGGTATTTCACAATCTTAATTTTACAATACATTAATACTATTTACACATATAGTCACAACAAAACGGGCTGATAAAGGGTATAATAACACGCCTTTTATCAGCCAATGTATAATATTGAAACCAAAAATCTGTCTGCTCAGCCCACGCCAAATAGCCCGCAATCGCCCTCGCGCTTGTGTGTGTGTGTGTAGAAATCATCATATGTTGCTCTCTAATTGGTATATGGCATCATTTGAATTTGCGGTGCAAAGATAGTGTAAAAATTTAATATATGCAAATTAAGAAATACGTTAATATAACAACCGCATCAAAATAGTAATGAAACAATGGGGAAATAATACAAAAGTCCTCAAAACAGCCTCTAAATGCCATCAAAAAGACATAATGAAACGTATATGTAGTTCGGCAAAGCCGATAACGACGCGAGCCGCGTCGTCTCCCAAACATAGCATAGTCATACGGTTTGTGCCAAACTGCCTGCGGACGAGGGCATCCGCGTCCCCGCAATAATGCACAATTATGATGCGGTTGCCCTGTACACTAATTAATATTTGCTATTTCGAAAAGAGATATACATAATAATCAAGAGGCTGCCTACACTTGTTAGACAACCTCCTTTTTATTACAATGAATACAGACTACAATAGTCTTAATCCTTTATTCGCACTTTCCAATTATCAATGCCTGCGGTCGAGACGGGCACCGTCTGCTTCGGGGTCACGGCGGGGACGCTCATCGCGATGTTCAGGGCGGGGACCACGACGCTCCGGACGCGCTCCACGGTCACCACGAGGTGCACGTGCAGGACGCTCGGGCTCCACATAGTCTGCGGGTTTCTCCTTCAGTGCCTTGGCACTCAGGCGGAACTTGCCCGTCTTCTCGTCCACCTCCATCAACTTAATCATAATCTTGTCGCCCTCCTGGATACCCGTTTGCTCCATGGTGTCGTAGCGTTTCCAGTCAATCTCCGAGATATGGAGCAGACCTTCCTTGCCCGGCATGAACTCCACGAAGCAGCCATACGGCATAATCGACTTCACGGTAGCCTCATACACCTCGCCTACTTCGGGCAGAGCCACAATCGCCTTAATCTTGGCAACAGCAGCGTCCATAGCCTCTTTGTTGTTCGATGCCACCTCTACCTTGCCGCCTTCCTCTATCTCGTCGATGCTAACCACTGCACCGGTCTCTGCCTGAATACCTTGGATAATCTTCCCGCCGGGGCCAATCACTGCACCAATCATATCCTTCGGTATCAGGAACGACACGATACGCGGAGCCTGCGGCTTCAGGTCTTTGCGCGGTTCGGGCATCGTCTCCAGCAACTTGTCCATGATATGCATACGTGCCTGATGTGCCTGTGCCAAAGCGGCTTCCAGCACCTCGTAACTCAGACCGTCCACCTTGATATCCATCTGGCAGGCGGTCAGACCGTCGCGCGTACCCGTGGTCTTGAAGTCCATATCGCCGAGGTGGTCCTCATCGCCGAGGATATCGCTCAGTATCTTATAGTTGAGTTTGCCGTCCACCAACTCCGAAATCATACCCATCGCAATACCGCTGACGGGCTTCTTGATAGGCACACCGGCGTCCATCAGTGCCAGCGTACCTGCGCAAACGGTAGCCATAGACGACGAACCGTTGGACTCCAGAATATCGCTCACCACGCGGATGCAATACGGGAAATCGGCAGGCACCATGTTCTTCAGCGCACGGCATGCCAGGTTGCCGTGACCTATCTCACGACGACCTACACCGCGTTGAGCCTTAGCCTCGCCCGTGGCAAACGGCGGGAAATTGTAGTGAAGCAGGAAACGGTCGGTACCCTGTATCAGAGCCTCGTCCACCAACTTCTCATCGCGGCTGGTACCCAGCGTTACGGTAGCCAGAGCCTGCGTCTCGCCGCGGGTAAAGATACTGGACCCGTGAGGTCCGGGCAGCGGATTCACCTCGCACCAGATAGGACGGATGTCGGTGGTCTTGCGACCGTCCAGACGCTTGCCCTCGTCGAGCACGGCACGGCGCATCGCCTCTTTCTCTACATCATGGTAGTAACGCTCCACCATAGCGGCAATCTCTTCTACATCGATACCGAGAGCCTCGGCACGCTGTGCCATATAGTCAGCCTTGTCGGTCTTGAAGTCCTCACAAATCTGTGCAAACATCTCCTCGCGGTGGTGTTTGTCGGTGTCGGCAGCCGTAGCCTGCGCGTACGCACGTGCGTAACTGTAATCGTGTACTGCCTGTTTCAACTCGTCATCGTTCACCTCGTGGCAGTACTCGCGCTTGGTCTCCTTGCCGTAAGCCTTCATCATCTCGTTGATAGCCAGGCACTCGGGCTTGATAGCCTCATGAGCCGCCTTGATAGCCTCCAGCATCACCGACTCAGGCACCTCTTTCATCTCGCCCTCCACCATCATGATGTTGTCGTACGTGGCAGCCACCATTAGTTCGAGGTCAGCCTTCTCGCACTGCTCAAAGGTCGGGTTGATGACCATCTTGCCGTCCACGCGGGCTACGCGCACCTCCGACACGGGACCCTCAAAGGGTATGTCCGAGCATGCCAATGCCGCACCTGCTGCCAAGCCGGCAATCGACTCCGGCATATCCACGCCGTCTGCCGAATACATCGTCACGTTCACAAACGTCTCTGCGTGATAATTAGCGGGGAACAACGGGCGCAATGCACGGTCAATCAGGCGGGCAATCAGGATTTCGTAGTCCGATGCCTTGCCCTCGCGACGGGTGAAACCACCAGGAAAACGACCTGCACTGGCAAATTTCTCTTTGTACTCCACGGTCAGCGGCATGAAATCCGTACCTGGAACAGCGTCTTTCGCGCTGCATACTGTGGCAAGCACCATAGTGTTGCCGATGGTCGCCATCACTGCGCCGTCCGCTTGTTTGGCAAGTTTGCCGGTCTCAAGCGTGATGACACGACCGTCCGGGAGAGTAATCTCCTTTCTTACTATATTCATGTAGTTTTGTTTGTTGTGAGGTGCCGTTTGCACCTCGTTTATGTACTATGGGACACCGTTTGTGCCCCGTTGTTTCTTTGACCACTCAAAGTCGCTACAAAGGTACTGCTTTTTTGCGACATACACAAGAGCAGTTAACAATTAATAATTAACCATTAACATACAGAGCGGATAATAGTTTGGAGTCAAATGAGGCGAAGTGGTGGCGTCGGCAGATACGTTTTCCACAGCAGTAGCGGGTATGAACTCTGCCGTGAGCGTGGTATCGGATATCAAAAAGAAACAAAAACAGGCTGCCTGACAACTTGCATTGTCAGGCAGCCCCCTTATGAAGAAAGATTGAATTTACCGATTAATTGGCACGGAGCCAAGTCTGGCTTCGCCCGAGTATCCCGCGTTTGTCAATACTCCCGCGCAGAACCAACTTGCCGTCTTTCAGATAAATTTTACCATAATAGAATTTACCGCTCTCGGGGTCTAACACTTTGCCCCCTCGCAGTTCACCATTCTCATCGTGCATGCCGCGAATGATGAGGAGTCCTTCCAAAGGCTTATTGTGGTCGTGCCCCTCGCATACTTCGCAAACCAAGTCGGCAGGACCGACCAGCATCTTGGCAATCTTTCCGTAGTATAGTCCATCCGTTGCCTTGAAAATATGTATGATTGAGTAACTGTCGCCGGTTTTGTCATCAACGGTTTTCCAATTGCCGACAATTTGGTGCACTTGGGAAAAAGACATCGTGCAAACCCACATTGCACAGATAACGGAAAAGATTTTACGAGTCATAATGAGTATTTTTTGTTACAATTTTGCAAGTGGTCAAATTTTATGCCAAAAGGAGTATGACCGCCGCATCAAAACAATATCATCTATGCACTTTATACAATACATATAGTGCATAAAGTGTATAAAAAAGGGCGTATGCACCGCAAAAACACCCATTCTTTCTACGTCCTTTCTACGTCCTTTCTACGTCTTTTCTACGTAATTGGTATTATGGAGTATGGATTTTTGCATATACTGCATATTATTTGCATATTCTGCATATTAGAGGAGAATATCTACCTGCAAAAGGAAATACGCATTTGGCAATGTAGGATTTTTTTTGTAACTTTGCAGCGTATATTCAAGGGAAAAATATGAGATTGGTATTTGCTACAAATAATGCGCACAAGTTGCAAGAGGTACGGGAGATATTGCCTGCAGATGTGGAGGTAATCAGTTTGCACGAGATTGGTTTTGACAAGGAGATTGATGAGACGGGGATAACTTTGGAAAAGAACTCGCGTATCAAAGCGGAAGAGGTGTATCAATATGTAACGCACAATGCACACAGCACTATGATAGACGGGGTGTTTGCGGACGATACGGGTTTGGAGATTAGTGCATTGGGCGGGCAACCGGGCGTTTATACTGCACGTTGGGCAGGCGAACCGTCCAACCCGGAGAACAACCGCAAGAAAGCCTTGACCGAGTTGGAGGGAATAAACAACAGACAGGCACAATTCCGCACGGTGGTTACGTTGATACGCAACGGCAAAACCGAGCAGGTGGAAGGTATAGTACGTGGCGAGATAGCCACGGAAGAACGTGGAGACGGGGGATTCGGATATGATCCGCTGTTTGTTCCGGAGGGGTACGACAAGACATTTGCCGAGTTGCCTGCGGAAATCAAGAATAGTATCAGCCATCGTGCGCGTGCGATACAGGCACTATGTGGCATTTTATAATAATTAAGGATGTTCTATGAGAAATAAATGGACGTGGCTTTGGGTGGTGTTGCTGATTTTGGCGACACCGCTGTCGGCTGAAGCCTATTGGAAGACACTGTTTGCTTACAATAATGTGGAGCAGATTGCTATGACGGATGATTTGGTCTTTGCCGTATCGGATGGTGCCTTGTATTCCGTGGACAAACAGACCGAAAAGATAAACATATATAATGCGGGGAGTGGCTTGCACGGCTCAAATATCGTGCGTATTTACTACGACCAAGGAACCGATATGCTGATTATTGCCTATGCAGATGGTAAAATAGATGTGCTGCATAACGGGCAAATAGAGTACGTATCGGGGTTGTACACCAAGGATATGATGGCTACCAAGACCATCAACAATATCACAGTGTACAACGGACGGGCATATCTGGCTATGGACTTTGGTATAGTTACATTCCGGTTGAACAAACGCGAGTTGGTGGATACATACTATATCGGTGCCAATGCCACGGAAGTGAAAGTGGAAGATATTGTTTTTCAAGATGACAGTATCTATGCCTTTTCCGGAAAAACAATGTACAAGGCTGCATTGCGCGACAACCTGCCCGACTACCGCTATTGGCATACGGAGGCAGTCGGGCGTATTGCACGCGATACCCAAAAGGGCATACAATATACCGATGAGAGTGGCGATGTCTGGACAGCAGGCGACAGCGAAGGGATTGTGCGTGTGGATGCTATCGGTAGCCGCAGTACCTATAAGCCGCAAGGTCCGCTGACCAATACCCCCTATGATATGACTGCCACGCAGGGGCATCTGTATGTGGTTTCCGGCGGTCGTTGGGCTGTGCAGTATAACGATCCCGGTAATGTGATGGTGTATGACGGCACGCAATGGATAAACATCCCGCAGGATTCGATACAAGCCCAAACAGGTAATCCTGCCAAGGATTTTATGCACGTATCGGTTGACCCGAAAGACGCAATGCACTATTTCGTAACCAGTTACGGCACCGGTGTATATGAGTTTCAAGGCAGCAAATTGGTACAGCAGTATCTGCCGAACAATAGTTCACTGATAACCGCTGTGGAGCACAATCCAAAGAATTATACCCGTACCAGTGGAGGAATGTACGACAAGGCAGGAAACTTATGGTTGGTGAATAGCAACACGGCTACCAATCAATTGCAATGCCGTTCCGCCAACGGCGTTTGGACGGGAGTAACCGTTACATTGAGTAATCGTGAGCCATATTACGATACAACGGGGGATTTGATCCTTGACAATCGCAATCAGAACCATAAGTGGTTCTTACTTCCCCGAAAAGGCTCCGGATTGGTATTGATGGACGATAAGGGAACACTTGATGCTTCGGACGACAGGGCGATTTACCGTTCGGCATTGCACGAGGCTGATGGTTCAGAAATAGACCTGACTACGTTGCCATTGTACAAATGCTTTCAGGATGATAATGATAATATATGGTTAGGGACGCGAGATGGCGTAATTATTATCACTGACACAGTAGATTTCTTTACATCCGATCTATGTCTGCGTATTGATATTCAAGAAGATAATGGCGAGCAACCTTTTCTTTCAAATGAAGTATATGCCATTGATACTGATAAAAATGGGCGTATCTGGATTGGTACCACAACGGTGGGAGTATATGTGCTTTCTGCAGATTGGCAGACAATAGAAGCCCACTATACCACGGATAATTCTCCAATGCCGAGCAACTATGTGATGTCGTTGGCATGGGATGATGTGAACGACATGATGTATATAGGAACGAGCAAAGGAATCGTTTCTTGTACTGATCAATCAACGGATTTGAGGGACGAAACTGACTATGACGTTGATGTACCAGATTATGGCAGTATGCAGCAATGGAAACTGCATTATTCGTACGCCCAAATGGAGGAAGTGGCATATAGTGCGACCGAAGTATACGGGCTTGCCGACGGGGCTTTGTTTTCGCTGAACAAACAAGATGAGACTTTTACACTCTGGAATAAATCGACGGGGTTGAACGGCAGCGATATTGTGCATATTGCATACGACAGCACAACCAAACAACTTATCATTTGTTATGCTGACGGACGTATAGATCTGCTATCGGATGACGGAGTCGTTACCCAAATGCCGGACTTATACCAGAAAGCGGCAACGATACCTGTAACAGTGAACGATATTTTTGTTGCAGATGGCTGTACGTATTTGGCAATGCCGTTTGGTATCGTGGCTATCAATACAAAAAAGGCGGAAGTGATAGATACCTACTATATAGGCGATAGCGCACAAGCGGTAAACGTGCAGCGTTTGGCGGTATGGGAAGATACATTGTATGCTCTTTCGGAAGAGGCTTTGTATGCCGCATCTACCGCTGACAACATGGTGGATTTTTCATTCTGGAAACAACAAACTCTCCCTAATAATAGGATAGTGAGCGATATACAAATAGCCAACGATGCCTTGTATGCACTGCAAGATTCAGTATTGTATGTAAAGAAAGACGGTAGTTGGAATCGGGTGAAAGATGCCACATCGCTATATTGGATAATAGGATATGCAAATCATCTGATAGCCAATCAGAAAGGACAGGGCATTATTGAGATTGGCAAAGATGAGATACGCAATTTGGGAAGTTATGGCATCAATGATATACAATATGATGCAGCCGGCGACTGCTATTGGATGGCAGCCCCGAATTATGGTATTGCCCGAGTGAACAGAAATAAGGAATTGCGGACATTCCCGCCAGATGGTCCTGCAAACAATATCGGATACCGGTTAAAATATACAGGAGACCAAATCTTTGTGGCAGGTGGCGGCAGATGGGCAGTACAATCATCGCGTGACGGTACATTCAGTATCTATAATGGTACCAATTGGCGCAAAATTTCTGCCTCTGCCACTCGAAGTCAATTAGGACTGTATGGCTACCCGAGGGATCTAGTCTCTATTTGTGCAGTTCCAAACGATAGCAAGCATTTTTTTGCAGCGTTATATGGTATGGGAGTGATAGAATACCGCAATGATGTCGCTGTAGCCCACTATGGGGTTAATAACAGTTCGCTTCGTGCAGCAGCCGAGAATAATCCGAATTATTACACCCGCACCGAGGGACTGATGATAGATGAATCGGGCAATCTATGGGTGCTGAATACCGGGCAAAATGCTCACCCTGTGAATATAATGACTCCGCAGGGGAAATGGTACGGCTTGGATATGTATTCCAACGGACAGGCGATACGCTTTGAAACACCATGGGAGATAACGGTGGATAACAGGGATAGTCATCGCAAATGGATGATAGACCAGCGTAAACAGACCGGTGTCATTCTGTTGGATGACGGCGGTACTCCTACATCGGGAAGTGACGACAAGTGTCTGAAACGCAGTACATTCATAGATGGTGATAATATCCAACTGACACCGGAGTTTATCTATTGTCTGGCACAGGATATGAACGGTGATATATGGTTGGGTACGCCTTCCGGAATCATTGTGATACCATCTACGGTGGATTTCTTTACGTCCAATCAGTGTACACGTATCAAGATACCGCGCAATGACGGGACGAACCTCGCTGATTATCTGCTTGGAACGGAACAGATCAATGCCATAGTGGTGGATGGTGCCAACCGAAAATGGATAGGCACAGAGACGTCGGGTATTTATCTGATGTCGGCAGACGGATTGACAACCATTGCGCATTTTACCACCGAAAACTCGGTATTACCCTCCAATTCCATTTTGTCTATTGCCATCAACTCCAATACAGGAGAGGTATTTGTAGGGACAGGAAAAGGTATAGCCTCCTATAAGAGTGATGCTTCTGCTCCACAGGAGGATTTCAGCGGGGCATATGCTTACCCGAACCCGGTTCGACCCAATTATGAAGGAATGATTACTATTACCGGATTGATGGAGAATACTACTGTAAATATCGTAGATGCAGGCGGAAACCTTGTTTGCAAGACAAAGAGCAATGGCGGTACCGCCGTGTGGGATGGTCGAAATTTCAAGGGACAGCGTGTCGGCAGCGGAGTCTATACCGCTTTGTGCAATGCCGATGGCAAGAACCATACGGTAGTTAAAATACTGGTAATGAACTGATCACAGTTCTGCAATAATAAAAAAAGAGAGGCGATTGTCGCTTCTCTTTTTTGTGCATATAACTATTTGACCATCCCTAAAAACTATCCGCGGATGAGGCGGAGAAATTCGTCGCGTGTCTCTTGGCGGGTGAAAGCACCGGTGAAATCAGAGGTGGTAGTGGTACTGTGCGGTTTCTGCACGCCGCGCATCTGCATACAGAGGTGTTCCGCCTCCACAACCACCATTACGCCCAACGGGTTGAGCGTGTTCTGGATACAATCTTTGATCTGGGTGGTTAATCGCTCTTGTACTTGCAGGCGGCGGGCATAGACGTCCACTATACGGGCAATCTTGCTCAAACCGGTAATTCTTCCATTGGGGATATATGCTACGTGGGCTTTTCCGAAGAAAGGCAGTATGTGGTGTTCGCAGAGCGAATAGAACTCAATATCTTTTACCACCACCATCTGGCGGTAATCTTCTTCGAACAGGGCGGAACGGAGTATCGCTTCCGGGTCTTCGTTATAACCTTTGGTAAGAAACTGCAATGCCTCGCCTACACGCTCGGGAGTACGAACCAAACCTTGACGGTACGGGTTCTCGCCCAACTGTGTGAGAATAGAAGTTACATTTTCGGCAATGTGTTCTGTTTTTTCACTATCGGGAGTAAATGTCTGCAAATTCATTGAAGTACTTGTATTTTATCGCGCACAACATACGTGTCGCCCTGCATAGTAGGGAATTGTGCAAGAAATTGATTTTTGAATGTATTCGCCTCATCAAAGGTACGGAAATTACCCAAGCGGACTTTCCAAAACGGCGGCATATAGAGCACATAGACCGGCATAGAAACCTTGTCGGTAATGTCTTTTTCGAGTTGGAGTGCTTCCGCTTTGGCTGTTTGCTGCCGATTGGACGAGTAAATCTGCACACGATAACCGTTTATTTCTGCAATCTCCCCCTGTCCGTTGATTTTATGTTCCAGCAAGGCACCTACAAGTGAGTCCTGATGCAACTGCACATTGGGCATATCGTCAAATATATTCGGGCGACTTGGCACTGAGTCGTTCGCCTGTACCGCCAAGGCTGTCAACAGGCAGAATATAGATAAAATCAATTGTTTCATAATGTTGTATTTTTCTTTCAAAAAGAATGTAGAAAGCAGACAACCCCTCGCTATCCTATGCTTATCCTATGCGCATCCTATAACAAACGTTTGCTGTTCGCATATTGAACATTTCTTGTTTTGCAGGTATGGTTTTTAATAGTGGAACGAACTGCCACCGACGAACTCGCGCAAGAGCGATGTAGGCGGAATCTCCTTCTCGGGGATCGGCTCGAAATACTGCAGGAACTTGATCAGGCGGTGTGCCTCGGTGTATTCGTCGCAGTACTTTGGAACCTCAGCAAGGATCGGTTCGGCATGGCGTTTAAGCACCGCCAACTCGAAGAGCAAGGCTGAGTTGAACATCATATCCGCTTCCTCCTGATACGGGTAAATCCATGTCTGCTCGCCGCGAAGAACGGACGGACAACGGGCGATAGTGTCGCGTGCGGAGTAGTTGCGGTATTTGTAGTCGCGGACAATGCGGCGCAGGAGACGAATATCGGTTGTAGGTATCCAGTTGTGGTTGTCGATATTGATGGTTGTGAGCGCAGAGACAAAGATCTTAAACGTAGCCGATGGCGGGATATTGGGCAACAAAGACGGATTGAGTGCGTGCAAGCCCTCAAGAATGATGATGCTATCCTTTTCGAGGCGCAGTTTCTGCCCATCATAGATACGCTCGCCTTTCTCGAAAGAATAGGTGGGCAAATCTACTTCCTTGCCCTCCATCAGATCGCTCATCTGCTGGCGGAAATAGGGAAGATCGAGGGCATTGATGTTCTCAAAGTCCCAATCGCCGTTGGCATCACGCGGGGTATCCACACGGTTGACAAAATAATTGTCCATTGAGATGATGACGGGCTTGATACCATTGACCAGCAACTGAATCTGCAGACGCTTGGAGAATGTGGTTTTGCCGGACGAAGACGGTCCCGAGATAAGTACGAATTTCGGACGCTCTTTGCGGTTGGCTATAGCGTCTGCCATCTGGGCTATTTTTTTCTCGTGAAGGGCTTCTGCAAGTTTGATCATCATAAAACTGCGGTTGCCCTTGCAAGCCACGTTGAAATCGCTTACATTGTTGATATTGAGCAGTTTGTTCCACGAATTGTATTCGCTGAAAATACTGAACATTTTGTCCTGTGGGATTTTGTCTTCGAGTACAGTCGGATTGCTGCGGTTGGGGATACGCAGGAGCATCCCGTCGAAATACGGTTCTAGGTCGAATACATTGATGTATCCGGACGACGGCATCAGCGTATTGGTGTAGTAATCAATGAAATCACCCATACGGAAATAGCGGCAGTATGGGTTGCCGAGGGTTTCGAAGATAGTGCTTTCGCCGTCCACGCGGGTGCTGAACATTTGGATAACGTCCTTAGTGCGTTTCTCCTCCTCCAATATCTTTCGGTCTTCCTTGATGATCTGCAGCATACGACGCTTGATAGACTCAATCATCTCGGGCGTCAGTTTGGGGTTTACCATATCGGATGCCAGTTCGCCGTCTTTTGGTTTGCGCCATTGCAGGGTGCAGTAGTAGCCTTTGGAGATGGGGTGTTCTATACGCAAATCAGCACGCGGATAGAGTTCGTTGATAGCGCACGCCAGCACCATACTGAGCGTGCGTACATAGCAACGCATTCCGCTGGCAGAACTGGCATCAAGGAACTCGACATCTTTTGGCTTATAGAGCAGAAAATCAAGGTTTTCCTCCTTATAATTGACATGTGCGGCGATGATAGGATACTGCAAACGTATGTTAAGCATATCGCGCAATTCGATGAGCGAGATACCGCGCGGCACTTCGTGGTAGGAGTGCGTGTTCTTGCAATAGATGGTGATGGTCGGTTCCATTAGTTAAAGTCGATAATATGGTGAATGGAGATAATACCTATAATCTCTTCGGTATCAGGTTTTTCCGTAACGGCAAGGGTGGTGATGTTGTACTTGTCCATTATGGCCAAAGCCTCGGTGAGCAGTGCTTCTTTGTGAATATGTTTATACGATGGTGTCATCATATCGCGTGCCACGATATGCAGGTCATCATATTTCTGAATAGCACGGCGCAGGTCGCCATCAGTAATGATACCTATACAACGTTCACCATTATAAACCATTGTCATACCGAGATGTTTTTCCGACATCTCGCAGACGAGTTCGCGGAACGGCGTATCCACTTGCACGCGCGGCACACTGGTCTGCATACGGTTCTTTACGCGTGCGAGCAGTTGCCGTCCGAGTGCCCCGCCGGGGTGGTAGAGGGCGAAATTCTCTGCCTCGAAATGGCGTTTCTCCATCAGGCATACTATCAGCGCATCCCCCATCAGTGTGGTGGCGGTGGTAGAGGTTGTCGGAGCCAAGCCGAGAGGGCAGGCTTCTTTGTCCACATGCACCGAAATAACCACATCGCTCTCCTGTGCCAATTGCGAATCGGGATTGCCCGTCATTGCGATGATAGTACAACCGAGACTGCGCAGTGGGGCGATGACGTTCAGTATCTCGTTGGTCGAACCGCTGTTGCTCACAAGCAGCACCACATCTTTGCCGCATACCATCCCCAAGTCGCCATGCACTGCCTCAGCGGCATTGACAAAGATTGCCGATGTGCCTGTAGAAGCCAGCGAAGAAGCAATCTTATGACCAATGATACCCGTTTTCCCGATGCCCATCACTACAAGTTTGCCCTCGCAGGCATAGATAAGTTCTACAGCCTTGTCAAAGTTCCCGTCTATCGAAGCAGCAAGTTTTTCCAACTCGGCAATCTCTTCGGTAAATATGCTTTTTGCTCTTTCTGAATAGGTCATTTCAGTTTCTTTACTAATGTATCTATTGCCAATGCTTGTGTGAGAATGGTGCGTATGTCGCTCAATCTTACTTGATTTGCAGCATCCGATATGGCTTTGTCCGGGTCGGAATGAACCTCCAGAAACAGTCCGTCAACGCCCACAGCCAATGCCGCACGCATCAAATAGGGAACCATCTCTCTGTTTCCGCCGGTAACACCTGCCTGACTGCTCGGTTTTTGTACCGAATGGGTGGCATCAAACACCACGGGACAGCCGAACTTGCGCATTTCAACCAGCGAAGTCATATCCACCACAATGTTTCCATAGCCGAATGAAGACCCGCGCTCGGTGAGCCAAAGCCGCTGATTGACAGGCTTGTCAGAAGGTACAGACGCAATCTTGCTGACCACTCCCTGCATATCCCACGGAGCCATAAACTGCCCTTTCTTGACGTTTACGATACGCCCTGTCTCGGCGGCAGCCAAAAGCAAATCGGTTTGCCGGCAGAGAAAAGCAGGTATTTGCAATACGTCTGCCACCTCTGCTACAGGTGCGCATTGCCACGACTCGTGTACATCGGTCAGAATCGGTAAACCGAATGTCTCTTTTGCTTCCGACAATATCTCCAATCCTTTCTCCATACCTACGCCGCGTTGCGAGTTGGCGGAGGTGCGGTTGGCTTTGTCGAAAGACGACTTATATATAAGGTGTATGCCCAAATCTGCACACACCTCCTTCAGCGTGCGCGCAGTTTCGAGCACCATCTCTCTGTTTTCAATCGCGCAGGGACCGGCAATCAGAAACATACTATAAAACGATTGTGAATAGTTTTGCGGCGAACCGATAGTTATTTATCGTATACGCGCATCCACTCTATTTCTATCTTGCCGGTACCGGCGGGCTTGCCTTCGGGTAAGAACTCGGCAACAGCAGGGAAGAATGACATATTGCCGAAATTGTTCTTGATGCGCAGCACTTCTTGCCCGTTCACCGACCAAATCACTTCTTTATCAGTAATTTGTATGCCGTATATATACCATTGTCCGGCTTTCAGATTTTGTATCGTTACGCTTGCCTCATCTTTGTTGGTGCGTATGCCTGCCGATACTTGCTTGCCGTCCCATTGCATCATTTTCAGCATAGGTTCGCGCTCGCCTGTTGCGAGATATACTGCCGCATTAGCCTCGCCCGACACACGTACTTTTGCCAGAAACAATCCCTTTGCGGTTTGGAATGTGTCTGCCGTTTGCAGCACATCGCTCGTCCATGCAAAGTCCTTGGTGATAAAACCTTTCGTGGGGTGCCAAGCCGAGGCGGTAACAGTCTCTTTCTTGGTCTCTACCGACAATATACTACCGGCGGCAAAAGCATTTTTCCCATAGTTGTATGCTGCTTGTTCGTTGCAGTACGAATGGTCGGTTTTGAGGTTCTTGTTCGTGTAGTAAAAACCGCTTTTCCATACATTCATCTGTTCGCATTCATCTTCGAACAATGTCTTGTAACTCTCCCAATCGGCAATCTGTTTTGCATCTTGCGACAGGTAGAAACGGATATCGTCTGTATTTTTCAGTTCCGTGTATCGTGCGTCCTGCTTGCTTTCATCGGTAGTGTACCAGCGTTGCGGATTTGCCCAAAAAGCATTGCTTTTTTCAAACTCTTCGGTGTGTACTTCCGTATCCAAATGCAGGTATTCCGGCACTTTTTCGGATTGTACACTCTTGCGATACCATTTGGCTTTCAACGACTTATCTATCGCTTTATATCTTTTCAGTTCGCCCGATGCTGCAACAGCCTCTTTGTTTTGCAGTTGTGCATATTGTTCGCTTTTTGTAAACTCTACATATCGGCGGAAATCCTCTGCAGACATCGCCCAACGATACACTCGAACCGCTATTGACCTGCGGAGACTATTATAGCGCGACATCTTTTTATACTCGTCCGTGTCGCGGTATTTGCGGTGGAGCAGATAGTTCTTGTTGTCTTGAAACTCTTTCGTCTCCACGGTCTTCCTTAGGTCTTGAAACTCCTTGAATTCCGGCGATTGTTCAACGCGACGATAGCGTTGAATATCGTTTTTGATTTGCTCCATACGCTGCTCGAACTTCTGTGTCGAGAGTGTGTCGCTCTTCAAATTAATTTGTTGGTTCATATAAGTGTATTATTTAAGTGTGGTAAAAAGTTCGTCCAATGTATCTACGTATATTGGTTTGTAACTTTCCTGTTCGGGAATAAAAGCCAATGCACGCATATAGTCTGCCTGTTGGTGTAGTCCATCGTAAAAGCCTTGATAGTTAAGTACATACAATGGCTTGCGATGTTCACCTACCGTGCCGCTCGCCACTACATCCATCATCTCATCCAACGTACCGTAACTTCCGGGCAGGCATACGAAACAATCTGCTAATTCCCGCATTTTCTGCTTGCGGTCGTTCATCGTTTCTACTATATAGAGTTCATCGCAGTTGTCGGCTTGGCGATGGGCGGCGATAATGCGTTTGGGTACCACGCCTACCACCTTGCCGCCATTCTCTTTTGCCGCATTGCTCACGCGTGTCATTAGTCCACCCGTAGCACCTCCGTATATTAAGGTGTGTCCTTCGTGGGCAATCCACGCACCCAACTGATCGCCGAGCAATTTGTATTCCTCGGCAATCTTGTCTTTGGCACTGCAATAAACGGCGATATTCATAATTGTATCTTATGCGTCAATGTTGGCGTAGGTGGCGTTCTCTTCGATAAACTCACGGCGCGGAGCCACATCATCACCCATCAGCATAGCAATGGTGTGGTCGGCTTCGGCGGCATTCTCAATGGTTACTTTCTTCAGCAAGCGGCGCTCGGGGTCCATAGTCGTCTCCCAAAGTTGCTCGTTAGACATCTCACCCAAACCTTTATATCGCTGTGTCTTAATCTGTTTCTCGTCGCCGTTTCCGTATTTCTTGATGAAATCGAAACGTTGTTGGTCTGTCCAGCAATACTCCTTGTAGTTACCTTTCGAGCACATATACAGCGGTGCCATAGCGATGTAGAGGTGTCCTTGCTCAATTACCTCTTTCATATGGCGGAAAAATAGAGTCATTATCAGCGTGGCAATATGCGCACCATCCACATCGGCATCCGCCATAATGATTACTTTGTGATAACGTATCTTGCTCAGGTTCAAGGCTTTGGGGTCGTCTTCCGTTCCAAAAGTGATACCGAGTGCGGTGAATATATTGCGTACCTCCTCGCTCTCGAATACCTTGTGTTCCATCGCTTTTTCTACATTCAGAATCTTACCGCGCAACGGCAAAATAGCCTGAACTCTTCTGTCGCGCCCTTTTTTTGCCGTGCCGCCTGCCGAGTCTCCCTCCACGAGAAACAACTCGCATTCTGCGGGGTCTTTGCTGGCGCAATCGGCTAACTTTCCGGGTAGCCCTCCACCGCTTAATGGCGATTTGCGCAGCACGCTCTGGCGGGCGTTGCGGGCGGCAATACGTGCCTGTGCGGCAAGAATTACTTTCTCTACAATCTTTTTGGCATCATCGGGGTGCTCCTCCAGATAGTTCGTCAGTGCCTCTGCCACAGCGGACGAAACTATACCTGCCACCTCCGAGTTTCCAAGTTTGGTCTTGGTTTGTCCCTCGAACTGCGGTTCGGCCACTTTCACAGAGATAACCGCCGTCAAGCCCTCGCGGAAATCATTCGGGTCAATCGTCGAGTTGCCGTCTTTGTCTTTCAGTTTGGCTTTCTCCAGCAGTTTGCTCTCCTCTGCATATTTCTTCATCACACGTGTCAGTGCCGCACGGAAACCGGCTACGTGCGTACCGCCCTCTATCGTGTTGATGTTGTTTACGTATGAGTGGATATTCTCGTTGAAATCCGTGTTGTAGATCATCGCAACCTCCACCGGTGTACCGTATTTGTCGGTATTCAGGTGAATCACGTCCGAGATCAGCGGGGTGCGGATGCTGTCTATATAGCGTACAAACTCGCTCAGACCTTTTTCTGAGTAGAAGACCTCGCCTTTGTAGCGTTTGCCGTCATTGGCAAGCACGCCTTGCGGAGCCACCATCTCGCCCTCCGTGTTGGTGGTCGGAGCTGCGGTTATCTCGTGGCGTTTGTCTGTCAGGGTTATCTTTACACCCGCATTCAGATATGCCAATTCGCGCATACGGTTTGCCAGAATATCATATTGGTAAACCGTCTCGGTGAAGATACTGCTGTCCGGCCAGAACTGTACACACGTACCCGTTCCACGCTCCTCCATATTATAAGTACCTATCTCTTGTACTGCGCACAACGGCTTGCCCTTGGCATACTCTTGCATATAGATTTTGCCCTCGCGGAACACCTCCACATGCAGTTTGGTTGATAGCGCATTCACACAACTCACACCCACACCATGCAAACCGCCGGAAACCTTGTAACTGTTCTTGTTGAATTTACCGCCGGCGTGCAGCACGGTCATCACCACCTCCAGCGCACTCTTATGCTCTTTGGGGTGCATATCCACAGGAATACCACGACCGTTATCCTGTACCGTAATCGAATTGTCCTCGTTGATAGTAACCTCAATATGGTTGCAGAATCCTGCCAAAGCCTCGTCTATCGAGTTGTCCACCACCTCATATACCAAGTGGTGCAGACCTTTCTGCGAAATATCACCGATGTACATCGCAGGACGCTTGCGCACTGCCTCCAACCCTTCTAGCACCTGAATGCTTGATCCATCATACTTTTCTTGTTCTTCCATTGTATTTAATATACTGATATTCTTTGTTATAAATGTAACCTTCCTTGTTTCTGCCTGATTGAAACAAAATTGATGGTTAATGAATGGCTAATTATAGGTTTGATTAATGCCTGATTACACAACAAGTAACGTTTTTGTATAAGCAAAAAAATCTTTGCAAAGGTACATAAAAAAAACGACGTGCGCAATAGGGGACGCCGTTTTTCTTAAGAAAAGCCCTTAAATCGAACAAAAATGCCTGCAAAATCGATTTCTCGTTTTGCTTACACCAAATCATTATACTTGAAAACCTCTCTACGCGCTTATTTTTCAATCATACCTATACGCCTAATTTGCCCAATCTGCCCCATTGGACAAATTACGGCAACGAGACGGCAACGACAGCATAGGATAGTATAGGATAGCGGGGTAACCGTATCAAACATTAACACATTTATGCATTGTAGGAACGCATTATTAGGATTTTACCATAAAATGACATCCCCGGGGGCGCGGACACTACGGATTCCCTGCAAGCCTTAGGCGAAGTTGGCTGTCTCGCCCTTGTCCGCGGACCGCTTGCCACAAACTGAATGATGCTGCTACGCACTGGGGGACGACGCGGCTCGCGTCGTTATACGTCATACGCCACAGGCGCACCGAGTGCTGTAGTGCCACAAATCCGGTTCATCCGACATTTGCATTGGTGATATATGTTGCAAGCGACAACGACCGCCACTCGATTACTAATAAGGTAACTAACAGTTTAACCGTCCGTTGCATATTGGCATATTACTCTGTCATATATTTCCGGAAGGACTCTGGCAGATGTACGTTGTCCAATGTTTTCGCCGCAACAAACAGCGGGGCAATGTCTTCGGGCGAGTAGCCTGCGATGCCGCAGCCGATGGGCGTTACCAGGAATGTGAGTTCGGGATGCTCTTGGGCAAAGGCAATAAACCTGTCCACGGCAGCACGCATATTTTCCATGCCTTCCATTGTGGGAATGGCATAACTATGCCCTTGCAAGCCCTCGCCTTGCCCCATGATGGCTCCGAACCGCCCGACAGCAAAAGCCGCCGCTCCGCCATAGTGCATACCCCGCGCATTACTGCCAAAGACAAAGACCTCATTGTGGCGCAACTCCGATATATAATCGGGGGTAATACGGGACTGAGGTTTGGGGGCGGTTGCGTTCACCCTGTTGTTTGTATGGTTGTCAGACACTGCTGCATACAATTCGTTGATAACCGTCCAGAACTCTTCGGGCAAGCGATGGTGCATCTCTTCGACAATGGTTGCCGGTATCTCGTGATAGAATGCCTCCGCTATACCACCCGTGATACAGGCGATGGTGTCGCTATCCCCACCCAAGGACACCGCCAGACGAATCGCCGACTCAAAATCGTGGCTATCGAAGAATGCCGCCAAGGCTGCAGGCAATGTACCTTGGCAGGATTCATCGAAATGATATGTCGGGCGTATATCATCACAATCACGACTGAAGTCATAGCCGAAAGTGTCTTCTATATATTGGTGGATTTCCTCTTTTGTACTCCCTGTACGTGCCAAATATATCGCGGTTGCCACCGCCTGTGCCCCTTTGATACCCTCAGGGTGGTTGTGAGTAATAATGGCAGAACGCCTACCAAGGTCAAGTGCGTCTTCCACGGACTGCGCCAACCAGCCGCACGCCGAAGCACGCATTGCCGAACCATTGCCCCATGAGTTGTACGGATGGCGGACACTATAGGGGATATTATCTACCGTTTCTGTATCTCTATCACGGAATACACTTTGGAACTCCGGCATAAAAAGCCAACGATAGAATGCACCACCATAACTTTCGTCGGGGTACTTGTGCCCCCATTTGACGAGGTAATTCTCCAATCCTTGTTGTGACCGAACAGGGTCATGAAGCAGCCAATCTGCCACTGCTATGGTCATCACGGAGTCGTCGGTGAAAGAACATCCCTCGGAGAACAAAGGGAAATCGGTTGTTTTGATGTTGCAGAACTCGTAGATACTGCCTACGGTGTCGCCTATAAGTGCGCCTAACATAATTGATGATGGTTTTAGTTGGTTATTATTTTTATAAAATCCTTCATTTTGCGGACTTTGCCGGTGTATAAGATGTGAAATCGTGTTTGTTTTTAGCAGTAGCAACTATGTTATATACAGGACGGCTTTTTAAGTTGCTGCAAAATTACACAAAATCCACGGATTATACAATATCTGCATATGAAATGTGATAATTGTTGTAATGCGGTTGCCATAGAAGGATAGGCTGTTGTTACGCCCAATTTACAAATTTACAACTTGTTCACAGTATTGCCATTGCAATCCATGCGCAGGCTTCCGCATCCGCCAAGGCGTGGTGGTGTTGCTTCAGATCGTACCCGCAGGCAGCGGCCACGGTTTGCAACTGGTGGTTTGGCAGGCTCTTTCCGAAGTGCCGTCGCGAAGCGTAGAGCGTGTCCATAAACAGATACTCGGGGTATTTGAGTTCGTAGGTCGCAAAAACAGCCCGCAGGCACCCCTCATCGAAACCTGCATTGTGCGCCACAAAGGGAATTACGTCTATCGGCATATCGGGAAAATCCGTATGTATTTTCTTCTCCACCTGCTCCCATACTTCGGGAAAGTCGGGTGCTTCGTCCGTATCGTCATATCCCAATCCGTGTACTTCTTGGCAAAAAGGTGCATAGTAGTTGGGGGCAGGGTGAATGAGCGAGTAGAAAGAGTCTGCTATCTCTCCGTTTCGTACCATCACCACACCTATGCTGCATACGCTTGACCTGCGCCCGTTGGCGGTCTCGAAATCAATTGCTACAAAATTATCCATTTTCTTGTCGGTTGTATGTTTCGTTCATTGTTTTTATCTCTTGTTTTATCTCCTCGCGCAACCATTCGGGCGATAGCACTTCTATTGCCACGCCATACGACAGCAACTCTTTGATAAACTCGTATGTGGGTACGATAAAGTATTGAAATACAGAGTAATCATCTTTCCGCTCCTTCTCTTCTTGCGACCTGTGCAACGGCAGCGACCGCAGATAGTTGGCTTGGTATGCGTCCACCGATATGCGCACTATCTCTGGCTTGCGCTTGTCCACAGTTACCCCGTATCCGTTGGCAAAGAACGCCTCTGCATCAAACTTTCGGGGTAACACAAAAGGTATCGTCGTCCGCTTGATGTCAACCACTCGGTCCAAACCATACAGGCGCAATTCTTTGCCTTTCTCCGAGGTTCCTAATACATACCATCGTTGTCGGAACACCCGCACGCAGTAGGGAGCCAGCACAAAGGTGGATGGTTCTGCACTATGAAAACTCTTGTACGTGATACGTATTCTCACCCCGTCGCGCATTGCCTCTATGATAGGTGTCAGGTGTTGCTGCCCGGACGGAATATCCTCCAATAGGATACGTTTTCTCAGTGCGCTGCTATCGCCTATTAGGTTCTCTACGGCAAACGTACCGATAAGCCACCGGCGCAACTCGTCCCGCTGAATATCATCGCTGTTTTCGATGTAATACCCCCGCGATTTGTTGTAGTGTATATCTATCTGAAACATTTCCTGTATTGCATCTTTGTACCGGTGAAATGTGCGTTCTGGTATATTGCTCTCGTGGTCGTAATTGAGCGATGCACGGCTCCAGCGGCGGTCTATTTCCTCTTTCGTTATATACCCCGCCGAGTAAATCAAGTCTATCAACCATATATATCGGTTGAATAGCACGGATGAATTTTGTTTTGACATAATTAATGGCTTAATTATATGGTTATTATATGTATTGTTCCTCAACGAATAATTAACGTTTAATTACACGATAATTAACGTTCCCCCTCTGCAAAGATACGCTTTTTTCGCCACCCCCGCAACAACCGTCATCAGAAACCTATTTTTTGTGTCTGTTTGCGGTAGAGCAGTTCGTGGTCGCAAGCCTCGCGAATGGCGGTAAGATCAGTGTTGTCTCGATCATTCAGTATGCTGTTTACCAACTGCTTGCGTGCGATATTCTCTATCTGTCCGCCCGAAAAAGCATATCTCTCTGCGAGCGTTAATGCCTCGCTGTCGGTTAGAATGGGAAGCATTGCCTGCCAGATGTGCCGGCTTTCTTTCGGTGTCGGTTTCGGAAACTCGATCTTGTACAGGAAACGTCGTTCGAAGGCAGCGTCCATGTTGTTGGTCAGGTTGGTAGTCGCTATCATAATGCCGTCTAATGTCTCCATTTCCTGCAAGATGATGTTCTGCATCGCATTCTCCATCTTGTCCACGCTGTCGGTCGCCCCCTCGTTGCGCTTGTTCAGTACGGCATCCGCTTCGTTGAAAAGCAAAATAGGCGCAACGGCTGATTTCTTGCAGTACTCCCGATAACGGTCAAACACACCCTTGATATTCTTCTCTGTGTCACCCACCCATTTGCTGCGCAAGGACGGAATATCCACTTGCATAATGTCCCGTCCCGTCTCGCGTGCCAGTTGCAATACGGTCTCGGTCTTGCCCGTACCCGGAGTGCCGTAGAAGATACACGCAAAACCCTTGCGCATACCGTTTCTCTCCAATCGTTCCTGTATGCGGCTGAACCGCTCCGGTTGCAATAGTGTCCGCAGATTGTCCACCTGTTTCTGTACATCCGTGCAGAAATACAACTGCTTGCGGGTTATCTTGTCGCTTTCCAATAGTCCGGTCTTTACGGTGGTCGGTTGCGGCAGGTTCAGTTCCCCGAGCAGTTCTTTTTTGGCTTTGTCTGTCAGTTTCCAATAGTTCGGGTTGGCACGTCCGTCATCGTTGATGTACTCAATCCAACCCTTCTGTATAAACTCATGGCTCCCGCGCTGTACGTCTATTGCCACCCGTTTGGCAAATCGTTCGCACTCGTAGATATCCTCTATATCGTGTTCACCGATCATATCGTCCGACTCCTGTACAAACAGGTTCATTGTGATTAGCAGCAATAGCAATTCCTCTATGTTGCTGCCAATCTGGTGCAGTTGCTGTACTACTTTCAGGTGATGGTTGCCTTCCAATAGTTCTCCCAGAATGTGTATCATTCGTTCATATGTGATGTCGTTCTCATCTTTATCGGACAATGTCTGGCTCAGCATTTCGAACCATTGCGCCGCATCCAAGTCTTTGTAATTGCGCTTTTCGGGTTTCTTGTTCTGTTCCACTGCCTCTATCAGCATATCGGCTATGTCGTATGTATTGCTTCCTTTCGGGCGCAGAAACTCTTTGTTTGCCAGCGATTTGAGCAACTTGGTATAGTGCAGCATCTGTATCGGTTGGCAGTTGTAGTATTTGCATAGATCGCTCATATCTATGTGGTAGAAACCGCCTTGGTTGAACAGCCCGACAACAAGCATTGCCTCCTCGTTTGTAATGTCTAATTGTTTGGCTAATTGCCGCAGAGTGGGGAGTGCAACCTTTATCTTTTCCTCTTTCATTTCGCACCCTTTCAACTCTTCTCCCGCAGCCTGAATGAGTTCAAGCATACTCATCGATTTGATACTCTTCTTTTTCATAATTCTATTAATGGTTAATTTGTGGTAATTATATGTTCTTTCCCAAACAGAATTAACACGTCTAATTATACGCTAATTAACGTTCTTCCTTTCAATCACGCTGCAAAATTACTCTCTTATTGTGCCAAATTCCGGCAGTCTTGCAAGTGAAAAGCACTTTTCTTTGCATTTTTCATAATTTTGCTGTACCTTTGTACGCTAAAATTATGCACAAATGAAAATATCGGAACAAGAAATAGAAAATCGCATCGTTCGTGCGCAAGCGTTGTTTGAGCAGAGCTTCAACTGCTCGCAGTCCGTCTTTGCTGCGTGTGCAGACCTATATGGCATTGCCGATGAGTCGCTTGCCCTGCGCCTGTCCGCCTCTTTTGGCGGAGGTATGGGGCGTATGCGGATGACCTGCGGTGCCGCCTGCGGAATGTTCCTCCTTGCAGGATTGTACAACGGCAGTGCCACACCCGGCGACAAAGAAGGCAAGATGCAGAACTATGCCCTCGTGCAGAATCTTGCCGCGCAGTTCAAAGCCGCAAACGGCAGTCTTGTCTGTGCCGAACTGCTCGGTATCGCTCCCCGCCCGCAAGACCCGATGCCTGCTGAGCGTACCGCCGAATACTACCGCAAACGTCCCTGTGTAGAGTTGGTAAAGCAAGCCGTGCGCATTGTGCTCACTACAATGAACCAAACCGAAGTATCTGTATAGAAAGAGTAGGTGATTAGTAGGTGATTAGTAGGTGATTAGTAGGTGATTAGTGGGTGATTCCCGAGAGGATACCGAGTGGATGTGCCACTCAAGTTATTAGAAAGGTTATACAATTATGGATACAACTGAACCGCAAGAAAAACTATGGAATAGCAACTATATCAAGGTCTGGACGGGCAATTTCTTGATGTATTTTGCTTTTATGCTCCTTACGCCGTTGCTGCCGCTTTATCTGACCGACACCTATGGTGCGGACAAGCAGGTCATCGGTATGGTGCTGTCGGGCTATGCTGTGGCGGCATTGCTCATTCGTCCGTTCAGCGGCTTCTTTGTGGATAGTTTTCCCCGCAAGATGATGCTGCTCATCTTCTATTTCCTTACGGCTGCATTCTTCGGCGGATACCTGATAGCGAGCAGTCTGACGGCTTTTGCTATGTTCCGTATGCTGCATGGTGCGCCTTTCGGTGCTACGGGCGTCTCGCTCTCTACGGTGGCAATCGATGTACTGCCGTCTTCACGCCGTGCGGAAGGTATCGGCTACTACGGACTGAGCAACAATATCGCCACCGCCATCAGTCCGGGAATTGCGATGTTTCTGTTCGGACGTTTCCATAGTTACGAGATGCTTTTCTGGATAGCACTCGGCTGCTCTGTCTTGGGCATCATCGTGGTCAGCACAATCCACGTGCGTGATCGTATTTTGGAGATCGATAAGCAACCCTTGTCGTTGGATCGTTTCCTGATGCTCAAAGGTTGGGCTCCGTTCCTTGTTATTTTTACGCTGGCTTTTGCCTATAGTGTGGTTACCACCTACGTGGCTATCTACGGGCGCGAAACGATGAGTATCACAAGCGGAACGGGTATGTTCTTTACGCTCTTTGCCGTCGGGCTGATTATCTCCCGTCTTACGGGCAGCCGTTCCTTGCGCAAAGGGCAGATACTGCGAAATGCCTCGCTCGGTATCGTGGTGTCTGTTAGCGGTTTCGTCCTTTTTGCCGCCGTGCCGAATGTGGTGGGCTATTACCTTGCGCCGTTCATTATCGGCTTGGGTAACGGGCATCTCTGGCCGGCTTTCCAGATGATTTTTATCAATATGGCTCCTCATAGTCAGCGTGGTACTGCCAACTCCACACTGCTCACCTCGTGGGACTTGGGAATGGGAGTCGGTATGCTTGTCGGTGGTGTGGTGGCGGAGCATTGGGGCTATAGTGCCGCCTTCTGGAGCGGTGTCGCCTTCTACGCCCTCGGTGTCATCTTCTATTTCACCTTCGTCCGCAACTACTACACCCGCCACAAACTCCACGACTAAATGTAATGAAATAATGAAAACATTAAGATAAACGGAGAACTTTTGATGGATCTTTAATGGCATTTATATGGAGAAATAACCAAATAATTTAATGGAAACAACAAAATCAGATACTATGAATTTTCTTGCAATTATCGGCGGTGGCCCTGCGGGGTACACGGCTGCGGAGAAAGCCTCTAAGGCGGGTAAGGATGTAATCCTTTTTGAGCAGAATGCCCTCGGCGGTACGTGCCTCAACGTGGGCTGTATCCCGACCAAGACCCTCCTCTATAGTGCCAAACTATACCACAATGCGCAAAATGCCGCGAAATACGGTGTAACAGCAGAGAATGTTACGTTCGATTATGCCAAGATCGCACAACGCAAGACCAAAGTTGTGCGCAAGTTGGTGGCGGGTATCAAGCAGCGTCTCAACAACGGGCATTGCCGGGTGGTCAACGGGGCGGCTACTATCGTCAGTCGTACCGACGAGAAAGTGGTTATCGCTTGCAACGGGGAGACCTACGAGGCGGAGAACCTGCTCATCTGTACCGGCTCTACCAATTTTGTTCCGCCTATTCCCGGACTCAAAGACAATCCTGCCGTGTGGGATTCCACCGATGCATTGGCGGCTACTACTCTGCCGCAGTCAATGATTATCGTGGGTGGTGGTGTAATCGGTATGGAGTTTGCCACGCTCTACCACGAGTTGGGCGTACCCGTTACGGTCATAGAGGCAATGCCGACTATCCTGCCGAACCTCGACCAAGAAGTGGTCTCTATTCTGCTCGAGAAATACAAAAAAGCGGGAATAAATATCCTGACAGATACCAAGGTTACGGAGATACAAGGCACCAAGGTACTGACCACCAACGGCGAATACAATGCGGAGCATATCCTTGTCTCGGTCGGGCGGCGTGCCAATTTGCAGGGCTTGGATGCCCTCAATGATCTCGAACTGCACCGCGGCGGTATCGTGGTGGACGATTTTATGAAGACCAACCTCAAGAATGTCTATGCTGCCGGCGATGTTACGGGCAAGATTATGCTTGCGCACGTGGCAAGCCGTCAGGCGGAAGTGGCAGTCGGGCGTATGCTCAAGCAGATTCCGCTGCAACGTATTGCCTACAACGCCATTCCGAGTGTGGTCTATACCAATCCGGAGATTGCTTCGGTGGGTATGACGGAACGTGAGGTAAGCCAATTCTATCAGGATATGGAGGGCAAACCGGCGGAAGAGGTGCAGAGTATGTATGAGGTACACCAACTGCCGATGACCTATTCCGGACGCTTTGTGGCGGAGAACGAGGGAGAAACGGGACTCTGCAAAATGATTGTGGACAAGCGCAACCAAACCATTCTCGGGGTGCATATGATTGGCAACCCCTGTTCCGAGTTTGTCTCGGCGGCTTCGTTTGCCGTCCGTATGGGCTACACCGTCAGCGAGATGCAACAGGTTGTCTTTCCGCACCCCACTGTCAGCGAAATCCTCAAAGAGGTGCTCTAACCTGTAACCAAGATATAACCAACCACCAACAAACGTATGGTGGCACCAAAAAGATATTTATGAGAAAAAACATTTTGCAATGCTTGGTGGTCAGGCTGCTGGTATGGCTCGCCGTTCCTGCCGTTTGGGCGGATATTCAGGCTTCTATCCCCAATGTCGGTAACGGGCGTCTGGTCGTTTGCGGACAAAACGCACGCAATTATTTTGTGGTCAATTATACGGCCGACCGGTCGGACGCACAGACCCTGTCCGCCTTGCAGGCAAAGACGCAAAAGATGGTCAATGCCTTGCGCAACATAGATGCTGACATCTATGTGTTCAACGAGTTGGAGGTCAACGACTCCGTACTCGGCTATTTGTCCGTGACGATGAACAGAGATGCCGGCAAACAGGTCTATACTTATGTCAAAGATGGTCTTTCTGCCGACACCACCTACATCAAATCGGGCTATATGTATCGCATAGACAAGGTCAAACCCGTCGGCAGCAATACCACCACTTCCACCCAGATGTACTATAACAACACTATGCGTCTGCAAGCGTTTGAGGAGTTGGGTACGGGTGAGCGTTTTGTACTGTCTATGAACCATTTCAAGGCAAAGGACAGTTCCTCTGATGCAGGTGAGTCCAAACGTGAAAGAAACGCTTCCGACCTGGTGAATGCCCTTTCGCGTGTAACTATCGACCCCGATATCCTGATTATGGGCGACCTCAACTGCACTATATCGGAAAGCCCGTTGTCCTACCTTCTCAATGCGGGATACGAAGAGCAGATCCTGAAATACAACTCTGCGGCATATTCGCATATCTATAACGGCACCAAATCGCTCATCGACCATATATTTGCCAATTCCGCTATGGCGGAGCAGATCACGGGTGCCGGGGTCTATCATGTGAATACTACCGGCGGCGGTTCAGTTAAGTATTCCGACCATGACCCCTATCTGGTGGCGATCAATCTCGGCGATGGCTCCGTTGACCCCAATCCCAATCCAGACCCCTACAACTGCAACATTGCTTTTTCGCAAGACTTCAAAACAGGTTTGGGCGATTTTACGGAAATGAGAATCAAGGGTTCGGCTGCATGGCTATCTAATGCCAGGTATGGTGTGACCATCAATGGTTACCAGAAATCGGACGAGATGGACAACTGGCTGGTGTCGCCCACATTTGACCTGTCGGATGCCGAGAGTGCCACGCTTACTTTCCGTCATAATCTCTTCTATGACAATTCCGAAGGGGCATACGAGCAGTATCAAACCCTTTGGTACACCAATAGTTATACCGACGGTGATACGCCTGACGAGACCAAGTGGACGCAAATAACTATTCCGAATTGGACAATCAAGAGTTATACCAACAATACGCTAACTATTCCTGCGGCGTTCCTGAAATCGAATTTCCGTTTTGCTTTCCGTTACACTGCGCCTGATGGCACGATTGCCAACTATTGGGAGATTGATAATGCGGGGCTTACCTCGGTTTGCAAAACGAAAGCGGAGGCCATAGAGAATGTGCGTAGCGGGATACACCTTTCGGATGCCGCCACCCGTGTCTTTACGCTTATGGGGCAGGAACTGACTGCCGAGAAGGACCATTTGCCTGCAGGCATCTATATCATCCTCAACGGCTCCCAAGTACAGAAAATCTTGATACCGTAAAATTAGGAATAAGATATTATTATCAGCCTGTAACGAGAAGTTACGGGCTGTTTCCTTATTTTTCTTGCCGCTTTAGCGGCATATGAGACATTGGTTCCAACTTATAGAAAATGCTCATCACCCCCTATCTATTAGGAATTATTGTTTTTCTGCTTGTGTATGTTAAATGTTTATAGTAATTTTGCAGCGTCAAGTCCACACACTTGATTAAGCATTTGTCCGGGTGCCGGCGGACAATCAAAACTAACGGCACAATGCAAAGACCCACGCGGTGGGCTTTCTGCGACGGGCACAGCGGTGTCCCGAGAAAGTGGTTGGGTGGGCTTTGTAGACATAATAGTCGCGCAAACGCGCGACAAAGCGTTTACTAACGCTTGCAATTCGACCATTGAAACCTGAGAAATTTCAACAAGTCATTCGATAGCAAGACATTGGTAGATGCTCATGGGTGTATCCACACTTGCGTGTACCTATATAGGTATGCGCTTGTATGATATATACGCGTGGGTTTCTGCAAGTTTTTTCGATGACACGGTTTTCTCAGGACCACAATGGCGGATTTACTTAACAGAAGTCCGCGTTTTTTGTGCGCCTATATGTGAACAAAATCTATAAAACGGAGAAAGTCGATAGCCGAATAACAAAGTGGAGACAGACTAAATTTAATAGTATGGAACATGTGTTCTTTAAGCCTTGGGTAGGCAAAAACTATGAGACAGGCGGTATCTTCGGCAAGAAGATATTGGTTCTGGGAGAAAGCCATTATTGCGATGGCTGCGAACAGTGCGGACGCAAGTATGCGCAGGAGTGTGAAGACCTCAACACCACCGGTATCGTGCAAATGGTTATCAACGGTGATACCGACCGTTGGACGGGTACTTTTCGCAAGTTCGAACGCTCTTTGGTCAACGAAGAGACCACGCTTGAAAGAAGCACAGAGATTTGGAACTCGGTAGCGTTTTTCAATTTCCTGCAAGTGGCTATGCAGGGAGCGCGCCAAGGCGGTACTCCGGAAGACTATGCCGAGGGCAGAAAGGCTTTTCTTGAGGTAATCGGGGAGTTGCAGCCCGATTTGATTATCGTATGGGGTGTAACCCGTTTGTACAACAATCTGCCCGGTAAAGAGGAGGGTTGGATTGACGGTGAACCCTTAGTGGTGGACGGTTGGTCAGTCCCGAATGGGTATTACCAACTGGAAAACGGCAAGAAATCGCGTGTGATAGCCGTCTATCATCCTTCTGCCGCCTACGATTGGTCGTGGTGGTACAAGGTAATATCCACGCAACTGTAAACATCCGACAAATAAATTTCTTCTATTATGAAAACAAAAATTTTATCCTTGTGTCTGGCTCTGCTGGCGGGTATGCCGCTATGGGCGGACGATGTGTGGAATCACAAAGTTTATGACGATTGTAGCAAGAACGGTTACACGGGTGGTGACTATGCACCTGCCCCCGCTGATGTACAAGCCGTTGATTTAGGCTTGCCAAGTGGTATTAAATGGGCATCGTGCAATGTCGGTGCAACCACGCCCGAAGGCTACGGCAACTACTATGCCTGGGGTGAGACCGCACCCAAAGCCGACTACTCGTGGGCAACCTACAAGCACGCCAATGGGGCGTATTACAAACTCACCAAGTACTGCACTGATGCAAGTTATGGCGACAATGGTTTCACCGACAACTTGACCACTTTGGAGCCCGAGGACGATGCCGCTACCACCAACTGGGGTAGTAACTGGAGAATGCCCAATGATGCTGAATGGACAGAATTGTTAGATAATTGTACGTGGACTTGGACAACGCTGAATAACATTATGGGTTACCAAGTAGCGAGCAAAGTAAATGATAACTCCATTTTTCTTCCGGCAGCAGGTTGCCGCTATGATAATGTCCTTCATGCAGTTAACGAAATGGGGCTCTATTTTTCTTCTTCACTCAACACGACGCATCCAGGAGGTGCATTAAGCAGTTATTTCGATTCAACCGGTGTGTACAGAGATAGTGATGTGCGCCGCACAGGTCGAACTATTCGTCCTGTTTGCCTTTCCAATCAAACGTCATCAGAAATTTCATATTTAACTGTAACCTTATTTTCTGACAAGTGCGAGAGTACCAATACCATCTTATGTGATGCGGGGCAGCAGATAAATATAACGGCGGTACCAAAGAATTGGAATCGTCATTTCATACGTTGGTCAGATGGAAATACGGACAACCCACGATTGATTACAATTACGCAAGATACGGTTTTTACGGCAGAATTTGCAGATGATCCGACTTTGGCAGTTGTACCATCAGACGATAGTCGGGGATATGGCTATGGCGGTGGACAATTCAAACCTAATACTTCCGTTGAAATATCGGCCTATCCGAATGTGGGCTATCATTTCACGCAATGGAATGATGGTAATACCGACAACCCGCGGACGATTGTGCTGACGTGCGATACGACCTTTACGGCGGAGTTTGCACAGACGTTCTCGGGACAATGCGGGGATAATCTCTATTGGCAATATGCAGGGCATACGCTCACTATCTCGGGTACGGGGGCAATGTATGACTACAATGAAAGCAATATGCCGTGGCGGTTGTTCCGCGATACTACGGAGTCGGCGGTACTGCCACAAGGCATTACGCATATCGGCAACAATGCTTTCAATGGATTTGTGAAACTGAATAAGATTGAATTGCCGAGTACGCTGACTTCTATCGGAGCAAATGCCTTTGCGGGCTGCCGTAAGTTGTACGACATCTATTCGTATGCAGTAGAACCGCCCGTGGCAGACAATGGTTCGTTTGCCAACTACAATGTCTATTTGCAGGTGCCGTGCGACAACTTGCAGGATTACCAGTTGGATGCAGTGTTCGGTTCGTTCAAGTATATCCAGTGTCTCGGTGCGGAGAACACCACTACCGACGAGGATGTTACGGTAATACCGTCAGGCAATGAAGCGGTCTTTGTCTGGCGGGCTGACGGCTCGGCAGACACCTACACCCTCGAGATACGCAAAGACGGCGAAGTGTTCTGCACATTGGTCTTCAATGCAAGCGGGCAACTGAGCAGTATCGCTTTTGCGCCCTCGCGCAACGGGCAGACACACCATGCTGCCGAGCAGACCGCCGCAGGCTTCCGCTTCACCGTTACGGGGTTGAGCGAATCCACCCGCTACACCTTCGGTATGACCGTCAAGGATGCGAACAACGCCACCTTGCAGACCTATACGGGCGAGTTCAAGACTACGGGGACAGCCACGGCTTTGGACAACGCTGCCACAGAGCCCACCGCGCAAAAGATTGTCCGCAACGGGCAAGTGCTTATCCTGCGGGGCGACAAGACCTACACGGCAATGGGCGTAGAAATTAATTTGTAATGAGCAATGTGTAATTGAGGGGCTGCTCGTGTGGGCAGCCCTATTTTTATGCAAAAAGAATGCATAAAAGGTGCATAAACTGCATAAAAACATCGCTCAAACACCGCCTATCCACCGCTCTCGTTGCCGTGTCGTTGCCGTAATTGCTATTATGAGGTATAGGAATTGCATAAAGTGCATATTTTTGCCGATTTGTGTAATCGGGAAAAATTGAGTACCTTTGTACAATAAAATATTTGCACAATAAAACAGAAATATATGGCAGACGACAAGAAAATCATTTTTTCGATGGTGGGGGTGAGCAAGAGTTTCTCGCCGCAAAAACGTGTACTGAACAACATCTACCTTTCGTTTTACTATGGTGCCAAAATCGGCATTATCGGTTTGAACGGTACGGGTAAATCCACCCTGATGAAAATCATCGCCGGTGTGGAGAAGAACTATGAAGGTGAGGTGGTTTTCTCGCCGGGATACAGCGTGGGTTACCTGGAGCAAGACCCGAAACTTGACCCCGAAAAGACCGTGCGCGAGTGCGTACAAGAGGGGGTACAGCCGATTATGGATATGCTCCGCGAATATGACGAAATCAATGCCGCCTTTGCCGAGCCCGATGCCGATTTTGACAAACTGCTGGCACGCCAAGCCGAGTTGCAAGACAAATTGGACAGCAGCGATGCATGGAACATTGATACCAAATTAGACCGCGCGATGGATGCGCTGCGCTGTCCGGACGATGATGCTTTGGTAAAGAACCTCTCCGGAGGTGAGCGACGTCGTGTGGCACTATGCCGTCTGCTGCTCCAGCAGCCCGATATTCTGCTGCTCGATGAGCCGACCAACCACCTTGATGCCGAATCGATAGACTGGCTCGAACAGCACTTGCAACAATACGCCGGCACGGTGATCTGCATCACCCACGACCGCTATTTCCTTGACCACGTGGCAGGCTGGATTCTCGAACTCGACCGCGGCGAGGGTATCCCGTGGAAAGGCAATTATTCTTCGTGGCTGGAACAGAAGACCGCCCGTATGGCAATGGAAGAGAAACAGGCCAGCAAGCGCAGAAAGACCCTTGAGCGGGAATTGGAATGGGTGCGTATGGCACCCAAAGCCCGCCAGGCAAAGTCCAAAGCCCGCTTAGGAGCCTACGACAAGATGCTCAACGAGGAACAGAAAGAGCGCGAAGAGAAATTAGAGATATTCATCCCAAACGGACCGCGTTTGGGAAACAAGGTAATCAATGCAGAGGGCGTTGCCAAAGCGTTTGGCGACAGGGTATTGTTCGAGGATCTGAACTTTATGCTCCCGCCGAATGGTATCGTGGGCGTGATTGGTCCGAACGGTGCGGGCAAGACGACCCTGTTCCGTATGATTATGGGTATGGAGAAAGCCGACAAAGGTACTTTCTCGGTGGGCGAGACGGTGAAAGTGGGCTATGTGGATCAGGTGCACTCGAACATAGACCCCGAGAAAACGGTATTCGAGACCATCTCCAACGGTACGGAATATATCCGCGTGGGCGGGCGCGAAATCAATGCGCGTGCTTATCTGAGCCGTTTCAACTTCACGGGCAGCGACCAAGAAAAGAAATGCGGTGTGCTGTCAGGCGGTGAGCGCAACCGCCTGCACCTTGCCCTGACGCTCAAGAGCGAGGCGAATGTGCTGCTGTTGGACGAGCCGACCAATGACATCGATGTGAACACGTTGCGTGCTTTGGAGGAAGGTTTGGAAAACTTTGCGGGTTGCGCAGTAGTCATCTCGCACGACCGCTGGTTTCTTGACCGTATCTGCACCCATATCCTTGCCTATGAGGGAGATTCCAAGGTGTTCTGGTTCGAGGGGAGTTACTCCGACTACGAAGCCAACAAGCGTATGCGTCTCGGCGACGATGCCGTAGAGCCACACCGCGTGCGCTACAAAAAACTGATGGAATAGTATTTAGTCCTATTGGGCTATTAGTTCTATTGGACACATTAGCCTTATATAATAAAAGAGGGTGTTTAATAAGTCGAAAAAACATCGCAAAAACAAACAAGTCTGACGACTTGACCGCGGACGGGGGCGTCCGCGTCCCCGACCATACAATATAATTTTACGAAAAAACGACATCGAAAAGAGACTGCCTATACTTGTTAGGCAGTCTCTTTTCAGAAGATTGGTGCCAGAATACGTGCGAAAGACTCTATACAGCGTTCCCACAGCGAGCGTTTGCGCCAGTCGGCGAGGTTGAGTTCGTGTGCCTGGAGCATATCCTGCTCAAACAACGCACGTTGCTGCAGAGCCACGCCCGTATCATAGACAAACGCATTGATTTCGAACGACAAACTGATACTGCGCGGGTCGATATTCACACTGCCGATGCTTGCAATCCGGTTGTCCGCCACTACCGTCTTGGCATGCATATAGCCTGCATCATATAGGAAAACGCGCACTCCTGCCGCCAAGACACGATCGAGATACGAAAACGTGGCTTTCGGCACAAGAATGCCACGATCGCTCTGAGCAGGTATCATCAGCCGCACATCTTTGCCCGCAAGGGCTGCAGTACAAAGGGCATTCAAGATAGCATCGGTGGGGATAAAATAGGGTGACTGCAACCAGACATAGTCGCACGCCCGGGCGATGAGCAGCGTAAGCGACTGGTTCATTACCCGCCACGGGTCTGTAGGATTGGATGTTACGATCTGCACCTTTGTTCCAGACGAAGTGTTTTCCTCCGATTTCGGGAAATAGCGATGAGCGGTGAGCAGTTGATGTGCGGCGAAATGCCAGTCGGAGAGAAAAGCAATCTGCATCTCGCCCACAGCCGCACCGGTAATTCGGAAATGCGTATCGCGCCACACTCCCGTACGGATCCCCGTGAGATAACGCTCGGCGATATTCATTCCCCCCATATAGCCCACTTTGCCATCAATGACAACCACTTTGCGGTGATTGCGATAGTTGGAAAATGAAGAGATATACGGAAATATCCTGTTGAAAGGCTGCACATCTACCCCACCCTTGCGCAAGCGACGATAAAACCCAATGGGTACACTCCAGTTGGCAGCGGCATCGTAGATGACACGCACTTTCACTCCTTGCGATGCCTTATCAATCAGAATATCACTAATTTGCCGCCCTACAACATCGTCCTCAAACTTAAAGAACTGGAAATGGATGTGGTCTTCGGCTGCCGCCAAATCGTGCTGCAGATGTTCCACCATATCTTTGAACGTGGTATATAGTTCGATATGGTTGTCTGCCGTCAAATACGCTTGGTTGTTGGCAAACAGCAAATCCGCCAAAGGTCGTTCCGCTCCGGTGGGAGCAACTGCCAACGGTTGTATATGCGCTTTCAGTATTTGTAAATCTTTCGGTTTGATAAGCATATGCCGCACAGGACGCGTACCAAACAGAAAATACAGAACCAGCCCGACAACTGGCACAAAAAGCAGCAAAAGCATCCACGCCAACGTATCGGTCGGCCGACGATTTTCCAGCACGATAACTACAATCGTGTTGAGAGCAAAAATCCAAATCAGTATGTGCAACCAAAGCGGCATCAGTCTTTGCGTTCAGACAATGGGTTGCGGCGGACATAATCGCGCCAATCCCTTATGTAAAAGTTAAGTTAACGTGAGTACGATATAAAAACTCCTTTGCCGCACAGCGGCAAGAAATCAAATCTAAGAATAACTTTGTTTTTATCCATAAATTGTCTTAAATCTTATTCGCCTACGGCGGTAAAGCAAGACAATTTGCTTATATCGAACTAACGTTAAGTTATTTTCCTTTCTTGCCACAAAAATACTGCCAAGATACGCCTTATCGATTATCCAAAAGACACAAACTGCATACTTTTTATTACCATATAGTATTTTATCGGTTCGCAAAAAGCACATTTTGTCCGTTTGGAACATTTTTTGCATATTTCGACGTAGAACAAACACATATCCACGAAAAACGGACTAATTATGATAGGCAAGATTCCTTATGAGAACATTCTCATTTCTGATGATTTGGATGCGTTGGTAAATAACAATCAGGTGCCTGTGGCTTCTGCGCTCATTATTGTGTGCCGCCAAGGGCGTCTGCGGGTAGAATTGAATCAGGACAGTTACGAGATACAGCAAAATGATTTGCTGTTCTGTATGCCCGATTTTCTGCTTGGGCACTATATGCATACGCCTGATTTTCAGTGTCAGATATTCTCTTTTACGTCCGGTTCGCTGAGCGATATAGCCTATTCGTGCCTGCGCCTGCAAGACAGTTGGTACGACAAATACAAGTTTTTATCCAGCCATCCGATTATTCATCTCAACGAACGCCGCCTGCAGTTGAGCGAGGCATACGGGCGACTTGTGGAACTCTATTCGCAGGAATCTTCACCCTATCAGAAACGTATTGCCGAGATGCTGGCACAAGCCATTATCTTTGAGATGATTTCGTGGGTGGACGAGTCAATGCACGAGCAGCACGAAGAAGATATTGTGCCGGTAAATGAAACGATTGTCAACGCCCATACTACGCAACTTTTCTCGCAGTTTGTCCGCCTGCTGGAAAACAACCGCACCTCGCGCCACTCGGTTTCGTGGTATGCTGACAAGATGGCTATCTCTGCCAAATACCTGACCTATATCTGCAATCAGGTGGCAAAGAAAACCCCATCGAACATTATCAACGAGATTGCCATTCGTGAGATCAAGCAACGCTTGCTTGCCACCGACGAAAGCATCAAAGAGATTGCTTTCAGTATGGACTTTGCTACGGCAAGCAGTTTCTGCAAGTATTTCCGTATCCATACCGGTATCAGCGCCCAAGCCTTCCGCAAACAAAAACGGTAAAACGGTTATAAAACATATAATTCCCACAAATTAACCATTAATGAGAGGCTAGGGGGATGTTAATTGTTCCTCATAGCGGTCAATAGCGGCACGCATCAAGAGACGCCCTTGCTCCATAATGATTTCCGCTTTGTCGAAATCAAAAGTGGTGAAAGCATATTGCGGCATCTCTGCAAGGATATCCGGTGGCGTGAGTTGCAATGCCAATTGCGTATTCTGCTGTATCTGCATATCCAACATACGATCCACCATAGTGATATAATTCACGGAATTAGCGAGGTTTACACTTTGTTCCACTTGCTTTTTCTCCAAACGCATAGTCAGCCCCTGCAACTGCGAAGGCAGATTGATGCCCTTTTTCTTTATCAGTTCGGTCGCTTTGCTTAATGCGGATTGGGTCTGCTGTTTCTTCACCGCCATACAGTCTTTGCCAGAGATATTCATTGCCACAAGCAAGTCGCCACGCTGCCGTTTCACGCGATTGAGCGGCAGCGGATTGAGAATACCGCCGTCCACCAATAGCCGTCGCCCTTTCTGTACCGGCTGGAAAAAAAGCGGAATACTGATACTGGCACGAATGGCATTGAACAGGCTGCCCGTCTTAAAGACTACCTCGTCCGCCGAGATCAGATCCGCCGACACAATCGAACACGGAATAGGCAGGTCTTGAATGAGACAATCGGGCACCACCTTTTCCAACTCGTTGATAATGCGCTCGCCTTTCACGACCGAGTTGAACGAAAGCGAAATATCCATCATCCTGAGTATCAACTGTTTGTCCACCTGCAAGAACCATTCTTTGGCTTCTTGCAGCCGCCCCGCGGCATACATACCGGCAATCATCGCCCCCATAGATGTCCCCGCAATGCTCGTTATCTCATAACCTCGGTTCAACAGTTCCTCAATAGTCCCGATATGCGCCATTCCGCGGGCACCGCCCGAACCGAGTACAAGAGCCACATGTTTTGTTTTCATAGCATACCATTTTTTATGGCGCAAATTTACGGAAAAATACCGATGTTTGCAAGTGCACCTTATATAAAAAAGTAAGGTGGATGTCAGGAGGATAACAAGGGGATAGCGTATGGCACTATAACTATCCATATGGTAAGAACATAGAAGCCACAGGGAAAAATGCACAAAAAAGAGGCTGCCCGAAAAACGGACAACCTCAGTATAGTAAATGAAAAACTGCGATTAGTCGGTATCTTTGCTGTAATGGCAACTGAAACTGCCACCGGAGTAGGACATCGTAATTAGCAAAGTAGCACCATCTTTCTTCAAACTATAGTTAGCACTTGGGCCATAGTCATTACCGGTAAATTTTGACGATTCAATGGCTTTCTTGTAGTTGTCGTAACACGATTTCTCGCATTTGTAGTCGAGAAATGTTACCTGCTCCAATCCGTGGCTGTTGCTGTACTGCACATTTTCCATTTCGTACTCATACGCCGGAAAATCCTGCAACATCGGATACGTTTTTACGACATCAGCCCATTTCTGCACCTTGTTGACATTGTCCACATCGGTGCCGCCTGTTTTGCCATCACAAGCCACCATGGTCAAGGCACACAGGCATAGTGCCAGACAGGTTTTAATTACTTTTTTCATATCTGTTATAAATTTGTTAATTGTTCCCGATTACACTATTTTTGCGGGAATGAGTTTCTCGCGAATCTTGATGTAGATGATAGTCTCTTTCTTGGCAAACTCGGTCTTCACATAGCCCATACCGATACCCACCTTGGTGGTAGGAAGCATGATACCGCTCGTTACATGACCTATCTGATTGCCATCGGCATCGCAGATCTCATAGCCGTTACGCGGGATAGCACGCTCCTGGCACTCGAAATGAACCAGTTTGCGTTTCACACCTTCCGCTTTCTGCTTAAGGAGGAAATCCTTGTCGATGAAGTCCTTCGCGTCAAACTTGGTAATCCAACCGAGACCCGCCTCCAAAGGCGATGTGGTGTCATCGATGTCGTGCCCGTAGAGACAATACCATTTTTCGAGACGCAGGCTGTCGCGTGCCCCGAGTCCGATAGGAGCCACACCAAACTGCTTGCCCACCTCGAAGATGGCGTCCCATATCTGGTTGCCGTACTCCTTGGGGAAATACAACTCAAATCCGCCTGCACCTGTATAACCTGTATTGCTCAGAATAACACCTTGTACACCTGCAAACGACCATTCGCGGAACGAGTAGTACGGAATAGCACTCAGGTCGGCATCCGTCAGCAGTTGCAGCAACTCGGTGGCTTTCGGTCCCTGTACCGCCAACTGACCATAACGGTCGCTTGCATTTTCCAGACTGACACCAAACGTATTCTGCTTGTTCACCCACTCCCAATCCTTGTCGATATTGCCGGCATTGACCACGAGCAGATACTTGGTGGTGCTGTATTTGTAGATAATCAGGTCATCTACAATACCGCCTTTGCCGTTGGGCATACAAGTGTATTGCGCCTTGCCGGCATCCAGTTTGCTGACATCGTTGGTGGTGATATACTGCAAAAAATCAAGGGCGCGTTCACCCTTTACCCAAAACTCACCCATGTGGCTGACATCGAATACGCCCACGCCCGTGCGGACAATCATGTGTTCCTGATTGATACCCGTCGGGTACTGGATAGGCATATTAAAACCGGCAAACTCTGCCATCTTCGCACCCAACGCAATATGGGTCGCTGTGAAAGGTGTTTCTTTCATAATTTGTAATTTATAATTTGTAATTTGTAATTACAATGTGTTTTTGGTTTGTTGTAATTTAAGGCGCGAACTCTTTGTGATGGAGACTAATAACTTGAGGAGTTCCTGAACATCAGAATAGATGCTATCAAAATGTGCATCTTCAATGTACCCTGACTCGTGCAATAACTCTAACCAATACTCTGTTTCACTTGTTTCTTTGAGTGCTACATACATTTTGGATAGAAAATCCGCTGTTGATTGTCCACACAATCCCTCCTTGATATTTGCTCCAATACTCGTTCCACTTCTTAAAACCTGTTTGGATAATATATATTCTTTTTGTGTCTCCGTAAGATATTGGTAGAGTTTCACAATCCGAAGAGCAAAGGCTTTGCTCTTTATTGCGATTGCATTATCACGAAAGAACTCTGCCATATATAGTTACAGATTAAACATTATGCTTTTTCTACAATCTTGAGAATGACTTGCATGGCTTTCTCCATAGAGGGGATTGGGAGATACTCGAAGCGGCTATGGAAGTTCTCACCACCGGCGAAGATATTGGGACAGGGCAGTCCTTCAAAAGACAGACGTGCGCCGTCCGTACCGCCACGGATAGGCTGGATATGCGGGGTAACGCCCACTTCTTTCATAGCCTCCTCCACAAGGGTTACGATGTGCATTACGGGCTCTACCTTCTCACGCATATTATAGTACTGGTCGCGTATTTCTATCTCTGCCGTTCCCTCACCATACTCGCGGTTCACCTTACGCACAAGGTGCTCCATCTCGCGCTTGCGGCTCTCGAAACGGGCACGGTCGTGGTCACGTATGATGTAACTGAGGGTGGTCTCTTCCACTGTACCGGTCATCCCCACCAAGTGATAGAAACCCTCGTAGCCCTGCGTGTGCTCGGGAGTCTCCCAGCGGGGAAGCATAACTGCCAATTGGAACGCAATACGCATGGAGTTGATCATCTTGTGGTATCCGTAGCCCGGATGCACGTTCACACCATGGATATGTATCTTGCAACTTGCGGCATTGAAGTTCTCGAATTCCAGTTCACCGACAGCCCCACCGTCCATTGTATAGGCAAAGTCGCACCCGAACTGCTTGACATCAAAGTGGTCGGCACCCTGACCGATCTCCTCGTCAGGCGTGAAACCTACACGTATCTTTCCATGTTTGATTTCGGGGTGCTGAATGAGGTATTCACACGCCGAAACAATCTCCGCCACCCCCGCTTTGTCGTCCGCGCCAAGGAGTGTCTTGCCGTTGGTGACGATGATGTCTTGCCCTTTGTAACGAAGTATTTCGGGATATTTAGCCGTTTCCAAAACGATGTTCTCCTCCTTGTTTAGCACAATATCTTCCCCGTCATAGTCTTTCACAATGCGCGGCTGAACGTGCTTGCCACTAGCGTCAGGCGATGTGTCCATGTGGGCAATAAAGCCGATAGTGGGTTTGCCGTCTGTGTTGGCAGGCAAGGTAGCCATCAGGTAACCATTCTTGTCGAGCGTTACATCCTGCATACCAATGGTTTGCAATTCGTTTTTCAGGTACTCGGCGAACTCCATCTGCCCCGGGGTAGAGGGCGTCATATTCGTCTCTTCATCTGAAGTGGTGCAGAAACTGACATACTTCAGAAATCGGTCGGTGATATTCATTGTCTTTATATTATTTTGTTCGATTTTTAGTATTTAAGGTGGGGTACAATTTGTACCCCACTTGATTGTGCATTACAATACTTGATGGGCTTTTAGACATTTAATAATACTTTGTGCTACGTGGTATGCCAAATTAACAGGGACTGCATTACCAATCATCTTATACCCATAATCCACTTCCTCATACAAGAACCTGTAGGTATCGGGAAAAGTCTGCAAACGTGCTACTTCACGTACTGTCATTCGGCGATAAAGTGCTTCCTTCCCATATACAAAAATATGCTTGTTTTCCCCAACTTTCTGCATAACAGGTGCTTGCGGATGCAGTTGGCATTGCCGTCCACTCGCCTGTACCGTAAAACCGGGTTCATCCCATTGGCGCACACGATTGCGGGACATAAAGATGGGAGAATACGACCCCACATAATACTCATGATTGGGTACTATACATTTTTCCCCATTCGTTTTATTCCCCGATAAGGCGGGAATAGCCGTATCGCGCAAATCCCATATTGCATCTTTGAGAACCAAATGCCGTGCTAACGGAGTCGGATAGAGATAATCATGTATTTGCAAATCCTTCCGAAAACCGATATAGAACACACGTTTCCTGTCTTCTGGTACATCGTAGTCATTTGCATTCAACATCTGCAAATTGACATCGTAACCTGCTTTGTCAAACAACTGCAAAAAGCCACTCACTGCACTACTATGCCGTTTTGCCAACATTCCCGACACATTCTCCGCTACAAAGAACAAAGGTTGCACCGCATTGAGTATGCGGATATAGTCGTAAAATAATTGTCCGCGTGCGTCTTCTATTCCTTTCAGTGTTCCAGCCTCGCTCCATGACTGGCATGGGGGACCTCCGATAATACCCGCCACCCGCTGGGGAAATTGCTCCGAAGAAATCGTACGTATATCTCCCTCTATCAGGTGCGTTTGAGGAAAATTAGCCCGAAAACTAGGACATATCTTGCGGTCGTATTCATTGGCTACAATAGTATGAAAACCTGCCTTTTCAAATCCCAAATCCAATCCGCCTGCCCCTGAAAACAAACTAATCAGTTCCATAGGCAGTTAATGGTTATAACAGTTGTCGGCATACCTACTATTTGTATGTCAAATTTCAAAGACGGTGTGGCTATATCCTCTGCATTGTGAATACGGAATGTAAACTGCCATCCGCCATCCATATACAATTCCGCTGTACTGTGCCGGTTTGGAACAAAACCGATACTTACAATCCGAGAAGGCAAAGCCGTAATCGGCACCTGTATAGCAGGCTTAACCGCACGAGCCGCTTTATTGAGTGTTCCGTGCAGATTATATGATTGTATTTGGGTCAGTCGTTGGGTATCTATACTGATTATCTTATAAAAATCATACCTGCTCAACAGATATTCCACCATTTTAGCAGGAATATCTTTGTGTACTTTGTATTGTCTTTGTATTTCGTCTATAAACGCTTGCACAATTGGAACATACACATTTTGTTCTTTGTCAGGTATATTTCTAAAATAAGTTCCCTTGCTTTTTTCTTCTTTCAAGTAATCAAATACGGGTTTTACTACAGCCCAATACGCTTCTGAACAAGGACTTCCAAACCATATTTTCCCGAAATCAATAGTGGGCGACAGACGGCTGTGTTTCACGGCAAAATGGTTGTGTTTGATAGAAAAGCCTATCTCCCAAGATATATCCGATCGCTGTACTATTATATCCCGCACATCTCCCTCTTTTCCTTTTGTATCAGCTTGTATATATAGTTCGACCACGTCCGTACCCTGTTCTATCATAAGCGGTTCCAAGTCAAAAACAGACTTTACTGCTGCTTTGGCACTTGTGGTATAAGTTTGCTGTTCTTCTGCAGAAAGTGTATTCCATGCGTGCTGTGCTGACAAATAACTGCTATTTTTGTCAATTTGCACAGGACGCACTTTGCCTATCTCCGAACACAGCGTATGCAAACAGATATATTCGTATCCCCTTCCCTGGTTGTTGCTTAATTTACTCATACCGCTTTCATTTTTATATCTTTACAATACAATACTCATTTGGTCGGTATTGCCGGCGGCGAAGGCGAGGATGTTGTCGCAGACTTCATCGCACATAGCAAGACGACCTTCCCATGTACCTGTACCTGTATGGGGAGAGAGGACGATATTGTTGAGCCAACGGAACGTAGGCGGCAGTTGCGGTTCATGCTCGAACACATCCAACGCAGCACCTGCGATTTGCCTTGTACGCAAAGCCTCAGCCAACGCATCTTCATCCACGTGTGCGCCTCGTGCCGTATTAATCAGGTACGCTGACGATTTCATCATCTGCAACTCCGCCGAGCCGATGATATGGTGCACATCGGGGGTATAGGGCAGGTTGAGCGACACAAAATCCGCAGTGCGCAGCAGTTCATCCAACGATACATATGTTGCGTTGTATTTCCGCTCTATATCCTCTGGCAGGCGATGGCGGTTGTGGTAGATAATCGTCATACTGCTTGCCACGGCACGGCGTGCCAAGGCTTGTCCGATACGCCCCATACCGATAATTCCAAGCGTTCTGCCATAGAGCGAATGGCTCAGATTATTCATCACACCGAACTCTACCCCGCTCCGACGACGCATATTCTTATCAAACTCCACGGTTCGGCGTGCGACGTCGAGCATCAGCGCGAAGGCTAATTCGGCAGTCGGTTCCACAACGGAATGCGGGGTATTGGTAACCCGAATACCCCGTTCACGGCAGGCATCAAGGTCGATATTGTTGTACCCCGCACCGAAATTGGCAATCAGACGCAAATTAGGTGCAGACGCAATCATCTCGCGCGTAACGGGTTTATCAAAAGTGGAAACCAATACCTCTGCTTTCTCAAGAGGTACAAACAGACTATGTTCTGCCGCCAGACGGGCAAAACCTTTCTTGGGTAATGTTGTTGTAAACGCTATTTGCATAATCGGGTACAAAGATACTGCTTTTTGCGGAAACCGACAAATAAAAACAAGCGGTATTTCCGTATCATTTGCACAGACACAAAAAAAGCAGTAATTTTGCAAACCCTTACAACCGGCATCAGGCTTTGATATGAATGGTAAGTATTAACCTTCTATAATACAAGCAAAAACAGCCTAACCACATACGAATCACATACGAACATCATAGACCTGACGGCATAAGGTAAGGAAAAATAATCATCTGCGAGTTGCATTATTTTAACAAAAAGATGTCAGTACATACACAAACTACGCGCGTAACCACTACGCAGTTGCGCAAAATGAAAGAAGCAGGCGAGAAAATCGCCATGCTCACGAGTTATGATTTTACTCTCACCTCGCTGATAGACGAGGCGGGCATTGATATGATACTAGTGGGGGACAGTGCCAGCAATGTGGTTTGCGGCAACCAATACACGCTGCCTATTACGGTGGACGAGATGATTTTCCTCACCCGCGGTGTTGTACGCGGTGCCAAACGCGCGATGGTGGTGATTGATATGCCGTTTGGCAGTTACCAGGTGAGCGAAGAAGAAGGAGTAAGAAACGCTATCCGTATGATTAAGGAAAGCGGTGCGGACGCTGTGAAATTGGAAGGCGGCGAGGAAGTGCTGCCCGTTATACGCCACACGGTTCAGGCAGGTGTACCCGTAGTGGGACATCTGGGACTCACCCCGCAATCGGTAAACCAGTTCGGCGGCTACGGGCTGCGTGCGAAAGGCGAGGCAGAGGCAGAGAAACTGGTGCATGATGCCCGCCTATTGGATGAAGCAGGGTGTTGCGCTATTGTGTTGGAGAAGATACCCGCCTCCCTTGCGGCAGAAGTAACCCGACAGGTGAGTTGCCCCGTGATAGGTATCGGTGCCGGCAACGGAACGGACGGGCAAGTATTGGTTCTGCATGATATGCTCGGACTGAACCAAGGTTTCAAGCCGAAGTTCCTCCGCCATTTTGCAGAACTCGGCAATGAGGTAAAGACCGCTGTGGGCGCATATATCTCCGCCGTAAAAAACAGTACGTTCCCCAATGCGGAAGAAAGTTACTGAACAATACGGAATATAGCATAAAGATGTGCGAAATGACAGAGTGAACGTGCAGAGAAGCCGAGGCAACCGCATCAAAATAGTAATGGAGCAATGGAAAAATCCTAAAAAACGCATTTAAGTACCAGCAAAAAGACATAAAGCAATATATAGGTAGTTCGGAGGAGACGATAACGACGCGGGACGTGTCGTTTCCATACATTTGCGCATCGAAATGACCGCGGGTGGGGCGCCCGCGTCCCCGGCGAGAGATGGGTGCCGACTGCGTGGTAAACACCGCAAAAACAATAATCTCGTTGCCGTGTCGTTGCCGTCTTTTTGCCGTGTCGTTGCCGTAAATCAAATATCTTAAAAACAATGGGATTTGAGCGGAGATATTCCTTATTGACAAACACAGAGTAGGAAAATAAGGCGGAGTATTGCGTATATCGTTTTTTTTTAGTACTTTTGCAGCGTATTTGGTGGGGGTTCTCTCCACGACTATGATTTTTCTGAATACATTTTTATTATTTTATGCAATACGATTTGAATGAACTCGAGCGCATGACGCTTGATGAGGTACGAGAGATTGCTGTGTCGATGGGGCTGAAACCCAAACGCACCCAATCGCTACGAGAAATCTGCTATGGCATTCTTGATGCGCAGGCGGACAACCGCGCCAAAGAAGTACAAGCCCGCGAAGATGCCAAGGCGGAAAGAAAAAAGACTTCCCCAACCCCCTCAAAGAGGGGGCTTGCAAAAACAAGCACAGCAGATGATACTACTCCTACTCCTGCTACTGATACTAAACAAGCAGAAACCGAGCAGCCTGCGGCACGGGTTCGGACACGCGGTGTAAAGCAAGTGAGCAAGGTCAGCACCAACGGTATGAAGAGCGAGAATGTGGTGGCTACCGTTGGTACGGAAAAAGACCAGTTGGACGAGATGCAAGAGCAACTCAAGCAGAACAATCACAAACAGAACAAGACGGTACGCGCAATAGAAGCCAGAAAACCGCTGAACACTCCCCCGGCCACAACTCCCCCGACCCCCACTGAAGGGGGGACTGCAGAGCAAATCCCCGTGGAAGGTGATTTGTTTGCAACAGCGGAGAATGTGATTGCCGAGCGACCTACCGAGCAAGTAGTCGTTGCAGAAAAGCCCGCAGAGACGAATGCAGAAACCGCCCCAAAGCCACAAACAGAGACAGCATCCCAGAAGAAACGCGGGCGCAAGACCAAAGAGGAACTGGCACGTATCGCTGCAGAAAAAGCCGCAGAATATGCACGTTTGCACCCCGAGTTGAGCAACGAAGATACCGGACAACAAGAGAATACCACACAACCGGAAACAGAAGGAACTCCTGCAGAAGAAACCGAATCCGCTTATCGTCCCGCACAAATACAGCAACCCGCACCACAACCGCAGAACCAACCGCGCGTGCAGATTGACCTCGGCGAACACGTGATTGCCATGGGTACGCTGGAATGTACACAAGACGGCTACGGTTTCCTGCGCTCGGCGGATTACAATTACCTCCCGTCTCCCGATGATGTATATGTGAGCAAAGAGCAGATACGCAACTACGGACTCAAGCCGGGCGACACGGTGGAGTGCACCATTCGCGTGAACCGAGACCCCGACAAGTATTTCCCGATGGACAAGGTGATACGCATCAACGGTTTGGAACCCGAAAAAGCCAAACAACGTGTGGCATTCGAGAACCTGACACCGCTCTTCCCCGATGAGAAATTCAAACTCTGCAAAGGCGACAAGTCCGACCCGTTGTCGGTACGTATCATTGACCTGTTTGCGCCTATCGGCAAAGGTCAGCGCGGACTGATCGTGGCACAGCCGAAGACCGGTAAGACGGTGCTGCTCAAGCAGATAGCCAATGCCATTGCTGCCAACCATCCCGAAGTGTATATGATTGTGCTGCTCATTGACGAGCGTCCCGAGGAGGTAACGGATATGGCACGTTCAGTGAATGCGGAGGTGATAGCCTCGACCTTTGACGAACCCGCCGAGAACCATGTCAAAGTGGCGAATATCGTTCACGAGAAAGCCAAACGTTTGGTAGAAAGCGGACATGATGTAGTCATCCTGCTGGATTCGATTACCCGCCTTGCACGCGCCTATAACACGGTAGCCCCCTCAAGCGGAAAGGTGCTGTCAGGTGGCGTGGAAGCACAGGCTTTGCACAAACCCAAACGTTTCTTCGGCGCAGCGCGAAACATTGAAAACGGAGGTAGTCTGACTATCATTGCCACGGCTCTCACCGAGACCGGCAGCAAGATGGACGACCTGATTTTTGAGGAATTCAAGGGTACGGGTAATATGGAATTGCAACTTGACCGCAAACTTGCCAACAAACGTATATTCCCCGCAGTGGATATACCCGCATCCAGCACCCGCCGCGACGATCTGCTCCTTCCGCCCGATGTACTGAGCCGTATGTGGCAGATACGCAAGCAGTTGAGCGATATGAACAGTATCGAGGCAATGGAGAAACTGAAGAGTTATATGGAGCGCACCGATGACAACGACGAGTTCCTGCTCGTGGTCAACGGGGCGAGATAATTCACAATGCGTAATGCATAATGATTTAATTCGTAATTCACAATTCTTCATTCGTAATTGAGCAAACATATTGTCATATTAAACGGTCCGAACCTGAATATGTTAGGGCGGCGGGAGCCAAGTATTTATGGGACAAAGTCGATGGAGCAGATTATGGTCGGTCTCCAACGGCACAACCACGATGTACGGTTCACCTACCTGCAAAGCAACCACGAGGGGGAGTTGATTGATTGGGTACAGAAGTATGCCATACAAAATGCACAATGCAGAATGCACAATGGGTTGCCGTGTGATGGAATTGTACTGAACGCAGGCGGATACACACACACGAGTGTGGCGTTGCGCGATGCGGTAGCAATGGCAGAAGTACCTGTGGTAGAGGTACATATATCGGATATCCGGCAACGTGAGCCGTTCCGGCAGGTTAGCCTGCTGACCGATGTATGTGCGCACACGATTATGGGTATCGGCACCCGCTGCTACGAAGAAGCCGTGGCGTGGATTATAAAGGAAACGGAACGTTAATTATTCGTTTTTGAAGAACATATAATTATCCATCAATCAACCATTAATTTTTCTTTTCCTTTCATTTTTTCTGATTTTTCTTGCCCAAGGGGCATAGGAGATAATTAAAAATATGCAGAAAGTCATTAGCACCATATTGATTTTGCTGGCAACCGTTGCGGTATGGGCGGATTGCACCATTACAGGGCGTGTGGCGGACAATGCCACGCGCGAGGCTATTGACTTTGCCAACGTCAGTCTCACCAAGTCCGGCGAGAGCGTCCCCGCAGGCGGCACCGTGACGGACACCGACGGACGTTTCCGCATAGAGCATATCGGCAACGGCGAATATACCCTTGTGGTCAGTTTTATGGGGTATCGGGAGTATCGCAAAACACTGACTATCAAAGGAAAAACGCTCAACCTTGGCACGATTCTGCTTGGCGAAGACACACAAGCACTGCAGGAAGTGGAGGTCGTCGGACAGGGTTCGACCATACGTTTCGAACTCGACAAGAAAGTATTTACCGTTGATCAAAACGTGATGTCCGCAGGTGCCAACGTGTCGGAGGTACTGGAAAATATCCCTTCCGTAGATGTGGATCAGGAGGGTAATATCTCGCTTCGCAACAGCGAGGACGTCGAGATTTGGATCAACGGCAAGCCCGCCGGACTGAACAGCGACAACCGTGCCGACATCTTGCGCCAGATGCCCGCCGAGAGTATCAAACAGATCGAACTCATCACCAACCCGAGTGCCAAATATTCGCCCGAAGGCACTGCCGGTATCATCAATCTGGTAATGAAAGAAGACCGCAAGGCAGGCTACTACGGCAGCATTACCGCGGGTATCGAATACGGTTTGGCTAAACCATGGAATGTTCCACCCGGAGGCAACGTGGGCTTCAATCTCAATTTTTCCAAAGACATAGTGGACGGTTATGTCAATGCGGGCTACCGTATCCGTACTTCAAATGGCGGAAGCAACACAGAACGGCTGAATATCAACGGCACAGGACAGAAAGACACCGCCGCCATTCCCGCTGCGGATAAAATTTCACACCTCATCAAAAACGGGCAGAACAACAATATCGGCAGTGGAATGTTCCTCCGCGCAGGGCTGAACATACGCGCAGGCGAACACTCATCGATAGGCGTATCGGGCTTCGGTATGGTGTCCGACCCCAAGGCTTTCCGTGAACATAACCGCAATATGAGCCTTTACCTGCTGACCGACTATGCTACGGGCGACACACTCCGTTTCTACGACCGCACCCAAGACGGCACCGGCTGGCACCCGGGCGGGCAGGCACAGGTGGACTACACCTACAAAAAGGACAAGCACCAGGTCATCGTAACGGCGCAGTACAACCATTTCACATGGAATCAGGAGACACTATACACCCAGCATGAGAACGCCGACACCACCCGTCAGGAACAGGACAATTACAACCGCGACCAATCCGCCGACCTTGCGGTCGATTATGAGTGGAAACCGACCATGTCTTCGCGTCTCGAGGCTGGGCTGAAAACCACTATCTCGTGGAATCAATCCAATGCCTGCGCCTACAACGACCACCAACGCACGCAGGAACTCTACAACTACTACACGCGTTTCGAGGGGCGCACCGAAAACTATGCCCTCTACCTCACCTACGGCAACCGGTTCTGGGACAAACTGTCCATGCAAGTGGGGCTTCGCGGCGAGTACTACCGCCGCCACCTCGAATCCTACTACAAGGACAGCAGCGGTGCCGAGCAGGATGCCTACGCACAGAAAGAAAACAAACGCGATACGGCTTATTTCCAACTCTTCCCGTCAGCCTACCTCTCCTACGATTTCGGGCATGGGCACGAGTTGCAACTCAACTACACCCGTCGTGTCAATCGTCCGTGGGGCGGGCAACTCAACCCGCGTATGGATTTCAGCGACTCGACCAATATCTCGTATGGTAACCCCGATCTGCTGCCCGCTTATTCGTCATCGCTCGAACTCAACTACCTCAAGACATGGGAGCGGCACACCCTCTCGGCAGGGCTTTTCTGGCGGTATCGCGATGGTATTGTGCAGAATGTCAAGTATATGAGCGGCGATGTGATGAAGAACACCTTTATCAACGTTGCCAAACGCCAAGACCTCGGTACGGAAATCGTCGCCAAGAACCGCCTTTTCAAAGACATCTTGCAACTCACCACCAGCGCGAACCTCTATTGGAACACCATCACCGAAGGCGAATATCATGATTTCGTCAATGGCGAAGAAGTGGACGTAACCCTGCCTGCACAGAATATCCTGGCTTGGTCTGCCCGCATCAATGCGCAGTTTATGTTCACCCAGACTTTCTCCGGACAACTCTCCGCCCGTTACCGCAGTCCGCGCGTCGTGGCACAGGGTACGACCACGCACAGTTATTCTATCGACCTCGGGCTGCGCAAATCGTTCCTCAACCGCAAACTCGTTCTGGCGTTCAACGTCCGCGATATTCTCGACTCCCGCGCACGCCGCAACACCACATGGGGCGACGGGTTCTGGCAAAATCAGGAGAACCGCTGGCACTCCCGCACTGTCAGTCTTACCCTCACCTACAATTTCGGCAGCGGCACAGGGCGCGACCAGCGCAACGGAGACTTTCCGCCCGATGATAGTATGAATTACGAGCAAGGCAGTATGGAGGAGTAGAGTTTTAGATAGCCTACGGCTGTTGGATATTAGACTAAAACGGATACAAATATGAAACGTACCATATTATATAGTGTGCTGCTGGGGATAGTCCTTTCTACCCCACTCCGTGCGCAGAACCGCCCATACGTAGACGACCGCCTTGTGCATTTTGGTTTCTCATTAGGTATCAATTTTATGAGTTTTGGTGTTACCGACTCGCAACTGGACATCGATGGCGAAATCTACCATGCCCGCGTCAGCAGTATGATGCCCGGCTTCTCGGTAGGATTCATTACCGACCTGCGTCTCTCGCGCCATCTCAGCCTGCGTTTCACGCCGGGTATGCAGTTCTCATCGCGTACTATCTCCTACACCAACGAGTCTGGTAATGCTTTCCCGCTCAACAAAAGTCAAAAGACTGAGGTTCTGGCTATCCCGCTCACTATCCCGCTCTATCTCAAATGGGCTGCCGAGCGTGAGGGCAACTATCGCCCCTACCTCATCGGCGGCGGCGGTGCATCATACAATGTCAGCCTCGACCGAGAGAAACCTGTTTTGCTCAAAGGCTGGGACTATTTCGTGGAAGTCGGTTTCGGTTGCGACCTCTATTTCCAATGGTTCAAATGGTGTCCGGAAATCACCTACCGCATCGGCTTTGCCAACCAACTCGCCCCCGCGGACGGACGCAACGAACTGCCAAAAGAGGACGAGTTTTATACTCGTGCCATCGACAAACTGCTGAATCGCGCCATTGTCCTGACATTCAATTTTGAATAAAATACATTAATAAACTCGTGCCATTATCTCTGAAAAAACTCCATAGAAAAGTAAGGAGGATAAGCATAGGATGCGCATAGGATAGGCTTCGGTTGAGCAGTGTCTGATATACAATATATTTTAATCAATGAAACGCATATTTTATATTTTTGCTATACTCTGTTTATTGGTCGGTTGCCGCGAGTCTGTGGTATCGGACGATCCCGCTTTGCGGCTTACGTTCTCCAAAGATACTCTGCAGTTTGATACCGTCTTTTCCACCATTGGTAGTTCCACGCTGCGCCTGATGGTGCATAACGACAACCGCAATGCACTATCAATCAGCAAAATCTGGATGCAAAAAGGACAGTATTTCCGTGCCAATGTCGATGGCGAACCTACCCTTTCCCATCTTACCGACTACCAACTCAACGGTGGCGATAGTCTCTATGTGTTCGTGCGTGTATATGTCGATCCTCAGAACCAAAACTCGCCTGTCCTATTGCGCGATTCGCTCTGCTTTGCCGTCAATGGCAAGGTGCAGCACGTGTTTCTCGAAGCCTACGGGCAGGATGTACATATCATTCGCACCGGCAAACGGCGCACCGAGTTTGCACGCGATACCGTATTCAATGCCGACAAGCCTTATCTCCTATATGATACAGTCTTGGTTGGCGGCAAACTGACCCTGCCTGCCGGCACACAGATCTATTTCCATAATGGTGCCTCTCTCTGGGCTTTGGGCGATGTGGATGCACAAGGTACATTGGAGCAACCTGTCCTCATACGAGGAGACCGCCGCGACCACCTGTGGGACAGCGTGCCATATATTCACGCTGCCGGGCAATGGGATGGTTTCTACCTTATTAACTATGCCGATGCGCCCGCTGCCACCTATCGCCTCAACTATGTAAATATCCTGAGCGGTAACATCGGTTTGTATGTGCAGAGCGAGCGCGAAAAAGACCTCCCCACTCTCACAATGACCGGCTGCCGCATACACAACCATACCCTCTACGGGATTGTCCTCCAGCATATTAATGCAACTATTGCCAACACCGAAATCAGCAACTGCGCCTCTTTTTGCGTCTATCTCTCCGGCGGCGAGCAACAATTTGTACATACCACCATCGCTTCCTATTTCAACAACGGAAACGTCAATGTGCAAAATACCACACGTCAGGACTTGGCGGCGGTCTATATCAACAATCTCAATAAGGAATGTCCCACTACCGCCTCATTCCTTAATTCCATCATCACGGGTGTCCGCCGCAACCAGTTGGTGGTAGCCACCCCGCTGTCCCGCTATTATCCGGGTACATTCCTCGGCAACTACCTCAAGACGGATACTCTTTCTCTCCCGAATGCATCCCGCAATGTCTATTGGCAGGAAGACGATAGTGTGCAGGTGTTCCGCAATGACTTCTATTCCCGAAACGGCTACCGCTACTACGATTTCCAACTCGATTCCCTTTCGCCCGCTCTCGGCATAGCCGACTCCCTAACTGCTCTCTCCTACCCGACCGACCGCCTGGGTGTTCCCCGTGTAGGTCTCGACTCGCTCCGCCCCGATGCCGGCTGCTACCAACATATTTCTCAATAAATATGACTCCACGCGAAATTCTGCAACGATATTGGCACTATGACAATTTTCGCCCCCTGCAAGCGGAAATCATTGATTCCGTATTGGCAGGACGCGACACACTGGCACTGATGCCGACCGGAGGAGGCAAAAGTCTCTGTTTCCAAGTGCCTACTATGGTGATGGCTGTGCGTAATGCACAATGCACCACACACTATGCAGAAGAAGGACAAGGACTGTGCTTGGTGGTTACGCCGCTCATTGCGCTGATGAAAGACCAGGTGGAGAACCTGTACCAACGCGGTATCCGTGCTGCTGCCATCTACACGGGAATGACCTACGAGCAACAGAAAATTGCCCTTGACAACTGTCTTTTCGGGCCGTACCATTTTCTCTACGTGTCGCCCGAGCGGTTGGGGAGTGAGGAGTTTCGCAAACGCTTGCAGAACCTCCCCATCTGTTTGATTGCCATCGACGAAGCCCATTGTATCAGTCAGTGGGGCTACGATTTCCGTCCTTCCTACCTGCGCATTGCGGATATTCGTACACTATTCCCGCAAGTACCCGTTCTTGCCCTTACCGCTACTGCTACACCCGATGTAGTGGACGACATACAAGAACGACTCGGGTTCAAGGAAAAAAACGTATTCAAAAAGAGTTTCCATCGTGAGAATCTGCAGTACATAGTGCGTTACACCGAAAAGAAAGGCGAACAGATATTGCATATTCTCAGCCGTGTACCGGGCTCGTCCATTATCTATGTGCGCAACCGCAAGCGGGCGCAGGAGTTAGCCGCATGGCTACAGGAGCAGGGGCTTTCCGCCGATTTCTACCATGCAGGGCTGACCACCGGGGAACGTAGTGCCAAACAAAAAGCGTGGAAAGCGTATTCCGAACGAGAGCGTGGAACAAAGAACAATGAACTAGACGGCATCCGCATAATGGTGTGCACCAATGCTTTCGGTATGGGAATAGACAAACCCGATGTACGATTGGTTATCCACCACGACCTGCCAGACACCCTCGAAGCATACTACCAGGAGGCGGGACGTGCAGGACGAGATGGCAAAACGGCTTTTGCTGTATTGCTCTATAATCCGACCGACAAGACCAAAGCCCGCAAGCGTATCGGAGACAATTTTCCACCAAAAGACTTTATTGAAACGGTCTATAACAAGACTTGCGATTTCCTACAAATTGCTCTCGGTTGCGGCGAGGGACATACCTATGCGCTCCATATTGACCAACTCTGCCAAGTAATGCGCCTGCCCATTCTACAAACCTACTCCGCACTACATCTGCTATCGCAAGCCGGTTATATTGATTTTGAGGAAGCACGGGAAATATCAACACGCATACTGATTCGCCATTCGCCTGCCGAACTGGCAAACTATACACTCAATCACGAGCAAGTGCGTCTGTTGGATTATATGATGCGCAAATATACAGGTATTTTCACGGATTTCCAATATATTGATGAAGAAGCCCTTTCCGCTTCCTACGGTGGTAAAAAAGCCTTTCACGACCTGTTGGTAAGCCTTGCGCAACGCGGAATTATCACTTACCTGCCTCGCACCATAGCCTGTGGTTTTACTCCCCTGCGCGACAGACAAGCGGAAATTTATCTCTCCCCCAAGGTATATGACGAGCGGCAGCACCGCTACTCCACCCGCCTGAAAGCCATGGTGGAGTATGCCGAGCAAACACAATTCTGCCGCGAGCAACTGCTGTTAGGCTATTTCGGCGAGAACGATGCACCCGCCTGCGGACACTGCGATGTTTGCCGCACAATGAGCAAAAATAATCAATAAAAAAGCAGGCTGCTCGCCTGCTTTTTTTATTTTACTTACGCTGAAAGCGATAGGTTTCGTCTATCATTTCCCCATTATCTATGCGGTAGAAATGCTGATTGGTTGTAGGCGATTTCAATCCGCCAAGAGCCGCAACATACGACCCTACTTTGATAAAATCGAAATCGGGAACAGGGAAATCTGCCGGCAAGACATCGCTCCCTGTGTACCATGCCACTTTTTTGCCTATAGAGCGGATATAGTGTGCCATCTCCAACAATGTATTCCGGTCGCCGTCTCCGCCCATCAGTCCCACACACGTTACATACGGATAAATTGCCAACAGAGCATCCAACGAATCCGGTGTCAGCGGTGTGCCGATGTCTTCCCGCAGTTGCGGACTATGGCAGCCCTCGCAGCGATGGGGGCAATTCGACAAATTGAGTGCCAGCGTTGTCTCGTCCGGCACCTCCTGAAAAACAATATCGTAATCTGCAAACTTCAGCATAATTCTCCATTTATTATTTCCTACCAAGGTTTTACACCACAAAGGTACAAAATTCTGCGGATATATGCAAGATAAACCGAAACTATTTTACTGATTATCATCACAATAATACATTTTTAACGAGCAACTCATTAAGTTCTCGCAAGCATCTTGTATTCAATACATTATCCATAATACTACCCTCCTATTCCAATGCTGCAAAGGTACAATAATTCGGGGAGAGATACAAACAAAAAGGAAAAAAGAGATAACCTCTATCAAAAAGCCTAAAACTGCCTGCACGAGTTCGGACAGACTGTTTTAGGCATATTTCTCTTATCATTAGTTCCCTTGTCTTGTGCCAGAATACAAACACAGATGAGAAATCATTTGTTTATATCACTTGTACAGGAAGCGTTTGATGGACTTTTTTGGGGTTTTCTCAAAGGGTTCCTGCTTGATTTCGATGTCGCTTACACGGCTGTAACCGGGGATGAGTTTGTTGAGTTTCTTGATGTTCTCGCGCATCAGTTGCTGCAACTCCTCTACCGACAAGCGCTTGCTGGTCTGCTCGTCGGGGAAGATCAAAGCCACCAGACGCCCCTCACGCTCCACTATGACAGACTCGCTTACGCCCTCTTGCACGTTGAGTTTGTCCTCGATCTCCTCGGGATAGATATTCTGCCCCGAAGCCCCTAGAATCATCGTCTTGTTGCGCCCGCGGATATAGATATTCTTGCGTTTGTCGATGTAGCCGAGGTCGCCGGTGCGCATCCAGCCGTCTTCGGTGAACGCCGCACGGGTAGCCTCCTCGTTTTTGTAATAACCGAGCATCACATTCTCACCGCGCACAAGTATCTCCCCCTCCCCCTTGGCATCCGGGTTGTCTATCTTCGCCTCCATATTCGGCACAGGTACACCGCAACTGCGACGCTTGAAATACTTGGGCGGATTGCCAGCCACCAGCGGTCCGCACTCGGTCATACCGTATCCGATAGAGAGCGGGAAATGGACATCCAACAGGCATTTCTCCACCAGCGGGTTCATTGCCGCCCCGCCGCAAAGAAAATAACGCACCTGCCCGCCGAAGGCTTTTACCAGAGCCTTGCGCACATGGTTTCGCACAATATTCATCACCACCGGTGTGTACCAGCACACTTTCAGTATTTTCTTGCTCAACAGCGGATCGAGTTTCTGTTTGTGTATCTTCTCTATCACGAGCGGCACGGTAGCCACCATATAGGGCTTGACATCCGCCATGGCACGCAGCAGGATACTCGGCGTGGGCGACTTGGTGAGATAATAGATGTGGGTGCCGGCACACAGCGGATAGAGAAAATCCGCCAACTGCCCGAACATATGCGCCAACGGAAGCATAGAGACGATCCGCTGCCCCGGTTCGACGGGAAGAATCTGCATAGCCGCCTCCACGTTGTTGCTCAGCGAACGCCCGTTGAGCATCACACCCTTGGGCGAGCCTGTACTGCCGCTGGTATAGTTGATAAGCGCCAAATCGTCCGGATTTACATCATAATGCACGTCCGACGATTGCATTCCGTGCGGATAAAGGGCTTTCATCTCTGCATCAATGACCTCTTTGGCAGGCACCTGTACGCTTTCTTTGGCACGTACTACTGAGAAATCCGCCAATGAGATAACCGCTGACAATTGTTCCAACGGTTGCTGCTGCAACTCACGCCAGACATATGGTCCGACAAAGAGGGCTTTGGCATCGGAATGTACCAGCAGTTTGGCTATATCTTCCGCCTTGAAGTCCTGCAAGATTGTAACCAGTACACCACGATATGACGCTACCGCCAAATATGCCACTACCCAATTGGCGCAGTTGCGCCCGGCAATAGCCACTTTATCCCCCTCGTTAATTCCCAACTGACGAAACAACACATGCAAACGCTCCATCTCCACTGCCAAATCTCCAAATGTGTAGGTTTTCTCCTCCCCGTAATCCGTCAACGCTGCATCATTCCACTGATGCTTCATTACCTCGCCGAGGTAATGCAAATAATGTTTTTTCATTCCAAGAACACTTGTTTTTTTATAATTATCACTCCCCATTGTATCCTCTAAATTATTATATATATGCAAAGGTAGCATGGCAACCGCATAAAAGCAAAATCTATCCGCTTTATGCAACAGATATAGTGGATAAAGCGGATAAAAGCACCGCAAGAAATCCTATCTCGTTGCCGTCTCGTTGCCGTAATTGGTATTATGAGACATAGGAACTGCATACTTTGCATAATTTTGGAGAATATGTCCATATAAAGAATGCAAAAAACTATCGGCATAGAGATTATCCGGTATGACCCTGCTCCGACCTATCATCCGATTTTGGTGCGGTTGCCCTGCAAAGGTAGTGTTTTTTTTGCATATACACAAAAAAAGCAGTAATTTTGCAGGCTAAATGAACAGTTCATTCCCCGAGATATTACTGCATTACATCTGGCAAAACCGTTTGTGGGCATCATTCCCGCAGACTGACACCGATGGCAAACCGATAGAGATTCTCTCCGTCGGGCGGCACAATACGGATGCCGGTCCCGACTTCGCCGATGTGCACCTGCGCATAGGCGGACAAGAGTGGTTCGGCAACGTGGAGATACATCTGACCTCCTCCGACTGGTACAAACACCGCCACCATTTGGATAAGGCTTATGACTCTGTGGTTCTGCACGTGGTGCGCCAAGCCGACAAACGTGTATATAACTCGCAAGGCGAAGCCATCTGCCAATGCGAACTGCGCTATCCCGACGACCAAGACTACCTGACCGGGCTTATCCGTGCGGCGCAACGTATGGACTCCGCCGAGGGCGTGATAGAGTGCGGCAAACGGCTGCTCCAAGACCCGTCGATGCTCACCGATGGATGGCGCAAAACATTGCTGCACAAGCGTTTGGACTGCAAGCAACAATCGATACAGCGGCTGTTAGGCATCACTCACAACAGTTGGGAACACGCTTTTTATATCACACTGGCACACAATTTCGGTTTCCATACCAATGGTATTCCATTTGAGACGATGGCTATACAGACGCCGCTCGCGTATCTGCAGAAACACCGCAACAGCCTGTTCCAACTGACCGCCATCCTGCTCGGGCAGTCGGGACTGCTGACCGCAGCAACGGCACAGACCGACGAGGAACAGCGTCTCCTGCGCGAATACCTGTTTCTGCAAAAGAAATTCTCCCTCACTCCGATAGACGGCTACCTATGGAAAAAAGCCCGGATGCGCCCGCAAGCGTTTCCCGAAGTGCGTATCCGACAGTTCGCCCAACTGATACACCAGTCGGAGTTTCTATTCTCCCGACTGATGGACGAAAGCGGTTTGGAGCAGTTGGTATCGCTTCTGACACTCCACCCCGCCGAAGAAGATACGCCCAACAAACTTGCTTTTCCATCCCCTATCGGACGCAGTTCAATAGATATTCTGCTTATCAACAGCGTGATACCTTACAAATATGCGTATGCGCTCGCGCACAAGGATAGCACCGCAATCGACAAAGCCCTGTCGCTGATGGAGCAGATTGCCCCTGAAAACAACAGTATTATCCGTCAATGGCGATTGCTCGGTCAGACGGTGCACTCTGCCGCAGACACGCAGGCATTGATACACCTGTATCAAAACTATTGCCAGTCAAGCCGCTGTATGAACTGCGAAGTGGGGTATCAGATATTTCTCAATGCAGAGACCCCCTCCGTCTCCCCCTTCGAAGGAGGAGGGGTAATACACAATGCGTAATTCATAATTCATAATTCATAATTCATAATTCATAATTCGTAATTCATAATTCATAATTCGTAATTAAAATGTGGGTTATTCTCGCCATATTGTCCGCCCTGTGTCTGGGCTTCTATGACATCAGCAAGAAACGTTCCTTGTGCAACAATAGTGTACCGGATGTACTGAGTATCAGTTTGCTTATTTCCTCCGGTATCTTGGCTGTACCGCTATTGCTGTCGCGTTGCTGCCCCGATATGATGGCAGACACATTGTTCTTTGTGCCGCGTGTGGGGCTGACGGCGCACCTGCTTATTATGCTCAAATCGTGTATCGTTCTCAGTTCGTGGGTATGTGCCTACGTGGCTATCAAGTATCTGCCCATATCCGTGGTATCACCTATGCAGGCGACCCGCCCGATGTGGACGCTTATCGGTGCCATGTTCCTCTTCGGGGAGCGGCTCAACGGCTGGCAATGGGCAGGCGTAGTATGCGCATTGGGCAGCATTTTTGCTTTCTCATTAGTGGAACACCATGCAGGGAAAGGCGATATTCATACTCCCAAGAGCCAACGCAAATACTATGTTTGTCTGCTATTGGCGATACTGATCGGTTCCGCCAGCGGGCTATACGACAAGTATATGATGCGCAGGTTCGACCATAATGCCGTGCAGGTTTATTACACTTTCTATCAGGCACTTATGATGTGTTTTGCCACACTGCTCATCAACCGCAAACGCTACTTCTGCCATACAGCCGGTTCAACGACAGCGGCTTTCCGATGGACGTGGGCGATTGCGGGTATCTCTGTCTTTCTGGTACTGAGCGACTACGTCTATATGCTTGCCCTGAGCGATACCCAATCCCTCATCTCGGTGGTCTCCACCATCCGCCGCGGCGGCACGATCATTCCGTTCCTGTACGGCATTCTGGTACTCAAAGAAAAAGATCCGTGGAAGAAAGTGCTGTGCCTGATCGGTATTGTCATCGGTCTCCTTTTCCTTGCCGCCGGCAGTTATGCGTAATTCGAAAATATATATGCAAGAAATATACAATATATACATTTGTGTACTTCATAATACCAATTACGTAGAAAAGACGTAGAAAAGACGTAGAAAGGACGTAGAAAGAAAACGTTTTTATTAGGCTTTTAAGCCTCGTTTTTATGCAGGATATGCAATATCTTTATGCATAAATTATCCACTTTCTGCCTGCGCCCCATTCTCAAACAGGTGACATTCTTTATGAAAAAAGGTACAAATGTTTGTGCCTGTTTGTATATTTTGAAAAAAAATCGTAACTTTGTCCGCAAATTGGTTCATTTGGGCAACGTATGAAAATCATCGGTTTTGCATATATAGACGGGCATACGGAAATGGTGCTGAAAGGCGATTCTTCGTTGCTAAATGGTCGTAAACCGATGTTTGTTCCCGATTGGACGCACGACCTGCGGTTCACACCCTGTATCGTTCTGCGTGTCTGCCGATTGGGCAAGAACATCGCCGCACGGTTCGGTTGCCGTTACTACGATGCCGTTGCACCGGGGGCGGACTTTGTGGCACACGACGTATTGCAGAATGCCCGCACCAACCGACATAGTTGGTTGCGTGCCACGGGGTTCGATTTCTCGCTGTCGGTAGGCGAGTTCGGCACCGATACGGAATATCAATGGAGCCTTGTACATACCAACGGTACGGAGACTCCCATTCGTACCGGCGAATGGGTTATCAGCCCCGATGAGGCTATACACTGCGTCAGCGAAGTGATGACCATTCGCCAAGGCGACTTGGTTTATATACAACAAAAAATGGACGCACGTACTGTCAGCACCAACGAAATACTGCGTGCTGTAGCCAACCAAGAAGAAAAACTCTATTGCAAAATCAAATGAAAAGACTCTTATCCATATTCTGTCTGTCAGTCATTGCTGTTTACGCTCTTGCCATCACGCATACCTACACGGGATCATCCGTATTGAGCAGCGGTTCGTGGGTAAAAATCCGTGTTAGCGAAAGCGGTGTTTACCGTATGACCTACGAGGAACTGCAAGCCGCGGGTTTGAGCAACCCCGCCAATGTACGTGTGTACGGATACGGCGGTGCAATGCTGACGCAAAATTTCAACAAAGCCAAGATTGACGACCTGCCTGCCGTGGGCTTCTATATGGAGAAAGGCGCAGACGGAGTCTTCGGTGCCGGCGACTATATCCTGTTCTATGCACAGGGTACCACCTTGTGGGAATACAACGGCACACAGTTTATCCACACCTGCAACCCGTATTCCGATTACGGCTACTATTTCCTTACCGACAATGCGGGTACACAGAATAGTATGCCTATTACAGCCTCCCTTGACGGCACCAACGGCACCCAAGTGGATACCTATATCAACTATCAGATCCACGAGCAGGACTTGATTAACCTGCTTGACCGCGAAAGCGGCGTAGAAGGCGGCGGACGAGAGTTCTATGGCGAACTGTTCTCTACCACCACGCCAAATCGCACATTCTCCTTCACAACACCTAATACGGTAACGTCCTCCCCCGTGCGTATCCGCAGCGAGGTGGCGGCATACTCGTCTCGCGCTTCGCGCTTCACGCTGAGTATGAACGGCTCAAGCAATACGGCTAAGTTGGATTCTGTTCCTGTCAGCGATTTCTACACCAAAGGGACATTGGCTACCTTCAACCGTGATTATACCGCCTCCGGCAATACCCATAATGTAGTGTTGAGTTTCTCCAACCCCGCAGCGGGAGCATCCGGTTACCTGAACTATATCGAGTTGTCCGCTACGTGCCGTTTGGCAATGACGGGCAGTTATATGCCGTTCCGTACACCCACAAACTATGGTTCGGCTACACCCGTTGTCTATTCGCTCAGCAATGCCACGGCACAAACCCAAGTCTGGAACATCACTGACCGAACCAATATCACACGCGTGCCTGCTACCTTATCGGGCAGTACGCTCACCTTTGTCGGCAGCAACGAGACGGTGGTACAGGAGTATGTAGCGGTTAACACCAACGGCTCCGACTGGCTGACACCCACCGTCATAGGCTCTGTCGGCAACCAGAACCTGCACCGGCTCAAGAATATCGACTATGTGATTATCTGCCCTGCGGATTTTCTTTCCGAGGCTACCCGTCTCGCACAAGCCCATGAGCGCAAACAGGGTATCACGTGGGCGGTTGCCACCGACCAACAAGTGTATAATGAGTTTTCCAGCGGCACACCCGATGCCACGGCATACCGCTGGCTGATGAAGATGCTCTACGACCGCGGCACAGGCAGCAGCAAAAAACCGAGTTGGCTCCTGCTGATGGGAGATGGAACATTCGACAACCGCAAACTGCTTACCACATCCGGGCAAAACACTCTGCTCACCTACCAGGCCAAGAACTCCACCGTGGAGACCAAAGCATACGCCTCCGACGACTATTTCGGTTTTCTTGACAACAACGAGGGAGAAAGCGACACACAAGGACGTATGGACATCGGTGTCGGGCGTCTGCCGGTAAACACACTTGCCGAAGCACAGCAGATGGTGGACAAGTTGGTCGCTTATATAGAGAACAGCAGTTTCGGCAAATGGAAAAACCAACTGATTTTCCTTGCCGACGACGGCGACAACAACCTCCATACCCGTGTAGCGGAAGAGGGCGCAGAGCGTGTACGGCGCAAAAACCCTGACTTTGTGGTCAACAAAATCTATCTTGATGCATACCCGCAGGAAACAGATGCCTCGGGCGAGAGTTACCCGCTGGCGAAAAACAAGTTGGATAACCTGCTCAAGAACGGGGCTCTCTATATGAACTACTCGGGGCACGGCGGCTACAATGCCATCACCAACGAGGGTATGATGAACCTCAAAAGCATACAGAGTATGACCAACTCCAACCAGGCACTCTGGATGTTGGCAACCTGCAGTTTCGCCCATTTCGACTCGGGCAAACGCTGTGCTGCCGAGGAGGCTGTCCTCAACCCTAACGGTGGTGCCATCGGTGTCATCTCGGCTGGACGAACCGTCTATGCCACGCAGAACGCCAATATCAACCGCTATTTCTGCGACACCCTATTCGGACACAAAGACCCCTGTTCGTATGAGATGACCATCGGCAAAGCCCTCGCCGTAGCCAAAAATATGACGGGTACGGACGAAAACAAGATGTCGTACGTCTTGCTTGGAGACCCCGCACTCCGTTTGGCATATCCTACCGATTATCAAGTGATGACCACCACAAAGGTGGATACACTCCACGCCTTGGATGTTCAGCAGATTGAGGGACATATCGAAGATTCGGACGCACAAACGGCAGAGTGGTTCAACGGCAAAGTGAACATCACCGTCTATGACAAAATGCAGCGTGTTACCACCCGCGACAACGATGAAAGCAATGCCGACAAGAAACAAACCGTTACCTACAACGACTACCCAAACACCCTGTTCAGCGGATTGGCAGACGTGCAGAACGGGCGTTTCTCCTATACGTTTATGACCCCGAAAGACATCCGCTACAACTATGGCAAAGGGCGTATTGTCTATTATGCCTACGATCCGACGGAAAAGGTCGAAGGTGTCGGGCATTTTGAAGATTTCATTATCGGAGGAACAGGGTCTGTCTTTACCAAAGACACAGTCGGACCGAAGATTTCGCTTTATCTCAATACTCCTGCTTTCGCGGACGGTGGCACCACCTATGAGACTCCGCGTTTCTTCGCTGATATAGAGGATGAGAACGGTATCAACACCGTCGGTACGGGTATCGGGCACGACCTGATGCTGGTGGTGGACAACAGTGCCTCGCATACCTATGTACTCAACGAGTTCTTTACCTCTGCCGACGGCAGTTACCAAAAAGGACAGGTCAGTTACCTGATGCAGGAACTTGCCGAGGGCGCACACAGCCTCACTTTCCGTGCTTGGGACTTGCTCAACAACAGCACTACCGCCTCGCTCAGTTTCATCGTAGAGAAAGGGGCAGACCCGAACATCTACTCTGTGGTTACCTACCCCAACCCTGTGCAGGCTTCGGGTGTCCTTAATATGGTGGTCAATTACGACCAACCTGATATGGTGGTACAGACGGAGATCTATATATATGATATGTCGGGTCGCCTGATGTGGCAGCAGTCGCAGAAAAACCCCGACCAAGTGCAACTCAATCTGTCGGAAATGGGGCTTTACCCCGGACTGTATATGTACAACATTCGTATCAAAACAGAAAACAGCGGCTACTCGTCCAAATCGGGCAAGATCGTAGTCGTACAATAAAAACAACTCAAGCCTATGAAGCATATTTCTTGATGTATTTATCAGAAAATCAAATAAGTATATAATCACATTCTTCAATAAACAACAATGAAAAAAGTTCTTTTATCCCTCGCAGCCGTTACCCTTTTTGCCGTCAGTGCAAAGGCAGCGGACTATACTATCGGTGAAACAAACCAAATGAACCCGCTTATTACCGCAATGCCTTCGTTGAGCATTGCGCCCGATGCACGTTCCGCAGGTATGGGCGACATAGGTGTAGCCACCGATGCCGACCTCAACTCGCTCCACTGGAACCCTGCCAAATATGCCTATATGCAAAGCGCAGGCGGACTTACCGCAAACTACACCCCGTGGTTGCGTAAACTGGTGAGCGACATCGACCTGGCACATATCGCCGGTTACTACAATTTCGGTGACCTTGCCGGCGGTATTGCGGCTTCGTTCACCTATTTCTCGCTCGGTACGGTCAATCTGACTGATGCCAATGGTACAGTGCTTCAAGATGTACAGCCCAACGAATGGTCGCTCGATCTCTCCTACTACCGCAAGTTGCACGAGTACGTCAGTATGGCGGTAGCGTTGCGTTTTATGTACTCCGACCTCAACAACGGATACAACACTTCCACCACTACGGCAGGTGAGATGTACCCCGCTTGGACTATGGCGGCAGATGTTTCGCTCTACTACCACCAGCCTATCGAGTTGCCGATGGGAACCAGTTATTTCTCGCTCGGTTTTGCGCTGCAAAACCTCGGTGGAAAGATGACTTATGACAATATCACCAAGAACTTTATCCCTGCCACTATGCGTATCGGTGTCAACTACGAGTTGCCTTTCGATAAGTATAACAGCCTCACTTTTGGTGTACAGGCAGACAAGTTGATGGTTCCGTCGCGTAAGTCGAAGTATGCAGACGACGAGAGTGGCACGTGGACGCAAGAGGGTTACTCCGCCATGTCTTCCGTCAAGGGTATCTTCCAATCGTTTGCCGATGCGCCGGGTGGTGCACTCGAAGAGTTCCGCGAAGTGCGTTGGGGTGCAGGTCTTGAGTACTCCTACAACAAGCAGTTCTTTGCGCGTTTCGGTTATAGTTACGAAAACTACTACAAAGGTAACCGAAACTACCTCACCGCAGGTGCCGGTTTCCATCTCAGTATCTTCTCGCTGGACGTAGCCTACTGCATCGGTCTGGCAGCCTCCAACCCGCTTGACCAGACTATGCGTTTCACGCTCGGTTTCGACCTCGCCGGTATCAAAGACCTCGTAAACAACCGCAAATAAGTTGAACGTGTTAGAGTGAAGTGTATGGGTATTGAACAGAAACGTCAAAACTATAAACTTCCTACTCCCCAACTGCTCTAAACACTCAACTCTCATCTAAATCAATGAGAATCGGTTTCGGATATGATGTACATCAGTTCGCCCCCAATCGCAAGTTGTGGTTGGGGGGAATTGATATACCCTCGGAGCGCGGCTTGCTCGGTCATTCGGACGCCGATGTGCTGATTCATGCGCTCTGCGATGCCCTGCTTGGTGCCGCCAATATGCGCGACATCGGATACCATTTCCCTGATACCAAGGGCAATGAATACGAAGGCATCGATTCCAAGGTTCTGCTTCGCCGCACAATGGAGATGATACGTACCAAGGGCTACGAGTTGGGCAACTGCGATTGTACCATCTGTGCGCAGGCGCCTAAACTCAATCCGTATATTCCCGCTATGCAGCAGTGCCTCGCCGAAGTGATGGGGGTGGACACCGATGCCGTCTCTATCAAAGCCACCACTACCGAACACCTCGGTTTTGTTGGTCGCGAAGAAGGTATTGCCGCCTATGCGGTGGTGCTGCTACAATAAGAATATGAAAAAAATTCTCTTTATCATACTCTGCTGCTTACCTGCCCTGTTCGTACAGGCGCAAACCGACCTTATCAAACAATGGATTACCGATGCCACTGCGCTGGGCGGAAGTCCCGTTGTAGAGGAAGAATCTGCCTGCTACAGCCGTATCCGTATGGCAGACAGTTGCTATATCGAGGTGCAGAACTATGGAGACAGTATTCTCGTAGTGCAAACCGTCTGCGCACCGGTCTGCTCCTCGTGCGCACACATATATAATAAGGAGTGGCTACTCCTTCGGGAGGTGCGCCCTGCCAAAGAATGTACTTTCCCTCTTGCCACTATCCGCAACGGACAACTCGTCTGGCAAGACAACACCGTCCAAATCCTCGACGACGAGGAAAAAAAGCGGTTATAATGGCACATTAATGGTTAATAAATGGATCATTATATGTTTTCCAATACATTAACGACTGATTAACGGCAATTAACGGAGTCATAATACGATTTTAATGGACTTTTAATGGACATTTGTGGAGAATACCCAAAAATGGAACTTCCTGTTTATCTGATAGGTTATATGGGTGCCGGCAAGACCACCGCAGGTCGCTTGCTTGCCGACAAGTTAGGTTGGCATTTCGTCAACTTGGACGATGCCTTTAAGGAGTTCTACGGACTCAGCACCGCCGACTATATCCGTACATACGGTATGGACGATTTCCGCCACAAGGAGAAAGATGTGGTTGAGGAACTCGCCGAATTACCGATGGATCGGGTCATCTATGCCACAGGGGGCGGTTACCCGTGCTGGGAGGACAATATGGATTGTCTCCACGAACTCGGCACCAGCATCTATATCCGTTGGCAGCCCGAACATCTCGCCAAGCGTCTTGCGCTTACCGACCTCAATGAACGCCCCGTCCTGCAAGGGCGCACCGAGGAGGAACTCCTGCAATTCATCACCCCGCATCTCGCTTCGCGCGAACCATTCTATTCGCAAGCCGACTATATCATTGACGCGCCGTTGGGCGAGTGCGACGAGCAAGCCGACGAGCGTATCGCCGACCACCTTTACCACCTCATTCAGTCCCTTCGGGGCAAAGAGTAAATGTTAAAATAACAACAAAAACAATCCCCTACCCTGCGTATGTTTTTGTAAGGTGGATGTAAGGTGGATGGTTATAGGATAGTAGGAGGTTGCTCTCCTCTAAATACGATTATTTTTTAACAACAATTATACAAACATTCCTGTTATGACTATCAACGAAATACAAGACGAAATCATAGACGAGTTCTCCGCCTTTGATGATTGGATGGATCGCTATTCGCTTCTCATTGAGTACGGCAATGGCTTGGACCCGTTCCCCGAAGCCGACCGCACCGAGCAGAACCTGATTGACGGGTGCCAATCGAAAGTGTGGTTCACGGCAGAGATGCAAGACGGCAAAATCATCTACCACGGCGACTCGGATGCCATTCTCGTCAAAGGTATTGTGGCATTGCTCATTCACGTCTTGAGCGGTCATACCCCGCAAGAGATTATTGATGCCGACCTCTATTTTATCGACCGTATCAACCTCCGCGAGCACCTCTCCCCCACCCGCAGCAACGGTCTGGTGGCAATGCTCAAGCAAATGCGTCTCTACGCCCTTGCTTTCGCCGCAAAGAAATAAATGCAACTATATACATACAAAAAAGCAGTCTGCCACAACCAAACAGACTGCTTTTTTGTATTCTTGTCTTCCGTCCCGCTAATGGACTATATTTTGATACACCCCGTTCAATAGAAGGCAAAACAGGACAATGCTCCACACTATATTAAGAGCCGTCCTTTGGCGGCAGTAGTATAAAACCGGTGTAAGGCATACGCCTGCCATCAAGGGTAACAAAGGCGGAAACATCAGCACGGAAGCCCACACCTCTCCCCTGCACAGCAGCAAAACGGCTCTCTGGAACCCGCAAAACGGGCAACTGATACCCAGGAGTTGTTTCCACGCACAAGGGAGAAGTTGCATAGTATGGGAAAAGTTAGAGCATTAGAGCATGTCGCCGCCAAACATATCAAACAAACCGGCAGCACCGATAATGCAAACTGCAATGATGTAATAAACAATGTAGATTGCACCGAAGACGATACCGATAATGGACATAATCTTGCCGGCATTAAGCATACCTGCACCGGTATATTGCTCGGGGTGGAGATTGTACTCGGTAAGACCTTTCTTGGCAAGCACAACGCCCACAATGCCGCAAACGAAGCCGACAAAGAAACAGCCAAACACTAACGAACAGATTCCCAGCACCAATGCTGCTACGGCATACGGTGCATTCTTTTTCTGAATTTCAGACATAATGGATAATTTTTCTATTTAAGTGAAACAAAAAGTTATGTTTACAATCCAAAGGCATCCTCCAAAGCCTCGTTAACGGCGTCCTCATAATTATCCACCGCCTCATTGAGTGCATCTTCATACGCATCAGCCACTTCGTCAAGTGCATCTTCGTAGATGTCAGACAGAGAGGAACTGCTTTTGCTTGAAGACTTCTTGGCGGGCTTCACCTCATTCAGTTCCATATTGCTCAGACTGATACCGGCTACCTTGTCAAACAATGCGCGTTTGGCTTTGTAGGACTTGTCGCCCGAATACTCCCACGCATCTTTTACCGATGCTTTCTCCGTAATGATGTCGTCAGAGGACAGCACGCTCTCTATCACACTCCCGTCCATTGACAAATCGTCTCCTATTTCCGTCTCATTGGCATCCAAATACGTTACGTTCAAATTGCCCATACGAGGCTCAAAGTGTGTGGATTTGCGTGTATCCGTACCCGGTATTTGGCTCCACGCCTTGGTATTCTGCACAGGTATCACTGCACGCACATCCCATCTTCCATTTTCTTGATCAGCGCACACCAGCATAACCTTGATAGAATCCACATCAGCGGGAATAGTCAAAAGGCTTTTGTGTTTTCCCGAGAAAGTAACCGCATCAGCGGGGATCATTTTGGTCAGTTCTTCCTGTTTCTCTCCGCATGAAGTCAGTCCTAGTGCCAAACAAAGTGCCACAGCACCCAAGATAAATTTCTGTTTCATAGTGATTGATTGTTAATTTATACAATTAGAAATCGGATAGTTGCAATGATGCTTTGTAGATACGGAGAGCCTGTTCTTCGGTCAGTTCGTCTTCATCTAATTTCTCAATTTTCTCTGCAATTTTCATGGCTTTTTCCGTGTTTCCCGCCTTGCAGGCTTTTTCATACTGAGAGACCAACGACTCGGCAGAATTGCCGCAAGAAGTGAAAGTCAAACTTGCAATCAAGGCAAGTGCAATAAAAGATAATTTTTTCATTTTGTTTTGTTTTTAAGGGTTAATTATGTTTATTTGTTTCTGCGTGCAAAGGTAGCAGTTTTGTATGGTGTACACAAAGTCCTTTTTAGTCCTTTTGCTATCACAAAAATAAGCCACTGATTATCAATGATGTTTGATAGTCCATATACACCTTGTGCTATATGCATATAGACACAAAAAACTGCTTCTGCGTTTTTTAACGGGGGTTCTAGCAAATACCCAAGACGATAAACACAGAAGCAGTAGCACGCATAAACGTACTAACAACACTGCCAATTCATCGTCTTTTAGATAATTTGCTAGATTTCCGTTAACGAAACCGGTAGGTCGGTATAATATAAATATGTACTAACTGCCGTTGCAGTTAATAATTCTTCACCAAGAATCGTTGCAAAGGTAGTGCAAAATAATTACATACACAAATTTTAATGGCACTTTTCAAAAAAAATCTATACACATAATGCATAAAAACTGCATAATATGCATAAAAAGCCGTCCGACAAGAAATGTCGGACGGCTCGAATAGACCTATAGACTGTTTTTTATTCAGCCATCAGGAGTTCCATAATGGTGCAAGCGGACTTCGCCACGTTGGTACCCGGACCGAAGATAGCAGCCACACCTGCCTTGTAGAGGAAGTCGTAGTCCTGTGCAGGGATAACGCCACCCGCAATAACCATAATGTCGGGACGACCGAGTTTCTTCAGTTCCTCAATCACTTGCGGAATGAGGGTCTTGTGACCTGCTGCCAACGACGACACGCCCAACACGTGAACATCGTTCTCTACTGCCTGTTTGGCAGCCTCGGCAGGAGTCTGGAACAAGGGTCCCATATCCACATCGAAGCCGCAGTCGGCATAACCTGTAGCGACCACTTTGGCACCACGGTCGTGCCCATCCTGCCCCATCTTGGCAATCATAATACGAGGTTGACGGCCTTCTTTCTTGGCGAAGGCTGCAGTGAGTTGTTGAGCACGCTCAAAATCACTGTCATTCTTGGTTCCTGCTGCGTACACGCCTGAAATAGTTCTAATAGTTGCTTTATAACGGCCTACCACTTTCTCGCAAGCATCGGATATTTCACCTAAACTTGCGCGCAAACCTGCTGCCTTGACAGCCAAATCAAGCAGGTTGTGCGAGCATTTCTTGCCATCCGCCCATTCTTGAACGGTAGCAGTAATCTCTGCCAGTGCCTCTTGCACGGCTTTTTCATCACGGTTGGCACGCAACTCTTTGAGACGCGCCACCTGCTCCTCACGTACAGCGGTGTTATCAATCTCGAGAATATCGATAGGATCCTCGTGCTCAAGGCGATACTCATTGACACCGATGATTTTCTGTGTGCCGGAGTCGATACGCGCCTGCGTACGTGCAGCGGCTTCCTCGATGCGCATTTTAGGAATACCCGTTTCGATAGCGGCAGCCATACCACCGAGTTTCTCAATTTCCTGAATATGCTCCCATGCCTTGTCCATAATCTCCTTGGTAAGCGACTCTACATAGTAGGAGCCACCCCACGGGTCGATTTCCTTGCAAACTTTGGTCTCCTCTTGGATATAAATCTGCGTGTTACGGGCAATACGGGCGGAGAAGTCGGTAGGCAGAGCGATAGCCTCATCGAGGGCGTTGGTGTGGAGCGACTGGGTATGACCGAGTGCGGCCCCCATTGCCTCAATACAAGTACGACCTACGTTGTTGAATGGGTCTTGCTCGGTAAGCGACCAACCGGACGTCTGGCAGTGGGTACGCAATGCCATGGATTTCGGGTTCTTGGCACCGAAAGACTTGACAATTTTCGCCCACAGCATACGGGCTGCACGCATCTTGGCAATCTCCATAAAGTGGTTCATACCGATAGCCCAGAAGAAGGACAGACGTGGTGCGAAAGCATCAACATCCATACCTGCGTTGATACCAGCACGGAGGTACTCCATACCGTCGGCAAGGGTATAAGCCAACTCAATGTCAGCGGTAGCACCTGCCTCCTGCATGTGGTACCCCGAAATAGAGATGGAGTTGAACTTCGGCATCTTCTGACTGGTATATTCGAAGATGTCTGCGATAATCTTCATAGAGAACTTCGGCGGGTAGATATAGGTATTACGCACCATAAACTCCTTGAGAATATCGTTCTGGATAGTACCTGACATCTCTTCGAGTTTGGCACCCTGCTCAAGACCTGCATTGATATAAAAAGCAAGGATAGGCAGCACGGCACCATTCATAGTCATGGAGACAGACATCTTGTTCAAAGGAATACCGGCAAATAGGACCTTCATATCCTCGAGCGAACAGATACTTACACCGGCTTTCCCCACATCGCCGACAACACGCATATTATCCGCATTATAACCGCGGTGGGTTGGCAGGTCGAAAGCCACAGACAGACCTTTCTGACCACTGGCAAGGTTGCGACGGTAGAAAGCGTTGGACTCCTGTGCCGTAGAGAAACCGGCATACTGACGGATTGTCCACGGACGCAGAGGATACATCGCACTATATGGACCACGCAGGAAAGGCGGGATACCCGACACATAGTCCAGGTGTTCCATTCCCTCGAGGTCTTCTTTGGTGTAGATTGGCTTCACGTCGATGAGTTCGGGCGTTTGCCAGTTGGCTTCATTGTTGTTTACAATATGAGAAGCCTGACATTTGTTAATGTCTATTGTCTTAAAATCGGGTTTCATTATCTTATTGATTTTAATTTCGTCAAAAATACATATTGTCAAATAATACTTAGTCAAAAATGCTCTACAACTTACAAAAAACGTTCAAAAACTCATGACATATATAGTCAAAAACGTTCAAAAACAAGCCAAAAACATTCAACAATCTACTCAAAAGTATCAATCTCGGATATTCTACGCGGAGGATTGTAATAGTTAACCTCGTTTGTATCAAAATCGTAGCAATACCTCTCGATATGTACTCCATTCATTGCAAAATTAATGAGAATACCTATTGGCATTGCAGTTACACGAAGATAATTGAACAACTGCGCCCGATGTTCAGACAGAATCTGCTCAACGGCTTTTAATTCAATTACGATGTCTTCCTCACAAAGGATATCCACTCGGTACTTTTTATCCAGAGGTTCGCCTTTGTAGAAAATGGTCAATTCTTGTTGAGGTGCGACAAGCAATCCTCGCGAACGCAGTTCTCTACACAAAGCCTCCTCATATATAGCTTCAGACAAACCGCCACGCAACTCATGCTGCACATCATAAGCCGCTCCTACAATGGAGAAAACTATTTGGCTATACCGGTCTGTACTCATACTATCGGATAAGTTGTTGGTAGTTGTTAATCAGTTGTTGTTTGTTGTTGACAAAAGACTTGTTGACAATAAATGACTACTCTGTTTGTAAACTACACTTATTTGTTTAATAGTTGTGCATTATAGGATTTGAGGGTTTCGAGGACATTGCTGCGGACGTTGATAAAGTTGGTGATACCCAATGCTTTCAGATCGTCGGAGCAAGCAGGCGCACCTGCCACGATAAAGAGTTCCTTAGCCCCCTTCAGTTTCTTCCATGCTTCAGGAGCAAGCGTTGCATACTCGTCGTCGCTGGAGCAAAGCACAATAATATCGGCTTTTGCCTTGCGTGCCGCCTTGATGCCCTCCGCCACGGTAGCAAAACCGTTGTTATCAATCACCTTGTAGCCTGCACATGCGAGGAAATTGCATGAGAACTGCGCACGCGCAATACGCATAGCAAGATTGCCGATAGTGAGCATAAAGGCAACCGGCTGCCGTTTGGCGGCTTCAGTCTCGAGACGCAATGCTTCGAATTCCTCAGCGGCACGTGCTACAGGCAATGAAGGAATCTCACCCTGCTGAGCAGTAGCACAGCAACCACAGCCACAATCGGTAGTCTTGATTTTCTTTGCGGCTTTCTCGGTGAAATTAGGATACTGATTAGAGCCGAGCAAAATTTCTTTGCGTCTTGCCACATCCGAGAGACGTTTGGCGAGATTTTCCTGCATAGCCTCCTGCACCTTACCCGCGGCAACCATCTCGTACATACCGCCTTGCTTCTGAATGGCAAGGAACTGTTTCCAAGCCTCTGCAGCAATAGCGTGGGTGAGGTTCTCCAAATAGAAGGAACCGGCAGCCGGGTCAACGACCTTGTCGAAATGCGATTCCTCTTTGAGAAGCAGTTGCTGGTTGCGGGCAATACGCTCCGAGAAATCGGTCGGTTGCTCGTAGGTAACATCAAACGGCGTAACGACGATTTCGTCCACACCGGCCAGGGCAACCGACATAGTCTCGGTTTGGGAACGGAGCAGATTGACATACGCATCGTAAATGGTCATATTGAAACGGCTCGTCTCTGCACTGACATTCATCTTGGCAGCCTCTTTAAGCGCAGCGGTGAAAGTAGGAGCCTTGTAAGCCTCTGCAATCTTTGCCCACAGCATACGACCGGCACGGAACTTGGCAATCTCCATAAAATAGTTGCCACCGATACCCATATTGAAACGGATGGCATTAGCGGCTTTGTAGTTCGGCACACCCGCCTCGGTAAGCATCGTCATATATTCTGCGCCCCATGCCAAAGCATACGCCAACTCTTGTGCGCAGTATGCACCGGAATTATTGAGTATCACGGAATTAACCCCCACTACACGATAACCGGGCAACGATTTAGCCGCATTGACAGTATCCGCAATTTTCTCTTTTACCTGTTCGCGCGTCAGCAGTTTGCCCTTGATAAGCATTTGCTTGATCGGATCGACATTGATACTGCCCTCCATCTTTTTCACATCGTATCCCATACGACCATAGTAGCGCACAAGGATATTTGCCAGTTGCGGAGCCGCACCGGAGCAGATAGTGAAGTTGATACGGATAGCGTCTGCCTTGATGCCGTCCAGCAGCACCTTAATAAAATGGTAATTGAGTTTTTCTTTGTCCAAACAAAAACCTAACGAGGTAATGCCTTTGTTCAGGATATCCAATGCTTTTGCATTTGCCTTGCGGGCATTCTTGCAAGCACAGATGTTCTGACGGATAGCCCATTCGTTGTTGGTTTTTGTACCGCGCACATAAGGGAATTGCCCTGGTGCGGAGACAGTTGTTTTGAGTCCCTTGAGGTCTTCACGACGATAGAACGGTTGTACGTTGAAACCTTCGGGGGTGCGCCAAACGAGTTTCTTATCGAAATCGGCACCTTTCAAGTCGGCAATGATTTTGTCTTTCCATATCTTGGTGGACACCGGAGGAAAATCTGCCAACAAATTCAATTCTTGTTCTGCCATGATAAAATTGATTTATGTTGTTTTTTAGTTTTACGTTTATTGTTGCACGTTTGTGGCTGTGTGCTGGTGGTTCGCTGCGCTCACGTAGGTTGCAAGGTATGTTAATTATTCATTGTTAATCAACGCACCTTGGGCGTTATAGACCTTGTCGCCTTTGATGATAAGGAGTTGTCCGTTGCGGAGTACCTTGACGGCTTGTGGTCGGATTGGTTCGAAAGTAACATCCTCAATAGCAGTTTCTGTCCCCATATAACCATTACTTTTCCCAGGGACGAAACGCTCGTCAGAAGAACTGACAAGGTTGCCAAGGTTTACTTTCTCGCCCGATTTCTCGCCCCAGATATACTCTGCCAAATAGGGATAATCAATAAAGGGGTTGCGGTTGCCCTGCGTCTTCTGGATACCATTGTTACGGTCAATCTCTTTCTGCGAAACAGGATCCTCACGATGCCATTTGAGCAACAAAGCCACTCCGTATTTGGTCAAGCCGAAGAAGCCCGCTGCGGTATAGTTGCCACTAAACGTACTATTACCATTCCCCAATGTAAAAGCCTGGTAATCGCCTGCCCATTTGATCATCGTACCAAAATAACCGCGGGCGAAATCGCCTTTATACTCGTCTATAGGTTCAAAGACAGTGCCTGAACAACTGGCAGAGATATTGTCACCTGCTACAGTTTTGCCTTTTACAGAAATACTCTTGGATGATCCCAACTTGCTGCCATTGCCCGATGTGTAGGAAGCACTGCTTACCTCGCCAAACGGATAACTACTGCGCCTGTTATTTACATATCCATCAGTAGGCACAAGATGAAAAATATCACAGCCGGGACTTTTTTTAGTTCCGCCGAACCACGATTTCGGAATAGAGTGTTCACGATTATAGCACGAACATTCACCAGAATAATTCCCACACTGTTTACTTCCAACCTTGAATTTGCAATCGCTATACATATCAATGATGTAGCCTTGCGCATCCGTATCAGTCTCCTTATATGCAGACCACAAGCCGTCATAGCCTAACGAGTGGTAGCCCACTTTGGCTACGGTGTGCACAGCCTCGAACAGACCTTTGCCAGACTTGCCATCTACAGCGGTATAATATTCAGGAATATTTTCGGCAGGAGTAACAGAAGCGGCGATAGCCCAACCTGCCAATAATACAGAAACAAACGAAAAAAATAATCTACGATTCATTACGTTTTCTTAAGGTTAATAATATGCTTTTATGCGAGCCGAACACTCACGGAGACCGTCTCTACATAAAAGTCCACAAAGGTACAACTTAAATCGGATATATACAACTTTTTCACACCTTTTAAGCCCAAAAGTGCTTTTTACCCATATCAAGAACGTCATTTCCCATACATCAGGGCAACCGTCAAAACAATACCTATACACTTTATGCGATATAAATAGTGCATAAAGTGTATAAAAGCACCGCATAAAGACCTATCTCGTTGCCGTGTCGTTGCCGTCTTTTTGCCGTAATTACTATACGAAAATATAAGACTGCATATTATGCATATTTTTGAGGAAAGAATATGTCTTTGCAAAGAATGCAAAAACTATCGGCATAGAGATTATCCGGCATAATCCGGCTTCGCACTATCATCCGATTTGGCGGTTATCCTGTTCCCGCATAGCGTCATTTTCCCCATATAATATAGGAACGGCTATCCACGGCATTGGCCTGGGGAATGACCACCATTGAAGGGGTTTCCTTGTTCCAATCGCAGCGGGTGGCATTGGTGGAGTCGGCAATATAAGTATGCACATGCTCCGCCCATTGCTGCCACGAGGGGAGGTCAGACGGCTCGGAATAGACAAAATCGGCATAGTGTGTGCTGCGACCGACTACGTTATTGTGCAAGTCCATATAGGTGTCGCAAGGTGCATTCCGATGTGCCGTTTCCCAAAACAAATCCATAATCACGTAGGTCATCGGCAGCCCCACATACGTGCGCAAAAGGGCATTGACAAGGGTATGGCGGTAGGCATCACCTATCTGACCGCCCGAAGTGGCGCCCGGATAGTAGTACTCTGCCATATTGGTAGCACGCTCTTTGCTTTGTAGTACACGGTAGAACATACGCGGTCCCTGCCAGAGAAGAATGGTGATACCGAGGTTTTCCTCTTCGATGGAAGTGAGAGCGAGCGAATCCAATGTAGCACGCCCCACCCAACGGCTCTGCTCGGCAAAACGGTTGAGGGCTTGGAAACGCAGCAGTTCATCGCCGGTGAGTTCGAGAAAAGCAATCTCCTGTGCCAGGCTGTCGGCAGAAAAAGCCGCCGACTGATCCGTACTATAGCGTGCATTGAGTTGTGCGGGTGAGGGCAGTTCGCTGTCCATCAAGTTGGAGATAGAGGAGGTTTGCGCATTGGCATAGATGAGCATCTCCGCCATCTGCTCCACTTTCCGGATATAACCGGGGTAGGCACGCTCAGGGTATAGTTCGATGAGACGCTGCTCAATATAGTCCTGCATAGACATTTCCGTTGCACGCACTTGCATTGCACGGGGAGTCAGATACTTCGCCGAAGCAGAGTCGTGAATGCACTCCCACTCGCGGCCGATGATATATAATGCCTCAACAGGAAAAGGCGGCAGGGCTGTTGTGTCCGCTTGTTGCACTACCTGTGTGGGGGCAGGCGTGGTAACTACTGCTTTTTGAGTAGTATGGCAGGAGGTAAAAACAAGGGCAAGACACGCCATCGCCCATAAAAAGAGACTTTTTTGCATATTTTGGAACATAGGAACATATAATTACCCATATAATTCTCCATTAAAACGTTAATTAACGTGAGTTCGATACAGCGAGAAGCTATAAAAACAAAACTTGCAAAACCTTTTTTGCGGCGCAACCGACATCCCACTGCGTATTGCTGGCGGGAACCCTGTAACACGCGCCGCACTTTCTATACAAATATGGTCAAAAATTATTCAAATAGCCAATTTTTTTTGGGGGTGTTTGGAACGGACGGCTACGCCGTATACCACAAATTTACCATAAATTTTATATCCAAAATTATATGTGTATGCAACGTTAATTATCGTGTAATTAGTCGTTAATTGGTGATTAGCGGATTTCAAAGTAATCTACATCGAGATAACCCGAGTCGTTGATTTTGACAGGGCGGCGGGAGCAGTAGAGACCTATTTTAGCCCCAATCCATTCGCCCTCCACTGCTTGGAAGGAGGTGCCGACGGGCATATACGTCTTGCCGTCGCGCGAGAGATAGAAACGCCCCTGTTGTGCGGCGGTCATTTCCACCCGCAGCCATACCCAGTTGGCATCGGCGGGCGCATCAAGCATAAAGCACCTGCGTCCGGCTACGACAAGCCCTGCACGCTCATACTGCGCAGTCTTTTTATTCGGAGTAAAACGCACTTTGGCGGTAACTATGAATGCCCGCCCGGCAGGTATCTTTTGCAGGAGGAGATTAGGAGCCACCTGCACGCTGTCTGCAGGATAGGAGAACAGACGCAAGATCGATTGCGGGGCATTGCAGAACGCATACTGCGGGCGGAAGTTGCCCGACCATTGCCAGCATAGAGCCAATGTATTGCCATCAAAATCATCACGCCAAGCGGGGGTAATTCCCGATGCGGGTTGCACAGATGCGGTTTTTTCTTTCTGCAGACTACATTCGCGCACAGGTTCACCATTATTACCCATCAGAGGCCAGTCGTCCACCCAGCGGACAGGCTGCAAGTGGACGATACGCCCGGCGACACCGACATCCTGAAAATGGAAGAACCAGTCGGTGAATGTACCGAGGTCGGTGGCTATTGGTTCTGAAGTTACCCATGCGCCCTGGTGCGGGGCGTTGATGTCGGTTTGCCCTTGCTGTAATACCCGTTTGGCTTCGTAAGGCCCATACGGCGAGCGGCTGCGCATGGCTAACTGCCAACCGGTGGATACACCGCCCGCCGGACAGAGTATATAGTAGTATCCGTTGCGCCGGTAGAATTTCGGTCCTTCGACAGTGGGATTGCCGGGGTGCCCATCGAAGACAAGGCGGCTCTCGGTGAGTGCAGAGAGTCCGTCGGACGACAGTTCGCAAACCGCCAATGCGCTCTTGAAGCCGGCACGGCTTCCCGCAAAAGCGTGAACGAGATAGACGCGCCCATCGTTATCCCACAGCGGACAGGGGTCTATCAATCCTTTGCCACGCTTGACCAAGACGGCTTTTTCCCAACGGCAAGGCAGCGTAGCAGTCTCCTCCGAGCGCACGCACCAGATACCCCGGTCAGGGTCTCCATAATAGATATAGAAACGCCCGTTGTGGTAGCGAATACTCGGAGCCCACACCCCACCGCCGTATTGCGGAGTGGTCTCGTCCTCCGTGCCCGGTACATAATCGGGCAAAGCGGCATCGAGAAGCGTCCAATGTAGCAAGTCGGAGGAATGAAGTATCTGCAAACCGGGTATGCAGTTGAACGACGAGGAGGTCATATAGTAGTCGTTGCCCACACGGCATACATCGGGGTCGGAATAGTCGTAGGGCAAAATGGGATTGGTGTATGCGCATACGCCGGTTATACAGAGAAGCGCAATACAAAAAGAGAACAGGCGTTTCATAGGCTTTTCCATTATCCGAAATGTACGATGCGCGGGGCTTCGGTGTAAGAGGAGAATGTAGCCTCAGCATCCGCCATATAGTAGATAGCCATCTTGTCGCCGGTCTCGTCGTAGCCCATATCCCGCAGTTCGGGCATCTGCTCCAAAAAAGCGTGCTTGGCTTCGTAGGACTCGTCGGCAACCAAGCGGCAGGCGATACGCACCCAGCGGCTTTGGTTGTCAAAGGCACAAATCTCCACCAGCGGGTGTGCATCAATCTGATGGCTGACAGCCTTATAATGGGCGGTCTCGATGTACAATTTGCCGTCATATACAGCATACGAACCGAACGGGCGCACACGGGGCTGTTCCCCGTCCATAGTGGCAAGATAATAGGTGCCACAGGTTTTCAAAAACTCAAATACTTCTTGCATATTATTTATTGATTATCTGTTTTCTGCCGGTGATTACTTGTTTCCTGCTCGCTACGCTCACGAAAAATGAAAGAAATGAAACGAAAGATATTTATTAAGCATCATATATAGCGTGCGTAAGACATTTTCTATTTAACCTGAGTTCGATATAACGAAAGAAAGGGACTTTGTCGGTCAACAACTGACAACAACTATTAAACAGCAGATAATAGAATTGCCATTGAATTGACCACAAATCGGCATTATCGGGGCTATATTGAACGGACGGCTACGCCGTATTACCACAAATTAACCATAAATGCTATATCACTATATTAGCGCAACTGACGTTATTTATTATTTCCCCGTATGATGATCCAAATAATGATAGGTGCGCCAAAGAGGGCACTTACCGTTGAAATAGGCAGGGGATAGGTAAAGAGCGAACAGAGCAGGTCGCACAGAAGGAGCATATCTGCTCCGATGAGGGCGGAAGCGGGCAACGTGGTGCGGTGGTTGGATGTATGGAACAGCCCCCGCGCAATATGCGGCACCGCCACACCGACGAATGCTATCGGTCCGCAAAACGCCGTGATACCGCCCGCCAGCAAGCCAGTTGCCAGCACAATGAGCAAGCGTGTCCGCCCGATATGTATGCCCAGTCCGCGGGCATAGTCTTCGCCCATCAACAGCCCGTTGAGCGGCTTCATCACGATAATACATACTACCATTCCAACAAACCAGACAGGGGCAAGCCACATCATCTCCGCCCACCCGACGCTGCCGAGGCTACCGAGTGTCCAGACGATAAACAGTTTGAGGGCATCGGGATTGGCAAAGTTCTGCAAGAGATTGACCAATGCTCCTGCTATCGAGCCGAACATCATTCCCACAATGAGCAGACTGACATTGCTTTTTACCCGCCGGGCAACCAGCATAACGAGCAGCAAGACGGCAGTACTGCCGACAATAGCGGCGAACACAGAGGAGAAACGTCCCGCCACACTCAATCCTGCAAACGTGGCACACAGCGTGGCAAACGCTACACCCAGACTTGCCCCCGACGATACGCCGAGCGTGTAGGGACCCGCCAGCGGGTTGCGGAACAGCGTCTGCATCAGCAGTCCCGACACCGAGAGAGCCGCCCCAGCCATAATGGCGGTAAGGGCTTTGGGCAAGCGGATATTGAGAAGAATCTGCTGTTCGACGGAGAGAGTTCCGTCCAAACCGCTCAGGCACAGCAGCGGGTTGAGCCATATAGATCCGCAGCACAGATCCAGCCCAAACAGCACGACCAGCAGCACGCCCAACCCGACAAATATGTATGTTTGCCTGCGCATAATACCATTCAAAACAGCGTACAAAATTACAAATAAAATTTGAAACAGGCAACCCCGACCGGTTCTTCGGATTGCATCCGCCGAATTTATGCATAAAAGATGAATAATGACTGCATAAAAACAGGTGTATGCTCCAAATAAAAGCCAATTCTTTCTACGTCCTTTCTACGTCTTTTCTACGTAATCGGTATTATGAGGCACAAAAATTGTATATTCCGTATATTCTCTGCATAAAAAAGATGTTTGAAGAACGTTAATTAACGTGAGTTCGATATAGCGAAAGAAAGAGACTTTGTCGGTCAACAACTGGCAACAACTATTAAACAACAGATAATAGCATAGTAAATTGCTATTGAATGGATCCCAATCGACATTATCGGGGCAGTTTGGAACGGACGGCTACGCCGTATTATCGCAAATTAACCATAAAATTTATCTCCCAAAAATTATATCAAACTGACGTTAATTGTTTCTTTTGGGGAACATATAATTCGCCACGAATTAACCATTAATTTGTTTTGAGACAAAGAGACAAAAAATCCTATCAAAATGTATCGGGCAGGCATTATTGGAGGGCAACCACATCAAATGACATAGATATGACGGCACAAAGGTACAATACCGGCGTTTAGTGTACGTCATCAAAAAGGGAACGGATTGGTTCTATGAAAATTGCGATAAGACGTAAACGGCAGGATAAGGCTCAGCACACTGCCAAGCAACATTCCCAATAGCAGTTGCACGATATAGCACGTATGCGGCTTCAGGTAGCGGAGTATAAAACTCCAGCCTACACGGGGTGCACTATGTTCGTCCTGTTCTTCGTAAAAAGCGGGAGTGGGCTCCAAGAGCAAGGCGATACCGCACGGGGTATTCTCTCCGTTCTCGGTGGACAGCCAACTCTTGCAGAACTTGTCCGCATCATATACCAGCAAGCCCGCCGCTGGGTCGGATACATACACTTTGCCTTTGCGTATCTTATACACCACCACGAAATGCCGTTGGTTCCAATGTACGATACAAGGCAGCGGGGCTTCGTCGCATAGTTGGCGGAAGGTGAGTTTGACACTGATAGTGCGGAAACCGATACTCTCCGCGGCATCGCTGATACCGAGCAGCGACACGCCTTCGCGTGCGGTAACGCACCGCTCCCGCATCGTGGCGGCAGAGTAGAACTTACCGTAATGCTTGCTCACAATACGCAGACACGTGGAACCGCAATCCATCGAGTCCAATTGACGATATATAGGGAAAGAAGCGATAAGCAAATGATTTATAGTGCATTATACAGTCAAGTCCAATCTTCATTGCTTACGCCGTGGAATTTGAGATACTGCTCAAAATCCTGTATATTAGCAGACAAGTGTTGCTTTTCCAAGCGCACGACATATCCGCTTAACAAACCCATAAATTGTTCAAAACCGATTCGCTGTGCAAAACAGAACAGGATATAAGGTGCTTTATAATAGATTACCCACGAATTATGACTGAATGTATTACTACGGACATCAAAAATGGATTTGTTGCGTTCTTCTTCGGACAATACATTATAGTGATTTGTCAATATCTCTGATATGGCACTTGTATCTTTGTTACAAAAGACATAAGTCGCCACCAATTCTGCAAACGATTCGGAAAACAAAAATCGTCCTGCTGTCGTGTCGCATGCATAGTCCAAATAACAATGGGTTATTTCGTGTACCATACCCGGCATATTCCAAAAACCGCTATCCGCAAAAACAATATACTGCCTGTCATTTCGCACAGCCGTGCCATAAGAGGGGTGTAGGTCATTATGTAATAGTACAATTTCAGATACATTCCCCATACCAAGCGCTGCAAATGACATTCATTTTCACCCAAAGCGTTATTTTCGTACTTACTACAGACCACAGACCTCACCTTATGTTATTTTTATGATCAACAAAATGTTTTTTATGATTGTATTTTTCGATTGCAAAGATATGTGAATTATTTCGCATATGCAAATAGAAATGCAAAATAAATGCCATTTTGTTTATTTTTTTCTTGAATAATAATGTTATGATATATAGATCGCGTAAAAATAGTGCATTTTGATAAAATATCATTATGTACTGCTCACGATACGCAGACACGTGGAACCGCAGTCCAACTGGCGATATAGAGAAAAAGAAATGATAGGCAAATGATTTACAGTGCATTATACAGCCAATTCCAATCTCGGAAAGGCTTTGCAGAAACGGGTATTGCAGATGTCAATTATTTTTTGTACTTTTGTACGCTAATTTTGCGTATATGCGCACATACGGGAAACATATTGCTTTGTGGGTGGGTATGCTCTTGGGATTACAAGGGTATGCGCAGACGGTAACGACCTCAATGACCTCCCAAGCCCCGACCTCCCCCACCCCTCCAGAGGAGGGGCTTGCGGTAGTGGATAGTGCGCAAAGTACGGACACAACGCAAAGTAATGATACCCTATCACTTGCTACGGAGCCCAAGCGGAAGCCGAGTGCCATTACGGCTCCGATTGACTATGTGGCGAATGATTCTATAGTGCTGATGGGCAACGGAATAGCCTATCTGCACGGCGAGAGCGATGTAAAATACGAGCAGATGGAACTGACCAGCGAGTATATCCGTGTGCATATGGACAGCAGCCAGGTGTTTGCGCAGGGTGTATTGGACTCGGTGGAGGGTGAATGGATAGGCCGCCCCGTATTCAAAGACGGCAAGGACAGTTACGAATCCGACCAGATTACCTACAACCTGAAGACGCAAAAGGGTTTTATCCGCAAAGTGGTTACCGAGCAGGGCGAGGGGTATGTGATAGCCGACAAGACCAAGAAGACAGAGGGCAACACGATGATGATGGGCGGCGGAATGTACACCACATGCGACCAGCACGACCATCCGCACTTCTACCTGAAGATGACGAAAGCCAAGGTGGTACCGGGCGAGTATATTGCTACAGGTCCCGCTTATATGGTGGTGGGCGATGTGCCTCTGCCGCTGGCTATTCCGTTCGGTTTTTTCCCGTTTACCAACCAGTATTCGAGCGGTCTGATTATGCCGAACTTCGGCGATGACGGTACGCGCGGCTTGTACCTAAACGGTATCGGGTACTATTTCGCCATCAACGACTATATGGATTTGCAGGTAACGGGGGACATCTATACACGCGGTACGTGGGCGGTACGCGCACAATCCAAATATATAAAGCGGTACAAATTCAACGGCAACATCAGCATCAATTACCGCAACGACGTAACAGGCGAGAAAGACCTGCCGAACTACTCGAAGGCGACCAACTTCAGCATCCAATGGACGCACTCGCAGGACGCCAAGGCGAACCCGTACAGCACATTCTCGGCGAGCGTGAATTTCTCGACGAGCGGCTACAACCGCAGCAATATCAACAGTTACTACAACCCTCAGTTGAACTCGGAGAACACCAAGAGTTCGACTATCAACTATACCCAGCGTTTCCCCGACAGCCCGTGGAACCTGAGCCTGAGTGCGTCGGTAACGCAGCGCACCAAGGACTCGACTCTCTCGCTCACACTGCCCGAACTGAGCGTGAGTATGAGCCGTGTGTATCCCTTCAAGCGCAAGAAACCTGTGGGGAAGGAGAAATGGTATGAGAAAATCAGTATGAGTTATTCGGGCAACGGGCGTATTGCGGTGAACAGCATCAAGGAAAACCGGTTTCTGCATTCCGACTTTCTGCGCGACTGGCAGACGGGTCTGAAACACTCGGTACCTATCTCGGCATCGTTTATGCTGTTCAAATACCTGAGCGTTACGCCGAGTATCAATATGACCGACCGTATGTATTTCCAGCGTATCGACCAGACATGGGACGAGCAGGAGCAACAACTGCAGCGCGATACGACCAACGGTTTTTACAACGTGTTTGATTTCAACGTGGGCATCTCGCTCTCGACCAAACTATACGGATTCTACACGCCGAGCAAGAAACTGTTCCCGAAAAGCAAGGTGGAGAAGTTCCGCCACGTGCTGACCCCGACGATCAGTTTCAGTTACCACCCCGATTTCGGCAAGTCGTTCTGGGGGTATTACGGCAGTTACGACCAGCCTGTTTACGGCACGGAGACCGACCCCGAGACAGGACGAAAGATACAGAAAACGGACGAAGCGGGCAACCCGATGGTGCTGCACCAGACTTACTCGCGGTTTGCAAACGGTATCTACGGCAATGCAAGTCAGGGCGCAGCGGCAGCGTTGAGTTTCAGCCTCGGCAACAACCTTGAGATGAAGATTGTCAACAAGGAAGACACCACGGGCAAGAATCCGTTCAAGGTAGTGAGTCTGATTGACAATTTCAGTATTTCGGGAGGGTACAACTTCATTGCCGACTCGATGAACTGGAGCAATTTTTCTGTCAATCTGCGTATCAAGATACCTGAAGCGAACTATACGATCAATCTCAGCGGGCAGTTCGACCCGTATATGTACGAACTCAATCCTCTCGGTACGCCCGTACGCACAAACAAGCAGTACTGGAGCAACGGACGCTTTCCTCATTTCTTGGGAACGAGTACGAGCCTGAGTTACACATTCAACAATCAAACGTTCCGTAAGTGGTTTGACAAGGACAAGAAGAAAAAAGGCAGTGAGAACACCGATCAAAATATGGATGACATCGCTGTGGGGGACGACGGATTAGCCACCAACGGCAAACTGAACAACAAGAAAGGCAACAGCAAACAGGAGGTGGACGACGGGTATGTAAAGACCGATATACCGTGGAGCCTGTCGGTAAGTTACTCGGTGCGTTACGGCGCAGGCAGCGAGTTCGACTACGACAAGATGTACTATAAGATGGTCTTTACGCACAACCTCTCTTTCTCGGGCAGTCTGGGTCTCGGACAGGGGTGGAAAGTGAGTGCCAGCACGAGTTACGACTTCCGCGCGAAGAAGTTTGCGAGTGCGAACTTCAACGTCAGCCGCGACCTGCACTGCTGGAATATGACCGCCAGTTTCGTACCGTTCGGACCGTATAAGAGTTACACGTTCCACATCGGTGTGAACGCCTCGATGCTGGCAGACCTGAAGTACGACAAATCAAGTACACAAAGCACGAATGCGCGGGTGAACTGGTGGTAAGACCGCCCCTACTCAGACCTCCCCACCCCCTCCAAAGGAGGGGCTAACAGAACGGATAACGTGCAACCACTAACGTTCGCGCAGCGAACCAACAACACGCAGTAATTAACGCTCGCAAAGCGAGCCATAAACACAAAGTAAAAAATATGAAAATCGAAAATCAGAAAGTAGTGAAAGCCATCTATGAGATGTATATCGATGGCGAGGACGGCAAAGAAGAGATGATAGAGAAAGCCACTATCAAGACCCCGCTGGTGTACTGCCAAGGCGAGGGAATGATGCTGCCGAAGTTTGAAGAGGCCCTTGCTGGACTGGAACCGGGCGACAAGTTCGATTTCCGCCTTGCCCCGGAAGATGCCTACGGCGAATATGACGAGGCGGGCTTGTTGGAACTTGACAAACACCTTTTCTATAATGCCGACGGCGAGTTCGACTCCGACCGTGTCTATACAGGCAATATCATCCCGATGAAGACCACCGACGGGCAGATCGTCAATGCACAGGTAGCCAAGGTGTCGCCGCTGAAAGTAACGATAGACCTCAACCACCCGTTGGCAGGCGAGAACCTGCATTTCGTAGGTGAGATTGTCGAGGTACGGGATGCCGATCCTGCCGAATTGGAGGCTATCCGCCATCACGGCTGCGGAGGGGGGTGTTGCAGTTGCGGAGGACATTGCGGCGAAGGCGACGAAGGCTGCAAGAAATGCGGCAACCACAGTTGCAGCGAATGTGGGGAGTGATACACAATGCATAATGAACGCAACGCCAACAACGTGAGCGAATGCGAACCAAATAACATATATTATTAACGCTCGCACGCGCGAGTAAAAACACAACAAATTTATGGCAAATATCTTAGCCATCGTAGGTCGTCCTAACGTAGGGAAATCGACCTTATTCAACCGCCTGACGGGAACAAGGCGGGCCATAGTAATGAACACCGCAGGTACGACACGCGACCGCCAGTACGGCAAAGCCGAGTGGTGCGGCAAAGAGTTTTCGGTGATCGACACCGGCGGATGGGTAGTCAATTCGGACGACACGTTTGAGAGCGAAATCAACCGCCAAGTGGACCTTGCTATCCGCGAGGCGGATGTAGTGCTGCTCGTAGTGGACGTGAATGAGGGCGTTACCCAATTCGATATGGAGGTGGCACACCTGCTCCGTCAGGCGGGCAAACCGACCGTTCTCGGAGTGAACAAAGTGGACACCTTTGAGATGCAGTACGGTGCGCCGGAGTTCTACAAACTCGGACTGGGCGAACCGTTTATCCTCAGTGCGGAAAACGGACTGGGTACGGGGGATCTGCTGGACGAGATATGCTCACGCTTCAAGAAAGACGACAGCGGTGAGGAGATAGAAGACCTGCCGCGTTTCGCCATTGTCGGGCGACCTAACGCAGGTAAGTCCAGTATATTGAATGCGTTTATCGGCGAGGAGCGAACCATCGTAACCGACATACCGGGAACGACGCGCGACAGTATCTATACCCGCTACAACAAGTTCGGCAAGGATTTTTACCTCGTGGATACAGCGGGTATCCGCAAGAAAGCCAAGGTGAACGAGGATCTGGAGTATTATTCCGTGGTGCGCTCCATCCGTGCCATAGAGAACTCCGATGTATGTATCCTGATGATTGATGCCACGCGCGGTATCGAGGCACAAGACCTGAACATCTACTCCATCATTCAGAAGAACAAAAAAGGACTGGTGGTCTGCATCAACAAATGGGACTTGGTGGAGAGCAAAACGAATGCGGACATCAAGGCGTATGAGGCGGCTATCCGCAACCGTATCGCGCCTTTCACCGATTTTCCCATTATCTTCACCTCTGCGCTCACCAAGCAGCGTATCTTCAAGGTGATGGAGACGGCATTGCACGTCTATGAAAACAAGAACAAGAAAATACCGACGGCGCAACTGAACGACAAGTTCCTCCCGCTCATCGAGAACTATCCGCCCCCCGCAACGAAGGGCAAGTATATCAAGATCAAATACTGCACGCAGTTGCCCAACACGCAAGTGCCCACATTTATATTCTTTGCCAACCTGCCGCAGTATGTCAAGGAACCGTACCGCCGTTTTCTGGAGAACAAACTCCGCGAATGGTGGGATTTCAACGGAACTCCGGTGCAGTTATTTATCCGTGCAAAATAAAAAACGCATTGCAGTGCCATAATCAAGAGGCTGTCTAACAAAAATAGTTGGGCAGCCTCTTGCATTGTAACAAGTTGATTGTAAAGAGTTTAGTTCATCCAACCAAGCAGAGCGGGAAAAAGGCATACACATAACTCACTGAAATACAAGCAAAAACAGCCGAATCACATACCAATCACATTGTACATTCAAATAATCGTTTGTATCTTTGCAAAAAATTTAACATCA
>ERZ808259.32-NODE-32-length-112339-cov-63.136796_pt1 | contig 112339 bp, 91 predicted proteins | sample MGYA00521279_ERZ808259 | MGnify/ENA primary metagenome ERZ808259 (study PRJEB31516, sample SAMN03275586) | gut metagenome | biome: mammalia-associated habitat; material: feces | host: Papio cynocephalus | place: Kenya | collected 2012-07-27 ...
GTGGAGTAAAGGTGGGGGAGTTGGGGATTAGAGAGCGGGGGGTGGAGTAAAGGGTGGGGAGTTGGGGATTAGAGAGCAGGGGGGGTGGAGTAAAGGTGGGGGAGTTGGGGATTAGAGAGCGGGGGGTGGAGTAAAGGGTAGAGTTGGGGGTTAGAGAGCGGTTTTTTTTTGGGGGGGGAGAGTAGAGAGAGGGTCGGGGAGGCGGGGTAGGGGAGTGCCGTTTGATAAGATAAAGGGTATTGTGGTTCAGGGCAACCGCATCAAAATAGTAGCATAATTAGTTAATTTTGAAAGAATAAATACTATTTCTCAAGCAAAATGTTATTCGTAACTTGACGACGCGAGACGCGTCGTCCCCACAAACACTGCAAATTCATCCAGTTTGTGCCAAACTGCCCGCGGACGAGGGCGTCCGCGTCCCCGGCGATGCTACTTTATGGTAAAAATCCTAATAATGCATTCTTGCAATGCATAAATGTGTTAATGTTTGATGCGGTTGCCCTGATTGTGGTTTGTATTTTTGCGGTTTTGCACATAATGCGGGTGTTTTGGCACGCATATTGCATAGTTCAGTCTGTTTTTTATTTCAATGATGATTACAACAACACTTTTGGTTTGTCTGCTTTTCTGTTCGGCGTTATGCTTTGCGCAATACACCGACGAACAACTATACAAGGCGTTTCTACAGCAGGATATGTCGGTATGGAAAGACTTTGTAACGACTTCGAAATGGGATGAATTGTCCGTGGAAGAGCGCAAGCGTCTGATTAACTACGAATATGGTTTTCTGGCAACGGCCATAGACCGGAAAGATCCGCAAGCCGAAGAGTATCTGACGGCTTTCAGGAAGCATGTGGAGGACGAATACAAGGAGGGACATATCTCGGAGGCACATTATTGTATGTATATGTCGTCGGTGAATGCATACGATTTTATGCTCAACAAGTCGCGTCTGTTTTCCGCCGGTTTGCAGTCGTTCAAATTGGTGAAACGTGCCGCCGAGTTGGCTCCGGACGACCCGTTTGTGCTGACGCTGAAAGCGAATGTGGATTTCTATGCCCCGTCGGCATTCGGCGGGGACAAGGAAGAGGCGCTGAAGATGTTTACCCGTGCGCGCAATCTGTTTCTGAAGAATATGGACTGCACACACCTGTGGAACTATGCGTCGCTGCGTATGTGTATAGCCCAGTGCTATGAGAAGACGGGTGATACGCAACGTGCGATAGACGAATGTCGGTCGATATTGAGCGAAATACCCGATTTCCTGTATATCAGGGACGAGTATCTGCCTTATTTGTTGGAAAAATAGCATTATTTTGCAGAATTATTTGCACGTATCGAAAATTTGCAGTAATTTTGCACACGCTTTCGAGAGGAAGGTATTTGCCTAATTGTGTAATGGTAGCACTACAGATTCTGGTTCTGTCTGTCTGGGTTCGAATCCTGGTTAGGCAACAACAAAAAGCCAAGCATTCGTTAGATGCTTGGTTTTGTTGTATTTATCCGGCGAGAAAAAATCCATATCTGCAAATTATTTGCATAATCCCGGAATTTGTTGTATCTTTGCAGCGGAAAAAAGTATGCCCGACTATATGACGAGGCTGAGTGTAAATATCAACAAGGTGGCGACGCTGCGTAATGCGCGCGGGGGGAATATGCCCGACGTGGAGCGTTTTGCGGTGGATTGCGAGCGTTTCGGTGCGCAGGGTATCACGGTACACCCCCGCCCCGACGAGCGGCACATACGCAGGAGCGATGTGTATGCGCTCAAACCGCTGGTCACCACCGAGTTTAATATAGAGGGCAATCCGACGGAGGCGTTTACGGCACTGGTGTGCGATGTGCGTCCGACGCAGGTAACGCTTGTTCCCGACGCCCCGCAGCAACTGACCAGCAACCACGGTTGGGACACGCAGACGAACCTGTCTTATTTGCAGGGGCTGGCGGAGCGTTTCCACGCCTGCGGCATACGGGTGAGTGTCTTTGTGGACGCCGACCCCGAGATGGTGGAGTATGCCAAGCAGGCGGGTGCTGACAGGGTGGAGTTGTACACCGGTCCGTATGCCGAACTATACGAAAAAGACCCTGCGGCGGCGATAGAGATGTACCGTCCTGCGGCAGAGAAAGCGAAAGCGTTAGGTTTGGGAATGAATGCGGGGCATGACCTCAACCTGCACAACCTGCGTCCGTTTGTTACGGCGTTTCCGTGGACAGCGGAGGTAAGTATCGGGCATGCGCTGATTTCCGATGCATTGTATCTCGGGATAGAGGAGACAATACGCCGCTACCGCGCCTGCCTGGCAAGGTAGCCCTTAACGTCCTTAACGACCCTAAAGACGTTAATCCCTTACAAAACAGAACTCTAAAAAACAATATACTATGTTATTCTTTCAAGACACGGCTATGGCTGCCATGGCAGGGCAGATGCCTATCGAACAGCCTGCGGAAGAGTCGATTAACCTTTGGACGATGGCGCAGTACGGCGGCTGGATAATGATTGTACTGGCTCTGCTGCTGGCGTGGGCAATCTATATTTTTATTGAGCGCATGGTGGTGCTGAAGCATGCCACCAAAGAGGACAAGAGTTTTATGGACCGTATCCGCGACTATATCCACGAGGGCAAGATAGACTCGGCACTGAACCTGTGCAAGCAGACCGATACGCCCTCGGCGCACATGATAGAGAAAGGTATCACGCGTATCGGCCGCCCGATGCAGGACGTGCAGGTGGCTGTGGAGAACGTAGGTAACATGGAGGTCGGCAAACTTGAGAAAGGGCTGGTGATTATGGCTACCATTGCGGGCGGTGCGCCGATGCTCGGTTTCCTCGGTACGGTGCTGGGTATGATCCGCACATTCTACAATATGGCGCAGACCTCGGGCGGCGTGATAGAGATGTCGGCGCTGAGTACGGGTATGTACGAGGCGATGGTTACGACGGTGGGCGGTCTGATAGTCGGTATTCTGGCGATGTTTGCCTACAATATGCTCGTGGCACGCATCGACCGCGTGGTGCGCCTGCTCGAAGCCCGCACTATGGAGTTTATGGACTTGCTGAACGAACCGGCATAACGTACAATCAACAATGTACAATTAACAATTAACATACATACTGTTCTTTGTTTCTTGTCCATTGTTCTTTATCCCGTAAGAAAAATGGCTCTCAAAAGACGAAACAAGGTAGAGGCGACATTTGCGATGTCCTCTATGACGGACTTGATTTTCCTGCTGTTGCTTTTCTTTGTGATGGCAAGTACGATGTCGTCGCCCAACGATATAAAGATCAACCTGCCCCGGTCGCGTGCCAAGACGACCACGCGCCAAGTGGTGGCAAAGGTGAGCATTGACAACCTCGGCAACTATTTTGTTGCGGTAGGCAAAGCCAAGCCGCAAGCCATCAATCCCGATGATTTGGAGGGCTATCTCAGTACGCTGCAGCAGCAGGACTCCACTATGTATATTGCGCTCCATGCCGATGAGGATATACCTTATAAAGAGGTGGTGCGTGTATTGGATATTGCCAACCAGCACAAGATGAAACTCGTGGTGGCGACGAAGAAATAGGACAAAGGACAGATATGCTTTTTAATGGCTTTTAATGGAGAAAATTAACGGTTGATTAACGGCAATTAACGGAGAAGAGAAGACCTTATACGGATATTTGCGGACGGAAGATGACACTCAAACAGAAATCAAATATCATTGCTGCGGTGGGGACTTTGGTTGCCCTGTTGCTGCTGTTTCTGTTGTTGTGGTTTGTGTATATGGGTGCGCCCGTGCTGCCTGAGGACGAGGGAATAGAAGTATCTTTCGGCGATGTGCAGGAGGCGGGCGGCAGCGAGCCGAACCCCGAGGCACAATCGGTACCGATGGAGAGTGTCGCCCCGCCGCCGGCACCGTCCAAGCCGACGAACAACGACCTGATGACGCAGGAGGACGAGGAGACGCTTGCCCTGCAACGCCAGCGGGAGAAAGAGGAAAAAGTCCGCAAGGAGGCGGAGGCGGAGCGTCTGCGTCAGGAGAAAGCCAAAGCGGCACAGGAAGAGGCGGAGCGTATAGCCAGAGAGAAAGCCATAGCGGAGCAGAAAGCCAAAGAGCAGGCTGCCAAGGACAAAGCGGCGGCGATGGGGTCGCTGTTCGGTAATAATCCCGCCGGCGCACAAGGCAGCGGCGACACCAAGGGCGAAGGGCAGAAAGGCAACCCCGTGGCAGGGTACGGCACTTCGGGTGGCAACAACTGGTCGCTCGCAGGACGCAGCCTGAAAGGCGCATTGCCCCAACCGAAAAACGAGTTTAAGCAGGACGGAAAGGTGGTAGTGGCTATTTGGGTATTGCCGGACGGGACGGTGAAAGATGCACAGATAACTCGTGGCACTACCATTAGCGACCAAGCCACTATTCAACTCGCTCTCAGTGCGGCTCGCAGAGCCAAGTTCTCGGAGAGCGACAAATCCATTCAGACAGGAACAATCACATATAACTTTAAGTTTAACTAATTGCGTTTTCGCATCTGACTGATTATGAATTATTTGTTTCTTGACAATGGTTTCGAGGAAATCGAGGCTATTACCACTATCGACCTTCTGCGTCGTGCAAACATCCGTCTGACGACCGTCTCCGTAACCGGCAAGGCTATGGTGCTGGGTGCTCACAACATTGCTGTAGAGGCGGACGGACTGATAGAAGACATCGATTTTTCGGATGCGGAGATGCTCATTCTCCCCGGAGGGGCTACGAAATTGGGCGAGTGCCACGCGTTGTGCGACCTGCTTGTGCAGCACAATGCTGCCGACAAACCCATCGCGGCTATCTGTGCAGCACCGTCGGTGTTGGGCAAGTTGGGTATCCTGCAAGGCAAACAAGCCACCTGTTACCCCGGCTTTGAGCAGTATCTGGGCGAGAGTTATATAGGCGGTCTGGTGGTAGAGAGCAAGAATGTCATTACCGCCAAAGGACCCGGATTGAGCAGCGACTTTGCGTTCTGCATCATCGAGAAACTGGCAGGCAGCGAGGTGGCAGACCAAGTGTATGACACGGCGCAGTATTGATCTTCTCGGATATTGGTATAAGGGGGTACTATAGCGGTACTCCTTTTTGTTGTTATAAGGTATAAAGTCTGTTTTATGAATTCGTTTTTCCGCCATTTGGCGATGGTTTCGGCGTGTATTATCTGGGGGCTGATGACACCGCTTGCCAAGGATGCGATGCGCACCGATTTTTCGGGTATGGATATAGTGGCTTTTCGCGTGGCAGGAGGTGCGTTGTGCTTTTGGCTCACCTCGCTGGTACTTGCTCTTTGTGGTAAGAAACAGGAGCATGTACCTTTGCACGATATAGGGCTATTCTTCTTGGCATCGCTATGCAGTATCACATTCAACCAGGGATTGTTTACGATAGGCGTGAATATGACCTCGCCTGTCAATGCGAGTATTATGACCACCACGCTGCCTATTATTTCACTTGTCCTGTCAGTGATATTTTTGCACGAGAAAGTGTCGTGGCAGAAGATAGCGGGTATCTGTTTGGCTCTCTCGGGGGCTTTGATGGTGATTCTTACCTCGCATACGGCTTCTGCTGCGGGGGCGGTCAATCCGTATCGTGATGCACTCGGGGCGGCGATGTGCGTGCTGGCGCAATGCTCGTTTGCCACCTATCTGGTGGTATTCGGCAAACTGATCAGGAAATACTCGGTGATAACGTGTATGAAATGGATGATGCTCTTTGCCACGCTTACTGTCTGGCCATTCGCCCTGCCGCACATTATCTCCCTGCCGTGGAGTGCGATAGCCGTTCATTCCTATTGGGAAGCGGGTTTTGTGGTGTTCTTCGGAACATATTGCGCCTATATTCTGATAACTTGGGCGCAACAGGTTCTGCGTCCGACGCAGGTGGCGATATACAACTATTTCCAGCCGGTGGTCTCGTGTCTGGTGTCGGTGATGATGGGGCTGGCGGTCTTCGGTTACCTGCAAGCCATTGCCGTACTGCTGGTTTTCTCCGGGGTGTATCTGGTAACGAATACGCGCGTAACGGCATAATTCAATGGTAATCCATATTTGCGATCTGTATCTGTAGATTGTTGTCTGTTGTTGTATAGTTGTTGTCTGTTGTTGACCGACAAAGTCAGTTATTGAACTCACGTGATTTAGTATTGCAGGTCTGCGAAAATTGTAGTACCTTTGTATCCAAATTGAAGCATCTATGAAACTCGGTTTTGACAACGACAAGTATATCCGTATCCAGTCGGAGCATATCCGCGAGCGTATCGCGGCATTTGGCAACAAACTCTACCTCGAACTCGGGGGCAAACTGTTCGACGACAACCATGCGTCGCGTATCCTGCCTGGGTTTCAGCCCGACTCGAAGTTGCAGATGCTCTCACAACTCGCCGACCGTATCGAGATACTCATCGTCATCTCGGCGATGGATATCGAGCGCAACAAAGTGCGCCAGGACCTCGGTATCACCTACGACGAGGACGTGCTGCGCCTGCGTGACGAGTTTCAGCACCGCGGGTTCTACGTGGGCAGCGTGGTGGTAACCCACTACAACGGGCAGCCCTCGGCGGACGCCTATCGCCGCCGTCTGGAGAACCTCGGGGTGAAAGTGTATTACCATCGCCTGATAGACGGCTACCCGACCAATGTATCGCTTATCGCCTCGCCTGACGGGTTCGGCAAGAACGACTATGTGGAAACCACCCGCCCGCTGGTGATTGTTACGGCTCCCGGTCCGGGCAGCGGCAAGATGGCGGTTTGCCTCTCGCAACTCTACAACGAGCATCAGCGGGGTGTTGAGGCGGGGTATGCCAAGTTCGAGACTTTCCCAGTATGGAATCTGCCGCTCAAGAACCCGATCAATGTGGCGTACGAGGCGGCGACTGCCGACCTTAACGATGTGAATATGATTGACCCGTTCCACCTCGAGGCGTATGGCAATATTGCTATCAACTACAACCGCGACATTGAGATTTTCCCCGTCTTGGACGCACTCTTTACGGGTATCTACGGGCACAACCCCTACAAGTCGCCCACCGATATGGGAGTGAATATGGTGGGGTTCTGTATCTCGGACGACGAGGTCTGCAACGAGGCAAGCCGGCAGGAGGTCATCCGCCGCTACTATGCCGCGCTGGACGCCTTTGCCGAAGGGCGCGACGCTGAGAAGGAAATCAACAAGATTACGCTGCTGATGCGGCAACTCGGTATCACTACCGATTACCGCCGCACCACGGTGGCAGCCAAGGCGTGCAGAGACAAAGAGAATGCCTCTGCGGCGGCTGTCGAACTCGAAGATGGCACCATCATCACTGCCCACACCGGCGACTTGCTTGGATGCTCGGCGGCACTGCTGCTCAACGCCACCAAACATCTGGCGCATATCGACCATTCGGTGCGCCTGCTGCCGCAGAACCTGATTGAACCGATCCAACACACAAAGATCGCCTATCTGCAGGGGCATAACCCCCGCCTGCATACCGACGAGGTACTGGTTGCCCTGTCCGTGCTGAGCCAAAGCGACGAACGTTGTGCCGAGGCGTTGCGCCAACTGCCGCGCCTCAACGGCTGCCAGGCGCACTCCACCGTGATGCTGTCCGATGTCGATCAGAAGACATTCCGCCGCCTGGGCATACAGATCACCTGCGAACCCGTAAGGAAAAAATAGATCTTTCGAGAGGAGGGGAAAACGTTAATTGTCGTGTAATTAGACGTTAATTTTTAGAAAACATATAATTAGCCATATAATTGAACCATTAATTTCTCGATTTGAATTTGTTATAGGATCGTTATAGGTTGGTTATAGGATAATGCCGAAAAGTCAGGTGGATAACGTGTGGATAAGCCATTCCGAATTTGCAAATTTACAAATTGCCTCACCTGTGTGCCTGAAAGAAATTCTGCATCAGGGTGCGGGTGCGTGCGGAGAGAACACCCGCGGTAACGGTCGTCTTGGGGTGTAATGCACTCGGTGCCAACTGGCGGAAACCGCGTTTGCTGTCGTCGCAGCCATAGACCACACGCCCTATCTGTGCCCAACCGATAGCCCCGGCGCACATTATGCAGGGTTCCACCGTAACATACAGTGTTGCATCGGGCAAATACTTGCCCCCCGCGGTCTGCGCGGCAGCCGTGAGTGCTTGCATTTCGGCGTGGGCGGTTACGTCCTGCAGCGTCTCGGTCAGGTTGTGCCCCCGCCCGATGACTTGCCCGTTTGCCACTATCACGCACCCCACCGGCACCTCGTCCTGCTCGTATGCCAGTTCCGCCTCATGGATCGCCATCTCCATATACCGCTCGTCCGTTTCCTGTTGTGTTGCCATAGTTGTTTGTCTCCGTTAATTATCGTTAATTGGTCGTTAATTCTTTTTGGTCAATTCTTGGTACATCTCAAGAAGCCGTGCCACGCAGTCGGACTCTGTCATTGTGGTCGGGAAACCGTATGCTGCCATTACTGCACGGTCGTTGGCTTGATGGGCACGGCGCAGTTCGATGGGCATGGTTACTTCGTCGTACAAGTCCGCCAATGAGCAATCGGGATATTCTGCCCGTGCGTCCAAGATGGCTTGGGCGGTGGTCTCTATCTTCTGCCGCTGCTCCTCGGTGGGGTTGCACCATGGGAAATTGTTGTAAACGATAGTATTAGAATAACTATAATCAGATTTTAATCGCCCACATACTGCCCGCATCCATGCCATATGCACATTAGAGGTTAGCACTCCAAAGTAATACAGAGACGCATTGGGTAACATAAATAATTTATCACCGGGGATTATACTCTTCGGTAAATACTCCATTGGAATATACCTGCGCCGTTCAGAGGAGACTTTGGGAATGGCAACATAATCACTTGTACATTCCCGAACCTCATCAAATAGCATAGGAGTGTCTGCTTTCTTTCTCGTTGCCTCTTTAGGACTTTGTAAGCGATACTCTCTAACAGCCTCTATACGCTCCATTACTTTTCTACATTTTCTCACTTCAGCAGGATTGGCATTTACCAACCACAAACAAAATCTTGTTTTTCGGTCAATAAAATCCTTCCCCATCATATAAGGTCGAATCCATTGTTCTGCAATTGGATTTTCTTTGATAAGTTCCTCTTTTTCTTCAGCAGACATAATCAAGAAGCCACCTTCAGTAGGTTTTCCGCCGTTGAGCAAAATAGGGACATCACAAATAGGATTATATCTATTTTCTACGAATACAGTAGATTTTGCATTCACCAAATAAGGACTTATATTCTCACATTGTTTATATGTTCCATCTGTAAAATATAACCGTTTCGGCTCATTATTTGGCGTTATAGAGAAACCAACAATCACACAATGCACATGGGCTTTTAGACTGCTTTCGCTATCCCAACGAAAAGTCGGGTATGCAAAATCAATGTGTATGCCATATCGTTCAAAGAGTGGTTTCCATATTCCTGCTACTTGCTCGCCTTGCGTAATAGAATTGGTGGATACAAGAGCCGTACGAACAGCGGGATTCGTGGTCATCATTTCTGTGGCTTTGTAATACCATCCTGCTACATAATCAACCTTTCCTGCAGTCTTGTATGGTTTGCCATTTTCATCTACAAGTATAGAAAGTATATCCTCTTTTTGCTCTTTGTTTTGTAATGAGTATCCCACAAACGGTGGGTTGCCCATGATGTAGGATAGTTGGTCTGTCGGGACCACCCGACTCCAGTCGGTGCGCAGGGCGTTGCCCTCGTGGATATTGTGGTAGGCGTGGAGGGGCAGAGGCTTGGCTTCGATTTGGCAGATACGCTCTGTCTCGCGCAGCATCTGCAACTCGGCTATCCACAGAGCGGTGGTTGCCACCGAGACGGCAAAGTCGTTTATCTCGATGCCGTAGAACTGGTGTATATCCACACGGATAGGATTGGTGAAGGTGCCCAACTGCATCTGGTCGCCTTGCAGGAGACGGATAACCTTGTTCTCCAAACGGCGCAGACTGATATAGGTCTCAGTCAGGAAGTTACCGCTGCCGCACGCAGGGTCGAAGAACGTGAGCGATGCCAGTTTGTCCTGAAAAGCACGCAGATTTTGAATGATGAATTTTGAATTATGAGTTTTATCGTTCGCAATACTCTCGAACTCGTGCTGCAGGTCGTTGAGGAACAGCGGGTCTATCACCTTGTGGATGTTCTCGATACTCGTATAGTGCATACCGCCCGAGCGGCGCGTGTCGGGGTTCAGTGTGCTCTCAAACACCGCCCCGAAGATAGTGGGACTTATCTCCGACCAGTCGAAGTCCTCCGAGGCTTTGGTGAGCAGGAGCGTGCGTATCTCGTCGGTCAGTTGCGGTATCTCGATGTTCTCGTTAGAGAACAGTCCGCCGTTCACATACGGGAACCGCCGCAGGTCGTCGTCCAAGTACGGGTCGCGGTCTTCGGGCTTGGTGTCCAACACACGGAACAGGTCTATCAGCGCACGGCGCAGGTGCGGGGCTGGGAACTGGTTGAGGTAGTCGTGAAACTCGTTCTTGTCGCCAAACAGCCCTGCGTCCTCTGCAAAGAGGCAGAAGACGAGCCGCACACACAGTTGGTTGAGCGAGGCGAGAGTGTCGGGGTCATCGGGATGGGCGTACTGCGGACGTATGGCATCATATATCTTGCCCACGAGGTCGCCCGCCTGTATGGACAGTTCCATCTCCTTGCGCAGGGTGTCGCTGCCCGTGTCCACGAGGAAACGCAGGCGGTAATGCTCTTTCTCGAGGTTCTCCAACAGCACCACCTGCGGCTCGCCGTTGGGCTGCTCCATATCGTATATCCAGAACTCGCGGAAGTTACTGGTTACTATCCACCGCGGGCGGCTGCTGTACGGCAGTTCAGCGGCATAGCGTTTGGCTTGCTGGAACGGGTTGAGCAGCGAACCGTCCGACTGTTTGATGGGTGCACCGAGGTCTTTCTGTATCGACTTCTGCTCAATCAGCACCTTGGTGGCGGGTATGAATCCGTCAATGAAAGCCGTGTGGTCGATATGCACTTGCTGCTCAAAGGTGATAAACGTAGTGGGTTCTTCTATGCCAAGGGCGTGAAGCAGCGCAATCCAGAACGGTTGCGACTCGCCTTTCTCGTACCCTTTGCCCGTCCAGTAGGCAACAAAATCGTGTATGAGTTTGGGATTGGTCATGGTTATATCAGTTCTTTGAGGTGTTCGAACATTAATGGTTAATTAATGGCTAATTATATGTTCCCTTTGCCGTACTGCCGTGCCGCTTGGCAAAAGGCGGTCAGTTCTTCGGGGTGGGACTCAAAGTGGTTGCCGATAACCACTATATCCGCCCCCGCAGAGAAAGCGTTGGTCATCTGTTCCGTGGTATGGATGCCGCCGCCGACAATAAGCGGTATATTCGTATTCTCCCGCACGGCATAAATAATTCTTGCGCTGACAGGGGTAAGTGCTCCGCTGCCTGCCTCCAAATAAACTATTTGTTTGCCAAGCAGTTCGGCGGCAATGGCTGTATCTACTATTTGTGTAATATCGCTTTGCTCAATGGGCTGCGTGTGCGTTACCCGCTGCACCGCCGTCTCTTTGCCCCCGTCGATTAATATATACCCCATCGGAATACTCTCTATCCCCGACCGGCGTACTGCCCGCGCGGCACGCACCTGCTGCCCGACGAGCGTCTCCGCATTGCGCCCCGAGAGCAGCGACAGAAACAGCAACGCATCGGCTGAGGGCGAGAACTGCAAAGCCGAACCGGGGAAAAGAACAATCGGCACATTTGTGCGGCGGCGCAAAGCCGCTACCAGCGCATCACAGTTGCCGCCTGTGCTGCCGCCTACAAGCACATAATCGGGCAAATAACTGCCCGAAAGGGGAAACTTCTCCAAGTCGGCTTTCTCAGGGTCAAGCAGCAGCGCAAGCAGTTTGCGCCCTTCTCTGCGGGCGGCGAGTATGTCGGTCAGTACTGCCATTGGAACGACTCTATCAGATGAATCATATCCGCCCGCAGGTACTCGTGTATCGGAGCCAGCGAATCGGCGTTGGGGCGGCAGTTGCAATAGACCGACGCGCGGAAGAAATGCTGCGTCGAATCGGTCAGAAAAAACTGGTAGGGGGAGGCGGTGTTTCCCTCCAGATCGAAGAACACGCCATAGACGTGCGCCTCGGGGTGGGAGTATGCCTGTTCGGGGATAGACGTGGCGTGCGAAGCGTTCTTATAGACAAACTCGAGGGCATCATTGGTCAGTTCGCGCAGATTGCCACGGACGGGCTTATACGAGCAATGAACGGTGGCGTTGAGGGTAGGGTACACGATGTTTATCCAGTACTGTTCACCCTTCTCTATGCGCGGCTGTACCTCGCCATTGCACGAGAGTAGAAAATCGTATGGATACACTTGTCGGTCGGGGTGGTGCTCCGCAAAAGGCGCATAGCATGTGTCGGGCATTGTGAAACGCACATACCCATAGGGTTTGGGGACGCTGGCGCGAGTGCAAGACCATAGCAGAAAAGGAAGAAAGAGAAAATATAAAACGCGTTTCATCATTGTATGTCAATTACCTTGCAAAGATACAAAGAATGTTTGGATTATACAAACCCTCTATAATCCATAAATCCCGATTCCCCTAAAAATCCTCCCAGCCGTCCCATTCGTCTTATCGTCCCCCCCCTATGTTTGCTTTATAGTAATTGCATCGGGTTGTTATTGGGTGATTATCGGGTTGTTCAGCATCTGTTAGGCGGCGTTGACACCAATCTTCCGCCGCGGACGCTACGGGTTCCCTGCAAGCCATAGGCGAAGTAGGGTGTTACGCCTCGTCCGCGGTCGGTTTGGTACAAACCGTATGACTATGCTATATATGGGAGACGACGCGTCCCGCGTCGTTATGCGCCATAGGCGCACTGAGCACCGCAGCGACACGAATCCCCGTGGCTTGAGCAGAACTCCTTATCGTCCCGTGTCGTCAAAGAGTAACTTTCGGTTTATTTCCGCCGCAGACGCGAATGTATAGTGGTTCCCTGTCAGCCGTTGCCTCTGGCACCTTTTCTTTATATCAGAAAATGTTTTAATTTGCACAACTGCGAAAAAAGCAGTACATTTGCACGATTATTGTATAGGAGCGAATAAAGTTTATCTGAACAATGAATATGAAGAACCAAGTATATACTTTTTTGCTACTGGCGGCCGTGTTCTCTATGCCCGCTGCGCAGGCGCAAGACAACGTGATTGACGAAGTGATCTGGATTGTGGGCGACGAGGCTATACTCAAAAGTGAGGTCGAGGAAGAACGCCTCCGTGCGCAGTACGAGGGGCAGCAGATATCGGGCGACCCCTATTGTGTCATTCCCGAGCAGATTGCTATACAGAAACTTTTTCTTCACCAGGCGGAGATCGACTCCGTAGTGGCTAACGAATCCTCGGTAAGCCACCAGGTGGATATGCGTATCAACTACTATATCTCCCAAATCGGCTCCAAGGAGAAAATGGAGGAGTATTTCCGCAAGACAAGCAGCGAAATACGCGAGGAGATGATGACCACCGTGCGCAACCAGATGATTATCCAGCAGATGCAGCAAAAACTCACCGAGCATATCAAGCCCACCCCCGCTGAGATACGCCGCTACTACAACTCCCTGCCCGAGGACTCTATCCCGCTGATGCCCGCGCAGGTCGAGGTGCAGATACTCAGTTTCGAGCCGCCCGTACCCGTAGAGGAAACCGAGCGTATCAAGAGCCGCCTGCGTGAGTTCACCGAGCGTGTCAATTCGGGCAAAGCCGATTTCGCAATGCTGGCACGCCTCTATTCCGAGGATACCGAGTCAGCCAAGCGCGGTGGCGAGTTGGGCTTCGTTGGACGCGGGCAACTCGTAAGCGAGTTCGCCGATGTGGCTTTCAACCTCAACGACCCCAAGAAAGTGTCGCGTATCGTGCAAACCGAATATGGATACCATATCATCCAACTTATTGAGAAAAAAGGCGATCGTATCAACTGCCGCCATATCCTGCTCCGCCCGCGTATCAGCGCGGAAGACAAAATCAACGCCATCAATCGCTTGGATACGATAAGTCAAAAGATTAAGGACGGGGAGATGACTTTCGAACAGGCGGTTATCCGCTACTCGGAGGACAAAAATACGGCTATGAATGCGGGTGTAATGACCAACCCCAACACGGGCAGCACCCGCTTTGAGTACCAGGACCTCCCCCCCGAGATTGCCAAACAAATCTATTCTATGCAGGAGGGCGACATCTCAGCACCGTTTGTGATGATGGATCAGCAGCGCAACAAAGAGGTGTGCGCCATCGTGCGTCTGCGTAAGAAAACCGATGTACATCGTGCCAACCTGACCGACGATTTCCAGACCATCAAAGGTATGCTGGAGCAGAAACTGTCTGCCGAGTTTATCCACAACTGGATCTTACAGAAGCAGAAAACTACCTATATCCAAATCGACCCCAAATGGGCAGGATGCGACTTCCAATATCCGGGCTGGATACACGAATAATGCGTAATTTCTAATTCTTAATTCATAATTATCTGTGAGGCGTTTTGGGGCTACTATATTGGCTTTGTTGCTGTGCTTGGGGCTGCAAGCACAGACAATGGTCTATCTGGAGCACTCTGAGACACTCAATTTCGATCAGGAGCGCATTGCCGATGCGCAAATCCTCCGCGGTAACGTTATCTTCCGCCACGACTCTGCCCTTATGTACTGCGACTCTGCCTATTTCTACGAGAAAGAGAACTCCCTCGACGCTTTCGGGCATGTGCGCTTTGTGCAGGGCGATACCCTTCTCGGCTATGGCGACAAATTGTTCTATAACGGCAATACCAAGGTTGCCCGCCTGCGCCGCCACGTGCGTCTCGTACACGGAAAAGACAACCCTACCATTCTCACTACCGATAGCCTCAACTATGACCGTACCCGTGACATCGCCTACTACTACACGGGCGGCACGATCAGCGATACACTCAATACCCTCACTTCCGTGTGGGGGCAATATACACCCAATACCAAGCAGGCGGTGTTCAGCCACCGCGTGCATCTGGAGAACCCTAAGTTCGACCTTACTACCGATACGCTACTCTACAACACCGCTACTCACGTCGCCGATTTGGTCAGCCCGACCGTTATCGTTTATGAGAAGGAAACCAATATCTATTCCTCTCGTGGGTGGTACAATACGGAAACCGAACAGTCAATGCTTCTCGACCGCTCCCGTGTCGTCCATACCGACGGCAAATCTATGACGGGCGACACTATCTTCTATAATAAACATCTTGGTTATGGTAAGATCATCGGTGCTATGGAGATGAAAGATACCATACAGATGGCAACGCTCTACGGCAATTATGGTGAGATGTTCCGCGACGGCGAGTACGGCTACGTGACGGATAGTGCGCTTATGGTTGATTGGTCGGACTCTACTGCCTACGGCTATATGCACGCCGATACCCTCTACACCGAGCAGATGCCGTACCAACTGATGCACCTCATTCCCCGCGACAGTATCTTGATCGATAGCGTCCTGACCGCCCCCCCCGATACCCTCTGGCAGGATACCACCTACCGTGCTATGCGTGCCTTCCGCAACGTGCGTGTCTATCGTGAGGATATGCAGGCGGTATGCGACTCTATGTCCTACAACGGACGCGACTCGGTGATGACGCTCTATACCGAACCCGTGTGCTGGAGCGACAACCACCAGATCTCTGCTGACACTATATATATATATATGCGCAATGGTACGGTCGATTATGCCCGCGGTATCGGCAGTGCCCTTACTATACAGCAGGAGACCCGCACCTATTTCGACCAAATGGCGGGAAAAGAGATGATTGCCTATATCCGAGACGGCGAACTGCGACAAGTGGACGTGAACGGCAATGCCCTGACGGTTTTCTTCCCCAAGGAGGACGACGGTTCGTTCCTCGGTGTGAATACCACGCAGTCGAGTTTCGTCAAGGTCTATCTCGAAAACCGGAAGATTCACCATATCCTCTTTACGGCGCAGACCACTGGTACGCTCTATCCGTTGGACCAAGTACCCGATGGCAAAGACCGTCTCAGCGGTTTCTTCTGGGCGGAACAGGAACGCCCGCAGCAGCCCGCAGATGTCTTTCTCCGCCCGCAGCGTACGCCGCGCCCCGTAAGTGGTGCCGTCAGTGCCGCTGCCACCGAACAGGAGACGGAAACAACCGCACAAGAAACGCACAATGAAAGCACCAACCGTTCACCCCGCAAACTGAAATCAACGAAATAACGAAAAGTATATGAAACGTTTATCAACTACACTGCTTATTGCCCTTTTTACTATCGCTGCTTTTGCACAAGACCTGCCGCAGGGTTTTGGCTTCCAAATAGGCTTTGCACAACCGATCCTGCGTCTCAACTCCCCTGATACCCGCTATGCACAGGACTCTTTGGTCAATACCACTGTTCTCAACGGACTGAAATTGGGACTCGTTTACGATGCTACCTATATCAAAGGCTTTGGTTCAAGCATCGGTATCAACTATACCTTTGCACAAGGGCAGACCGACTGGAGAAGCAATAGTGCTTTTTCTACCTATCCCCAAACCTGCACCCGCACTACCTATCACCAGTTGGAACTTTTTGTGAATTGGCAATACAAATTCGAGATAGCAGGCGAAACCTATATTATTCTCTACACGGGACCTTCTGTTCAATGTGCTGTGGCTATGGACGAAAAGGTGTTTGAGCGGCAACTGGAAGGAGATACCTCCGAGAAACTGAAATACTCCCTCTTTGATTACAACGACTCCGAACTGAGCCGCGACCTCAACCGTTTCAATATCACGTGGGGCGTGGGCATCGGTTTCCAATACCGGCAGTTTTTTCTCCGTGGCGGGTACGACTTTGGTCTGATCAACCCCTACAAAGAGACCAATTTCAATAAAATGGGTTCCACCAACGACCGCTACACCCGCGGGCGTCTTGATCAGTGGAATATCCGCCTCGGTATGTACCTCTGGCGCAAATAACAATGCACGATGCATAGTACCCCACCTTGCATATTAATTGCAAATTCTTAATTGTTAACTGAAAAGTGATTCCTCGTGAAACCATAGACCGTATTTTTGCCGCCGCCAAGATAGAAGAGGTGGTCGGTGATTACGTTACGCTCAAGCGGCGTGGTGCTAACCTGATTGGGCTTTGTCCGTTCCATAACGAGAAAACAGGCTCTTTCACTGTCAGCCCGAGCAAGGGTATTTATAAGTGCTTCGGTTGCGGCAAGTCAGGGCATGCCATTGGCTTCATCATGGATATCGAGCAATGCTCTTTCGTGGAGGCGGTCAAGCAACTGGGACGGAAGTACCATATTGAAGTCCCTGAACGCGAACTGACCCCCGAGGAGCAGCAGCGTCAGGATGATCGCGAGTCAATGTTCGTGGTCAACGATTTCTGCAACCGTTGGTTTCAGTCCCAACTGTGGGATACCCCCGAGGGGCAGGCTATCGGTCTGGCTTACTTCCGCGAGCGCGGACTGCGCGACGACATCATCCGCAAGTTCCAACTCGGCTATTCCCCCGAGAAAGGCAATCCTCTCGCTGCGGCGCTCAAGCAGCAGGGCTTCGTCGAGAAATATATCGTCAACAATGTCGATACCAAGATTGGCACGGGCGTCTGCGGTAAGAGCGAGGACGGACGTATCTACGACCGTTTCCGCGACCGTGTGATGTTCCCTATCCATACCGTCTCGGGCAAGACGGTCGCCTTTGCGGGCCGTATTATGAAGAAAAAGGAGAATGTCGGCAAGTATGTCAATTCGCCCGACTCGCTCATCTACTCCAAGACAAACGAACTATATGGTCTCTTCCTCGCCAAACAGGCTATCTCCCGTTTAGACCTCTGCTATCTCGTCGAAGGGCAGATGGATGTCATCTCTATGCACCAGTCCGGTATTCAGAACGTGGTTGCCAGCGGTGGCACCGCTCTTACCAAGCCGCAGATACGCCTCATCAAGCGTTTTACAACTAATATCACCGTCCTCTACGATGGCGATGCGGCGGGTATCCATGCCGCCTTGAGGGGTATCGATATGTTCCTCGAAGAGGGATTCAATGTCAAGGTCGTACTGCTGCCTGACGGCGAAGACCCCGACTCCTTCGCACAGAGCCACAACGCTTCTGATTTTATCGAGTATATCCAATCCCACCAAACCGATTTTATTCGGTTCAAATCAACGCTTCTGAAAGAGGAGGCAGGTGGCGACCCGCAGAAACGTGCCGCTCTTATCAAAGACATCACGCAGTCTATCGCCCAAATACCTGATATAATCACCCGACAGGTCTATATCAAGGACTCGGCGGACAAACTGATGATTAACGAGCAACTCCTCACCCGCGAGGTCATACGTCTCCGCCGCGACAAAACCAAAGAGAACGAAAAACAGCAGGAGGAACAGGAGCGGATGGCGGCTTTTGCCGAGGACGCAGAGCAGGCAGCCCCTGCGCTAACCGCCTCCCCGCAACAGAACAGGAAGCAGAAAAAATTAGAGGAGAACTACCGCAACCTCCTGCAAGTGATTGTCCGCCACGGAGAAAAAATACTGTATCTCTCCGAAGACGGGCAGCCCGTCCAAGCGGGTGAGTATATCCTCTCGCAACTTGCTGCCGACGGTATCGCCGCCCCCAATCCGCTTTTCCAAACCGTGGCTGACGAGTACACCGCCCATCGCCACGACACCGGCTTCGTGGCGGAAACGTTCTTCAAGTTCCACCCCAATCCTGCCGTCAGCAGTCTGGCGGTTGACCTGATAGCCGACCGATACCAACTCAGTCAGATATACTCCAAACAGAGCATCTCCGAAAACGTGGTGCAGGAGGTCCAACAGAACGACAAGACCGAACAGTTGGATAAACTGGTCGGGCGGCTTCTGCTCGAAATCAAACTGACTGTCATTGAGATACGTCTCGACGAGGTGGAGCAGCAACTTCGAAACGACTCCGACTGGGAGCAGAAAAAAGCGCAGTTGGCAGCCCAGTCGCAACTCCTCGAAGTACGCAACATCATCTGCCGCCAACTCGGAAACCGAGTGATTGTTTAATTAGAAAGTAACAATTAACAATTAACATACAAAGCAGAAAGCCCCACGGTGTATGTTAATTGTTAATTTTTAATTGTTAATTGACTATGCTTTTCCATGAAATCGTCTATGGTCCTATCCACTCCCGCCGTCTCGGCATCTCGTTGGGAATGGAACTGATGCCCCTCCGGCACAAACTCTGCACCTTCGATTGTGTCTATTGCGAGTGTGGCTTCAACCAACCCGTCTCGCACCCTGTTCTGCCAACCCGCGAGGAGGTCAGACAGGCACTCGAAAACAAACTGCAATCCCTCCGCACCGAGGGCGTAACCCCCGATGTCATCACTTTCAGCGGCAACGGTGAACCGACCCTGCACCCCGATTTCAAGGGCATCATCGAAGACACTGTTGCCCTGCGCAACGCCTTTTGCCCAACGACCCGCGTGTCCGTCCTTTCCAATTCCACGCAACTCGCACGCACCGATGTGGTCGAAGCCCTCTGGCTCTGCGACAACCGTATCCTCAAACTCGATTCCGCCATTGACAACACTATGCAGCGTATCGACCAACCGATCAATACAACCCTTACCGTCAGCAGGATAGAGCAGTATCTCACGCAGTTCAACGGCGATTTTATTCTCCAGACCTGTTTCCTACGGGGCGAACACTTGGGGCGGAAAATCGACAATACCACCCCCGAAGAATTGGCGGCGTGGTATGCCACCGTCGAGCGGCTCCGACCCCGCGAGATAATGATGTACGTCATCGACCGTGCCACACCCGTCAAGACATTGGAGAAAATCTCCCGCACCGAAATGGAATCCATCGCCGCACCCCTCATCGCCAAAGGTTACAAGGTCATCATCAGCGCATAATTACTCTGCATAGTAATGGTTAATTATTAACTGTTAATTAAGAAGTGAAACTTCTCATTGCACCTTTGAACTGGGGATTAGGACATGCCTCCCGCTGTATTCCGCTTGTCCGCCGACACCTCGCCGCAGGCGATGAGGTCGTTCTTGGGGGCGATGGCGATAGTCTGTTCTTGCTCCGCCGCCATTTCCCCAATCTCCGTGTACTGCCTCTCGCTCCGCTGCGGCTGACCTATTCTGCGGGCAATAGCCAGGTCGGGGCGATGCTCCGTGCCTTGCCCCGAATAGCAACATCCTCCGTCCGAGACCACCGTCTGCTCCGCCAATACCTGAAAAACGAACATTTCGACCTCGTCATCTCCGACAACCGTTTCGGACTCTGTTCCCGCCAAACTAAGTGCGTCTATATCACCCACCAACTCCATATCCTTCTCCCCCGTCCGTGGCAATGGCTCTCCCCGTTGGTCAGCCGTCTTCATACCGTGGTTTATCGCCGTTTCACCGAAGTCTGGGTTCCCGATACCCCCGAACATACCCTTAGCGGTCTCCTCAGCACCCCCGTTTCATCGCAAATACCGGTCCGCTATATCGGTCCCCTATCCCGTTTCGCAGAGTATGGAGACGACGCGTCCCGCATCGTCAGAACGGCAAAAGCAAACAAAGACAGCCGATTTGCCAATTACGATGTAGTGGCTGTCCTCAGCGGCTTGGAACCCCAGCGCACCCTCCTCGAAGACACCATCATCCACCATTATGCCAATGCGCAGGATAAAACACTAATCGTCCAAGGCAAACCCGACCGACCCGCCACTTCTTTTACACGCGGCAACATCACCCTCGTCCCGCACCTCGGCGATACCGACCTCGCTGCGGCTCTCCTCACTGCCCGCCATATCATCGCCCGCTCCGGCTACTCCACTATTATGGATCTCTCCGCCCTCGGTCTGCTCCCCTGTACCAATCCCCAAAAGCATGTCGAACTCATCCCAACTCCTGGTCAACCTGAGCAGGAATATCTCGCCCGAATATGCATAAATTATACAGAGTATGCAATCCCTATACATCCATAATACCAATTACGTATAAAAGACGTAGAAAGGACGTAGAAAGAATTGCCCTTTACCGATAGGATAAGCCGCCTTTTTATGCACAATATACATTTTTTATGCAATCATTATGCATATTACATTGTGCATTTCCTCTTGCACATATCAGAAAAAAGTCGTACCTTTGCACCCGCTTTTGGAAATTTTCTTCAAAGGCGGTAGATGTAACATCGTCCGGATAGAAGCACTGTCATAGTGGCGGACATCGGGCGAGGTTATGATTGTTTCATTAAATTATCTTTTTTAGTCATGTATTTGACATCTGAGAAAAAAGCAGAACTCTTTGCCAAGTATGGCAATGATGCCAAGAACACCGGTTCTGCAGAGAGCCAGATCGCTCTGTTCACTTTCCGTATCAACCACCTTACCGAGCACCTGAAGCAAAACCGCAAGGACTTCGGTACGGAGCGTGCGCTGACCAACCTCGTCGGCAAACGTCGCCGTATGCTCGATTACCTCAAGGAGCGTGACATCGAGCGTTACCGTGCTATCATCAAAGAGTTGGGTATCCGTAAGTAATTCTTACCCGTATATCCGTGCAGCCTGTCTGTACCTCTTAGCAAAAAAGAAGAGCCGTCCGGTTCTTCTTTTTTAGTATTATACCCACATTTAGGGATAGACTTTACCGAAAAGGCGGGATTGCAGCAACAGGCAAAAGGCTGTACCTTTGCATTGTTTTTTGAAAGATGGTTTATTGAATTGTACAAAGCCTTGTGGGGGCGGTTCTGTCTGTCGAAAGCGCAGACTCGGCGGCAGACCGCCACGGCAAGGCAAAGCATCGGAAACCATCGGCAAACCATCGGCAAACAGGCAATTCAGGTATTAGTATGAAAAGATATATTTATTCATTCTTGCTGCTTTCTGCGTGCGTTCTTCGGCTGCACGCCGAGGACTCTATTGTGGTGTCGCAAGCCGATCTGAAAGCACTGCTGGAGCGCGTGGAGCGTTTGGAGCAAACGCAAAATCAACAGGAGGTATCCCCAAAAACAACTACCGACGAGGTTGCGCCCGCTACGGAGCGCACCCGTCGTCTCACTATCGGCGGGTACGGCGAGGCAACGATGAAACGCTGCTTCTACTCCAACAACTATCTGCGCTATACCTCGCCCGAGAAGTACAAGAACGACCAATACGGCGAGTTCGACCTCCCGCACGTGGTAGTGTATATGGGCTACGATTTCGGCAAGGGCTGGTCGATGGGTACGGAGATTGAGTTCGAGCACGGCGGCACCGAGGCGGCTGTGGAGATTGAGGACGAAGAGGGTGGCGAGTACGAGACCGAGGTGGAGCGCGGCGGCGAGGTCGCCTTGGAGCAGTTCTGGTTGCAGAAATCGTTCAACCGCTATGCCAACCTGCGTGCGGGTATGCTCATCGTACCCCTCGGCGGCACCAATGCCCACCATGAGCCCGACCAGTTCTTCGGCGTATATCGTCCCGAAGGTGACAACACGATTATCCCCTGTACGTGGCACGATATAGGGCTTCAGTTCCACGGACGCTGCAAGTGGCTGGGCTATACGGCGCAGTTCCTGCCCGGACTGGAGAGCGCACAGTTCGGCAACAAGTATTGGATTCACTATGGTTCGGCTTCGGCATACGAGTTCAAACTCGCCAACTGCTATGCGGGTCTGGCACGCTTGGATTTCTACCCGCTCAACAAACAGGGTTCGGACGCACTGCGTCTGTCGGTGAGCGGCTATGCTGGAACCTCCTTCCGCAACAACCTGCAACCGACCAATAACAGCAAGTATGATGGTGTGAAAGGGCTTGTAACTCTCGGTTCCTTCGACTGGCACTACAAGGGGCACGGCGTTGTCTTCCGCGGTTCGGCTATCTACGGACACCTGAGCGATGCCGACAAGATTACCGCCTACAACAAGTCGATGCCGAAGACCTCGGTCTCGAAACGCCAGAACGTAGCCAGTGATGCCTATAGTGCCGGTGCGGAGATTGGGTATGATTTCTTTTCGCTCAGCAAGACCCTGCGCGACAAGCAGCAGCAGTTCTACCTCTTTGCCCGCTACGACATCTACGACGCACAAGCGAAGATTGACGCCAGCCGCAACTACTGGGCAGGACGGCAGAAAATCTCCTGTGGCTTCAACTATTTCCCCATTCCGCATATTGTGGTCAAGGGTGAGTTCGGCTACGGCATTCTCAACCAAAACCCCCACTCGGAGACAACCTACAACGACGAACCTTACATCGCCTTGAGCATCAACTACAGCGGTTTCTTTGAGTTGTAAAAACAGAATCCCCTAAAAAACAAGCCCCTCCTTCTTCTTACTGGAAGTCAGGAGGGGTTTATTCTATGCGTCAAAGTTTCCGTTGCTGATGTCGAAGAAGCGGGTGAAGAAGGCTTTGAGTTTTTCGAGTACGGTCTCTTTTTTGCGGCTGCGCTCTTTGTCTTTGGAGAAGAGCGGCATGGGCGGCAGGATACGGCTTACCTCGGTGCCCATCTCCTGCACCTGTCCCTCCTGAAAAGCACGGGTCATAAAACGCCGTGTCTCTTCGGGGCGCAGATGCTCCTCCTCGATGATTTGCTCCAACTGCTTTGCCTGCTGCTCGCGCACAAAAGCATCCCACTCGCCGTGGACATCGCTGTCGGGGGTGAGCGAGTCGATAAACTGCTCGATGAGTTCGCGTTTCGGACGCAGGTCGGGCGATGAGGTGATGGTTTTCTCCAAGCGCAGGCGTATCTCGGCATTGCCGACATGCTCATCGTGCAAACGGCTGACCATCATCAGGATATAGTCGATGTTGATTTCCACCTGTTTGATGAGTTCCATCTCAAAGACGAGGTCGTCGTTGATGTCCGTTTTCTCGTTGTGCGGGCGGTACCGGTCGCGCAGGTCGAGGTAATACGACTTGTAGTCCTGCATATCCTGCGGGAGGATGATTTCCTGTCCGCGGAACTGGTCGAAAGCGTTCAGTACGTTCTGCGCCCGCAGCAAGGCACCAAACGCCTTGATAAACGCCCGCTGTTGTTCCTCACCCATGTGGAGTATTTCCGCATGCGGAAAATCCTTGCACAGGTTCGCCACAGCATCGACATAGCCGGGGTGGTGTACCACCTCGCCGTTGTCTTTGGTCTCGTCGTAGCCGAGGTAGTAGTCGTTGAAACTGCGGAGCAGTATCAGTCCGCCCGCTTCGCGGTCGCCGAAGAGCGATATGGCATCGTTGGTGGCTTTCTCGAGATTGCGGAAGCAGACGATGTTGCCGAAGGTCTTGATGCTGTTGAGGATACGGTTGGTGCGGCTGTAGGCTTGTATCAAACCGTGGGAGCGCAGGTTCTTGTCCACCCAGAGGGTATTGAGCGTGGTGGCATCGAAGCCCGTGAGGAACATATTGACCACGATGAGCATATCGAGTTCGCGGTCTTTCATACGCCGGCTGACATCTTTGTAGTAGCCTTGGAAGCCCTCGGAGGAGGTGTCGAACCGCATGGAAAACATCGCATTATAGTCGGCGATGGCGGACTCGAGGAACTCGCGGGAGCCCAGACTATCTAGATTATCTAGGGGATCTAGATTATCTAGATTTTCTAGATCCTCGTTGGCGGCGAAGGAGAAGATGGTGGCTATCTTGAGGCGTTTGCTCTCGGGGAGGTCGGCTTGGGCGGCTTTGAACGCCTCGTAGTAGGCTTTGGCAGCAGGCACGGAGGCGCAGCAGAAAATAGAGTTGAAGCCCTGGCGGCGTTTGTCTTTCAGTGTATAGACGCTGTTGCGCTTGGTCTTTTGGTCGTAATGCTCCAGTACATAATCCACAATCTTGCGGATACGCACGGGCGACATCAGGGCTTTCTCGCGGTCGATACCGGGCACCTCCTCATCGCTGATGTTCTCCTCGGCTTTCATAGTGGAGACATAACTCACCAGAAACGGCAGCACATTGTGGTCGCGTATGGCATCCACGATAGTATAGATATGGAGGCGGTCGCCGAATGCCTGGGCGGTGGTGAGGAAGAAACCAGAGGAACTAAAAACTCTAGAAGAACTAGAATAACTAGAAGAACTAGAAGAACTAGAAGGACTAGGGGAACTAGAAATACTAGATAATCTAGCGGATTTCGAGGCATTCTCGGCGAAGATAGGTGTCCCCGTAAAGCCGAAGATATGATACCGCTTGAAGCGGCGGACGATAGCAGCGTGCATCTCGCCGAACTGGCTGCGGTGGCACTCGTCGAAGATGAGCACCACGTGTCGGTCATAGACGGGGTGCTGCGGAGTCTTGTTGACAAAGATACTCAGTTTCTGTATCGTGGTGATGAGTATGCGGCTGTCGGGGTTCTCGAGGCGGCGTTTCAGTTCCGTAGTGTCTTTGGTGGTGTTGGCAGCCCCTTTCTCGAAGCGGTCGTACTCCAGCATTGTCTGGTAGTCGAGGTCTTTTCGGTCCACCACAAACAGCACTTTGTCCACGCCCTCCATGCGGCTTGCCAGTTGTGCGGTCTTGAAACTGGTCAGCGTCTTGCCGCTGCCCGTGGTGTGCCATATATATCCGCCTGCGCGGACTGTTCCCCATTCGCGCCGGTTGCTCGCAATGAGGATACGCCTGAGTATCGCCTCGGTGGCGCAAATCTGGTATGGGCGCATCACGAGCAGGTCGCCGTCCACGGTCAGCACGCAGTAGCGCGTCAGGATACTGAGCAGTGTAAGGCGGCAGAAGAAGGTGGCGGTGAAATCCACGAGGTCGGGGATAAGTCGGTTCTCGCGGTCTGCCCAGTAGGAGGTGAACTCAAACGAGTTGCTCGCCACCTTGCGGCTGCGGCTCCGAGCCTGTGCGGCTTGGGCGTTTTTCTCTATGTGTTTGTAGCGGGTGGTGTTGCTGTAGTATTTGGTCTCGGTGCCGTTGCTGATGACGAATATCTGTGCGAACTGATACAGCCCGCTGCCCGCCCAGAACGACTCCCGCTCGTAGCGGTTGATTTGGTTGAAAGCCTCTTTGATTGCCACCCCGCGGCGTTTGAGTTCTATATGCACCAGCGGCAACCCGTTGACGAGGATGGTTACATCGTATCGGTTGTCGAAGGCTCCGCCCTCAGGGACATACTGGTTGATGACCTGCAGGCGGTTGTTGGCAAGGGTCTGTTTGTCGAGGAGGTAGATGTTCTTGGTAGTGCCGTCTTTGAGACGAATGGGGCGGATATAGTCGTTCTGAATCATCTGCGTCTTGCCTGCGATACCGAGGTTGGGGTTGGCGATATGTTCGGCGAAGAACGCCTGCCATTCCGCGTCGGTGAAGCAGAAGCGGTTGAGTTGCTCTATTTGCCGGCGGAGGTTGGCGATAAGGTCTGTCTCGGTGTGGAGAGGCAGGTATTCGTAGCCCTGTGCCTCCAGTTGGCGGATAAGGGCTTGCTCGAGGTCAGCCTCGCTCTGGTAGCAGGTGGAGGGCTTGTCCTGTGGCTTGTAGGCAGAGACTACGGTACTCTCGTCCGCCTCGGAGATGATGTCATATTGATTGGTCATGGCAGTAGTTTTTTTTCTAGATATTCTAGATCTCCTAGATTTTCTAGTTATCCTAGTTTTTCTAGTTTCTCTTTTAGTCTTCTGTTTTCTTCTTTTAGTCTTTTGTTCTCTGCTTCGAGGGCGGCGAGGCGGGCGTCCTGCTCCTGGCGGTAGCCTGTGCGTGCGGCATACATCCGCTCTTTGATACCGCCTTGGGTGACAAACTGCGTCTCCAGTCCCTCGATATAGGTGCTCATCATCTTATCCACCATGCGGCAAAGGGTGTAACCCGCATTGGCGGTTTCCTCGTCGCTCCATCGCTCAAAGAAGGGCAGATAGTCGGCTAATGCATTATGGTTGCGGCAGAAGAGTAGCAGCGCATCATAGCGGGGGTGTCCGTTGTCCCATAAACCACTGAAGCGGGATAGCAGATAGTCGCGGTAGTCTTCCTGCAACTCCTGTATGCTGCTGCGGGCGACATTGAGCAGTTTGAGTTGCATCTCGGTGGAGGTAACCCCGTCAGCGCAACCCTCCACGATGTTCTGCTTGCCCGAGCGGGCAGCCTGTACCATCTGATCCACGGTGCGGTCGCCGTGGGCGGGTAGGAAACGCCGGCAGAAGACAACGGTCATCTGGTAGAGCACATCGGTCTTTTGGTAGAAATAGAGTTCTTTCCAATTGACTTGCGTGCGCAGCACGCGGGGGATGGATTTTTGTGGTTGCATAGGCTTTGTTGTTTAGTTGGTGGTTTTTTTAGTGGTTTCTAGAAGATCTAGAAGATCTAGGTGCTCTAGAAGATCTAGAAGATCTAGGTGATCTAGAAAGTGAGCATCCGCTCTCTGTAGTACTCATATTTCTGTTTCACGGCTGCGATGAGAGCGGGAATACCCTCTTGGGTGTTATGGACAAGAGTCTCGTACTTGTCCAAGATACCTACGATACGCTCCTGCTCCGAAAGAGGGGGGAGGGGAAATGGATAATTAAGCACCTCGGCATTTGTAATAGATGGATAACTTGCTCCTTTTTGTGTATCTTTTACATAGCCAGAAAATTGTTTTGTAGATATTTGATAATATATCCATTTAGGAAGCACAATATGTTTCATTGCACGTAATACACAAAAACCAGTACTACAAATTTGATTATTATATGCAGCAGGAGTTATGCAGTATCTGTTTAATGTAGGGCGCGTTGTGCCAAATAACACATCATCCGTTTGTGTTATTTGTTGTGCTCTACTAGGTGCATTGGTTTTATCAATAGTACTGCTTTCTATGATGTGATGTGTTTCTCTATCTACAGAACTCAAATCTATATATTGGTATGAAATTGCCGTCTCTTTCCATTTGATATTATATATCTTTTCGCAGACTTCTCCCAGTTTCATTCATTTTACCGGTGTGGTGGAATTAAGCCTTGCATCGAATTGGGTAGCCGAGTCGGGAGCAAAAGAAAGGAGACGGTTTCGGTAGAAATCGTATCGTTTCTTTTGGAGTTCCAGCTCCGCCTCCAGCTCCGCCTCCAGCTCCGCTGTCAGCGATGTCAATTTATCCAAATAGGATACGATGGTTTGCTGGATAGGAAGAGGAGGGAGGGGGATGAGGAGATCATAAAAGACCTTTTTGCTCATACTTGGTATACCAGCCCCTTGCTGGGTACTAATCAACTTATCTTGCTTGTTTTTAATAAAATAGTACAGATATTTCAGATTGGTTTCTTCGCCCAATAAAGCCACTACATAGCAATGCGCCCCTGCCCAAAAAGGCTTTTCCATATATTGGGTATATCCAGCCGATGCACCGCCCTGACTGATGATAATAGTATTCGCGGGGGTATTAAATTCTTTCCAATAGCCAGAGGGGGTTATACCACCATTCATGACAGGATATAATGTTTTGTCTGCTGACAATCTTTCTTTATTGAGTTGATCACCGGTCGTAATTCTGCATACTTCCTCCAATCTTACTCTCTTTACCCCTTCGGGGCAATATGTGCGTATCAGGTCGTCTATTTTCATTTTTTGGGTTGTTTGTTGGTCGTTTTTTTCTATCCCCCTAGTTCCTCTAGGATTTCTAGTTCTTCTAGGATTTCTATGGTATCTAGTTTCCCCTCCTCTGAAGGAGGGGCTAGGGGAGGTCCCGGGGTCTTGTTATATCTCCTTTGTTAGCCTGTCTATCTCCTCAAACAATCGGTTCACATTGACGTGGACGCGGTGTATCTCCGCCTCGAGGCGGTCGATGTCTATCTCCTCGCGGGTGTCCTCCTGCTCCACATAGGAGTTGACCGACAGGTTGTACTCCCTCTCCGCCACACGGGCATTGTCCACATACGCCGAGAAATGCGCCACCTCCCCGCGCTCGCGGTACTCGCCGAGTATCTTCTGTATATTCTCTTCGGTCAGTTTGTTCTTGTTGCCTTCGTGTATAAACTCTGCGCTTGCGTCAATAAAGAGGGTCTTGTTCTCCTGTTTGTTCTTCTTCAAGACAATGATACAGGTGGCGATACTCACCCCGAAAAAGAGGTTCTGCGGCAGTTGTATCACACAGTCCACAAAATTGTTGTCTATCAAGTATTTGCGTATCTTCTGTTCTGCCCCGCCGCGGTACAGCACACCGGGGAACTCGACGATAGCCGCCGTGCCGCTGCTGCTGAGCCAATGGAGGATATGCATAGTGAAGGCGAGGTCTGCCTTGCTCTTGGGAGCCAGTACGCCTGCGGGCGAGAAACGCTCGTCGTTGATGAGGAGCGGGTTGCCGTCGCCCGCCCAACGGATGGAGTAGGGCGGGTTGGAGACGATGACATCAAACGGCTGATCGTCCCAGTGCTTGGGTTCCTCGAGGGTGTCGCCGAGGGCGATGTCGAACTTCTCGTAGTTGATGTCGTGGAGGAACATATTGATACGGCATAGGTTGTAGGTGGTGCGGTTGATTTCCTGCCCGAAGAAGCCCTGCCGCACGTTGTCCCTGCCCAGTACCTTGCATACTTGCAGGAGCAGCGAGCCCGACCCGCAGGCGGGGTCATAGACTTTCTGCACCTGCTGTTTGCCGTCGGTGGCGATAAGTGCCAGCAGGCGCGAGACCTCCTGCGGGGTGAAGAACTCGCCGCCGCTCTTGCCGGCATTGCTGGCATACATGGTCATCAGATACTCATACGCATCGCCGAAGGCATCGATGAGACGGGAGGAATAGGGGCTAGGAGAACTAGAAAAACTAGAAGAACTAGAAAAACTAGAAGAACTAGAAGAACTAGGGGAACTAGAGGAACTAGGGGAACTAGGGGAACTAGGGGAACTAGACCCCAGATTCATGTCGCCGATGGCGTTGAGGATTTTGCAGAGGCGCTCGTTGCGCTTCTGTACGGTGTTGCCGAGTTTGGTGGAGTTGACGTCCAAGTCCTCGAACAGCCCCCGCATATCGTCCTCACTCGCAGTGCCTACCGCCGACTGCTCTATCGCAGCAAACACCGCTGAAAGGGTCTCATTAAGGTTGGTATCCTCTTTTGCCCGGCTGCGCACATTGCAGAACAGTTGGCTCGGCAGGATAAAAAAGCCTTTCTCGCGCACGATGTCTTCTTTGGCTTCGAGGGCATCCTCGTCGCCGAAAGCGGCATAGTCGAAATCCTCTATCCCCGCCTCGTGTTGCAGACGGTTGATATAGTCGGTAATGTTTTCCGAGATATAGCGGTAGAAGAGCATACCGAGCACGTACTGCTTGAAGTCCCGCCGTCCACCGAACCGCGCAGTTCGTTGGCTATCGCCCAGATGGTCTTGAAGAGTTCCTGTTTCTGTTGGGTGGAGTTCATTGTAATGATGAATTATGAATTAAAATTATAAGTTGCAAAGATATACATATTTTTTCATTCCTGCAACATTACCGGTCGGCAGGCAGGATATGATGGCTGTGGTTTCTCCCTATTTCAAGGGATACTGGGGAGTGGAATTTCAGTAAATTGCGGTATTGCCCGCGGGGGCGGAAGGCAGTAATTTTGCAGCGTGAATTGGAAGGGAACTTATATTCACTTATCCTATACGCTGCTCCCGAGCAGAGACGGGCGAAACAGCAAGGGATACGCAAGGGATGAGCAAGGGATGAGCAAGGGATAGACAGGGTACAAAAGAGATACAAGAGGGGTACAAAAGAGGTATATGCCGGGGTAGTGTCAGGGGGACAGGTAGCCGATATTAGGTATATGGACAGGGTACAAAAAGGGTAAGCAAACGATAATGTAATAATAATTAACAAACAACAATGAAAAAGATTTTCTTTTATGCAACGCTGCTCGCAGTAGCAGCCACGAGTCTCACCTCGTGTGAGCACAATGGCAATGGCGTAGAAAATCCTAAGGATAATCCCAAGGACACTACCATATTGTCAAAGAAAGAACAAGCCTTGAAGGCTGCGATGACACCGTATGTGGACAACACGGTGATTGCCACCTACAAGAACCTGTCGGACGCAACCATCACCCTCTACAACAACTGCGAAAACATCTTCGACAAGTTTGAGGCAAAGACCCTGACCGATGCCGACGTAAAGGCTGCTGCCGAGTCGTGGACGGCTGCCCGCCGCTACTGGGAGTTGAGCGAGGCATTCCTTTTCGGTCCCGCTGCCAACCACAACATCGACCCGCATATCGACTCGTGGCCTCTCGACAAAGACGGTATGGACGCCATGCTCGGCAACGCAGAGCAGATGAAGCAGATTGAGGAGCAGGGTGCCGACTATGTAGGCGACAAACTCGGCTACGGTCTGCTCGGTTTCCACGCGGTGGAGTATATGCTCTATGCCAGTGACAACGCCGACAAGAGCAACGTCCGCACGCACGACATCTCGACCTACACCCGTGCCGAGTTGGTTTACCTCGTGGCAGTAGCCGAGGACCTGCGCAACCAGACGGTGGCTCTTGAGGCTTCGTGGGCAGGTATCAACAATGTAAGCAAAGAGAAACAGGCTATCCTCGAGGAGGCGGAGATTGACTACGGCGTGGAGTTCACCAAGGGCTACGGCTCGTATATGAAAGTGGCTACCGGCGGTATATATGCTACCTACCAGGAGGCTGCCGAGGAACTGATTCAGGGCTGTATTGACATCGCCGACGAGGTGGGTAACACCAAGATCGGCCGTCCGAACAACGCTTCGAGCGAGGAAGACCGCAACTACATCGAGAGCCCGTATGCACTCAACTCGATTGAGGACTTCCAGGACAATATCCGCTCTATCCAAAATGCATATTGCGGTAGCGTAGCCGGCGACGCATCGGTATCGGACTACATCAAATCGGTGGACGCTAACCTCGACAACGAGTGCAGAAAGGCTATCGAGGACGCTATTGCCGCTATCGGTCAGATTGCCGAGCCGTTTGCCCTCGACGCCAACGCAAAAGGGGCTGCCGCTACCAATGCAGTAAAGGTGGTAGGTACCGACCTGGTGAACGTACTCAACAAGGTGAACGCCAAACTGAGCGAACAAGAGTAATTATTAACAAACCATACAAATATGAAAAAGTCATATCTTATGACAGGTATGCTTGTCAGCGTGTTTGCGCTGGCAAGTTGCCATATTGAGGAGGGCGGTAAAAACGAGCCCACCAACGAAGACACCGAACTGCCCGATTGGTACTACACGGGCGGGCAACTCGGTACGTCATTTCTCTCGACCTCCAACGCCTACGAGCAGCCGACCCCGTCGGTGGAGAACGGCAACTGGATGGAGTCGTTCAAAGCAGGCGAAGCACTGTTCGAGAAGCAGTTTATGAGCAACACCACGGGTACACGTGGCGGCTTGGGGCCGGTGTACGTGCGTTCGTCGTGTCTGCACTGCCACCCGAATTACGGACATGGCAAGTCGGTGGCAGAAGGTACGTACAACAGCACCGAGATAGGTAACGGTACGCTATTAGTTATCTTCGACCCCGCCACGGAGAACTACAAGACATGGGTGGCAGGTATGCCGCAACTGCACGCCGTAGCACCGTTCAAGGCACCGCTGGACGAGAGCCAAATCAACGTTACGTGGCATACGGTCAGCACCTGCGCCGCCAGCGACAACAAGATGGCTTTTGCCGACGGCGAGACCTTCGAACTGCGCTACCCCGAGGTAACTATGCCCGAGAGTGCCGTCTATGGTGCCGACCAACTCGACCTCGGAGACTATGAGGTGCGCCTCGAGAACACGATAGGTATCTTCGGTACGGGTCTGACTGACGCTATCCCCGACGACTCTATCACCGCCCAATGGGCAAAAGAGGAGAAAGCGTATGCCGCAGGCTACCTCAAACACTGGAAGAGTGCATGGTTCGAAGGCGGCAACTGGAAAGACGGGGCTTACTACTCCAATTCGAAGCAGGGCGACGGCACCAAGTACGTACGCCGCTACACCTACGCCATGTCGCGCGGACCGCTGCTGGACGCTGCGGGCGCAAACGCTATATGGAACATCACCAACGTAACCCGCTCCGACCGCCGCTACCATTACCTTGACCTGGCAGGCAAGAACTACGCCACCATCTCGTCGAAAGACCCTGATGTGCAAGCCGTTTTCCCCGCTTATATCGAGAAGATTGACCCGAAGCACGAGCACGCCGAGTGGTTTACCGGCAACGTGGAGCAGAACATCTACAACTATCTGACCAGTACCGACTTGCCTGTGGAGATGTCGGACGACGAGTACTCCGACTTTATGGTATGGCACCGCGGTTTGGCTGTGCCTGCCGCCCGCAACGTAAAGGACAAAGAGGTGCTGCGCGGACGCGAACTGTTCACGCAGATAGGTTGCGCCGAGTGCCATCGTCCGTCGTGGACAACCGGAGCGGACTACATACAGGACCCGAACAAGTTCTTCACCCGCAACAACGATATGCCGCGCTATCCGTACCAGACCATCTGGCCCTACACCGACTTTGTACAGCACAAACTCTGTATGGAGAAAGATATCCGTACCGGCTGGTGCCGTACAACACCGCTGTGGGGACGCGGACTGCACCGAAAGATAACCGGCGACGCGTATGAGGCACGTATGCACGACACCCGTGCCCGCAACGTGGTGGAGGCGATTATGTGGCACGGCTACAGCGAGGAGAGCGACGCACTCGAGTCAACAAAGAAATTCTACAACCTGTCCAAGGAAGACCGCGATGCACTGGTTAAATTCGTGAACGCGATCTAACCTTTTACGAACGCAATCTAACCTTTTTCGATTGATACATATCAGGGGCTGCCTGACCATCGGCGTCAGGCAGCCCCTGTCTTTATGCTGTCAGGTCTATGTGGGGTGTATGTGATTGGTATGTGATTGGGCAGTTTTTGCTTGAATGATAGCGAGTTTCAAAATACTTGTTTTGGAGTGTCTGAAAATGTTATTTTTTGGACTATTTATTTGCACGGGTGCAAATAAATACCTACCTTTGCAAACAACAAAACACAGACAGATATGAAGATGATTGCACCCTCGGTGTTGTCGGCGGACTTCGGCGACCTGAGAAAAGACCTCGAGATGATCAACCGCAGCGAAGCGGACTGGTTGCATGTGGACGTGATGGACGGGATATTCGTGCCGAATATCTCGTTCGGTTTTCCGCTGATGGTTCCGATGAAAAAGTACTGCACCAAACCGCTTGATGTTCACCTGATGATTGTTCACCCCGAGAAATATGTAGAGCGGTTTTGCGATGCAGGTGCGTACAGCGTCGGTTTCCACCTCGAGGCGGTAGAAGACCCGCTGCCGATAGTGGCTCAGATCAAAGCCAAAGGGGTGCGTACGTGCCTGACTATCAATCCCGATATAGACGTGCACCGCCTGGATCCCTATCTGGACAAAGTGGATATGGTGCTGATTATGTCGGTGTATGCGGGGTTTGGCGGGCAGAACTTTATCCCGGAGACGCTGGAGCGTGTGCGCTATGTGCGGGAGGAGATTAGCCGCCGCGGACTGAAAACGCTCATCGAAGTGGACGGCGGCATCAACACCAAGAACGCTGCCGGTGTATTCGAGGCAGGGGCGGATGTATTGGTGGCGGGCAGTGCCGTTTTCCATGCCAAAGACCCCGAGAAAGCCATTCGACTGATGAAAGGAGAATAGAGATTAGACCGCTGTGCTGTTAGAGGTTGGAAGTTAGAGATTAGATAGTAGGGATTTGGAACGAGATTGGAAAGAGTGGTTTCGCAGGCAACCGATGGTGGTGCTGTTGCTGCCTATGATAGCGGCTGTCGTGCTATGCTATTATACCCGTTTCCCGATTGACTTGTTGCACGATACGGATGTGCCGTATATCGACAGCACCCGTACATTCCTCGTGACCATACAAGACTACCCCGTCCGGCGGACAAAGACATTCCGCTATACAGCAGAGGTACAGGCAATAGTGGATTCTGCAACACACCCCGCACAGGGAAAGGTATATCTCTATATACAGCCCGACAGCATCCGCACTATGCCGACCATAGGCGATACACTCGTGGTGCGCACCCGAATACAACGCGGCGGACAGCAGGGTGGTTTCGACTATGGCACCTATCTGCGGCAACAGGGCATTGCGGGAACGGGTATGGTATGGCGCAGCCAATGGCAGTATATCGGGTATGGTGTGCCGCAACGTTTTTCGCCAAAACGGTGGCAGCACGCCCTGCAAGAACGCTATCGGCGATACGGATTGGATGGCAAAGAGTTAGCCACAGTATCCGCACTCACTCTGGGCTACAAAGAAGACCTTGACCGTGAGACAACCCGTAGTTTTCAGCGTGCCGGCGCAGCACATATCCTAGCTGTAAGCGGCTTGCATACAGGTATCGTCTATTCCGTTCTGCTGCTCGTTCTGACTCTCGGCGGGCGGTTCAAACCGCTCTATACGCAGCGGCTGTGGCGGTGCGGTCAGTCGGCAGTCATCATCGCGGCGATGTGGGCGTATGCGGCTATGACGGGTATGACGCCATCGGTGGTGCGGAGTGTACTGATGCTCTCGCTGGTGGAAACGGGGCGTATGCTCTACCGGCAATCGCTCTCGCTCAATACCGTGGCGGCAGCGGCGTTTCTGATATTGGTGGTGCGCCCGTTGGACTTGTTTTCCGTCAGTTTCCAACTCAGTTTTGCCGCCGTGGTGGCATTGCTGTTGTTCGTTCCCGCTTTCAGCCGCCTGTTGCCCACAAGCGGGATACACCCTGCGCCGCTCCGCAAGACGGTACGCTATATAGTGGATATAGTGGCGGTTTCGTTGGCGGCACAGATAGGCACACTCCCATTGACATTATACTATTTCGGGCAATGCTCCAACTATTTTCTGCTGACCAACCTGTTCGTCATTCCCTTGGCGTGGCTGTTGGTGGTAGCGGCATTGGTAGTCTTGGCAATAGGCGGTTTGCCGTATATAGGCAGCGCAGCGGTGTGGGTGTGCAAGGGCTTGGCATGGTTGCTCAATACCTCGGTAGGGTGGATAGAACATCTGCCGGGTGCGGTAAGCGAGATACGCATATCGCTGCCGATGGCGGTACTGCTCTATGCCGCCATAGCGGGCGGGTACTTGTCGTTGAAACGCAGTATTTGGTGGCTGCTGCCCACTGCAGGGTGCTTGATATTGTTTTGCTATTTATATACAATCGTATGAAAGAATATACTTTGTCGGAGTTGTCCGCTATGATTGGTGAGGCGTTGGCGGTAGAACTGCCCGAGACCTACTGGGTGCGGGCGGAGATTGCCTCGCTGAGCGAGAAAGGCGGACACCTGTATCTCGAACTGGTAGAGAAAGGCAAGCGGGAGATACTCGTTGCCAAGCAGCGTGCCACCTGCTGGAGCAACCTGCAAACGATGTTGCAGGCATACTTCGAGCAGGAGACGGGCAGCCGTATGCAGGCGGGTATGCAGGTGCTGGTGGAGGTGGAAGTGAACTATCACGCCGTGTATGGACTAAGCCTGAATATCGTCAATATCGACCCGCGCTATACCCTCGGCGATATGGCACGGCAGCGGCAGGAGACCATTCGCCGGTTGCAGGAAGAGGGCATCATCGATATGCAAAAAGAGTTGGCTCTGCCCACATTGGCAAAACGTATTGCGGTGGTCTCGGCAGCAGGTGCGGCGGGGTATGGCGACTTCTGCGACCAGTTGTATGCGTCCCCCTATCCGTTCAGTACGCAACTCTTTGCCGCCACTATGCAGGGCGACAATGCCGAGCGGTCGATCATAGCCGCCCTCGGTGCGATTGCAGTGCAGGAAGAGGACTTCGATGCGGTGGTGATTATCCGTGGCGGCGGGGCAAGCACCGACCTCAGTTGCTTCGACCGATACAACCTCTGCGCCCACTGTGCGCAGTTCCCGCTGCCTGTCATCAGCGGTATCGGGCATACGCGCGATGTGAGCGTATTGGATATGGTGGTGCACACGGCACTCAAGACACCCACTGCCGTGGCGGCATATCTGATAGAGCGGATGGACATCCAAGCCGCCCGTATTGACGACCTGCAGCATCGGCTTCTGCGTACCGCCGACCGACAAATACTGCTGCGCCGACACCGCATAGACGAATGGCAGCAGCGTTTGGAACAGGCCAACCGCCAACTATTCCTCCGACAGTCGCACAAGTTGGAACTCATAGAGCAGCGTATCGCCGCCTGTTCGCCGGAGCGGATCTACCGGATGGGCTACAGCCTGTTGAAATGTAACGGAAAAGCGGTGCACAGCGTGCGTGATGTAGCGGCAGGCGATGTGCTGACCAACTATATGCAGGACGGTAAAATAGAATCTATCGCCCAATGAGAAAGAGAAAGCATATCTTGAGCCGCCAACAAGCCATCGGAGCGGTGGTGTTGTTAGTGCTGGTTGTTTCCGTGGAGGTATTTATCCATCTTGTGCCGCAACGCCCGAAAGCAGCGGAACCGGCAGAGGAGGTGGTACAAATAGCAGACAGTTTGAAGCGAAAACACTACCGCTACACCTACGACACTATTCGTATCTGCCTCCGTCCTTTCGACCCGAATACGGCGGATTCTACAACATTGCTGCAACTCGGGTTGAAACGCTGGCAGGTACGCAATCTGCTCAAATACAGAGCCGCAGGCGGTACATACCGCAAAAGCAGCGACCTAAGGCGACTATACGGAATGACCGACAGCATGTATCTCGCTTTAGAACCATATATTTGTATCGATACTCTGCGTTTTGCCCGCAGAGACACTATTCGCCGAGATAGTATTCCGTTGAAATATAAGAGTTTGAAGAAAGATACCATTATAGAACTCAATAGTGCGGATACTTTGAGTCTGCAATGCATCCGTGGTATAGGCAGCGGTATCGCCAAACAGATAGTGCGCTATCGGGAGCAGTTGGGCGGCTACTATTCTGCCGAACAGATCCGCGATATAGCGCGTTTACGGGAATACGACCGGGATACGCTCATATACTTTACTTTCGACTCCGTTTTGCCGCACCTGACGGCATGCGCCGATTCCATCCGCCCTGTTCCCGTGAACCACAGCAGTGTCCAACGCTTGCAACACCATCCGTATTTGCGTTTTGAGCAGGCGAAAGCCCTCTATACACTGAGGCGCAACCGCTTCAAACTGAAGTCTATTGATGAATTACGCTCCTTGCCCGAGTTTACTGAGCAGGACTTGGAACGGCTGAAATGGTATCTGTCATTTGAATAAACAGGGTACACAATTCATCTCCCTCCTAATCTCATCTCTAATCCCTAATTATCTCCATATGGTCGTAGAGTGTACCTTCCTCGAGCAGGTAGGTTTGTAGAGTAAGCGTGTCGCCCACAATATTGAGTACTTCGTAGAGACGATGACCGGAGCATGAGCACTCGTCGTGCGTATTGTGCTTGGGACGATAGTACTTGGTGGCGGCATTGGTATTGACGAAAGGCAGACGGCGGCAGTAGTTGTGGTCGTGTCCCGCAAAGACGAGGTCGGCATGGCGGAGCGGTTCGCGGAACGTAAGATAGATCATAGGGTTCTGCCGTCCTACGGCACTTGAGAACACAGGATGGTGCATCATCACGACCACAAATCGGTCGCCCGCCTCTTTTATAGTCTTGTTAACCCACGTATTGACGCGCGTGAAATGGTGGAGGGCTTGCAGTCCGTTGGTATCAATGACGATAAAACGCAGATGCGGAAAATCGACATAATAGGTGGTGCCAATAAAGTCAGCAGGACCATTGGCGGGTTGCGGAAATGCCTCATACCAAAGAGGCGTGAGGGTACGGCGAAGTCCTTTGCGGTACTCGTGGTTGCCGGGGCAATTGAGAAGAGGCAGCGAGTCGAAAGCCGAGCCTGCCAGTTGGTGGTAGAGTTGCTGGAAATAGTAGAAATAGCCGCGCTCGATATAGTCTCCGAGTTGGGCATAGCAGTCAAGATGCGGCAGGCGTGCTGCAAGAGTGTCATAGTCGGCACGCAAGAGCGAATTATGTACATCGCCGAGCAATAGAATCTGCAATGTATCAGGCGACTGTGTGTCTTGCCAGCCGCTATCGGTCTTTACGAAGTGGGGCAGACTGTCAGCGGCAAACGTATAGCAATGATAATCCAGTGTGTCGGCAGTCCATTGTGGTTCAGGCGGGTTTCCAAACCACGCCTGCCAGCGAATGGCACACAGTACGCCTCCTCCCAAGAGAAGAACAATAAGCAACGAGATAAGAATCCAACGACGCACGACTGTATAATTATGAATTATGAATTATGAATGACGAATTAACACACAAGCGTTTTTTCCGACGAGTGGCGGGGTTAGTACATGCTATCCACATGCTATCCACCTGACATCCACCTGACATCCACCTGTGTTTGGCAGCAAGGTCATCTTGTAACGATGCGAGACGCATCGTCCCCACACCTTTGGCTGACAGAGATCGCAATAGAAAAAGAAAAGGCTGCCTATGGTCAGGCAGCCTTTTACTCATATCGTATTTAGAATGGGAGGTCGCTGCTCTCGTCGCTGCCTGCAACGGCATCAAAGGAAGCCGTGTTAGCCACAGGAGCTGCTGCTGCTTGAGCAGCGGGTGCGGGAGCGGGAGCCGCCACCTGCGCACTTTGAGGAGCCGCTGCCACAGCACCTTGCTGTACGCGCCATGCGCGGATAGAGGTGTACCAACGACCGTTGAACTCGCGCGACTCGATGTCAAACGAAACCGTTACCACATCATCAATCTTGCAAGGGTTGTTCTTGATACGATCCTCTCCGAATATCTCGAAGCACACTTTACGCGGGTACTGCTCCTGTGTCTCCAATACATACGACTGTACTTTCCACGGATTGCCCGTCTTGCTGGTGCCGCTTTGCTCAGGCAGTACCTGAATGATTTTTCCGACTATGTCCATTTTTGTAGTTGAGAGTTGAAAGTTGAGAGTTGAGAGAAGTTGAGAGTTGTAAGTAGTTTAGAGCCGAACCGAAATACTCAACTCTAAGCACTCAACACTCAACTCCATACGAATTATTCGCCTTTGATGGCTGCTACGCCGGGGAGCACTTTTCCCTCGATAGCCTCAAGAAGAGCACCACCACCCGTAGAGATGTAACTTACGCGGTCAGCAAGCCCGAACTTGTTGATGCAAGCCACGCTGTCGCCACCACCGATGAGCGAGTAAGCACCCTCGTCGGTAGCCTCGGCAATGGCCTCGGCGATAGCACGCGACCCTGCGGTGAAGTTATCAAACTCGAATACGCCTGCAGGACCGTTCCACAGAATAGTTTTTGCACCTTTGATAGCGGCAGCAAAAGCCTTGCGGCTTTCGGGACCGGCATCCATACCCTCCCAGCCGTCGGGTATGTCATTGCTCGGGCATACTCGGGTGTGGGCATCGTTGGAGAAATTGTCTGCAATTACAGAGTCCGTACCCAATACAAGGTTTACACCTTTTGCTTTTGCCTGGGCGATGATATCCAGAGCCAAATCAAGTTTGTCGTCCTCACAGATTGAGTTGCCAATCTTACCACCTTGTGCCTTGGCGAAAGTATAGGTCATACCGCCGCATAGGATCAGGTTGTCCACTTTATCCATCAGGTTCTCAATGATACCGATCTTGGTAGATACTTTCGAACCGCCCATAATAGCGGTGAAGGGGTGTTTGATATTATGGAGGATATTGTTGACTGCAGCCACCTCTTTCTCCATCAGGTAACCGAGCATCTTGTTGTCGGCATCGAAATAGTCTGCGATGACAGCGGTAGAAGCGTGTTTGCGGTGAGCGGTACCGAAAGCGTCGTTTACATAGCAGTCGGCATACGATGCCAAAGTCTTTGCAAACTCTTTCTGACGGGCTTTCATCTCTTCCTTGGCAGCCTCGTAAGCAGGATCTTCCTTTTCAATATCTACGGGTTTGCCCTCCTCTTCGGGGTAGAAACGGAGATTTTCGAGCATCAGCACTTCGCCCGGTTTGAGGGCATCAGCCTGTGCTTTCGCCTTAGCGCAATCCGGTGCGAACTGTACCTTGACGCCCAGTGCCTCGGAGACAGCATCCACAATCTGGCTCAGACTGTATTTCATATTTACTTTGCCTTTCGGCTTACCCATGTGGCTCATAATGATGAGTGCGCCACCTTGTTTGAGGATGTGTTTGAGAGTAGGCAGAGCACCACGGATACGGGTATCGTCAGTAATTTTACCATTCTCATCGAGTGGCACATTGAAGTCCACACGAACAATCGCCTTCTTGCCGGCGAAATTGTAATCGTTGATTGTCATAGTTGTATATGTTTTGTTTATTATTAGTTTAGAGTTGAAAGTTGAAAGTTGAGAGAAGTAGGGAAGTTTATAGTTTTTAGTTTTTCCAATCGATTGAGTTGAGTTTGCCGCGATAGACATCGCTGAATGTCCGGTCTTGCTGCTCACCGCCGAAGACATAGATTGCATTGTCGCGTACCAGCACCGACTGTTTTTGGCGGGCAGTATAGGTAGCAGGCAGGCAATTCTTTGCGCTGTCTGCGGCTGTCCAATTGAGTCCCTCGTCGTTGCTCACCAGTATATCCCGACCGATATATTTCATCTCGGCATCCACGCCGCCGAACATCAGCAGTTGGTGGTTGTACCAGATGACGCTTGCGCCGGTGAGATCGGTAAACGCAGGGCGGTCTATGGAAAAGTTCTGCATACGATAGCCCACTACAGGAGAGAACTCAATATTCCAACGCGAGTTGAGTACGGCACCGTTCTTGGCACGCCCGCCGAGTACCATTGCCCGTACACGTCCCGCAGCGTTTTCAAAACATACCGTGGCAAAATCACTCACGGGGAAATCGCTTTTCGGGCGCAAAGCGGTGGTTTTTAGTTCACCATCCCGCATATTTGCCAACACCGGTCCGTGATCATCCTCCACTATTGCCCATACCGTGTCGTTCCATGTCATCAGCATATTGCGGATGCGGAAACCGCTGCCTGTATAGTCTGATGCCGTCCACGAAATGGCATCTGCAGAGGTATAGAGCGTCAGCGAGTCGGCATAATAGAGCATGCTGCCATCCGAGATAATACGGCGCACGTGGCATCCGTCTGGCAGCCCCGATGGTGCCTGTGGGTTGCTCCATATTTCGCCGTCGGAAGAGGTATAAACCGATGTACGGAAACCGTTGTTGCCAATCAGCACAAACTTCTCTCCAAGCGATACCACGCGCTGCTCGCTGTTGTCGGTCAGCACCTGCGGACAGAGTTGCTCCCAATGGTACAGGTCAGGATCGACCTGATGCACATACGCACGGAGTTCATACACCTTCGTATTCTTGCCGTCCTGCGATTTCACTGTCAGATACAGCGGTTGTTTCTCAAAGTTAATCGTATCCGAGCCGCCCAAGATAATAGTAGTATCGGGCGTCTGCATAATTGCCGAACCGGGGGTGGCTGCAAATGTAAACTTAGGCACCACCGAATCCAACGGCGTGCCGTACATAATCGAATCGAGATTCTGCACCAGCCCTGTATCCAGACGCTCCTCCACCTTAAAAGAGGCGGCAGCCAAACCGGGATAATTGCTGTTTGCAGTAAAACTAAAAGCGGTAAGTTGCGCCACCGACGGCTTCGTCGTGGTGGAAGTCTTGTCTTTGCACCCGACCAATCCTATCAATATAAGCCCTATTAGGGGTAAAAAACGTTTCATAACTTGTAATTTAGGGCAAAATTAGTGCCATTTTTGCAAATATGCAAATAAAGTACTAATTTTGCACACTTTTTATTGGCATTCCTTTTGCGGTATGCCCGAATCAGCCCAATAACCTATGCTTTTCGCATCGCAACTACATGACTTGAAGAATAGCCTTCCGTGGCGTACCAAACGACTGCAACAACAGGCTTTGCGCACTATCGTGGAGCAGAAACGCCGTGTCTATCCCGCGGAGCAAGCCGCAGCCGACTCGCAGGCCGTTGTCGGAAAAATTGAGCAGTCTGCCGCTTTCCGCAACGCCCGTACCGTACTGCTCTACTATCCGATTCATAACGAGGTGGACTTGCGTCCGTTGCTCGACAAGTACTGTGACAGCAAGACGATGCTTTTGCCTGTAACACACCGCAAAGCGATGGAGATTCGTCCCTATACGGGTAAAGCGTGTCTCAAACAGGGCTATGCCCATATCCCCGAACCGCAGACACCTGCCTATACCGGCAAGATTGACCTTATCCTCGTTCCGGGCGTGGTCTTCGACCGTAAGGGGCACCGTATAGGACGCGGCGGCGGGTACTACGACCGTTTTCTCAAAAAACACAAAAAAGCGTGCAAGTTAGGTGTCGCCTATGACTTCCAACTGAAGCACCATAACCTGCCGCAGACATGGCGCGACCAGCCGCTTGACGGAGTTATTACTCCTCTGGAGACCATTGGATAGTGGGCTGTATCTCCTGCTCGTGCTTCAACCGTTTGTCTGTTTCCGGCGACAAATGTTTCTCCGTCGGACGATAGTAGTAAATAAGTCCGTAATTCTTGCAGTGGCACAAGCGGTCGTATGGCAGCAGGTCTTTGTAGTAGTCGTCCACCTGGTTCCAAATCTCCAGAATCAGTGCATCCGCTTTTTTGCGCATTTCCTCCATATCGCCCGCCACACGCGTGGTGGTTTTCTTGTGCATAGTATGGTTGATTTGGTGCTCTTTGAAGATGTCGTAGTGCACTTTCACCTTGTTGATAGCGGGGTTGTATATAGGGAAACCGCCCATCTGCGTACGCTTCTGCTCGCCGTTGATGATATTCTCGCCCCATACCAGCAGATCCTCTTCGCTACTCAGGTCAGGCACGATATGATTGTTAGGATCCAAACCGTACAACTCTTTCTGCTCCCGCTTGATCTCTCCGCGAATGACCGACATATTCAGCACCTGGATAAAGTGCGAGATATACATCCGCGCATTCTGCACCATATGGCGGTACTTCTTGTTGGCAGCCACGCGCAACTGGAAATTGTCATGGTATTGCATCACCATATTCTCGAACTGCATCAAGAAGCGTTGCGCCTCGCTTAGCGTCTTGTATTTCAGTACCTGTTCCGTAAAGTCCGCTTCGCTGGCACGCTGCACGGCAGTCTGCAACGCTGTCAATCGCGCCTGGTCTGTATTGGGTAGTCGTCTGTATGGCATAGCATCAAAGTTTAGCGATTTTTATTTATAAAAGTAAGGTGGATATAAGGAGGATATAAGGTGGATAGCCCGTTATACTTTGCGTATGGCAAGTTTCTCCGCCAATTTGCGTAACTGCTCCGTGGCATCGTTTTGCGGCAGGGCATCCAGTTGCGACAAGGCTTCGTGGGTATGCAGTTGCATAACCGTCTCGCACACCTCACGTGCACCCGTACGCGTATATATATCGGTTACCGCCCGTATCTTTTCGTCCGGTTTGTCCTGTATCTGCAGCCAATGTTCCAATTCAGCACGAGTGGCTTCGTCCGCACGCTGCAGCGCAGTCAGGAGCATATAAGTCTTTTTGTTGCAGCATATATCGCCACCGATGGCTTTACCGAAAGTCTCAGGATCGCCATAGACATCGAGTATGTCGTCCTGTATCTGGAACGCCAAGCCGATATTGATTCCGTATTCGTACAGGGCTTGCTGCTGCGTCTCGGACGCCCCTGCGATATAGGCTCCGATCTGCAATGCCGTAGCCAGCAGCACAGAGGTCTTGAGGCGGATCATGTGCATATATTCCTCTATAGACACCTGATCGCGGGTCTCGAACTCCATATCATACTGCTGCCCCTCGCAAATCTCCGTAGCCATCTTGTTGAAGAGGCGCAGCGTCTGCGGCAGACGGTCGGCAGGCACGTTGCTCAGCAGTTTGTATGCCTCAATCACCATCTGGTCGCCCGAAAGAATGGCGGTATTGTCATTCCAACGCACATGCACCGTCGGTCGTCCGCGGCGCACTGCCGCCTTGTCCATTACGTCATCGTGCAGCAGCGTAAAATTATGGAACACCTCTATCGCCAACGCCGCAGGCAATACCTCCTTTTCCTTACCGCCGAACATCTCCGCCGCCAGCAATACCAACTGCGGACGCAGGCGTTTGCCCCCCGAAGCAAGGGTATATTCAATCGGCTCGTACAACCCGTACGGCTCCCGCTTCCAGTCCAATGCGGCTATGGCTTTCTCAATATCAATCATTGTACATGGTGAATTGTACATTATACATTCTCTATGATGTCAGTCAGGACATCTTTGATGTCAAGCCCGGCGGCACGCACCTGCTGCGGAATAAACGATGTGGCGGTCATACCGGGCGTGGTGTTGATTTCGAGCAAATTGATAGTCCAACCCTCGGTCAGGATATAGTCCGTGCGGATGATACCGTGGCAGCCGAGAATGTCGTATATATGCAATGTCAAAGCCTGCACACGGTCGCGCACCTCGTCGGGAATACGTGCGGGGGTAATCTCGTCCACCTGCCCTTTGTATTTGGCATCGTAGTCGAAAAACTCGTTCTTGGTAACCACCTCCGTGATCGGGAATGCCACGGCTTTGCTTTTGGTCTTATAGACACCACAGGTTATCTCCGTACCCTTCATAAATGCTTCGCAGATTACCTCGTCGCCCTCTTGGAAAGCCCGCTCTATGGCAGGTGTCATCTGCTCGATGGTCTTCACCTTGGTAACCCCGAAACTTGAGCCGCCCACATTGCTTTTTACGAAGCACGGCAAGCCTATTTTGCCGACAATATCTTCGTCGGTCGGACGCGGCATCGTCTTGCGCAGGAGAATGCTCGGCGAGATACGGATACCAAAATCCTGCAGATAGTGGTTGCAGGTGTATTTGTTGAACGTTACGGCAGCCGCCAGTACGCCGCAGCACGAATAGGGAATACCGAGCATATCGAGATAGCCCTGCAAACGCCCGTTTTCGCCCGGTGTACCATGGATGGTGATGTAAGCATATTCGAGTTGCGTTTTCTGCCCGTTGTATGTAAACGAAAAGTCATTCTTGTCTATCGGGGCGGCAACTACGGTCTGCCATTGCCCGTTCTCCAATTTCCACTCCACAGCCGCCTGCCAGTCGCTCCCGCGAAGGGTAACGATGGTGATGTTGTAGCGTTCTTTGTCCATAAAAGAGTACAGCCCTGCCGCACTCCTGAGCGACACATCGTGTTCCGAACTGTCGCCGCCTGCCACTATGGCGATATTGCGTTTCATTGTTTTACACAAATTATATATTCCAGCCCGCAAAGTTACGATTTTTTTCTTATATGCACAAGTAAAACCGCTTTTTTGCCTATGCTATTTTACCCGATAGCGTTTACGGATAAACACACAAAAGACCGCCACATTGCCATGGCAGTCTTTTTATATTAAAACCTATATTCTGCTATGCTTAGGCGAAGAGTTTGCCGAAGTCCTCTTGGGAGACGGACTTCTCTTCGAGTTTTACCACGCCTTTGAGGGCATCGAAGATCTTGTTCTCGGCTACACGCTCGATGATACCGCGGAGTTGGTTCTCCTGCTTGAGCATCTCCTGTGCATAGTTCGTGAGGTACCGGTCATCGATATGCATCAAGCCGTACTGCATAAACTGCATACGTGCCACCTCTTTGGCATACGCCTCGACTTCCTCTTTCTGCACGTCAATCTTGAACTCTTTCATCAGTTGGTCTTTCGCCAAGTGCCATTTGAGTTCCTCAAGCATTTTCGGGAACTCTTTGTCGAGTTCCTCAGCGGTCATCTTCTCGTTGGTAGCGAGTACCCAGCGTTTGAGGAACGCCTCGGGGAATGCCACATTCTCCATCTTTTTCATAATGGCAGCCTTGGCGTCCAAACCGAATTTGTACTTGCTGTCCTCTGCCATATTCTGCTCAATCTCCGCCTTGATGTGTGCACGGAAATCCGCCTCGTCTTTGATATTGTTCTCGCCATAGACCTTGGCAAACAACTCACCGTCGATAGCGGCAGGAGCGTGGTGCGAAATGGTATGAATCTCGAAAGTGAAGTCCGAGTTCAGATCCTTGACATCCTCTTTCTTCAGGCCCAGCATCGAAGCCACTTCGGTCTCGTTGCCATACGCTTTCATCGGGTTGAATGTGATGACATCCCCTTTCTTTGCACCCTCGAAGAGTTTAGCCTGCTCCTTGTCCTGCATATATTCGGGGCTGAGCATAGCGTTCTCTTTAACGATGCCGCCTTCTTTCTGCTCGGTCATCAAGCCTTTGAGCACGTCGCCCGGAACATAGTTCTCGGTTTCGGTATATTCGCCGAAGCGGTCAGCATACGAAGCCACCTGTTTGTCAACCATCTCATCGGTAACCTTGATGTTGTAGTATGTCAGTTTGTTGTGTCCGTTGAGTTTGGCGTCGAACTCAGGAGCGACAGCGATGTCGAATGCGAAAGTGAACGTGTCCTGGTTCTCCAGATCCATCTCGGGAGTCTGCTCGTTGTTGGGCAGCGGGTCGCCGAGAACCTGCAGTTTGTTGTCCTCGATGTACTTGCTCAGTTGCTCGCCGACTACCTTGTTTAGTACGTCAGCCAGCACCCCTTTGCCATACATTTTCTTCACTAAGCCTGCGGGCACCATACCGGGGCGGAAACCCGGGATATTCGCCTTTTGGCGGATTTGTTTCAGTTCTTTTTGGACTGCCTCTTGATAGTCAGCCGGCTCAACGGTGAGCGTAAGAACCATCTGCATGTCCTTGATTTCTGTTTGATTGAATTGCATATCTTTTTATTATTAGTTTATTCTATTAGTATGTTTTTATAGTCTATCAATCGCCTATCCTATGCGCATCCTATGCACATCCTATGCTGTTTTGTGTACTTTTAGCAGGAGATAGATATTGACTTTTATTAACGATTGGCGCGTTTGCGCTCGAGTTCGTCGAGGATGATTTTGCGCAAGCGCATGTGGTGGGGCGTAACCTCTACATATTCATCGCCTTTGATGTACTCCAACGCTTCCTCGAGGCTGAACTTGATAGCGGGTGGGAGGACCGCTTTGTCGTCGGCGGACTTGGAACGCATGTTGGTGAGGTTCTTGGATTTTACCACGTTGATGACGATGTCGCCCTCTTTGGAGTTCTCGCCGACCACCTGACCGGCATAGACCTCCTCCTGCGGGTCGATGAAGAAGCGTCCGCGGTCCTGCAGTTTGTCGAGCGCATACGCCGAGGCGGTGCCGCCCTCCATAGCAATGAGCGAGCCGTTGACGCGGACAGGCATATCGCCCTTGTACGGCTGATACTCAAGGAAGCGGTGCGCCATAATTGCCTCACCTGCGCTCACATTCATTACATACGTACGCATACCCATAATACCGCGCGAGGGGATGATGAACTCGAGGTGGATACGGTCGTTGACGAGTTCCATCTTGGTCATCTCGCCCTTGTGGACGGTGACAAACTCGATGATTTTGCCCGAGCACTCCTCCGGTGTGTTGACCGTCAGTGCCTCAACGGGTTCGCACTTGACACCATCTATCTCCTTGATAATCACCTGCGGCTGACCTACTTGCAGTTCGTAGCCCTCGCGGCGCATAGTCTCGATGAGCACACTCAGGTGCAGCACGCCACGCCCGAAGACACGCCATGAGTTCTCGGTGGTGCCGCGCTCCACGCGGAGTGCGAGATTCTTCTCCAGTTCTTTGTTCAGACGCTCCTGTATGTGGCGGCTGGTGACGAGTTTGCCGTCTTTGCCGAAGAAAGGCGAGTCGTTGATAGTGAACATCATTGACATCGTCGGTTCGTCGATAGCAATGGGCTTCATGGGTTCGGGGTTCTCGTAGTCGCAGATGGTGTCGCCGATTTCAAAGCCCTCAATGCCGATGAGTGCGCAGATGTCGCCGCTCTTGACCTCGTTGGTCTTTACGTGCCCCATACCTTGGAAGGTGTGGAGTTCCTTGATTTTGGTCTTGACCATCTTGCCGTCTTTCTTGGCGAGCGTGACGTTCATACCGTCGCGCAGGATGCCGCGGTGGACGCGTCCGATGGCGATACGCCCGACGTAGGCGTTGTAGTCAAGGCTGGTGATGAGCATCTGCGGGGTGCCCTCCAACTCTTCGGGGGCGGGGATATACTCGATGATGGCGTCCATAAGGGCGGTCAGGTCGGTGGTCGGCTTGCGCCAGTCGGTGGACATCCAGCCGTTCTTTGCCGAACCGTAGATAGTCTGGAAATCCAATTGGTCGTCGGTAGCATTGAGGTTGAGCATCAGGTCGAACACCTCCTCCTGTACCTCGTCAGGACGGCAGTTGAGTTTGTCCACCTTGTTGATAACCACGATAGGTTTGAGGTTGAGTTCCAATGCCTTCTGCAGCACGAAGCGTGTCTGCGGCATAGGTCCCTCAAAGGCGTCCACCAGCAGCAGTACGCCGTCCGCCATATTGAGTACGCGCTCCACCTCACCGCCGAAATCGGCGTGCCCCGGAGTATCTATGATGTTGATTTTGTAGCCTTTATATTCGATAGCGACGTTTTTGGCAAGGATAGTGATGCCTCGCTCGCGCTCCAAGTCGTTGTTATCCAGTATCAACTCGCCTTTCTGTTCGTTGTCGCGAAACAGGTGGGCAGTGTACAACATCTTGTCAACCAAGGTGGTTTTGCCGTGGTCAACGTGGGCGATAATCGCTATGTTCCTGATTTTCTGCATACGTGCAATAATCTTTTTTATACCTTCTCAAACTTAAAAAGCCTGCAAAGTTACGACAATTTTCTTACATACACAAATTTCGACCGATTTTGGCACAGAAAGAGAGACTAAGGGGAAAGCGAAGACGGCATAGGAAATATAAGAGGTATTTCGGTGCTAACTTCCGGGTAAATAGCGGTAAAGACGGCTTTATCCTTCATATATTTCTCGTATATCCTTCGTGTATCTCTTGTGTTTGTATGGTAGAATATAGCAGCCTAACAGATAATAGGTAAGTCCGCAGCGGAGACTTTCTATACGTAGGGCAATATGATGGTTTTGATGTATTGGCTGCTGCAAATAAAATATGCTGCAAAAAATATGCAGGAAATTTGCGAGATTAGCAAAATAAGATTAACTTTGCAGTCGGAACTATGTATATAGCGATTGCAGGAAATATCGGTGCAGGAAAAACCACGCTGACAAAGATGTTGGCGAAGCATTACGGTTGGGAGCCACGCTTTGAGAGTGTGCGGTTTAACCCGTACTTGGAGGACTACTATACGGATATTCCGCGGTGGTCGTTCTGCTTAGAGACCTACTTTCTGAAAGAGCGTTTCAAGGATATGCTCGCCATACAGCAGACGGAACAGACCATCGTGCAAGATCGCAGCATATTCGAGGGAGTGTATGTGTTTGTAGCGAACAACTATCGTAGAGGCGACCTATCGGAGCGGGATTATAACACGTATATGGAGTTGTTCGAGTTGATGAAACTGAAGATGAAACGCCCCGATATGATGATATACCTGCGCAAGTCGGTGCCGAGCCTAATCGCCCAGATACAGAAACGCGGGCGGGACTACGAGAAAGGCATGCAGATAGACTACCTGAAAGACCTGAACGAACGTTACGAGGACTTTATCTACCGGCTATACGACGGCAAAGTGTTGGTGATAGAGTCCGACGAGTTGGACTTTGAACATCGGGCGGAGGATTTCCGCTACATAGTGGACAAGATAGATGCGCAGTTGTTCGGGCTGTTTTAATGTCTTTCGCGCCTGCGTCAGGAACAACAATGGGAACAAGATAAGAAAACACTAAATCACAAAGATATGCATATAGCGATAGCAGGAAATATCGGTTGCGGCAAGACAACCTTGACGAAGATGCTGGCAAAACACTATGGTTGGAAACCCGCATTTGAGACGGTGGAGTTCAATCCATACTTAGAGGATTTCTATGCCGATATGAAGCGTTGGTCGTTCAACCTGCAGATATTTTTCCTGAACAAACGTTTCAAGGATGTGGTGGAGATCGGTAAATCGAATGACTACATCATTCAAGACCGTACCATCTACGAGGACGCGCGTATCTTTGCACCCAACCTGCACGACCAAGGGTTTATGTCTGACCGCGACTTTGACAACTATCAGGACTTATTTGACCTGATGATGTCGCTGGTAAAAATGCCCGATTTGATGATTTATATCCGTGCCTCCATTCCGACCCTTGTGGCGCAGATACAGAAGCGCGGGCGTGCGTACGAGGCAAGTATGCGCATTGACTACCTGCAGGGACTGAACGATAAATACGAGAAATGGATCAGTGAATACAAAGGCAAACTGCTGATTGTGGACGGCGACAATGTGAAGTTCGGCGAGAACCCTGACGATTTCCGCAAGATAACCGACCAGATAGATGCCGAGTTGTTCGGTCTGTTCCCCTTTGAGACCACTGATGAGGTAGGGAAAGAGATTTAATGCAGGACAAAGAACGAAAGACAAAGAACAAAGACCCCAAATGTTAGGTTACACTTTGTCTCTCAGTACTAATCGTTCATTGTTCATTGTCCTTTGTTCATTGTCCATACAAAGTGATACAGAAGTTTCTGGAATATATTGCCATTGAGAAAAAATACTCGCAGCATACTGTGAAAGCCTATCACGATGATTTGCGAGATTTTTGTATGTTCCTTGGGTTGCAGGATATGTCGGAGTTCGATCCGCAGTTGGTGGACGAGAGCGATGTGAAAGGTTGGTTGCTGCATTTGGCAGAAGAGAAGCACAACCGTTCCCGCAGCCTGCGCAGGAAACTGACCAGCATACACAGCCTGTATCATTTTCTGTTGTCGCTGGACTTGGTGAAACGCGATATTACGCGCAAGGTAGTGCCGCCGAAAGTGGACAAACCGCTGCCTGTCTTTTTTAAGCCCGCCGAGATGGAGCGGGCAACAGAAATGGATGATGCAGCGGACGATTTCGAGTCGATACGCAACTGTCTGATTATCGAAATGCTCTACCAGACCGGTATGCGCGAGGCGGAGATAGTGGGGCTGAAAGATACGGATGTCGATTTGGGGCAGCAGCAGATACGTGTATTCGGCAAACGCAAGAAAGAACGGGTGGTGCCTATCGGCGATGCACTTGTCCAACAGATACATACCTACTTGGACGCACGGGCAGAACTGCTGAACGGCTTTCCGTCGCCGGCGTTTCTGGTGCGCAAGATGCGGCGGGACGGGAGCATTGCACCGCTGAGTACGGATTTGCTGTATTCGATTGTGCGGCGGCGTATGGGTGAGGTAAGTACGCTCAAGAAACATTCGCCGCACGTGCTGCGCCATACGTTTGCCACCACGATGCTCAACAACGGGACGGACATCCGCACCATCCAAGCCCTCTTGGGGCACTCCAGCCTCTCCACAACCCAGATCTACACGCACACCACCTTCGAGCAGGTAAAAGCCGAATACACCGCCGCCCACCCCCGTGCAAAGAAGAAATAATCTGTAAGTGTGTAAATTTGTAAATAAGTTTGATCGGATAAGTCATTTCTAACGAGATAGAGCCGCATAAAAAGATACAGATTGTCTTTCAGGACAATCTGTATCCATACAAAAAGCGGTACTTATTTTATTTCGATACCTGTGGTCGTATACACTCGGTCTCCACGTTGTATCACTATCTGTCCATTACGGATATACTTTCTCACCACAATATTATGATATGCGGAGATGTTATCTATTGCTGTGGAATTATTGGTTGTAAATTCTCCTTTATAAGTGTTCAAAACCTTATTATTCCCGTCTTTTACAACAATTTGGTATGTATAGTGTGCATCTATCTCTAACCCTGTTACGGTAAATCGATAGCCATTAGTAGTCAGTTCAGCAGCCGGTGTATGTCTTTCGCCATTGCGTGCAGGAGCAAAAGTTGTATTTGTCAGTTGTCCTTCGCCATTAAAAATCAGCATACAGAATGTGGCATCATCTTTATTGATGGTCAAAGTATAACTATCCGCCTCACTATTGGCAGGCCAAGTAAAGACAGCGTCATTACTGGAAGGACGTACCGACAAGTTTCCGTTCGTGGTATTTTCTGCTCCAATTGGCATAATGTTAAAACGTCCCCAATAGTCATATATTTTATATCTCTTTACAGCCCCAACCGGTACGTGCAGTTCAGCATTGCTACTAACATCTGCAAAAGTATTCGCCTCAATAGTGGGTGCGATATCAGCATAGCAGGTTATTGAATATATACGAGGACATTCGGCAAAGGCATTTTCTCCCATTTTCTCTATCCATGCTCCTAATACTAATTCCTCTACATACTCACAATTTTGAAATGCCGATGCACCTATCTCTTTGATAGTATGTGGAATTGAAATTGTTGTAAAATAAGATCTATCCCTAAACGCATTGACACCGATTTTAGTAACACTTTGGGGAATTTTTGTATTTTTACACCCCACTATTAATGTATTTGTTTTTGTTTCAATAATAGCGTTACAATTGTCTCTACTATCATAAATTGTATTCCCCTGTTCTACAAAAATAGAATCAAGATTAGAACAGCCATTAAATGCATCTGATTTTATTTCTGTTATAGTTTGAGGAATTGTTATTGCAGAAGGACAGCAATAAGCCCTTTTCTCCCCCTCATAATCATGACCTATTGCAATATTATAGATGGCAGTTATAGTTGTATTATATACTGAAGATGATATATGTACAATTGATGGATATGTTCCGTCATTATTAGATAAAAATACCTAGCACTCCAATAGGATCACTCATATTTGGTTGACCATATATAACATTTCCATATTGAAACCTTGTTGGTGCTCCTGCAAACGATATTAATGATACCACTAATGCTATCAATAATAAACATAATTTATTTTTCATATTTTCATAGAATTAATAAAACACAAGGTAATCTCTAAAAAATAAAAATTTGAGACTACCTTGCGTTTACCGAGTTAAACTAATAAGTAATCACAATCTGGTCTTATGTCAGAGCATTAGAATATAATTTGAAAAACCAATTTTTCAATATAATGCCCATTAGCATCAACTCCAGAATTTTGTTCTGTAACAACATAATCAGTTTTGGCATCTACTCCATCAAGTCCTAAAGAATTGATGAACTCGCAAGTTTCATTCATTAGTTGCTTTGCCGTGCCATAGTAGTGGGGCTGACAGCAAACCGTAAGGAGTGAACATGGTTTACCCTTGAATAATTCTTTGCTAATTTCTTGATTAGCACTCCAGCCTTGGGCTGTTCTTGTAATTTGTAATTGTAACATAAAAAAATATAGTTTTTTCCGATGCACGAACTCCAGACACATAGGGGATTATAAAATGATACATACAGGCATACAAAAAGCGTGGAGTTCGATTTGTTGCCGACTCCACGTATTGAGGCTCTCGCATTGCCCATCGTCAAAAGAATCGGCAACGCGAAACCCACGCTAATACAAGAAACTAACCCGTTGTGTTTGTTCCAATACCGGCGCAATGATACGCCTGACATATCTGAACACCCAACTTGTGTCGATCTTATACAGATACACACAGGTGTTCCCGTAAAGGAACAACAAAACGAGCAGAATACTTACATTCCGCGGGCGTCAATCGTTGCAGCATTCTGTTGACGATAGAAATTTGCGAGATTTCAATACATCAGAATACAGCGCCAAATAACGCCTTATAACTATGTCTGCAAAACCCGCTCGGTAAATATCTGCTCGTTGTCAACCTGTTGTCAAGAAAGGAAACAAGTTTGCTACGAAAAAGGCAGACATACTCTGTGGGTTTCGCGGTGCAAAGATACGATAAAGTTTTAATTTATGCAAACAAAAGTTTCTACTGACAAAATATCGCAATTTTAGTGTATTGTGTCAGTATGAGAAAAATGCGAATAGAATTTGCGTAATCAATAGATTGTCATTATGTTTGACAGTTTATTCCAATGGGTAAATACAGGATATGATTTATTGCTATTGACACAATCGGGGATTTTGAGCGATTTTGTCAGTAGGAGAAAATTTCTACAAAAGAGGTTGTAGATGATTGGTATTTGATTGGTGTTTGATTGGCAAGGCACACCTATCCACCTGACATCCACCTGACTTTGCAGTGCACAATGCATAATGCACCCTTTTTCTTACAGGGAGATATGGCGGGCTTGGACGGGGAAGGAGAGGAAGACGGAAGCGGAGTCGGTGAACTTCTGTGCCGACTCGGTGGTAAGGTATTCGCACGTGCCGCCCAGGGTGAGAGCACTGCGGATAGGCGTATGGCGCGAGAGATAATCACGGAGAGACAGGGCAACGATGTCGCCTTGGGCAATGGACTGCGCTTGCGGATAATGAACGGATAACCAGTTGTCAATCTCCGGCTTAAGCAACGGGTAATGGGTGCAACCGAGGACGACGGTATCGATCAGCGGGTCTTGCGCGAACAAAGCGGACAGGTACTTATCTACAAAATAGTCCGCCCCACTGTATAGGTGTTCCCCCGATTCAATAAGAGGCACCCACATAGGGCAGGCTTGTTGGGAAATTTGTAAATTTGTAAATTTGTAAATTTGTAAATTGTTCCGAATCTTTTGCAGTTCGATGGGGTAACTGAGGCTGTCGATAGTGCCTTGCGTGCCGAGGATGCCGATGTGTCCGTTGCGGGTGATGGAAATAACCTGCTCCACCGTCGGGCGGATCACACCCAGCACATTCGGTATCTCCGTTCCGCGGCGCAAAGCGGGCAGGTCGTGCTGCTGGATTGTTCGGAGGGCTTTGGCACTGGCGGTGTTGCATGCCAAGATAACGAGGGCGCAATCGTGCTGCAGGAGATAGTTGACCGCCTGCAGCGTATATTGGTAGATGACCTCGAAAGAGTGCGAACCATAGGGCGCACGGGCATTGTCGCCCAAGTAGAGATAGTCATACCCGGGGAGAAGGCGGCGGATCTTATCCAAAATAGTCAGTCCGCCATAGCCGCTGTCGAAAACACCGATTTTCATTGATTAGCGGCGCAAAGGTACGCAAATTTATCCATTTAGGAAAGAAAAAGCGGCAAACGGCGGCATTTTTGGCAAATAATTTGCATATACAAGATAAAATGAGTAATTTTGCAAACCCCTATTGTGTGGGGAACGTTAATTGTCGTGTAATTAAACGTTAATTATTTGATAGGAACTTATAATTGACCATTAATTATCCATATAGTTATTCCTTAATATAATAGAAATCTAAAAACTACGAGAGATATGAAATTTAATGTATCCAGTTCGAAATTGTTTGCACAGTTGCAGGCAGTAAGTCGCGTAATCGCTTCGAAGAACAGTTTGGCCATATTGGAAGACGTTTTGTTTGACCTGAACGGCAGTACGCTGACGCTGACGGCTTCGGACGGCGAGACCACGATCCGCACCTCTATTGAGGTGGAGAACGCAGAGGGTGCAGGCAAAGTAGCCAGCGGGGCACGTCTGCTGCTCGAGACTCTCAAAGAATTTTCGGAGCAACCACTGACTTTCTCAATCGATGAGCAGAACTTCGCAGTGAATATGGTGAGCCAGAACGGTACGTATTCGTTTGTAGGCGTCAACGGCAACGAGTACCCCGAAATGCCTGCCACGGAGGAAGATACCCATTCTATTATGATGTCGTCAAAGATATTGCTTGATGCTATCAACAAGACTATTTTCTGCACGGCAGATGACGAGTTGCGCCCTGTAATGAACGGTATATATTTCGATATTGCCACCGACAAAATTACGATGGTAGCCACTGACGCACACCGCCTTGTCCGCTACACTAACACATCCGTTTCTTCGAAAGAGCCTGCAAGTTTTATTCTGCCGAAGAAACCTGCTATGCTGCTGAAAAATATCCTGAGCAAGGACGACAGCGATGTGGTTATCACTTTCGGGCAGAAGAATGCGAAGTTTGAGTTTTACGATACTATTGTGGTCTGCCGCCAGATTGAGGGGCGTTTCCCGAACTACAATGCCGTTATTCCGCAGAACAACCAGAATGTGGTGGTGGTAGATCGTCAGACGCTGATCAACGCCTGCAAGCGTGTGGCAGTATTTGCCAATACGGGTACCTCGCTGCTCAAACTGGCTTTGAGCGAGAACCAGATAAAGATCTCGGCGCAAGATATTGATTTCTCGACCAGTGCGGAAGAGACCATCGCTTGCGAATACAGCGGAATGCCGATGTCTATCGGTTTCAAGGCTCCGTTCCTGATAGAGATCCTCGGGGTTATTTCTTCGACAGACGTGAAACTGCAGTTGGCAGACCCCGCCCGCGCAGGACTGATTTTGCCGACCGAGAACGAGGAGAACCAAGACCTGCTGCTGCTATTGATGCCGATGCTGCTGAATGACTGATGAGGCAATTTGTAAATGTACAATTTGTAAATTTGTAGATGAAGTTGAAACTGAGTCGCCCGCTGGTTTTCTTTGATTTGGAAGCAACGGGGCTGAATATATCGACCGACAGGATTGTCGAAATAAGTTATTACAAGGTCTTCCCCAACGGCAATGCCGAGGGGAAGACCTTGCGCGTTAAACCGACCGTGATACGCCATCTGTCCGACCCGTTCGGCAAACCGATGATAGAGGAGACGCCGATGCATATCCCCGAGACCTCGACCGCCATACACGGTATCACCGACGAGGACGTGGCGGACTGCCCAACCTTCCGGCAGATAGCGCACCAAATAGCGGATGTGCTGAAAGACAGCGATTTGGCAGGATACAACAGCAACCATTTCGATGTGCCGCTGCTGGCAGAGGAGTTTCTGCGGGCGGGCGTAAACATAGACCTGAAACGCCGCAATATGGTGGACGCTTATACCATTTTTACCAAGAATGAACAGCGCAACCTTGCGGCTGCCTACCGGTTCTATTGCGGCAAAGATTTGCAGAATGCCCATTCCGCCAATGCGGACACGATGGCAACCTACGAGGTGCTGATGGCTGAGTTGGAGCGTTACGACCTGCCCGATACGATAGAGGGGCTGGCAGACTATTCGGCGGGCAGTGTGCGGTTTGCGGACTTTGCGGGGCGCATTGCCTACGACAAAGACGGGTACGAGGTGTTCAATTTCGGGCAGCACAAGGGGCAGCGGTTGGCAGATGTCTTCCGCCGCGAACCGGGGTATTACGGGTGGATCATAGGGGGCGATTTTCCCGCTTACACCAAGCAGGTCTGCACAAGGGTGTATCTGAACAAGGTGAAATAGGTCGTTTATTAGTTTATGGGGTGAATGGCATTCTATTAACGTGAGTTCGATATAACGAAAACTTACAAAACAAAACTTACAAAACCTTTCTTGCGGCACAACACGCGCCGCGCTTTTGACCCCCTTTTTGTTCATTCTGTCCTAAGCGCATCCTATGCGCATCCTATAACAAAACCAATTAGCAAAACCATTCCAATTAAACAACCAACAATGTATAGAAATTTAACAAATGAAGAGCAGCAGCAACTGCTTGCACAGGGGTGCGACGCGAAAAACTGGGCGGACGTATATGTAAAAGACGGTTTCGACCCGCAGTATGTGCGTGACGCCCATTTCTCGGGCGTGGTGAAAATGGGTAACTTTGCACGCGAGTTCGAACTGCCCGGTGGGCTGAGCGTCCACTCGGGTATCAACCACGCCACCATCCACAACTGCGAGATCGGTGACAACGTACACCTATATAATATACACAACTATATAGCCAACTACCGCATCGGGGCGGACACGTGTATAGAGAATGTGAACGCCATTTTGGTGGACGGGCGTACCACTTTCGGCAACGGGGTGCGTGTACCTGTGATGAACGAAGGCGGCGGGCGTGAGATACCGATTTTCAACCATCTGAGTGCCAGTCTGGCATACGTGATGACGCTCTACCGCCATCGCCCGAAGATGATAGCGGTTCTCGACAAGATGATAGACGATTATGCCGAGTTGCAGGCTAGCGAAATCGGCGAAATCGGCGAACACGTATGTATCCTCAACTGCGGCAGTATCAAGAATACGCGTATCGGCGATTATGCCGAACTGACGGGTGTATCGCGCCTGAAAAACGGTACGGTCAACTCCAACCGGTTTGCACCCACGAAACTCGGTTCGGGCGTCAAATGCACCGATTTTATCATCGCCTCGGGCGTGGAAATAGGCGACTCAACCCTCGTGGACAAGTGCTTTGTAGGGCAGGGCTGTATCTTCGACAAACACTACTCGGCGGGAGAATCGCTCTTTTTCAGCAACTGCCAGGGTATGCACGGCGAGGCGTGTGCGATCTTTGCAGGTCCCTACACAGTAACGCACCACAAATCGACCCTGCTCATCGCGGGTATGTTCTCGTTTCTGAATGCGGGTTCGGGCAGCAACCAGTCGAACCACATGTACAAACTCGGTCCTATCCACCAAGGCGTGGCGGAGCGCGGGGCAAAGACCACTTCGGATAGTTACCTGCTGTGGCCGTCGAAGATCGGGGCGTTCTCGCTCGTGATGGGGCGGCACACCAACCATGCCGACACCAGCGAACTGCCGTTTTCGTATCTGATTGAGAACCAGTCTGAATCGTACCTTGTGCCGGGTGCCAACCTGCGTACGGTGGGTACGATACGCGATGCGCAGAAATGGCCCAAGCGCGACAACCGCAAGGACCCCGATAAGTTGGATTTTATCAATTTCAACCTGCTGTCGCCCTACACGGTACAGAAGATGTGGCGCGGGCGCGAGATACTGAAAGAGTTGCAGACGCTGAGCGGTATGAACACCGAGGTGTATGGCTACAACAACTGCAAAATCCGCAACTCGTCGCTCGTACACGGCAATATGCTCTACACGATAGGTATTACCAAGTTTCTCGGCAACTCGCTGATTTCCAGAATTGAGCAGGCGGATATCCACTCGTTGGACGATCTGCACAAGGCATTGAAACCCGATACCGAGGTAGGTTTGGGCGATTGGGTGGATCTGGCGGGACTGATTTCCCCGCGCAGCGAGGTTACGCGCCTGATGGACGACATCGAAAAGGGCGGAATGAGTTACCTGCAAATACAGGACCGTTTCCGTCAAATGCACGAGAACTACTACACCTACGAATGGACATGGGCTGCCGACAAACTGCAGCAGATATGGGGCTGCAGCGTGGACAAGGTCTCGTTGGATGCGGTGTTGCAGAGCATCGACCGCTGGCAGGATGCGGTGATAAAACTGGACAAAATGGTGTACGAAGATGCCAAGAAAGAGTTTAACCTCAATAGCCAGACGGGCTTCGGTGTGGACGGCGACCGCTTGCAGCAAGTGGCTGATTTCGAGTCTGTTCGGGGTAGTTTCGAGAGCAACTCGTTTGTACAGGAAGTGCTGAAACACATTGAGCGCAAGACGGCTCTCGGCGACCGGATACGGGAGAAACTGGAATCCATTTGATAGAATAAACGGATATTTTTTCTCCAAATATAACCAAGATTATTCAAATATATTTCAAAAATATTTGATTATATTTGGCGAAAATAATTAACGATCAATTAATGGTAATTAACGGAGAATCGGACTCAACAATGCCTGAAAGGTGTTTCTATGGGCTTTGATGGAGCCCTGTATAAGTGGTATGGAGTTTGTATAGAGCAGATATGATGCAGGGTAAAGTAACTATATTAGGAAGCGGAAGCGCACGACCGACGATGCAAAATTCGCCATCTGGACAGATTGTCGAACTATGCGACAAGTCGTTTCTCGTGGACTGCGGCGAGGGGGTGCAGATAACTATGCAGCGCCTCGGCGTACATACTTCGCGTCTCTACAACATATTCATCTCCCACCTCCACGGCGACCATTGTTTCGGGCTGATTGGATTGCTTTCCTCGCTCGGAATGCAGCACCGTACCCAGCCGATGCATATCTATTCGCACCCCGATCTGGAGCGGCTGTTGCGCCCGTGGCTTGACTATTATTGCGCCGATATGCCCTATGAGGTCGTTTTCCACCCCATCAACCCGCGCAGACACGAGGTGATTTTTGAGGACAGGACGGTGATGGTGGAGTCGGTGCCGCTCAAGCATACGGTGCCGTGCTGCGGGTTTCTGTTCTCGGAGCGGCACCGCCGTATGGAGAACGGCGAGAAACTGTACGACATCCGCAAACGCTACGCCTACTGCTCCGACACTATGTACACGGAGAAGATCGTGCCGATTATCAAGGGCGTGGATATGCTCTACCACGAGGCTACTTTCCCGGACGAGTTCGCCGCACGCTGCAAACAAGTCATGCACTCCACGGCACGGCAGGCAGCCGAGATTGCCGAAAAAGCGCACGTGGGTAAACTGCTTATCGGGCATTTCTCCGCACGGGTGGACGACCATAATCTGTTCCTCAGAGAGGCGCAGGAGGTTTTCCCGAATACAGCCCTTGCCGAAGAGCGCAAAACTTTCGAGTTCTGAGGCACTTTTTCCATGATGTTTCCCTGTGAATAGCATAATCAAAAAATGGCAAAACAGACTATCGAATATATATGCAGCAACTGTGGCGCAAAAGCCCCGCAGATGTTGGGACGCTGCCCCGTGTGCGGCGAATGGGGCACGTATGAAGAAAACACCGTTGTATCCGTTCCCGCCGGCAAACGCCCGCTGTCATCTATCAGCGGTGGCGCAAAACCGCAACGTATTCAGGATATTACCGCCACCGAGGAGATGCGTATCGATATGCACAACGGCGAACTAAACCGCGTACTCGGCGGCGGATTGGTACCCGGAAGCCTGGTGCTGTTGGGCGGCGAACCGGGTATCGGCAAATCGACTCTCGCCCTGCAGGTGTTGATGCAACTCGGCGAGCGGCGTACTCTCTATGCCAGCGGCGAGGAGAGCGTGCGCCAACTCAAACTGCGTGCCGAGCGTCTGGCAGGCAACCCCGACAACCTGTTTATCGTCAGTGAAACATCGCTGGAACGTATCTTGGACGATGTTACAGAGATCCAACCCGAGGTCGTTATCATCGATTCTATCCAGACCATCGGTTGCAACTCGGTGGAAGCCACCATCGGCAGTCTCAGCCAGGTGCGCGAGTGCGCCGCACGTATCCTGCAGTACGCCAAAGAGAAGAACGTACCGTTTTTTATCATCGGACACATCAACAAAGAGGGGTCTCTCGCGGGGCCGAAAGTGCTGGAACACATCGTCGATACCGTGCTTCAGTTCGAGGGCGACCAGCACTATATGTACCGTATCCTGCGGGCGCAGAAGAACCGTTTCGGTTCCACGTCCGAACTCGGCATCTACGAGATGCAGCAGGACGGTCTGCGCGAGGTTACCAACCCTAGCGAACTGCTGCTTTCCACCGCCCGCGAGGGATTGTCGGGTATATCCATCGCTGCGGCTGTCGAGGGTGTGCGTCCGTTCCTCATAGAGGTGCAAGCCCTTGTCTCTTCGGCTGCGTATGGTACGCCGCAACGGTCGTCCACCGGCTTCGATGCCCGCCGGCTGAATATGCTGCTCGCCGTGTTGGAGAAGCGTGTCGGCTTCAAACTGCTGCAGAAAGATGTCTTTCTCAATATAGCCGGCGGTCTGCGCGTGAACGACCCTGCCATCGATTTGGCAGTGCTGGCAGCCGTCTTGTCATCGAATATGGACATCGCGCTCGACCCCGATACATGCCTCACGGGCGAGGTCGGTCTGGCGGGCGAGATACGTCCCGTCAACCGTATCGAACAGAGAATCAGCGAGGCGCAGAAACTCGGTTTCAAGCGTATCATCATTCCTGCTGACCAGAAAGTACTCACGCAGAAATACAAGATTGAAGTTGTTCCGGTCAAAAAGGTTACAGACGCTTTCCGCCTATTAATCAAGCAATAGAATTGGCACGCAATTTGTGTGATCTAAACTAGATAAACTAGATCTTCTAGATCTCCTAGGATTTCTAGGAAATAAACATTAACTCTTAACAGAAAGGATTCACTATGAAACTGAACACGCAAGCCGTTAATTTCGAGATGGCAACCCGTTTGGAGCAACACATCACCAAGAAAACCCGTCGTTACGAGAAACTGCTGACTCCTTCCGCTGAAATGGACATTCGTATGACCGTGGTTAAACCCGAGACCAATCTGAACAAAGAGACGACCATCCGCATTACGGGTATGGGTGCCGAACTTTTCGCACAAAAGACCTGCGACACGTTTGAGCAAGCCATTGACGAATGTCTCGTAGCACTTGACCGCCAACTGGAGAAACAAAAAGACAAATAAACAACACGTTCACAACAAACAAAAAAGAGACTGCCATACCGGCAGTCTCTTTTTTGTTTGTACAATCAGCCTATCTCCGGAATCTGCGGAATAGGCGGCTGAGCAGGGTTACCACTATCGTCCCTTGTCCCACTTTCGGCAGCACAAGGCTCATTATGTTGGCAAAACGCTCCACGCCTGCCATACGTTTCTGCCACGTCCTGCGGATGGTTTGCGTATCGCTCGACAATCCTTGCAGTTGCTTGTCCGCCTGCTGCTCCAAGCGTGCCTGCTCGGCTTCCAACTGCTCTATGGTGCGCAACCGGCTCAGATCAGTCATGGCTCACCTCCTTTCTTGCCGCATCGTCAGCGAACAGGATGGCGCTCAATGCCCCCACCAGCGGGTTGACAAACCATTGCTTGCGGAATACAACCGCCAGCACCAACAGAAGCAGAAACACTCCACCGATGCTCAGGAACGAAGCCCATACGGGAATCCATTGCGCCAATACAAAGACCAATGCCAATGCGCCGAATGACAGCACCGCAAACACCAGCAGCACAACCACTATCGCCAGCAGTATCAGACCGAGTATCTTGCTCAGTTTCGCCAGCAGCGACAGACGCAGCAAGTCGTACCGCGTATTCAGATACGACTTGCAGTCGTCCAGCAGTTTCTGATATTGCGTCTCGTCCATACCGCTCAGGCTTTGGTTTCGTGAATAGCCTCATCTATAGCGGCCTCTAATTCCTCGCTTGTGAAATAGTCTTTCACTTTTGCCATCACTTTATTTGCAAATGCCTCCAATTCCTCTTTGTTGAGACTCAATCCTTTCTTGCGTGCCAAATCGGCAATCTGTTTGCGTGTCTCCTCACCGCTCTTCGGTGCAAACAATAATGCACCGGCGGCACCTAACAATACGCCGCCTGCAAATGCAGCCAATACTTTTCCTAAATTTGCCATAGTTCATTCTGTTTTTTAAGGTATATATTTTTTTTCGTCCCCTCTCTATAGAGAACCTGTTGCTCGTAATCCGCAAAACCCGTGCCAAATAATATGCATAAAATATACAGAGTATACAACAAGCGAATTTCGTGCTACCATTTACGGCAACGAGACGGCAACGAGACGGCAACGAGATTGACTTTTGAAGGTGTTTTCCCGGGAGTTGGCACTAAACCTTTTGCAGGGGACACGGACGCCTCGCCCGCGGTAATTTGGCTGTTGGAACGTATGGGGACGTGAAGCGTAAGGCAGGTGCGCCTATGCGCACTGAGTGCCTGCGGGGTCCCCATTAAGCCCTCGGGCTTAATGGGGTGCTTTCGTAGCGAAAACGAAGCCCTGTGGGCTGAGTAGAACTCCTTGTCGTCTCGCGTCGTCAAAGAGTAACTTGTGTTTTATTTTCTTCCATTTTTTTTCTTGCCGCTTGCGGCATAGGAGACCCTTGGTGTCAACTGCCGGGTAAATCGCCCTTTTGAGGGGCTGATAAGCCGCCTTTGTATGCATAATATACACCATTTTTATACAAATTATGCAAAAAATATACATCATTTCCGCAACCCTCTTTTTTTGCAAAACCTAACTGACAAAATACAGATAATAACGGCAAAATTTCTGTATTCCGTAAAAAAGACGTAATTTTGCAGCCCGAAAGGATAATGGTGCATTATTATGTATTGCACATTGTAAATTGAAACTAACAACTATTTAATTTAATACGATTATGACAAAAGTAGGTATTAATGGTTTTGGCCGTATCGGACGTTTCGTCTTCCGTGCTGCCCAGACTCGTAACGACATCGAGATCGTTGGTATCAACGACCTTTGCCCTGTTGATTATTTGGCTTATATGCTCAAGTATGACACCATGCACGGTGCATTCGAAGGTACTATCGAGGCTGATGTGGAGAATAGCAAACTTATCGTCAACGGTAAGGCTATCCGTGTAACCGCTTGCAAAGATCCTAACGAACTCGCTTGGAACGAGGTTGGCGCAGAGTATGTCGTAGAGTCCACCGGTCTCTTCCTTACCAAAGAGAAAGCACAGGCGCACATCAACGCCGGTGCCAAATACGTAGTTATGTCCGCTCCGTCCAAGGACGACACTCCTATGTTCGTTTGCGGTGTTAACGAGAAAACCTATGTTAAAGGTACACAGTTCGTTTCCAACGCTTCCTGCACTACCAACTGCTTGGCTCCTATCGCTAAGGTCCTCAACGACAAATTCGGTATCGTTAACGGTCTTATGACTACCGTTCACTCTACTACCGCTACACAGAAAACCGTTGACGGTCCGTCTATGAAAGACTGGCGCGGTGGTCGTGCTGCTTCGGGCAACATCATTCCGTCTTCTACCGGTGCTGCAAAGGCTGTAGGTAAAGTTATTCCTGAACTCAACGGCAAACTGACCGGTATCTCGATGCGTGTTCCTACTCTCGATGTTTCGGTTGTTGACCTTACTGCCAACCTGGCTAAACCCGCTACCAAAGAGGACATCTGCGCTGCTATGAAAGAGGCTAGCGAAGGCGAACTCAAAGGTGTACTCGGTTATACCGAGGATGCAGTGGTTTCGAGCGACTTCCTCGGATGCAAACTGACATCTATCTTCGATGCTAACGCCGGTGTTTACCTCACAGATACTTTCGTAAAAGTTATCTCTTGGTACGACAACGAGATCGGTTACTCCAACAAAGTCCTCGACCTCATCGCCCACATGGCAAAAGTCAACGGCTAATCCCGTCCTGACTATATAGTATCATACTATATAAAGTTGCAACAAGGCTGCCCCCTCGGCAGCCTTGTTTGTTTTATCCATTGTTCATTGTTCATTGTTCATTGTCCTTTGTCCTTTGTTCTTCGTTCATTGTTCATAGTCCATCGTTCATATTCTTTATGAAATAAAAGTCAAATCCATTGTAAACATGAGGCTATATGATTCGATTATTGCATTTTCTTTGAAAAAATGATTATTTATACCATTTTTATTGTCAAAAAATTGCAAGGGTCGTTTTTTTTTTTACCTTTGCCGCCTGATTTATAATTTGCTTTAGCAAAGTAGAAAAATATAGATATTTTTCTGCATAATATAGATGCTTTTTGTTTAATACGAATATGAAAAATGAAACATTTCTAAAATGGCAGAACCGGAATTGGTTGACTGCTATAGTGGTGCCTTTTGTACTGTGTTCTTGTCATAATGGAGTTCCGACTCCCATTGATACCCGATATATATCCGATTTTCATAAGGCTAATTTTTATTCTCCTGTTGCCGGACTTGATTCTGGGCTGGCATTGTATGTGGACTATTCCACCTGTAATAAGTTAGGTCAGGATTCTCCGTTCTTCCAGTCTCTGGAACCGACATTCGTTCAGCGGGCAACTTCCTATTTCTCTATCAAAGGTTCGGAAATCGTAAAAGAAGATCTGAATACTGAAGATGTATATTCGCTCCTTCGGAATATACAGGAAGTAAACTATGCGGATTTGCAAACAGCTGCTATACAAATAGCAAACGGCTCGCAGGAGGCAGTGCTGCTTACGGATGGAGAGTATTTTACTCGGAATATGGCTCGTGGAAATGACAATAATCCATGGTTGGCAACGGCGTTGAAAACATGGATTATTAAAGGATATGATATACATATTTTTGCAGAACCGTATGATGAAGTGAATAAAGGAAAGGTGTATCATAAGAAACGTTTTTATATCATTTTTACGGATGATCAAAAAGAGAACAATGTGTATACTAATATCGTAAAAACGGCACACTTGGACGCTTACCCAGATGTGGACGAGTTCCATCTTTCGGTTTCCCGTGCGCAAATGAAGAGCAATGGAAACAACTCCGCTGTTTACAACCCGTCTCTCCAATGTAAAGTAACAGGTTATGGTTCGTATGAGGTTGCCGATTGGTACGGTTGTGATTGGGGAACTATCGAAAAATATATTATCAATGCGTATGACCAGGCTACCGGTGAACCTCTGGAAAACGGAGAGAATATCATCAGTTTGGGCATAGATAGAAATTCATTTGGTGGTTATCGGATTACGGATATAGATCTGAAAGTCTATGATATCAATCAAGAGTATGCCGACTATTATTTTGCCAAAGAGTCTGGTGCACCGGTCGGGCATTTGGATTATCAGCCAGCAGAGATTCCTAATTTTATGTTGATAGACAAACAGGAATTTACGGCACACAGCAAAATCAATATCTATTTCAACCGGCTTTGGTTTGATCCGGCTAATCTTACGGGGGATCCTTATAATTATTTCAAATTGGATATCCTGATTGACACGGTAGAACCGATATTTGATCGCCATAGAGAGAAATTTGAATTTGAATCTATTTCTAATCCCGGCGATATGAATGTATCGGTAGCCGCTAGCATCGAGCAATGTTTGGCAGACGCCGAGGTGCAAAAACGAATGATCGGTCAGGTGGCATACACTATATATATCAAAAGTGAGAGAAAATAATTAAAATACATACTTATGAGAAACGTTCAAACTCTTCCTCAACTGCAGGATTTGCAGACAGAGACTTTTATCTATGCAGCCGTTGTTGCAATCGCTATTTTTCTTGTAGCCTTCCTTATTGCGAATATGATTCCTTATCAGGGAGGAAACGACCGTTCTTACATCAAACGTCGCATCGGCTTTATTGTTTGCGTGGTATTGGGAGCCTTGGGATTTTGGCTGTACAATAATTTGTATGTGTCTTCGTTTATCCAGCAAGTGGCTTTCCGCCATCAGTTTGCAACCACCAACTTGATTTGCTTGGCAATTACCATTGGTGGTTCAGTGGCTGTCAGTTTGATAGTTATGTTTGTATTCCGACATTCCAAGTTTGGCTCTATTTTGGGTAAGGAGAAAAAGTAATTTTCGATTGGAGAAATAGGTTATGGCGAAACAGTATTTTGTATTAGGTATAGGTGGGACGGGTATGCGTTGCATAGAGTCGCTCATCCATTTGTGCGCTATGGGGATGTTTGATAATACCGATATCCATTTGTTGGCGTTGGATACCGACAAGAATAATGGTAATTTTTCTCGTCTTAAGGAGGTCAAGGAGGCGTATGTGAATGCTAAAGGTTTGGATAAGGCCAATCGTGTGGCTCATACCGATACGTTCTTTTCTGCAAATATCAAGTATTATGAGTTTAGCCCGAATTATGAGCAGAAAAGTACTTTTAAGGCGGTGTTCAATTATGGCGATACACAATACAACCATCGCGAGGAAACCGATTTGGCAGATCTTGTACTATCGAATAATGTAGAGGATTTTAACCTTCGGCATGGTTATCGTGCGCAAACGCATCTTGGCTCGATGATGATGTATCATTCGATTATTGAAGATGCACGTTCGCAAGCCAATAGCGACTTGAAAAAATTCTTGCAAGAATTGATTAAAAGTTCGCTAAACGGCACGCCTAAAGTATTTATCCTTGGTTCTGTCTTTGGCGGAACGGGGGCATCGTCAATTCCTATTATCCCGCAAGCAATTTCCAAGGCTGCAGAGATATTGAGCAACGGAGCGGCTAATGTATTGAAAAGCGCCTATTTTGGCTCTACGTTGCTTACGGCTTATTTCAGTTTCAAGGCTCCGACTGGTGCTGAGTTGGATAACCAGAAAATTATTGCAACCAGCGATAAGTTCGCTCTCAATTCGCAGGTGGCTATGATGTTTTATAACGACGATGCTACGGTGAAAAGTACCTACCAGAAGTTCTATATGATGGGTACGGACGGGCTGAACTGGGATCCTATGCAGCGTGAAGCGGATAGTATTACCGCTACTATTACCGGAGGCGAACAGCAGAAAAATGATTCACATTATATAGAATTGTTGGCGGCTTGTGCGGCACTTGATTTCCTGAATGAGGATGAAAATGTGCTCTCTCAAAATAAATCGTTGCATAAAACCGATTATCAATACCGTGCTATTGATAATACCGGCAGGCTGGATTTTCAAGACTTTGTCGGAACGGAACGTGCCGGTGAGTTTGCAAAGAAATTTGGTTTGCTGATTGCTTTCGGCTTTCTCAACAATGGGGATGACGATTTCGTGGAAAGTGTACGCAATGGCAGCCAGAAAGAAATCTCTGGATTTGATGCTATTGATGTCAGTCAGGTGGAATCGCTCAAAAAATATTTCCGCTTGTTTTTTGTTCGGAGAGTTAATAATGACGTATTGCAAGAAGGTTGGTTGAAGCAGATACATCGTTCTGCAGGTGGAGGAGACAAGTTCTTGTTCAATGCGAAACTGTTCCAGCCTGCTACATACAAAGATTTGATGAAATTTGACTGGAATAAGTCTATTTATCGCACGGAAGGGATTGGCAAGGATAATATGTTCAAGGTGGGCTTGTTTAGTACTAAATTCGATGAGTTCAAAAAGGAATTCATCAATACCCTTCACAACGGCAAACCGCAGAATATAACGGATGCGGGCGAACAATTATATAAGTTAACGTACGATACATTGGCCAAAATGTATCAATTTAATTAAGCGGGAATATGTCAAAAGCCTTATTAATCAAGAGTTATACCACCAAAACAACGGGTACTCAGGGTAAGTGGAATGAATTGGATGACGCACCATCATATATTCAGGGTATTGAAACCGGGAAAATATTAGAGGGCATTACGGCCGACAAGTTGAGTGCTCTTATTTCGGGCGTGCCTACTCCGTGGGCGCGTGCCAAGTTGTTCAAGTTTGCTATGCAGACCTTGTCCACACCGGATCCGAATATAGACCAGGCGGGGCTGAATCAGTTCTATGAATTATTGTTCGGCGAATGGAAAGGGCTGATGGCATTGATTGCTTTGTATCCGGATAGAATTCGTTTTTCTTCGCCGGTTTATATGGATGTGAAGGGCGAAGACTACGATATCGCTTCTGCATTCGGGCGGATGTTGTTTGAGGACCGGGATATTTGGAGCAACCCGGAAATGCTGTCCAAAGATCCGGATGCTCAGCCTTTCATTCAGTTGATCTATTATCGTGACCATCTTGTTGGGGGAACGTCTCCGCTGACAGGTGTGTTTACCGGCATTAACTATGATCATTTGGGTGCGGATGCTTCGGATATCAACTGGTATCGGAATGGGAAATTTGAAGATCCGACCGCTTTCCTAACATTTGATCAGTTGCAAAAAGTATATCTCTTTGTTCGTAATATGAATACGAATATTGAAGAATTTGAGAGGCTGATCAATTCGCATAGGGGAGATAAACCGTTTGTCGGTATTGGTGGACTGAAGAATATGAGCCGTCTGTGGGAAGAACAGTTGGCCAAGAAAGGTAAGGGAGCATTGCGTGACAAAGGACCTGTGGCGCAATATACAAATCTATTCTCTCCATTTTCTGTTTTATATCATAGCGATGTCCCTGTATATCTGAAACCGGATTTTACGTTCACCTATACCAATGATGGCGATTATCGTCTGGTGGGTGATGTACAGAAGTTATTGAGCGATGATCGTTTTGTTATCGGCTGGTCAGAAGACAACTCTGAACACTCCAAGTTATCCGATGCACCCGTATTTTTCCTGCAGGTAAAAAATATACAAGATCGTACTACGTGTTATTTTACTTTACCTCTTTCTGAAACAGGTGTTGACATATTTCAAAATAGTTTGGGGACATTGCTTGGATATAACAATTCGGGGAATACAAGTCTCTCGGCGGTGATTACTGACGCCGGACAATTAGCGGTTTCATTGGTCGTGGAGATCGACGGGCAAAAGGTATCCTTGAATACCCGTGAATATGAAATAGATTGGTTGACGGATCTTGGCAAGGTTATAATGTGGCCGAATTTTGTCTCGGAAAAATGGAATAAGTATTATTTTTATACAGAATTCACTGCAGATGCAGTAGAGCAGTTCACTCCAGTATTCAGATGGCAGAAACACATCCTACGTACGATTGATAATCATTTCCTTACAGCCAATTATGTGCCGGTCGTATCAGAACAAAAACAGGTTACGGTTAAGACTTTGGTATCTTATCCCGCCGGCGTGGGTGATGACCTTCCTAAATATAATATATTGAGTGTGGATAAACCTGTGATGGGGCTTTCCGCTACGGTGAAAGAAACCGGAAAGGATTTGCATGCCGGTTATCTTATTTTCCGTTCGGATATAATCAAAGACCTGACAACCATCGAGTCTAACGGTAATGCTGTCGTTGGTGTGGATTTCGGTAGCAATAACACATGTGTTTATTATAATGTGGATGATAGAGGTGCCGAACCGGTAGAGTTTAGAAATTATCGTACGGTATTGGTCGGACGCGAAAATGAAGATCGTCGTGCTATTGCAGAGAACAACGAACTACTATTCTTCACTAATTTTCCTGCAGAGAATGGTCAGATGAAATCCTGGCTACATGAGCATGATTCGCGTTACAATCCATACAATGAGTCTGAAGAGATTGCCGGGGGCGTGCCGGTTAACCGCCCCAATGTGCTCGTTAAAGAAATGGACCAGTATGAGATAAAAACTCAGGCGGGTATTCTGCACTACAATATGAAGTGGTTGGACAATGAGAAAGGTATGCAGAAAAAGCGGGCTTTCCTAAAAACGATTTGGCTTCAAGTGTGTGCTTTCTTATATACCAATAAAATACGTCCGGAACAGATTGCTTGGAGTTATCCGGGTTCTATGATGGAAGCGGACGTAAATGATGTGGAAAAGATATTTGAGGATTTGTGTAAAATTACTCCTATCAGCGGTTGTCATCCTGTTCTGTCCGAACATCTGACTACTGAAGCGGAGGCGGTATGCAGTTTCGCCTTGTCTCAAGATTTTGGTTTGAATAGGGATAATATGTTTTTGGGAATCGATGTCGGAGGCAGTACCAGCGATATTCTGCTCTTGGCAAAAGATCCAAATAATGGCAATAAGGCTACATTGTATAGGGAAAGTTCCGTCAGACTTGCTGCTGGTGTTTTCTTCAATGCTGTTATCAAGTCGCAGAGTTTCCGACAGGCATTGGTTAATTTCCATGAAGGAGGTAAAACCAATGTATATGTGGCAAATATACGCGAAATTCTCACTGAGCCGTCTAAGGCACCTTATTACCTGAATAGTATTTTTGATCAACTGAAAACGCCTGAAGAATACGAAACATTCTATCAATCAATTGATGCTAATGCGCGGTTTGTATTTACCATTCCTGCTTACGTTACTGGTTTGTTGTTGTTCTATTCTGGTATTTTGATAGGCAAAACGCTCAAAACACAACATCTTGAACATATTAAGCGGATAGATATTCTGTCGTTTGGAAAGGGAGGACGCTTGTTCCATTGGTTGCGCAATTCTGCCGGACATCGTGCCACAGCGGAATACTATGCTCGGTGTGTCAATGAGGGGGTTCGGCTCATAGCGGATACCGATTTGGATATAAAATATCGCGACGAGATAGAGATTGATAACAAGGCGGAAGTGGCGAAAGGTTTGTGCGACCCTAAAGATCTGGTTCTGTCCATTCAGCAAAAAGACTCGGATATATGCGGTGAAACGGGTATCCGCTTTACGATGCCGGATGGCTCTTTGCGCGAACTGCATATTGATGATGAACTTACCGGAGACTATTTCGGCAACCAGATGAATAACTTCGATTTTTCCGGTGCTGAGAACTTTGAGGTGTTTATGAATATCTTTATTGAGTTTGTCAGCAAGAAAACCAAGTTATATCAACAGGCGGATGCTGCCTTGCGTGAAGATTTGGAGGATCTTCCTAATAAAGTGGCAAGTTTTATTTGCAATAATGATGATGAGTACAAGAAAGCATGTAAGAAAAATACGGATGGATTCCATTATCATCAACCCATTATTATTGCAGAAGGCTCGTGTTTCTTGAATACATTGATAAAAAAGGTGTTTAATCGGTAGTTATATAGCGGTAAATGAAATCGCTTGCGTTATATGTGGATAAGTGGTATCTCATCGGTGCGGTTTGTATCGATGGGGTGCCTCGTCTTATCCGGTTGCCGAATAGAGAAAACCGTTTCTGGCTCTATTTCTACGAAGATATTGCCAATAATCAGATTGTCTATGGCAAAGATAACCAGTCGCATTATCGGGATAAAGAATTACACTATTATGGAGATATTTTTTCTCTGTTGGCTGACCCGCGCCGGTCTTTTACCATCTATGGCAGACAACGGGAACTGAAAGACATATTTGAGGTGTCCGGCATATTCAATCATATCAAAAGAGAGATGGATATGGAAAAAGACATCACTACTTTTGTCTCTTTTTCTGCCGATATTATGGATGTTGCGCGTAAAGCATTCCTTGATATTTTGGACGAGAATGGCTTCGTGGTAAAGGAAAGTGTGGCTCGGATAGGACATTTGGCATTGGAGTATGGCTATCGGCACGGTTATTTCCGTGCAGCGGGAGACTATTTGGTTTTGGATGCCTGTAATGAGAACTTGCACTATTCCGTTTTTAAGCACGAGGGCAATTATTTCAACCGTTTGGCAGAGAGTGTACTCCCCGGTATGGGGACGGATCAGAGAGGGCGCGCATTGATAGAAACCATTGTCGAGAATCTGAACAGCCGTTTGCATTTTTTGTCTTCACAGACGGAAATCAATGACGAATGTCTCCGAATGTGCCAGTTCGTGGATGATTGGTTGATTAAATTATCTAACGCAAAATCGGGTATTCCGATCTCTATTCCCAATGTTTTTTTCTCCGGACATAAGGCAAATGCTTGCTCGGTTTCCATCGTGAAGAAAAAGATAGATGATCGGACAAGTGTTATTGTGGATGATATTATTCGGATAATATCTGAATTTATTCGCCAATTGAATATCCGTGCAGATGAAATCAAGGGCATTTTGTTCTTGGGAAATACGTTTACAAATGCACAATTTGAACGTGGTATTTCAGAACGCTTCTTGGTTGATAAGATAGTAAGGTATAAGGAATCCGAACTGCCTAATATCGTCGGGGTATATTCGGTTCTGGATTGTTCTCAATTTTCGGATGCCACTACGCTTTTTGAACAAAGCGCAGAGGCGGAGGCACTCAGGTTGAAAAACGCACGCGAAGAGGAAGAACGGAAAAAACAGGCCGCTGCAGAACAGGAAAAAGCGGCAGCAGCAGAGCGGGAGGCTCACGAGGCCGATGTGCGATACCAAACCTATATGGAGGCCGCTGCAGAATGTGAACGGCGGCAAGATTATATGGGTATGCAGGATAATTGCAGGGATGCTTTGGTGGTGCGACCTGAGGACCCGGAGGCTACCCGGAAACTACAAGATGCCATTCGCCTTGCCGCCGAAGAAGCCGCTACGGCAAAGCAGTATAACTCTATTATACAAAGGGCAAAACAAAGTTTTGACAACGAACAATGGAATGAAGCCAAGGCACAGGCGGAAAATGCGTTGAATATAAAACCTTCCTCTTTAGAGGCACAACGTATCTATGAGGAGTCGAAAAATCATCTCGCTATCGAAGACCGTATCAAGGAATATCTGACTCGTGCGGACTTGTTTGAAGCGCAGAAATCGTATGCGGAGGCTGCCGCTGAGTTGAAAAAAGCATTGAGCCTCGACGAGAAAAATGCAGCCGCTACCGAGCGGCTGCATGGATTGGAACTGCGTCAGCAGGAGTTTTTGAGCAAACTGCAGCAACTGAAAACGCAACTTCAAAACGCAGAACAAACCGATAGGCTGGATACTGCTGTAGAGATATGCGGACAGTTGGCGGATTTGGACTCTTCCAACGTGCGCAGATGGAGCGAAAAAGCACAGCAACTGCAGAGTAGCATACGGGAAAACGAACAGCGTAAACAACGGCTACAACAATTACGCTCGGATATTGATACCGCATTCTTTGATGAGAATTGGACTTTGGTGGCTACCCTTTGTGAAAATGCCTTATCCATAGACTCTGCAGAGGATATCCGTTGTAAGTTGGAAAAAGCACGTGCCAAAATACAGGCAGAGAATAAAAAAAAGGAAGAAGAGAACAAACGACGGGACTTTGAAACAAAAGTAGCAGAAATTAAAACACTCATTGCTGATAGACGATTGGAAACGGCAGAAAAAAAACTGCAGTCTCTCCAATCGGAAAAACCGGATTATACAGATATTTATAAAGATTTAAGAAGACGTATCTTTGCTGCAGAGGAGCGGGCGGAGACTGTCTCGCCAAAACACAAATCGGTTCAGGCTGATGATTTCTTTGGAATGGCAACTGCCCGACAACCGGCATCAAGTGCTATTCCCCAGAACGAAAGAAAAAGCAACCGCTCAAATGGGGATGATTTCTTTGATATGGATATGCCAAACAGAAAAAAGAAGGATGCCAAGAACACATCTCCTCACAATTCGGACTTTGATTTTTAAGCAAACTTGGTTATTCTGTATTGTGGGAATAACTGGAAAATAACAAACCAAATTAAAAGCATTATTATGGCTGAAGTAACACTTAAAAAGAAAATCACCCTTAAAAAGAAGGGTGAAACCGCAGATTTTACCTTTGGAGGTAAACTCAAAATCAAGTTGATGTGGAGTTCTGATACAGATCTTGATTTGTGCCTGTTCTTTAAGAAAAAAGACGGAAATGTCGGTGGCGTATTCTCTAATGAGTATCGTGGCAAAAAAAGCGACCTCGGCAGTCTCGACCGGTTCCCTTATATCCTTCATATGGGAGACAAAAAAGAACCCTCTGCTGGTGATGAACAAGTTGAGCAGATCAATGTGGCAAGTCTTGCTGAGATTGATACGGCTTATGTTTGCATTGTCAATTACGGTGCAGCCATCAATCAGGAGGACGTTACTTATGCAGAAGAGGGAGGACGTGTGGAATTGCAAAGTGATTCGGGGGATTATCTGGAGGTGCTTGCCGATTCCAAAGACGAGGGAGCAATCTATTGCGTATGTTCTATCAAAAACAACGATGGTGTCAATGCGTTGAAAAATGAAAGCCGCGTGATGGATTTGGGTGCCGCCTTCGAGGAAATCCCGGGTTTTTCTTTGATTTGCAATTGATCTTCTGGTATGGCAACAACACTGAAACACAAAGTTACGCTCCGTACGAAAGTGGCTGAAGAAGAACCTGTTGCCGCACCTGCGGGGAATAAGGACAATGACACCAAGAAATGGTGGCTCGTTATTATTCTCGTTGTAGTGGCTCTGGCTGTAGCCATGTTCTTTATTTTCAGAGATACTGACTCAAATACGGAGAATACACCGATTGAGGCAGCGGGCAAGACCGAAATGCCCGTTCCGGCACAATCGGAAGAGCCTGTTGCAGAAGAAACAATCCCTGGTCCCGATGCTCCTGTTGCAGAAGAAATCGAGGCGGAAGAGATTCCGGCAGAAAAAGTACATGAACCGGCGACTTCTGTTGCGGAACAAAAAGAAAATACTGTCCGCAAAACAACAGCCTCAACCCCTGCCGCATTATCTGGCTCGTTGGAAGAACAAGCCCGTCGGGTCATCCGTGGGGATTACGGTAACGGCGCGGAACGCCGCGAGAGATTGGGAGACCGGTACACGGAAATCCAAAATCGGGTAAACGAAATCTATCGGGAAAGCAATGGGCTTTAACAAAATAAATTGGCAGGTTGGCAACAAAGTGCCAGCCTGCCAATGCTATGAACTCGGGTATGAAGAATATATTTTTAATTTTCCTGTCTGCCTGTCTGTTTGTTGCTTGTGCCAACCGGACTTCACAACGGCAATGCAGCGATAGTTCGTTAAATGTAGTCCAAGAGCAGTTGCTTTCGCAAGGTTGGAATTTCGTTGATCGCTCGGGAGGTGAGTTAGGAAAAGACTATGGTATCACGCCGTGTTATGGTATGCAGGATAACTATTTTGACATCCAAGTGGGCAACGGTTATGATGTTGTCCTGAAGATTGTGGATATCTGTACGGATCAAACCATTAGGTGTGTCTATGTCCCGCAAAATAAGACGGTTACCATCAATCAGATACCGCAAGGGCGATACTATATCAAGTTGGCATTCGGACAAGCATGGATGGAGTGTGAGAACAATGGTCTCAAAATAGGCAAATTTACGCGAAATGTGTTGTATGAACGGAGTTATTCCGCTTATGATTTCGGCAAAAAGAACTCACGGGAAATGGTCAATTATATTTTGCAACTGAATGTTGTGAACGGTCGTATGGAAAACAATTTCCGTACAGAAGAAATCAGCGAAGAGGAATTTCTTAAATAAATACAAGGATATATAGGTCCCCGACTTGTCCCGAGAAAATATGCATAATATACAATAGCGTACTTTATAATATCAATTACGTAGAAAGGACGTAGAAAGGATACCCTTTTTATATAGGATAAACGGTTGTTTTATGCAGATTATGCATTGGTTTTATGCATATTTCTGTTTAATATGCAATTTAGAACAGCGTTTATCCCTGAAGAAAATCAATTTTATACTATACAATGGCACAACATCATTACACTGGCTTGTCCGATGCGGAAGTATTGGAAAGCCGCAAGCAGCATGGCTCCAACGTGCTGACCCCTCCTGCAGAAGAATCCGTGTGGGAGAAAATCAAAAATTGTATGCACTTTTGGCTGCTCAAAGTGGATCTCGCTATCTTTGTGTTGGCTGCATTATGTGCTGTCATTCTGCCTGCGACAGGGCTTTATGTACATGAAGGCTTATGGATAGCCCCCGCATTGTCGGCGGTGTTGTTTGTTCTTACATATATTGTGGCTTATTTAGGTGGAGACTATGACGATGCTGAGAAGAAATTCAATATGGATCCTCTCTTTACCATCCTCCTTTTTGCGCTTTTGCTGTCAGGTGGCATTTCTTTCTATGAGGGCGTATTTGGCACTGCAACGGGCTGGCAGCCTTATCTGGAGCCCATTGGTATTGCCGTAGCCGTTCTTCTGGCAACTACTGTCGCACATATATTGGAATCCCGGAACGAAAAAACGTTCAAGAGCCTGAATGAGGTCAATGATGACACGCTGGTTAAAGTCATTCGTAACAACAACGTGTGCCAGGTCCCCCGTAAAGATATTGTTGTCGGAGATATTATTCTGCTTTCCGCAGGTGAAGAAGTTCCTGCTGATGCCGAGTTGTTGGAATGTATGAATCTGACAATGAACGAATCTTCCCTCACGGGTGAACCGCAATGTGCCAAAACAACCAATGCAGCGGACTTTGACAAAGATGCGACCTATCCGTCCAACCACATTATGAAGGGTTGTACCGTGATGGAAGGGGATTGTATTGCACGTGTATTCGCTGTCGGTGATTCCACTGCTTGTGGCAAGGTCTTTGAAGCCGCGCAAGTGAAAGATGGTGATGCTACTCCTTTAAGTGAAAAGTTAGACCAGTTAGCCGATCTCATAACCAAAGCCAGTTATGCTATTGCAGGTCTGATTATTGTAGGGCGTCTTGTTGTATTTGGAATACAAACAGGATACCATTTCGTAGATGCCGATGCTATCATCAACTTTGTCAGTTACTTGCTCAATTCGTTTATGATTGCCGTTACCTTGGTCGTGGTTGCAGTACCGGAAGGACTCCCTATGGCAGTTACGCTCAGTCTGGCATTCAGTATGAAGCGATTGATGGAGCAGAACACTCTGCCTCGTACTATGCACGCATGCGAAACAATGGGTGCAGTCTCTGTGATTTGTTCCGATAAGACAGGCACACTCACACAAAACCAAATGAAAGTGGTTAATACTTCCTTTGCCCAACTCAACAATCAAAAACTCGGTACGGATAAAGTGTCATTTCTCCTCAAGGAAGGTATTGCTGTCAATACAACGGCAGATTTGGATTTTTCTAATCCAGAAAAGATTAAGACAATCGGTAACCCGACGGAGGGCGCACTCTTGCTGTGGCTGCACGATAATGGAGTAAACTACTTGGATATACGCGAATCGGTTACTATAATTGACAGACTGCAATTCACTACCGAACGGAAATATATGGCAACCATTGTTCATTCCAATGTAACGGGGACTCGTATTGTCTATGTCAAAGGTGCACCGGAAATCCTTATGAACCTTTGTGTTTTGCCCGCCGATGAGAAGACACACTATGCCTCTTTGTTGCAGGATTATCAGAATCACGCCAACCGTACTCTGGCATTTGCCTACAAGGAAATAGCCGATACCGATGACATCTTTACCGATGGTAAACTGAATATCTCTGATTTGAAAATGATGGGTATTGTGGGGATTGAAGACCCCGTCCGCACAGATGTTCCTGCCGCTATTGAAGAATGTTTGAAAGCGGGTATCCAAGTGAAGATTGTTACCGGAGATGCTCCCGGTACAGCAAAAGAAATAGGTCGCCAATTAGGCTTATGGACAGGCCAAGACACCGATGAAGATATCTTAATCGGTGCCGATATGGGCAATATGTCTGATGACGAACTCAAACAACGCTTGCTGAAAGTAAAAATCATTTCACGCGCCCGCCCTAATGACAAAGAACGTGCTGTCCGCCTGCTGAAAGATATGGATAAGGTGGTAGCCGTTACGGGAGATGGCACCAATGATGCTCCCGCCCTCAATGCTGCGAATGTAGGTTTGTCTATGGGTGATGGTACAGCCGTGGCAAAAGAGGCAAGTGATATGACCATCTTGGACAACTCCTTCAGTACAATCGCCAATGCCGTGATGTGGGGGCGTTCTCTCTATAAAAATATCAAACGCTTTATCCTCTTCCAGATGACTGTCAATGTGGCTGCGTGTCTCATTGTTGCTATCGGAGCCTTTATCGGGACAGAGTCCCCTCTTACGGTAACTCAGATGTTGTGGGTGAACCTGATTATGGATACTTTTGCGGCACTTGCTTTGGCATCTCTGCCGCCTGCAAAATCGGTTATGAAAGAGCAACCGCGTTCTGTCAATGAACATATCTTGAAAGGTATGGGAGCCAATATCCTCGGTGTAGGCGGTGTCTTTACGGCTATTCTATTGGGCATATTGCTATTCTTCCAGCATGCTGATGTTACTTCGTTATGGGATGTCTTGTGCGGCAAGGTCGTATGGGGTGCATACAATGGCTTGTCTGCCTACGAGTTGGGGCTGTTCTTTACTATTTTTGTTATGCTCCAATTCTGGAACCTTTTCAATGCAAAAGCCTTTATGACCACGGATTCTGCCTTTAAGGGCATTTCTTGGAAGAATACCCAGTGGTTCATCATTATTGAATTGGGTATTTTCCTCGGTCAGGTGCTTATGACGGAGTTGCCCGGACTGCAAGAGATGTTCAATGTGGCAGAAGGCGGAGTTAAATGGCAAGATTGGCTCATTATTATAGTCTCTACCTCGTTAGTCCTGTGGATCGGAGAATTGGTACGTTTAATCAAGAGACTACAGAAATAGTGCTGTTTCTGCTACGTCAAAATGTGTGTAGTTATGAAAACTGAAATCAATGGAAATTGGCTCGACTATGCCAAAAGATGTCGTTTCCCCGGTAAAAAAGCATTTTTATATCCTCTTAAACATACTGCTGTTCTCTTTGGCATACAGTTGGTAGTGTCTGGTGTCTTTGCTTTCCTGCCCTTGAAGCCTGTTGTTCGGTTAGTGCCTGTATTCTTTGTTCTGTTTCTTGCACTTTCGTACTACATCAAGGTGCATTGGCATACATTTTGGAATGTGGTGTTGGAGGATTCCAAAGGCTTGCTTCCTGATTTGATTATGTGGCTATACTATGTGGTGATATGTCTCATTTCTATAGTTCCGTCTTTGGCGGCTCTGGCATACATAATGTCATAAATATGGATGGGAATACCAAATGTAAGATAGTCAGGGGCTTATGGGCAAATTATTATATGGATATTGTTTGCTATCTTGTACTTTGGAACGGCTTGTTGTATGTAAATCAATAGAACCCTAACTTATATGTCCAAACAACGTTCTAAAAATCAAATCACCATCATCAGTGCCGTATGTGCTATCGCCTGTGTGGCACTGATTGTCGTTCCTCACCTTCGTAAGGACAGTGCCGCCTATGCCGTCGCGCAACCTATCGAGACCAGCCAACCGGCTTGCACACCCGATATAGCGGCTCCATCCGCTTACGAAATCCCTCTCTGCATCGTGGGGCAGCAGGAGCAGCACATTACCCATATCGGCTACCAAGTCAGTTACAATTCCGATTGGCATATTCCCAACTGGGTGGCATACCAACTGACTGCCAAGGAGGTCGCCGGCGAGGAGGAACGGAGCAACAAGTTCCTCCCCGACCCGCTTGTGGACGGCGACCCTGTACTCACTTCCGACTATACCCACTCCGGTTTCGACCGCGGACACATGGCACCGGCAGCGGATATGAAATGGTCGCCGCAGGCAATGCGCGAATCGTTCTATATGACCAACATCTGCCCCCAAAACCACAGCAATAATGCCGGCGACTGGAAGGACTTGGAGGTCTTTGTGCGTGATTTGGCTGCCGCCTACGGCAATATCTATCTCGCTTGCGGTCCGGTCGTGTCCGATACGTCTCGTACTATCGGTTCCGTCCGCCACATAGTCGTCCCCGAGGCTTTCTACAAAGTGCTGTTGCGGCAAAAAGCGGACGGCTCTTGGACGTCCATAGGTTTCGTAATGCCCAATGCAGCGGGCAATCGTCCCCTCATGACCTATATGCTTCCTGTTGATAGTGTGGAGAATTTGGTCGGCATCGACTTCTTCCCGTTCTTGCCGGATAGTATTGAGAACGCCATTGAATCCGACTATACCGTCTCCGACTGGGTTGTCAGCCGTTGGGTAACCTCCCCGCAATCGATACGAATCTATCATCTATCGTTATGCTGTCAAGAGTAGGTGATTAGTAGGTGATTAGTAGGTGATTAGTAGGTGATTCGTTATAGGATAGGCTTAGGATACCCCATTCGGCAGAATGGTAGTGCAAAGCACCGCTTTGTGCGTAGCACGCACTACCGTCTGCCACTGTTGGCTTTATAAGAATTTGCCCGATATTTGCAGGTTCGGGAAAAAAGGAGTATCTTTGTGGCGATTTTAATTTGTATGACTATGACTACAAAAGGTAAAGTGATTAGTTGCATTTCCGCTATTGTGGTGCTTGCTTTGGCAGTGTTTATCTTCGTAAAATTCTGTTTCGTCTATAGCGAGGGCACCAACGAGGGCGATATCAACTATTTCCAGAAAGAGGGTTTCGTATTCAAAACCTACGAGGGCAAGATGATTCAGACGGGCTACAACTCCAAGAACCAAAACGCTACCATCCAGTCCAACGAGTTCAAATTCTCCGTGGTGGATGACGAGGTGGCACGCCGTATAGACGAATGTAGCAACCAGCAGGTCAAACTGCACTGGAAACGCTATCTCGGAACCTTGCCATGGCGCGGAAAAAGTCAGTTTATTGTTGATAGTGTGATGTCTGCTTCCCCGCGTACTTCCAAAGTGGTTCTGCCACAATAATTGGCTGTTTAGGAGTTTATGTTTTTCATCCATAATTCTCAATTCACCATTCCTAATTAGCAACAATGCTTACATCCCCGCAGGATAATCTTGTAAAAATTTTTGAGTCCTCTTTATGTGAGAATTGGGTGGCGGAAGCCGTAACCGACTATGGTACGTCGCGCACGCTGACCTATGGCGAATTGGCAACTCTTATTGCTCAAATGCACGTACTTTTCGAGCAGTGCGGCATCCGGAAAAACGACAAAATTGCCGTAATGGGCAAGAACAATAGCAACTGGGTGGTAACCTATCTGGCTACCGTAACCTATGGGGCGATTATCGTACCTGTTCTGCAGGACTTCAAGGCGAACGATGCCATCCATATCATCAACCACTCCGAGGCAAAACTGCTCTTTATCTCCGATGCCAACTGGGAGGGTATTGAGCACGACCAGATACCTGCCGTGATGGCGGTGTTCTCGCTTGCCGACTGGCATCCTATCTCAATGCACGACGATATGATTGCCACTATCACGCCCGATGCCATCTTCGGTATATTCAACAGCCGTTACCCCAATGGTTACAAGCCTGCTGATGTGCATTACGATGAGCGTCCGAACAGCGAAGTGGCGAGTATCAACTACACCTCTGGTACAACGGGTTTCTCTAAGGGGGTTATCACGCCTTGCAATGCCCTTGCGGGGAATATACATTTTGCTTTGGAGTCGCGCCTTACTTTCCGTGGTGCACGCCATGTAACCTTCCTCCCGCTCGCACACGCCTACGGTTGTGCATTCGATTTTCTCTCTTGCCTCGCTGCAGGCGGACATACTTACCTCATCGGGCGTACCCCGTCGGCAAAAGTGCTGCTCAAAGCGTTCAGCGAAGTCAAACCGACCATTATCCTTTCCGTACCGTTGATTTTGGAGAAAATCTACAAGAAGATGATTGCTCCGCAAATCAGCAAAGCCCCCGTCAGTTGGGTGCTCAAAGTGCCGTATCTGGACGAACTTGTATTGGGCAAAATCCGCGAGCAACTGATCAACGCTTTCGGTGGCGAGTTCTCACAAATTATCATCGGTGGTGCGCCGCTTAATGCCGAGGTGGAAGCCTTTCTGCTCCGTATCAAGTTCCCCGTTACGGTGGGCTATGGTATGACGGAGACTGCTCCGCTCATCAGTTTCACCAAGTGGGAGCATTTCCGTGCCAACTCGTGCGGACAGGTGCTGGAGGGCTTGATGGAAGCCAAAATAGACAACCCCGATGCGGACGGTATCGGCGAGATACTGGTGCGCGGTGAGAACGTGATGTACGGCTACTATAAGAACGATGAGGCGACACGGCTCACTATCACCCCCGATGGTTGGTTGCACACCGGCGACCTCGGTATGATTGACAAGGACAACTTTATCTATATCAAAGGGCGCAGCAAGACTATGCTTCTCGGTCCTTCCGGTCAGAATATCTACCCTGAGGAGATAGAGGCGAAACTGAACAATATGCCATACGTTATGGAGTCGCTTGTCCTGCAACGCGGTACGCAGTTGGTGGCTTTGGTTTGCCCCGATTTCGAGGCGGTGGATGCCGAACACTTGGCAGAAGAGCAACTTGCCGAGGCGATGGAGCAGAACCGCAAAGAAGTGAACAAACTGCTGGCTGCTTACGAGCAGATTGTGAAAATCAAACTCTATACCCACGAGTTCGAGAAAACGCCCAAGAAATCTATCAAACGCTTCCTCTACACCTCTATGGCAGAGGATTAAGTTTTAGTTTAGTGTTTAGAGTTTAGTGTTTAGTGAAAGGGGTTCCAAGCAACTTAAACACTCTCTGCTTTTCAAACTGCTCTCAACACTCAACTCTCAACACTCAACTCAAACAGATGAATCTCTGTATCGACCAAGGCAATTCGCGTACCAAAGTGGCTCTGATGACCGACGATGGGCATATTGTGAAGAATTTTATCTACAAGTCCTTCCGCTCGTCCGATGTGGAGCGGCTCTTTGCGCTTTATCCTATCACGGACAGTATCATCTCGTCTGTTATCAATATTGAGCCTGCCATTGTCAATGCCTTGCACCGCCTGTCGAAGCACTTTATCCTTTTCGACCACAATACGCCCGTACCTATTGTGAATGGCTACGACACGCCTGAGACTCTCGGACAGGACCGTCTTGCGGCGGCAGTGGGTGCTGTGTCGCTTTGTCCCGGAGAGAACCTGCTGATTATCGATGCCGGTTCGGCTATCACCTACGATTTTGTTTCTGCGCAAGGTCGCTATGAGGGCGGTAACATCGCCCCCGGAGTGAAAATGCGCTTTGTGATGCTCCACCGGATGACCAAGAAACTGCCTCCGGTGGAATTGGGCGAGAACGAACTTATTCCGCTTTTCGGTACGAACACCCACGATGCCATTGCCGCAGGCGTGGTGCGTGGCGTGGCATATGAGGTGAAGGGCTATATGCGTACATTGGGTGAAAGAACAGAGCATTTTCAGACGTTTCTCACAGGGGGGAATGCCCCGTATATTCTTAATAATCTCCGTACACCGGACAGACAGGACAGCATCATCCGTTACGAGAAACATCTTGTCCTCATCGGTCTGAACACTATTCTGCGTTATAATAAGTCTGATAAGTCCGATTAGTTTGATAGGACAATATATAGAAGAGGGTGTCTAACAAGTTAAAAAGAATACCTGTTCTTCAGAAAAAGATTGCTCTTGACGACGCGAGCCGCATCGTCTCCTACCAAAAGAAGAGGCTGTCTATACTTGTTAGACAGCCTCTTCTATATTGCATCCTGTTCTATGACTTATTTCACCAACTCACCTGTGGTGGTGTGGGTGTGTCCGTCGCGGAGATATAGGGATATAGGGATATAGGGATATAGAGATATAGAGATATAGAGATTCTATGCAGAACAACCCGATAATCACCCGATAACAACCCGATAACGTTATACGGAAGTACTTGCAAAGGCAAAGGGAAGTTCCTTTATGCTTCCTTAGGGGGACGATAATGGCAGGAAACGTGTCAATAACGCACTACTAACCCGGCACAACCCGGGTAAAAGAAAGAACGCTATTGCGTATATCGTGAAAAAGCAGTAATTTTGCACGATTATACCAAGGAAACTTTTAACAATACAGATATGGCAACACAAGAAGAAACATTCAAAAAGATTGTCGCACACTGTAAGGAGTACGGTTTCGTATTCCCGAGCAGCGACATCTACGACGGACTGGCAGCCGTGTATGATTACGGACAGAACGGCGTGGAACTGAAAAACAATATCAAGAAATACTGGTGGGATTCGATGACGCTGCTGCACGAGAACATCGTGGGTATTGATGCGGCCATCTTTATGCACCCTACCGTTTGGAAGGCTTCCGGACACGTGGACGCATTCAACGACCCGCTGATTGACAACCGCGACTCGAAGAAACGCTACCGTGCCGACGTACTGATCGAAGACCAGATTGCCAAATATGACGAGAAGATCGAAAAAGAGTTGGAAAAAGCCCGCAAACGCTTTGGCGACAACTTTGACGAGGAACTCTACAAGCAGACCAACGAGCGCGTAAAAGAGCATATAGAGAAACGCAACGCATTGCACGAGCGTTACAGCAAGGCGATGAATGACAACGACTTGGCAGAACTGAAGCAAATCATCCTTGACGAGGAAATCGTTTGTCCGATCAGCGGCACGCGCAACTGGACGGATGTACGCCAGTTCAACCTAATGTTCCAGACCGAGATGGGTTCGACCTCCGATGCGGCTATGAAGATTTATCTCCGTCCGGAGACCGCGCAGGGCATCTTTGTCAATTTCCTCAATGTGCAGAAGACCGGACGCATGAAGATACCTTTCGGTATCGCACAGATCGGCAAGGCGTTCCGCAACGAGATCGTTGCCCGTCAGTTTGTATTCCGTATGCGTGAGTTCGAGCAGATGGAGATGCAGTTCTTCGTACGCCCCGGCACAGAGATGGAGTGGTTCAAACACTGGAAAGAGTTCCGCCTGAAATGGCACAAAGCCCTCGGTTTGGGCGACGAGAAATACCGTTTCCACGACCACGAGAAACTGGCGCACTATGCCAATGCCGCTACCGACATCGAGTTCCTGATGCCGTTCGGTTTCAAGGAGGTGGAGGGTATCCACAGCCGTACGAACTTCGACCTGAGCCAGCATGCAAAGTTCAGCGGAAAGAAGATGGAGTATTTCGACCCCGAACTGAACCAGAGTTACACTCCGTATGTCATAGAGACCTCTATCGGTGTGGACCGTATGTTCCTCAGCGTGATGTGCTCGGCATACAAAGAGGAGCAGTTGGAGGGCGGCGATACCCGCGTGGTGCTGAACCTGCCGCCTGTGCTGGCACCGGTGAAAGCCTGCGTTATGCCGCTGGTGCGCAAGGACGGGCTGCCCGAGAAAGCGCGTGAGATAGTAGATATGCTCAAGTTCGATTTCCATACCAACTACGACGAGAAAGACTCTATCGGCAAACGCTACCGCCGTCAGGACGCTATCGGTACACCATTCTGCATCACAGTGGACCACGATACGCTGACCGACAACTGCGTGACAGTCCGCTACCGCGATACAATGCAACAGGAGCGTGTGAATATCAACGATTTGCATACCCTTATCGCCAAAGCCGTTGACCCGAAAGTGCTTTATCGCAAGATAATGGGGAAATAACTTCCCACAAGAGATTATACAAAAAGAGGTTGCCCTGACTGGACAACCTCTTTTTTATTGTATGCTATGTTTTTATAGCGACAGCGGTTTGCATTTTTCTTTCAGGAAAGCCGCATCGTGTGCGTCCAAGCGCGGCGCAATCTCTTTATACACCCACGTATGGTATCTGTTGAGCCACTCTATTTCGGCAGGTGTCATCAGCGACATCTCGATGAGCGCGGTGTCATAGAAACAGAGGGTCAGCGTTTCGAATGTAAGGAACTCGTCATCGGTGGTTGCAGCAGCCTTGCGCTCTGCGGGAATGACGGTGATCAGGTTTTCGATACGGATACCCCATTGGTTGGTGCGGTAGATACCCGGTTCGTCCGATACAATCTGCCCGACTTCCAACTGCGTCGGGTTGTTGTCGGTACGCACGTTCTGCGGTCCCTCGTGGCAACCGAGGAAATGCCCTACGCCGTGCCCTGTGCCATGCCCGAAGGTGATGCCGTTTGCCCACATATACTGTTTGGCTAATGCGTCCAGTTGGTTGCCGCGTGTACCGCGCGGGAAACGGGCGGTTTGCAAAGCGATATGCCCCTTGAGGGTATAGGTATAGTCGAGTTTAGCCTGTTCGGGTATCGCGCCGCCGAGCCATGTGGTACGTGTAATGTCGGTGGTGCCGTCGAGGTATTGTCCGCCCGAGTCCAGAAGGAGCATTCCTTCGGGGCGCACCTCGGCGCAGTTATCCGCCGTGGCAGCGTAATGGACGATCGCCCCATTGCCGTTGTAACCGGCTATTGTACCGAACGACTCTTCTACAAAATGTTTCCCCATAGCGCGGTATTCGTGCAGTTTCTCCATCAGCGACCATTCGGTTTGCGTCTGTCCGTTGGCAAACGCCTCTTCCTCCAGCCAGCGGAAGAAACGGGTCAGTGCCACAGCGTCCTCGCGCATGGCGATACGCTCGCCCTCTATCTCCACGGCATTCTTCTTGCTTTTGGCGACCAAAATTGGCGATTGGGCATTTATTTTCCGGCAAGCCGCAGGAATAGCCTCATAGAGAGCCTCATTCACTTTCGCCCCGTCAAACATCACCGTGCCTTTGAGACCGGCGATATAGGCAAACACGTCCTCATAGCCTTGCACGTCAATATGCTCCCGTTGCAGGTAGGCAGCCGCTTTTGCGTCCACTTTCTTTGCGTCCACAAACAGCGTACAGCGGTTCTGCTCCAATACCGCGTAACTGATTACCACCGGATTATACTCTACATCTGTGCCGCGGATATTGAGCAGCCATGCTATTTCGTCCAATGCAGAGATAATCATCGCATCGGCTTTTTTCTTTGTCATAGTCTCGCGGATACGTGCCAGTTTGCTCTGTACCGACTCGCCTGCATACTGCTCCCCGTATTCGTAGAGCGGGTTCTGCGGGATAGCAGGACGATTATCTGCCCACAGCGGGCGGATCAGATCAATAGACTTGGTGGTCAGCCCTGCTTCTCCTAATTCGCTTTGCAGTGCCGCAAAAGCGTTCACGCTGTACATCTCGGGGTTCAGTCCCACCGTTCCCTGCACGTTTTCGCAGAGCCATTGGGGAATGGTCGGGCAGTCAATATCCGACTCGCGCATCAGTTCCACCGACGAACCTGCCAACTCAATGTCTGCCTGCAGGTAGTAGCGCGAATCCGTCCAAAGGAACGCTTTGTCCATAGTAACCAACACTGTACCCGTCTCGCCCTTGAAGCCGGACAGCCATGTGATTTCCGTCCAATGCTCCGCCATATATTCCGAGGCGTGCGGGTCTGTACCGGGTACGATATACGCACTCAACCTGTGTTTGCGCATCAACTCGCGCAAAGCAGCCAATTTTTCCAAAACAGTCATATCTTTTTCATTCATATCTTTTTCATTCATAATTATTTCGACAGTTCCTCTACCGCCCGCTTGGTAATCTCGTCATCGCGCTCAAAGAGCGGGAAGAAACCCTCGTCGCCGAGGATATTGCGCACGATGTAGGCATTCACCAGTCGTGTCAGCGGCTGGCGCGACTTGCGTATGTCCGCTTCGTTGGGTTCTATACCCTTCTCTTTGCAGTAAGCCACAAACTCGGGCAGCCAGTTGGCGTCATTCAGGTGTTTCTCCAATGCCTGCCAGTCCTTATACTTCATCAGTTCCTTGCGGTGTTGGTTGGTATATTGGTAGGCAAACTGATAGGTGTATGCACGATTGACCACCTTGTTGAAATACGGACTATATAGCGTTGTGTCGCGTCCGACAAACACATCGGGCATAATTCCTCCTCCGCCGTGAACGATACGCCCGTTCTTGGTGTGATATTCTGTGGTGTCCGTATAGTGGATGCTGTCCGCATTGTAGAACTCGCCGTTCTCAAACCGGTCGAGCAGTTCTTTCTCGTAGTCCATCTGGTCGCCGAGGGTATAGGGCTTCTGTATGCAACGCCCCGAGGGGGTGTAGTAGCGTGCCACGGTCAGGCGTATCGCACTGCCGTCCGCAAAAGGCATCTGCTGCTGTACCAGCCCCTTGCCAAACGAGCGGCGGCCGACTATCACGGCGCGGTCGTTGTCCTGCATAGCCCCCGAGAAAATCTCGCTTGCCGATGCCGAGAAATCGTCAATCAGTACGGCGAGCGGCACGTTCTTGAAACGCCCTGTTCCGTTGGCTTTCGCCTCATAGCGCGGGTAAGCACGCCCCTCGGCATAGACTATCATCTCACCTGCATTGAGGAACTCGTTTGCCATACGGATAGCCTGGTCCATAAACCCGCCCGAGTTCTCGCGCAGATCCACAATATATGCCGTCGCCCCCTGTGCTTTGAGCGAAGCCAACGCCGAGATAAACTCGTTATAGGTGTTCTCGCCGAATTTGTTCACGCGCACGAAACCGATCTTTTCGCCGTTCTTTGCGGGGATGATAAACTTTGCGTCCACCGATGTTACGGGTATATCGCCGCGGGTGATGGTGAAGTAGAGCAGGTCGGGTTCGCCGCTGCGTTTTACGCCTATCTTCACTTTCGTGCCTTTCTCACCGCGCAGCGTATGCATTACACGCTCGTTGTTGATTTTCTTGCCCACAAACAGCGAGTCGTCCACTGTAATGATCTTGTCGCCCGCCAGCACACCGATACCTTCGCTCGGACCTCCTGCCACCACGGCAACGATGTTGATCGTATCGCTTTGGATGGTGAACTGCACACCTATACCCGAGAACGAAGACGACAACTCCGAATTGACCATCTCTAGATCTTTCTTCGGGATATAGGCGGAGTGCGGGTCGAGTTTCTGCACGATGTCCTGCATCACCTCATCGGTGAGCGAATCGATGTCCAACTCGTCCACGTAGGCGGTCTGCATCAGTTGCATCAACTGGTCTATCTTCGATTGCGGCTGCTGGTAGAACTGCCCGTTTTGGAATACAAAACGCTGTGCATTCACCTTGTTGCTCACCGCATCGCCTATCAGAAAACCCGCCAGCAGGCATACCACCGCCACCGTCGGGAAAATATACTTCTTTGCGTTCTTCATAATCCTTTGATTTTTATTGGACTAATTAGCCTGATTGGGCTTATTCGCCTTCTTCTTTTAGATAACACACCTCTATCCCTGCCCGTTGCAGCAGGTCAATGCCGTCCATTATGCGGTACTCTTCGCCATAGACTACGCGCCTGATACCCGCCTGAATTATCAGTTTGGAGCACTCCATACAGGGCGAGGCGGTAACGTACAGCGTCGCCCCCTCGCTGCTGTTGTTGCTGCGTGCTACCTTGGTGATGGCGTTTGCTTCGGCGTGCAGCACGTAGGGTTTGGATACGTTGTTTTCGTCCTCGCAGTTGTTTTCGAAGCCGCTTGGCGTACCGTTGTACCCGTCGGATATGATCATTTGGTCTTTTACCAGCAGTGCACCCACTTGGCGGCGGCGGCAGTAACTGTTCTCCGCCCACGTGCGTGCCATACGCATATACAGATGGTCTCGTTTGGTCTGTTTGTCCATAGTTATATAAGTGTGTTCATCTATCGTTATACAAATCCCGTGCCACGCTAAATCCCTAATCTCCCGTACCTCTCCACTATCTCGTCCATTATGCGGAACACCTCGTCCCGTGTCTCTGCACGGAGCAATGCGATACGGGTCTGCTTGAAATCGGGCAGCCCTTTGAAAACGGGCGAAGCGGCAAAATGGCGGCGGCTGTGGACTATGCCCTTGCGCTCGTCGCCGATCCAGTCGATACTGCGCAGTACATGCTCTTTCAGTATCCTTACGCACCACGCCATATCGCGCTGTGGCAGCAGTTCGCCGGTCTCCAAGTAGTGTTTCATGTCCTCGAATATCCACGGGCAGCCGAATGTGGCACGTCCCACCATTATTGCGTCCACGCCATAGCGGTCGAAACACTCTTTGGCTCGCTCGGGCGTGGTAACATCGCCGTTGCCGATAATCGGGATATGCATACGCGGGTTGTTCTTCACCGCCCCTATCAGCGTCCAGTCCGCATCGCCTCTGTACATCTGGCTGCGCGTCCGCCCGTGTATCGCCAGTTCGGCAATGCCGCAATCCTGCAACGCCTCCGCCAAGTCCACTATGATACGGTGGTCGTCGTCCCAGCCGAGACGGGTCTTGACCGTTACGGGCGTATGCACCGCGTCCACCACCGCGCGGGTGATACTGAGCAACTTGGGTATGTCTTGTAGCAGTCCTGCGCCCGCACCTTTGCCTGCCACTTTCTTCACGGGGCAACCGAAATTGATGTCGATAAAGTCCGGTCTTGCCTGTTCTACAATCCGTGCCGCGTCCGCCATCGGTTCGGGTTCGCGCCCGTATATCTGTATCGCCACTGGGCGTTCCTCGTCGCTGATTTGCAGTTTGCGGGTCGTGGAGGCCACATCGCGCACCAGTGCATCGGCATTCACAAACTCGGTATAGACCCTGTCCGCACCGAACCGCTTGCAGAGCAGTCGGAACGCCGGATCGGTTACATCCTCCATCGGGGCAAGATATAGTTGCATTGGTTTGTTTATGCGTTGATAGGTTTATGCGTTTATGCGTTGATGAGTTGATACGTGGTTTATGCGTTGATAGGTTTATGCGTTTATGCGTTGATACGTGGTTTGGCGGGTTTATTTTAGGTTAAACCCATTCAACTTCTAAACTTATTCAACGCCGCATAACTAATAAACCCATAAACGAATAAACTACTATTTCTGAATACTCGGATACGTGATTCGGTGATGGTTCATCGCAACCAGTCGGTCCTTGAATACACGGCGTATATCCTCCACGTCCTTGAACGACAGCGGGGTCTCCGAGAACTGCCCGTCCGCTATCTGCTGGTCAATCATCTGATCCACTGCCTGACCGATAGTCTCTTCGGTAAACGTGTTCAGACTGCGCGAGCGTGCCTCCACTGCGTCCGCCATCATCAGTATTGCCCCCTCTTTCGTACTCGGTTTCGGACCCGGATACTGGAACAGCCTTTTGTCCACCTTCTCACCGGGGTGGGCGTTCACGTAGGTGTTGTAGAAATAGCGCGTCAGCGAGGTGCCGTGGTGCGTGGCAATAAAGTTGATAATCACCTCCGGCAGGTGGTGTTTGCGGGCCAGTGCCACACCGTCCGCCACATGCGCAATCACTATCTTTGCCGCCTCGGTAGGCTCCATCTCCAGCAGAGGGTTCGGACCGCCCTGCTGGTTCTCCGTGAAATAGTACGGATTGGTCAGTTTGCCTATGTCGTGGTACAATGCCCCCGTCCGCACGAGCAGCGCATTTGCACCGATGGCTTTGGCTGCCTCAGTGGCGAGGTTCGACACCTGCATCGAGTGCTGAAACGTCCCGGGGGCTTTCTCCGCCAGTGTATGGAGCAGGTCGGAATTGATGTCCGTCAGTTCCACCAGCGTAATCGATGATATAAAACGGAACAGTTTCTCAAACAGATAAATCATTCCGTACGAACCGATAATCAGCAGTGCGTTCACCAGGAAATATACGTACATCATCGGGTCTATGGCGTGGTAGTCCCCCGACGTGGCAAACGCAAAAGCGGTATAAGCCACCGTCTGGGTAAGGAATATCCAGCCCGCAGTCTGCGCCAACTGCGCCCTGCGCGTCATATCGCTCAGACTCGACACCGCCACCATTCCCACGGTTATCTGGATAAAGAAAAACTCCACCGGCGCAGGCACTGCCAGCGACACTATCAGCACCGTCGTAAAATGCAGAAACAACCCCGTACGCGCATCGAAAAACACGCGCGTCAAAATCGGCACCCATGCAAAGGGTATCAGATAGATACTCAGACTCGTATAGCGCAGCGTCAGGCACGACAGCACAATCACTATCGCCGACTCCAAACAGAAGAACAAGACCGTAGAAGTACTCTGGATATACGAGCGGCGGAATACATACAAGTAAATGACAAACAGCGCAATAAACAGGCATATCATAATGCTTTCCCCCGCTATGGACAATATGCGCTGGTGCTGGCTGACGCTCTCGTCTGCGTATGCGCGGCGCAGCGACTCCAGTATCTGATAGTCCTGCTCCGTTACAATCTCACCGCGGTCAATGATTTTCTCACCCGTCTGTATCACTCCCTGCGTCGGCGCAATCGAAGCAAGCAACTTCGTGCGCATCGTGTTGGTCAGTGCCGTATCCTGTACCAGATTGGGCTTCGCATCGTCGTATGCCTCGCCGAAATGCTCACATGCCTTGCCCGGTGTATAAACCTGCGACAGCGGATATACTTTCGATGTCTTGTTCTGTACCACCGATATGCGGTTGTAACCCTCATTCCGGAGTGCCTCCATATCTTGCAGCGACACTATCAGCGGCAACTGCGGCGCACCGTCCGTATAGCGGAAATAGGGTGCAAAACCCGACAACAGTTGCTCCTGCTCCTGCTTCAACTGCTTGTCCGTCTTGTAAATCGGAAAGTCAAACTCAGCGGTGATCAGTTCGTATGCCCACGGCTTGCCTACCTCAAAATGGTAGCGGAACGACGTGTTGTAGCGCGGAAACAACAGCACTGTCAGCACTGCCAGTGCCACAAAAGCAAGAATACGGAATATCTCCTTCGGCATCGTATGCCCGGTAAGTTGTATTTTCTTCATAGCGCAAAGCAAAATGGAAGTATATATCAATCAATTAAGCATCAATCAATTAAGTATCAATCAATTAAGTATCAATCAATTAAGTATCAATCAATTAAGCATCAATTAAGCATCAATCAAATATCAATCAAGTAATCAATCAAGTTTGGCAAGACAACCATCATAACATCTCCCTGTTTTGCCTGCAAAGATAGCCTTTTTCCGCTGAATATGCAAATTTCGCCCTTATTTCTTTCCGCCATATTGATTATGCTGTTGTTGTGATGCGGTTCCCCATAATTCTTTTCCCCATGATTCTTTTCCCCATAATTCTTGTCTTGGTACAGAAAAAGTTGACTCAAAAAAGTCAGAAAAATGAGTCAAAAAGAAGAAGAGTTATCGAGAGTCTCTGCGTCAAAATCTCGAAAAAGGACAAGTTACACCACTGAGTTTAAGCGTCAGAAAGTGTGTGAATACTTTCAGTCCGGCATGGGAATTGTGGCGTTTAGTAAAAAGGTCGGTTTGCCAACCATAACGCTGCACCAATGGGTAACAGCGTTCAAAGAGGCTCAACCCGCCATAGTAAACAGCATTATGACAAAAGACGAAAAGACCCGCGCTTTGGAAGAAGAGGTAGCCCAACTGAAACGCGAATTAGTAAAGGCAACCAAAGAGCGCGACAAAGCCCAAGCCCGTGCCCAAGCATGGGAAACAATGGTGGATGTGGCAGAAGAAATGTTCGGTATTGAGATACGAAAAAAAGCCGGCACCAAACAATAAGTAGGCTCAAATCGGGGCATAAGTTCAGACTGACAATGGTCGAAATATGCTCGTTGTTTGGTGCTACAAAGCAAGCCTACTATCAGCATGACGGACAGTTTCTTCAAAACCTTCTGTTGCGTGAACAGGTGGCATTGGACTATGCTGAGCGCATCCGCACCATTGACCCGTGTATAGGTTGCAAGAAACTCCATATGATGTATGTGAAAGAGTTCCGGGATGAGCATCCGTTGGGCAGAGACCATTTTCTGCGTCTTATGGAGCAGCGCGGTCTGAAACTGCGCAGGCGGCAGTCCAAAGTACCCCGCACTACGGATTCGCGGCATAATATGCCCACCTATCCCAATCGCATATGGGCAGTCATTCCCAAGCGTCCCAACCAAATTTGGGTGTCCGACATTACCTATATCAAAGTGTGGGACGATATGGAGCATGGGCTATACCATTTTTGCTATCTGGCATTGATAACGGATGCTTACAGCAAGATGGTTGTAGGGTATGCCGTGGGCGAGTCGTTGGATACCATCCACCCGTTGGCGGCATTGAAAATGGCATTGTCCGCCTTGCCTCCGGACTTTGACTACAGCGGTCTGACGCACCATTCCGACCGTGGTGTACAGTATGCAAGCAACCAATATGTGCAGGCATTGAGTACCAAAGGCATAGCGATTAGCATGACCGAGAACGGCAATCCGAAGCACAATGCGGTGGCGGAACGTATCAACAATACGATAAAGAATGAGTTTTTTGCCCAACTGCAGTTTACCTCTCAGGAGCAAGTGCAGCAGGAGGTGGCGAAAGCGGTGGTGTTTTACAATACGTGCCGTCCGCATTGGAGTTTGAATGGTATGACACCGTCGGAAGCCGCGCAGCAAGAGGGCGAGATACCGAAAAAATGGCGCAGTTATCGCGAAAATGCGATAAAAAAGTCGGCAACCTGAGAAAATGATTGGTAGTGTGCAGAAAGATATGTACCTTTGCACGCAAAATACGTACAATGCGCCAAATACATATCTTTGCACGCCAAATACGTACCCGATGAGCAGGTAGGCAGAACACGAGCACCTGAATAGGAAATAACACCCCTTCCGAAAGGAATAGTCAACCTCTCCTCGGACTAAGTTTAACCCCGAGTCAACTTAACTCCGTACTAACAGATAAAATAGTCAACCTTATTTAGGACAAGACACTTCGTGCTGATAAGCATAGGTTATTCTTAGGTTATTCTTAGGTTATTCTTAGGTGATTCAGCAGTCAATCCCGATAGAATAAGACATCTCGGCTCATAGTACCGCACTATACCATTGGGTCCGAAGCACGCACCACGCCTGTCCCCAACCACTGTTCTTCCCTGTTTTTGCACCATTCCAACTGCTATTGGTCGATTTTTTACTTGTTCGCAGCTAAATCTTTGTACAATCCAAAAAGTTGTAGTATCTTTGCACGTCCGTTGATGAACGGATATGCCGAAGGGCATACATACTATGCGATACAGGTTCGCAATCTGCCCCTGCATAGGCAGACTTGCGATTAAAAGGGAATCGGGTGCAAATCCCGGACAGTCCCGCTGCTGTAAGTTTTTAGCAATACACAAATGGGAGACGACGAGGCTCGCGTCGTTCTAAACGACAAATGTGTACTTGCACCCCGTTACATACATAACCACTGTTGGAAAGTTCCAATGGGAAGGTATAACAGAGGAAAACAAGTCAGAAGACCTGCCGTACCGCAGTCTGAAACGGCTCTCGTGGTCAAGAGCAAAAGACAATGTACAATTAACAATGTATAATGAACCATTACCATTGTTGGTTGCTATGAGTGCATACCCATAGATTGAGCATAGAGCCGTTTGATGAAAGTCAGACGGCTCTCTTTGTGGAAAAACATAAACTAACTGAAATAAATATGAAAAAGAAATCCTTTCTATTAGCAGGACTGTTGGGTCTCCTGACCCTCATCCCGCTCGGGGCGCACGCCGAAGACGTGCTGATGCCCCAATGGGGCAAACAGGTGGTCACCGTACAATCGGGGCAAACCATCACTTTCTACGACTACAAGGGCTGCTACAAAGACGGCAGTACTACGAGTGATTTCTCGGCTGATGCTTATGCTACCACAATCTTTAAGCCTGCAACAGATGGCGAGAAAGTGAAGATTGTGTTTGAGACAGTGCTGATGACTACCGATAACTGGGAAGAAGATTCATATGCTTCGCTGAAGATATACAAAGGTGTGTTTGATACCACCAGTGTAACCTATACAAAATACAGTCTTGCCGGCTTCCCCAAGAACGATAATATGCTGGAAGACCTGACAGGGGGAACGTTCACGAACAAGACCTATATGTCTTCAGACGCTACGGGAGCGTTGTCTGTTTGCTACCACGCTTACACCACCGCTTGGGACAAACAGGGCTGGAAGGCTACGGTTACCACTGTCAGCAGTAGTCCAATGGAGGTGAAATCCGCTACTGCCGACTACACCAACACGCGCAGCGAATTGTTTGTCGGCGAGCAGAATGTCAATATGGGCGGTGTGCGTATCATCACCGAAGGTCTTGGAGAACCTGACTATCTGACAAGTATCAGTTTTACGCTCAGCGGTGATATGTTCGATGCCAACCAACTGCGCCTCTATCAGACTGACAAGGTTTCTACAGCAGGGCTTACGCCTGTTGATGGCACTATTGCCAAGAGTGGCAACACCTATACACTCACTTGCAACCAAGCCCTTGACGCAGGCACGAATAACTTCTGCCTCGCTGGTGATATGCTGAGCAAAACAACTATTGGTGCTACTTCTACACTGACCATCACAGGTTTGACAACCAAGAACGGCTTTAAGACCCTGACTGCTGCAACGGCAAAGGAACAAACTGTTACAGAAGTACGTATGGTGAACGGCTCGCACCTCACTGTGTATGTTAGCGATGATATGCCCTTCTATGATGATGGCGGTGTGGACGGCAAGATTAGTCAGGGATTTGAGGGTACGGTTACTTTCATGCCTGTTCACTCCGGTAAGAAGATACAACTGGATATGCATGATATCCATATATTCTACACCAAGTCTGCTGCACAATGGGGTAGAGCCGATGTCCTTTCTATCTACAATGGAACTTCTGTCAATAAAGACAGTCTCCTCTACACATTGGAGGTTGATGGCGGCAAAGTGGATAACTATACCGCTAAGAGCACGGCGGATAATGGTGCACTTACGGTATATCTGAAGAGTAACTGCCAGGTGGAGTCTATGCGTGGTGCAGGCTTTGAGGCGGTGGTAAGCGAGTTCAGTGCTGTACAGATGGAGGTTGCTTCTTCTGCTGTAACCAAACAGACCGGTAAGGTGGCAGGCTGTGCAACCGACGTACAAGTAATGCGCTTCTGTCTCACTACGGAGAATACCGAACCCGCTTTGCAACCTACATCATTCCACTTCAATACAGGCAATACCTACGAGCGTATCGATAGCGCAACGCTGTACTTCACAGGTGCTTCCGATGTCTTTGCTACCACGCGGAAAGTAGGCAAAGTAGCCGTTACCGCCAACGAATTTACTATCCCCGCAAGCGGTATCTCGCTCACAGAGGGAGACAACTGGTTCTTCCTGACATACGACGTGGCTTGCAACGTGCAGAACAAACAAACTGTTGCTGCCAACATCACACAAGTGGATTTCTCCAACAACACCGACTACAAGGACTTCAGCAACTCGGCTGATGTACTGACTATAGACAATACCCTGTATTCCAACTGCGGAAGCAAGACGGTATATGTTTATGGAGAATGGCTGTTCACACACACGGCAGGCGAATTGTATTCTGATCGTTACGATGCAGTAACCTGCGACCAGACGACTACCTTTGTGCCGACTACAGAGGGAATGGTCATTCAGATGAACTTTACCGATTTCGTTGTATCATACAATAGTTATTCCCAAGCCACTTTCCGTATCTATGCGGGACAAGGTACAGACGGGGAGTTACTGTGGGAAGCAGACAAAGACAACTATATCACCGGTCCCGGCTTGGTTCGCTCCACCGCTGAGGACGGTGCACTGACTGTTGTCTTCAATGCCAATGCCGAGTATGGTACGTACATAGGTGCAGGCAAGGGTTGGAAAGCCACTGTGAGCGAGTATCTCCCCAAACCGATGTTGATAGAGACTACCACGCTGACCGCTCTCTCTTCCGACGCACTGACGCGCGGACAGAATAATGCTGCGTTGCTCGGACTGGACATCACCACCACGGGCAACCTGACCCCGTTGGGTGTGAAGAATATCACCGTTACACTGGGCGACTGTGCTGCGGCGGTTGATTCGCTGCTGCTCTTGCAAGGTACTGATGTAGTGGCGCGTGCGGAAGTGAAAGGCACCGAGGTAGTACTGCCCGTCAATACTACACTGGCAGAAGGAACAAACACATATACGCTGGCGGCTGATATAGCCAAAGACGCAGCATTAGGCACAGAGGTCTCTGTTCAGAGCGTGCAGATTGCAGTAGGCGAGGCTACACTGACCCCTGAAGTACCTGCCAACAAACGCACGGTACACAATATGTATCTGCTCAAGAATGGTACAGGGCAGCGCGTAGAGGTGGACAATACTCCGCTGTCGTTCTACGACGACGGCGGTGCAGACAACAAAGTGTCTCTCGGACTCAAAGGTACGGTTACTTTTGTACCGACCGTACCCAATACCGCTATCCAACTCAAGTTCAAGCAATGGGCTATCAACGGCGCGGACAACTTCTATGTCTATTATGGTGAGAATACCAAAGACAAAGCCGATGTCAGTCTGTCGTATTACACCAAGGATATTGAGAACCTGACCATTATCTCTTCAGACGCTACGGGGACACTGACTATTACCTACGAGGGAAATAACTATCATGCTACCGATGGATGGGAAATAGAGGTCAGTTGCCACGAATTGCAGCCGCTGACGCTCGACTCTGTCAAAGTACAAGATGTAGTGACTGCTACCGTGAACCACGGTAGTACGGACGTACAGATACTCCGCGCCGCTGTGTATGTATCGGGCGACCGCGGCAAACTGCCTGTGGAGAACTTCAACGTAGAGACTTCACTCACCGCAGGGACGGTCAAAGTGTACAGCACAGGCACATCGGATGCCTTCGGTACGACCAACCTTGTAGCAACGGCGGATACTATTACCAACCGTGGCACGTACTACTATTGGATTACCATGGATGTACCTGCTGCTACGGAAGAAGGCACACAGGTAACTGCCACGCTCAAGAGTGTGGATGTAAACAAGACCACCGTCCAACCGAAGAACGCTGTTACGGCTTCCTTTGAGGTTATCGGCGGTATGCACGGTACCTACCTTGTCGGTGCGAGCGAGGCAGCCAAATACAAGACGATTCAGTCGGCTATCGACGCTTTGCAGAACGGTATCGAGAGTGCGGTAACGTTCCTTATTGAGCCGGGTACCTATACCGAGTACCTCACCATTCCCGAGATAAAGGGCGTATCGGCAGAGAATACCGTTACTTTCCGCTCGCAAACGGGCAACTATGAGGATGTGATTGTCAAGTACGACACTTATTCGCCGCAGTCAAGTTCTGCGGGAGACGAGACGCAGGGTATCGTCAATGTGAATGGTGCGGACTATATTACGTTCAGCAACCTGACCCTCACCACCGCCAACGAGAGTTACCACACGGTGGTGCTGGTTTGCAACAAGTCGGAACACGTTACTATTGACAGTTGCTACATCTATCGTGCGGAGAACATCGCTTCTACCAATGTACGTTTGGTGTATGCCAATGCCAAAGACGAAAAAGTACTGAATAATTACTTCACCTTGAGCAATTCGACACTGAAGGGTGGTTATGCGGGTGTGAACGTGTCGGGTAACTGGACGACCAAACAGATGGGTGCGAAGATTATCGGCAACACGTTTGAAGGACAGGGTGCGCAAGCCATTATCATATCCTTAGGCGAGAGCAATGCGGTAGTGGACGGCAACATCATCCGCAAGACGGTAGAGAGCAGCAAGAGCGTTTGGTGTATCGACCTGCGTCTGTCCGAGGGGACACAGATCAGCAATAACTATGTGTCTGTCAACCTCGCTTCCACCGCTTGCCACGGTTTCTATATCCGCGACATCAACGGTATGGAAGAGGCTCCGGCGCATATCTACAACAATGTGGTGGATATGACCAACGCGGCTTCGGACAACTCGTATGCTGTCTATTTCAACAAGGCATGCAAGAATGTAGTCTTTGCCAACAACACCGTGCGTACATCGGGTGCCAACGCATACCCGCTGTATATGTATATACGGAGGTCGAATAATACCAACTTGCAGGTAGTGAACAACCTGTTTTATAGTGACAATATGCCTGCCGTATCGGTAGGCGATGCAAGTTATGTAAGCCGTAGTGAGCATAATCTGCTGTATTCGGAGAATGGCAAGTTGGCAGAGATAGATGCGACCGAGTACAGTGATATCGCTGCTTGGCGTACAGCGATAGGCAGTACCACCGACATCACGGAGGCAGTAACATTCGAGTCGGAGGAGGTACTCCGTCCTGTGAACAAGGGCAACCTCGTGAGTGGTGAGGCATTGGCTTTTGTTACTACCGACATCACGGGTCAGAAGCGTGCTGCTGTGCCGACGATTGGTGCCTATGAGTGGAAGGACAAGGTCGGTACGGGTTGCCAAACCATGGAACTGGGCAATATCCGTGTATTCCCGACTATCACCCGTGATATGCTGAATATCAGCGGTGCCGAGGGTGCCGAGGTGCGTGTGCTGAACCTGCAAGGACAACTGATATACCGCACTATGCTTACCTCAGATGTAGAGACACTCAATGTAAACGATCTGCCGCAAGGCACCTATCTGCTCAACGTAAACGGAAACGTATTCCGCTTTATCAAGCAATAGAAAGTCTATTGAGCCAAGGTCGGCATCCGGCTTGCTGCCATGAGCAGGTTGCCCGACCTTGACTTAAACATAAGAGGCTACCTAACAAGTATAGGCAGCCTCTTATTTTGGTGGGAGACGACGCGGCTCGCGTCGTCAAGGGCAATCTTTTTCTGAAGAACAGGTATTCTTTTTAACTTGTTAGACAGCCTCCTTTTGTATGAATTATGAATCTGCGGATTTACAGTATCTCCAAGGTGTGGCGCAACCATTGGTAGCAGCGGGCTGTGGAGGGGATGCTGAGCCGCTCCTGCGGGGAATGGACACCGTACATCTGCGGACCGATGCTGACCATATCCAAGTACGGATATTTCTTCAAGAATAGTCCGCACTCGAGCCCCGCATGGATAGCAAGCACTTGCGGTGCGGTATGGAAGAGGTCGATGTACGCCTGCTTGGTAGCCTCCAAGAGCGGGGAATGGACGTTGGGTGTCCAGCCGGGATAGCCGTCGCCGTGCGTTACTTCGTCGCAAGCCATAGCGAGGCTGTACTCCACACGGTCTTTGATGTGGTGTTTCTGTGCCTCAACGGACGAGCGTTGGCTGGTATTGATTTCGACATAAGGTGTTCCGTCGGGTTCCGCTTTCATTTTGATGCTGGCGAGGTTGGTGCTGGTTTCCACCAATCCCGGCATATCCTTGCTCATAGCCACCATACCATGTGGGCAGGCGTAGAGTGCCATAATGAGTTGGTACGCCTGTTTCTCCGGAATGACCGTTTCGGGCAGCGGTGCAGACTCAAGGTCGAGATGTATATCTTTTTCCACCGCCCCGAGTTCGCGCTCCACATTGGCGGTATAGATATTCCAATCGGCACGGAGTTGCTCTTTGTACTCGGTTGGCACACAGACGAGGGCTTCCGCTTCGCGGGCAATCGCATTGCGAAGGTTCCCACCGCTAATGGATGCGAGTTGGAACTCGGTCTTGGTCATCAGCAAATTCAGAAAATTGACTAGTACCTTATTGGCATTGCCACGCCCCTTGTTGATGTCGTCGCCGGAGTGTCCGCCCATCAGTCCGCTGACGCTCAGGCGCACGGCAAACCAGCAGTGCGATGCGGGTAGCGGTGCGGGCGTATAGTGCATTTTAGCCAGAGTATCAATGCCGCCGGCGCAACCGATAAAGATCTGCCCATCGTCCTCAGAATCAAGGTTGATAAGGCGTTTGCCGTTGAGGTATCCGTCCTTCAGTTTGAAAGCCCCCGTGAGCCCCGTTTCCTCGTCCACGGTAAAGAGGCACTCGAGCGCAGGGTGGTGCAATGTATCGTCGGTCATCACTGCCAACGCCATAGCAATACCGATACCGTTGTCCGCACCGAGGGTGGTACCTTTGGCTTTGAGCCATTCGCCGTCCACGTAGGTACAAATAGGATCTTTATAGAAATCGTGCTGCACGTCGCTGTTTTTCTCGCAGACCATATCCATATGCGCCTGGAGGATAACGCCCTCGTGCTGTTCGTAGCCCGCTGTGGCAGGCTTGCGCATAATGACATTCATTGCCTCATCAACGGTATATTCGATATGGTGCTTGCGGGCAAAATCCTGCAGCCATTGCGAGATACGCTCCTCGTGCTTGGATGGGCGCGGAACTTGGTTTATCTGTGCGAAGATGTCGAATACTTCGCGAGGTTCTATGTTATTCATGTGCTATTTCGTTTTTGAAAGTTCTGAGATACGATTCGGGGAAAGCGGGGCGGTTCGGACTTGTGGGTTCACCATAGGGGTTGCGTTTGAAATGTCCGTTCTCCTCTTTGCGCTCCTGTCCGTCGAGGTATTTGACTAATAGGTAGATACCTAGGTTTTGCCACTCAATCATTGTGTTGTCGGCTTGGGCGCAACTATAGTTGGTAAGGAAGCGGCGTGCCTCTTCATCGCTCATAGCAGCGGCTTGGGCATCCACACCCTCTATCTGGGCATTGAATTTCTCCTCCAGCATCTGCTGCACCTTGACGATATCGGGTTTCATATGGGAGTACTTGGTGTATGCCCAGTTAGCCACTATATTGAAAGTCCACCATGCCGATGTAGGCGAGTAGGTGTAGAGATCGCCGTTGCCCTCGGCGAAGCACTCGGGAATGTGGTTGATACGGCAGTACATCGGCACATAGACATTGGTTGCGGCATCGTCTACGCCGAACCAGAATATACCGCCCGCTTTGGGGTCGGCATAGCCCCGCATCTGTGCCACAAACGACCATGCGGTCTGCTGGGTAGCCGTCGGGCGCTCGTACCAGTAGGAAATACTATCGAGTTTGAAAGTGAGGGAACCATAGCGCAGTTTGGTATTCCACGGACCGGCATCGGTGCCTTGTGTGATGTCAAGCGGCGTGCCCTCGTACTGGTCGCGCATACAGTCTTTGATTTCCTGCACACTTACTTTGTGGTTCGGACGGATATAGAGCGGCATAGGCGTGCCGGCATCCTTGCCGCCGGTCTCGAGAAACGTCTTGCCTGTAGCGTAATCGAAGTATTGCTCCATATCATCGGAGAAATGGCGGAAGAAACTCCATACACGCGCCTCGCAGACATACAGTCCTGAGAAATCGAACGGCGCATAAGCGGCCTGGAAAGAGAAATCAGCGTCCTTGCCCGAGAAATAGCCTTTCTCGCGGGCGAACTTGACCACATCTTTGGAGTAGAGCCAGTTCTTCTTGTCCTTGAAATTGATATTTGTGATACGTGCCTGGTTGGCGTGGGCGCAGATACAGTCGTCGGGTACGCGGGTAGCCACCCAGACAGCACCTTTCCGCCCTGGACCTTTTCCGATCAAATCCATAATCCATACCTCGTTGGGGTCGCCTATGGAGAAAGTCTCTCCCTCGCTGGCATAGCCGTATTCCTCAACAAGCGAGGTGATACAATCGATGGCTTCGCGGGCGGTCTTGCAACGCTCAAGCGCAATATATATAAGGCTTCCGTAGTCGATACCGACAGTGTCCCATAGTTCGGCACGTCCGCCCCACGTGGTCTCGCCGATGGTGAGTTGGTGCTCGTTCATATTGCCGACCACGCTGTAGGTATGTTCCACTTGCGGGATTTGCCCGAGCGGGCGACCGGTATCCCAGTCTTTGACCTCACGCATTGCGCCTTTGGGATAATCGGCAGCAGGAGAGAAATGGAGAAAACCATACAATGAGTAACTATCCGCAGCATAGGAGATGATAGTGGAGCCGTCCGCTGAAGCATCCTTGCCCACAATGAAATTGGTACATGCCACAGAGGCGGTAACGCTGATGGCAAAAGCACCAAGGAGAGTAGAAAACAACCGTTTCATATATATAATGAATTGTGAATTAAGAATTATGAGTATTTCTGAAAGCACAAAGCCTGCGGGGTAGCGGAAACTACGCAGGCAGGCCTTGACCAAAAGAGAGGAATACTGGATTAGCCGACAACGCCGCTGAAGCCCATAAATGCCATAGCAAGCAGACCTGCGGTAACGAGGGCAATAGGAGTTCCCTCCATAGCCTTCGGCACTTTGTTCATTGAGAGTTGCTCGCGGATACCGGCAAAAAGGATCAACGCCAGCGCGAAGCCTAATGCCGTAGCGAAAGCAAAGAGCGTACCCGTCAGCAGGTTGTGGTCGGCACCGGCAGGGAGTTTGTTGGTACCGTTAGCCACCAGAATAGCCACACCGAGAAGGCAACAGTTAGTAGTGATAAGCGGCAGGAACACACCGAGTGCCTGATAGAGAGAGGGAGAGATCTTTTTGAGAACAATCTCTATCATCTGTACAAGTGCCGCAATGACCAAGATAAAGAGAATGGTCTGCAAGAACTCAACGTGCCATAGAACCAGCAACTTTTGCAGCAAGTAGGTAACTACGGTAGCCAAAGTAAGCACAAAGGTAACGGCAGCCCCCATACCCAAAGCGGTATCGATTTTCTTACTTACGCCCAGAAAAGGACATATACCTAAGAACTGACTCAATACGATATTATTAACAAGTATCGCAGAGATAAATATCAGAATATAAACCATAGTGCGTGATTATTTCTTGATGAGTTTTTGTACGATTGCCATTACATAGCCCAGCACGAGAAAGGCTCCCGGTGCAAGGACAAAGATAAGCATACTATAGTGGTCGCTATAGATGTGGCAGTTGAAGATACAGCCGGTACCGAAGAACTCGCGGATAGCCCCGATGAGGGTGAGCGATATGGTAAAACCGAGACCCATACCGAGTCCGTCGAGAGCAGATAGCCCGACGCTGTTTTTGGCAGCAAATGCCTCTGCACGCCCGAGAACGATACAGTTGACCACAATCAGCGGAATAAAGAGTCCAAGCACATCATAGATACCCGGCAGATAGGCTTGCATAACCAACTGCACCATTGTTACGAAAGTAGCAATAACGACTATGAAAGCAGGGATACGCACCTTGTCGGGGATGAGGTTCTTGAGCAAAGAAATAGCCACGTTGGAGCATACGAGTACGAACAAGGTAGCCAAGCCCATAGACATACCGTTGATAGCCGATGTGGTGGTAGCCAGAGTAGGACACATACCGAGGACGAGACCAAAGGTAGGGTTATCCTTGAGGATACCGTTGGTGAGTGTTTTGAGAGCGTTATTCATTGTTTGCCTCCGTTTCTATAACTGTTTGAATGGTATCGGCTGCCACGGTTGCGACAGTGTCGGCTTGGGGTTCAGCCTGTCTGCTGGCACCTGTAGCCGCCTCCACTTCGCCATCGGAATATGCCGCATACGCCTTATTGACTGCCTCGAGAAAAGCACGGGATGAGATAGTAGCCGCTGTGATAGCGTCCACATCACCGCCGTCTTTGCTGACGGCAAAAGCACCCGTTGCCTTGCGCCCGATGATGTTCTGACCGGGCTTGTCAGCGTTCTTGAACCACTCAACGATATGGGTACCGAGCCCCGGAGTCTCCTGCTGCTCAAGTACTTCATAGTTGACGATATTGCCCTCGGCATCGAAGCCGATCATAATGCGCTGTACGCCGCCGAAGCCGTCAGCCGACGACTCAACCGCAGCACCGACAAACTTGTCGCCCATATATGCCTTATAGACATTCAGGTCGTTGACCTCTTCGGCATCGGCAATACGGTCGTGGGCGGGCAGAACGGCACTGATGGCAGCGGTTTGTTTTGCCACCGCCTGCTCATCAATAGTCTGCTTGGTGAGCATATAGACTCCTGCCAGTGCTGCAGCCGCCTCAAGGGTGATGCAGGTGAGCGAAAGAGCCATATTCTTGAAATTGCTTTGTAGTTTAGCCATAGTGGTACCTCCTTATTTCTTCTTTTCTCCGAAGCGTTTCGGACGAATATGGTTCAACAATGGAACGCAGGCGTTCATAATCAGGATAGCAAACGACATACCCTCGGGATAAGCACCCCATGTACGGATAACCATCACAATCAGTCCGATACCTATACCGAAGATGATTTTGCCCCATGGTGTCATAGGCGAGGTAACATAATCGGTAGCCATAAAGAATGCACCGAGCATGATACCACCCGTGCAGAGTGTCATAGCCACGTACTGCGCCGTGGTCAAGCCCTCCGGCAGAGCACCGCACCAACCGGTAACCGCTGCAAAAAGGGCTACAGTAGCAAGGATGCTGACGGGTATATGCCATGTGATTACACGTGTGCAGATAAGGAAAATACCGCCCGCAAGAAGAGCCAAGGCGCAAACTTCGCCAAGCGAACCGCCCATCACGCCGATAAAAGCGTCCCAGAGGCTAGGCAGTTGGCTCACTATACTGCTATCGCCGCCTTTGATGCCCTGTTTGAGCAGAGCCAATGGAGTAGCCCCGGTCTCGGCATCCACGTAACTGCCCGCAAAACCGAGCGGACGAGGCCATGTGGTCATCTGCACGGGGAAGGAGATTAGTAGGAAAACACGCCCTACAAGTGCGGGGTTGAACGGGTTCTGTCCGAGTCCGCCGAAGGTCATTTTGCCTACGCCGATGGCTACGAGTGCACCGATGATTACAATCCACCACGGCAGATTACTGGGCAAGTTGAATGCCAGCAGAATACCTGTGAGGACTGCGGAATAGTCGCAAATGGTAGGTTTCTGTTTGAGGATAAACTTGGCGATCAGCCACTCGAAGCCTACACAAGCCACGACGCTGATTGCCGTTGTGATGAGAGCTCCCCAACCGAACTCGATTACCGAGACGACATAAGCCGGCAGGAGTGCCGCAATGACGAGGAGCATATTTTTCCGCACGCTGTCACCGCTGTGGGCGTGTGGTGCGGGAGATACTATCAGTTGTTTCATAAAACGATAAACTTTCTTCTGTTTCTCTAAACTCTAAACTCTCAACCCTCAACTATTTCTTTGCCGCGCGGGCGCGGATGATACCGCCCACTGTAGCCTTGCCCATACGGACATAGTCGAGCAAGGGACGATGGCTGGGGCAGGTAAACATACAGCAGCCGCACTCGATACAGTCCATAATCGAGTGTTTCTCCATATCGTCCCACATCTGTTTCTCCGCCTGCTTGGCGAGCAGATAGGGCTCCAGTCCCATCGGGCAGGCACTGACGCACTTGGCGCAACGGATACAGTTCTCCGGTTCGGTGCGATGACTTTCGTTCTCGGGGAGGAACAGCAAGCCGCTTACACGCTTGTTGGCAGGCATATCGATGTTGTTCATAGCGCGTCCCATCATCGGACCGCCACCGATAATCTTACCTGTATCTTCGGGTACTCCGCCTGCGAGAGCCGCCACGTCGGACAGCGGTGTACCGAAGCGCACCGAGTAGTTGCCGGGTTTTGCGAGACTCTTGCCCGTAACGGTCATCACACGTGAGATGAGCGGTTTGTTCTTTTGCACGGCTTCATATACGGCGTATATGGTAGCGACGTTGTCCACTACGGCACCCACCTCTATCGGGAGCGCACCCGAAGGTACCTGACAACCTATACAAGCGTCGATGAGTTGTTTCTCGCCGCCCTGCGGATATTTGAGTTTCAGCGGTTTGACCTCTATACCGAGTTCCTTGCTTGCGAGTTTGCGCATTTGGTCGATGGCATCGGGTTTGTTCTTCTCTATACCGATGATGGCACGATTGATTCCCAAGGCTTTCATCAGGATTTTGATACCGATGATGATTTCCTCTCCGTGTTCGAGCATCAGTTGGTGGTCGCAAGTCAGGTATGGCTCACACTCTACGCCGTTGGCAATCAGCACCTCTGCTTTCTTACCGGGAGGCGGAAGCAGTTTGACCTGCGTAGGGAAGCACGCGCCTCCGAGTCCGACGATACCAGCGGCAGCCACCTTGTCTATAATCTCTTTGGGTTCGAGCGGGCAGTCGCGTTTGATGGCGTTGGTGCGGTCGATGGTCTCGAGCCATTCGTCGCCCTCCACGTCCATAAAGATAGCCGGCATACGCAACCCCCAAGCGTCGGTGGTAGCATCGATTTTGGTGATCGTACCGCTGAACGGTGCGTGTACGTTGGCACTCACAAAGCCCCCTGCTTTGGCGATGAGTTCGCCTACTTTGACTTTCTGTCCTTTCTCGACTACGGGTTGGGCGGGTGCGCCTATATGCTGCACCAGAGGTATGACAGCCTTGGCGGGCAGCGGACAGTCGGTAATCGGCTGATGTGCCGAATAAATCTTATTGTCATGCGGATGTACTCCGCCTATTCTGAATGTATTCATGCTTTTACCTCCTCTTGTTTAGGCTCTGCCGTTTGTGGCTGCACCGTTGTTGGCTGCGCGTTTGCGGGTTGTGCCGTTGTCGGCTGTGCGTTAGCGGGCGTTGCCGTTGTTGCCGTTGGTGCGGTTGCGGGTTTGGGTTCTGCGGGTTTGCGCGGCGGGAAATTGACGGCATGGATAGCCCCCGTCGGGCATTCTGCCTCGCACTTGCGGCAGAGACGGCATTTGGTATAATCGATGTATGCCAGGTTGTTCTCCACGGTGATTGCGTCGAACGGACATACTTTCCGGCACTTGCCGCACCCTATACAAGCATTGGTGCAGGCTTTGCGGGCGACAGCCCCTTTGTCCTTGTTGACGCACTCCACCACCATACGGCGGTTCTTCGGACCTTTGTTGCGCAGTTCGATGATGTTGCGCGGGCAGGCTTTGACGCACTTGCCGCAAGAGGTACATTTCTCGTCGTCCACCTCGGGCAGCCCCGTCTCGGGGTTGATATGGATTGCATCAAACAGGCAGGCTTCTACGCAGTCGCCACAACCCAGGCAACCGAAAGCGCAGTCGGTTTCGCCCACATAGAGGTTGTGCATAATCCGGCAACTGCGCACGCCGTCGTATTCGCTTGTGCGCGGGCGCGCAGCGCAGGTACCATTACAACGTACCACCGCCACTTTGGGTTCAGCCGCTGCTGCAGCCAACCCGAGTATCTCGCCCACTTTTTGCATTGTGGGCGCACCACCGACCGGGCAGAGCAGACCGTCGAGCGAGTCGGCTTTGACGCACGCTTCAGCCAACGCGCGGCAACCGGCAAAACCGCAACCGCCGCAGTTGGCACCGGGTAGCACCTCCTGCACTTGGTCGATGCGCGGGTCTTCTTCCACCTTGAACTTCTGAGCCACGAAATAGAGCAGCACGGCGGCTACCAATCCCGTTATGCCCAGAACGGCCAAAGAAATCAGAACTAAATTCATTGTGTTGTTTATTGAAAAATGTTTAATATATTATATGCTTTTCCTTCAGAGGTGGTTCGTAGTTCCTTCGTAGTTCCTTCGTAGTTCCTTCGTAGTTCCTTCGTAGAGGCTTCAATGTTAATAGTTGTTGATCAACGGAAAGTAAATGCTAATCAAAGTTTACGAGCCGTAAAGGAGAACTGTTTTTGCAGTTTGTCTCTGAAAAACGAAAGGATTATATAATACACCGCTACTGCACAGAGGGCTATCGTACCGATGACCGCCTCGCTGTCTAATACCCGATCCAGCCCCGCTATCACCGCAAGCATCACCACAAACGGCATCACGTAAGCCAGCAGCACCCCTTTCCACGCCAAGCGTTCCGCCACCATCACCTCCACTTTGTCGCCTGCCTGCATAGGCTCGAGCATCATGGCATCCATCTCTTTCTCCCTGCTTTCTGAGGACATACACATACTGCGTGCCGAACAGGTGCTGCACGCACTTGCTTGGACAATCCGTATATGCGCTGTCTGTCCGGACACGGACATAACAACCCCTTCGTGCCGTATCGGTTCTGACATAACCGTTTTTGCTGATACAGGGTGCATACACACCCCTCCTAAATTAACACGCAAAAGTATAAAGAATTTTTCATACGGACAAATTTATTTGATTATTTCGCGGAAAAGTACACAAAATGCCACTAAAAACCGCACTATTCCCTTTTTCAACAAAAGACAAGTTTGCAAAAACGAGATATTTTCTGTACCTTTGCGTGCTAATTTGAGTAAATATGCCAAGACGCACAATACATACAGCCCAAAACGACGAAAAGACCGCTGAACGCCCGATACGAGTAGAGAAAACTCACGTTTGGCAACAGATTAAAACTTTCTTTTCCGACCCGCGAACCCGCACAGTTTCGGGTATCGTGCTGCTGACTATCGCCCTCGTTCTGCTGTTGGCGTGTGTCAGTTTCTTTTTTACCGGAACAAGCGATCAGTCGCTGCTTCAGATGTCCGGTTCCGAACGACGCGAACACCGTATAGAAATTCAAAACTGGCTCGGTTTGCCCGGTGCCGCCGTCAGCGAGTTCCTAATCAATGGGGCTTTCGGCTGGATGGCTTTCGGGCTGATAGGGATGCTGGTTATTTACGGTCTGCGTCTGCTCCACGTGGGGCATACCCACCCGCTACGCGTGCTGCTGTGCGGCACTTTCGGTATTCTGTGGGGTGCCGTATTGCTCGGGTTTGTGCAACTGATGGTCTCGCTCGGTACATTCTGTTGGGGTGGGGCTTTCGGACAATGGTTCGCCACATGGCTCAACTCGTATATCCAACCCACGGGAATGATCATCGTGCTGGTAGTTACACCGGTTATTTTCCTGATTATCGCCGAGAAGAATTTTATCCCCAATACCAAACGTTTCTGGGAGTGGCTGAAAGGGCTGTTCAAACGCAAGCCCAAAGAGGAAACCCACGAAGAGAGCATTGCCGAGGAACCGCAAGAGATTGTGCTGCCCGACGAACCAAAAGACGATGAGCAGCCGATTGATATAGATATAGAAATCGATGGTTTGGAAAATCCCCCCTCCGACATTTCCGCAGATGGTGATATTCCGCTGACTATCGAGTCCACGCAGGAAGAGGAGATGCATACCGAACCTGCGCAGGAGAACGACCCCGCAGAAGACGGAGACGAGACGCAAATAGACATCCGCGACACCAAGCCTGTCGAGATGGCGGACGGAGATACCCCCACGCCCGAAGATATTTTGGCAAAACTCGGTCCCTACGACCCGCGCAAAGACCTGGAATACTACAAGTTTCCCTCCCTCGACCTGCTCAAAGTGTATGACAACGAGACCGGTACAATCATCAACAAAG